>Ga0182030_10012461_pt1 | contig 17017 bp, 17 predicted proteins | sample 812S3MmetaG_FD_121299 | JGI IMG/M metagenome (GOLD analysis project Ga0182030, IMG submission 121299) | Permafrost microbial communities from Stordalen Mire, Sweden - 812S3M metaG (Illumina Assembly) | ecosystem: Environmental > Terrestrial > Soil > Wetlands > Permafrost | place: Sweden...
CATTCCCTGCCCTTCACAGCATGGATGGAGGCCAGTGCGACCCCTTCTGGGTCGGCGGGCGCACTCAACTGGGCTGAGAGCCATTCGGGGAAGCGGCTTGCCTGGCTCTCGAGTTCGGCGAGTTCGACCAGCGCGTCGAGATCGTCACCATGAGCGGCGATGGCTCCGTGGCTCCAACGATCGAGGGCGGTCGAGCTCGCGTCCAGGCCTCCCTTGCCGATCTGTGACCGCAGGACAGCCAAGACGTCACTTGTCGTGCCAGTCTCCGCGACCATCCGCACTTGTCGCAGGTCCGCGGCAAGATCTCGGACCTTGTCGGATTCCCTGTCGCTTGTCTTGGCCGCCAGCCATTCGGCCAGCTTTTCCAACCCGTCCACGGAGTGCTGCTTAGCGACTAGGTCGAGCAACGAAGCGCTCATGCCCCGCTTGGGCCTGCGCGCCACCTCCCGCAGCGCGGGCCTGGGCACAGCCGAATAAGGAGCTGTGGCGGCTCGGAGCCACGCCAATGCCGCCTTGACCCCACCTCGCTCGAGGAAGTACCTGCTCACTCCTCCGTTCACGGGCACGGCATCGTTGTGGAGCATCACCTGCACCGGGGCTAGCGAGGAATTCACTCGAGCAAGAACCGCTATGTCTGTCGGGGCGGCCCCCATGTCGAGCAGGTCCCGCACACGGCGCGCCGTTCGCGCCGCCGGGCCATCCTCGCCTCTAAGTATCGACAACGGCTGGAGCGTTGCCTCGGAGGTCTCCTCGAGGTGAGCCGCGCGTATCACCTTGGCCACCCGCACAGCGTTACGAGTCAACAGGTTCGCCGCCGCAGCCACCACCGGCGCCGGGCAGCGGTAGTTCACTTCGAGCGAGTGCAAAGCCGCGCCGGGGAACCACCTTTGAAAGTCGACCAACCAGCGTGGCGTCGCCCCCGCATAGCCGTAGATCGTCTGGTCATCGTCGCCAACCGCGAACACAGCGCCAGCCGGGCCGCTCAGAAGCCTGATGAGAAGCAGATGGGCCGGGGTGAGGTCCTGGAACTCATCGACAAGCAGAACGCGAGCCGAGCGCTGGGCCCGGAGCCGGAAAGCGGGGTCACACAGGAGCCGCTCGATGGCTCCGGCCACTTGTTCGTCGAAGTCGACGACGTCGCGCTCTGCCAGCAGGGCTCTGTAGGTCCGGGTGACACACTCTAGATCTGACACATCGGGGAGCTCTTGTTCGACCTCTGCAGGCTCGACGAGCCCAAGTCGGACCCGACTTAGTGCCTTGAGCCACGGCGCAAACGGGTCTGTCTCCGCCCGGCGGGGAACGCTGACCAGCTCACTGAGCAGGCGTCGGACCTCGGTCTCTCCTATGGTCGAGCGACGGTCGCAAAGCCGCAACGCGAGGGCGTTGAGGGTGCGTATCCGCACGCCGGCAACATCTCCGAGGCGCTCTCTCATCTCATCGGCCGCCCTCGTGTTGTAGGCCACCAAGGCCACCGCATCTGGAGGAAGTCCCCAACCCTGTACGACCAAGCGCGCCCTCTCTGTCAGCACCCGCGTCTTTCCAGACCCGGCCGGCGCGATGACCCGGGCGGCGCCGCCGGGTTCTGACACAGCTCGAAGTTGGTCGGCCGCAAGTTGCACTCCACGAGGCTCGTTCGAGCCGAGCGGTGCCAGCGACTTGTGCTCGAGCGAGATCCGATGGAGCACGGCCAAGCCGAGCCGCTCCGACAAGCCCACGTCGAGCGGGCCCCCGTCGCAAACCGCGACCGTCCCGTCGCGAAGCGTCACGTCACCGGCAACATCTGACGGGCTGGCTCCCAGCTCACATGCCCGCTCGGCCCAGCGCCAGCGTGGCTGAACTGGGCTATGGCGGGCATCGACGGCGTTGGCCCACACGCCGTGGTGCAACCTCTCAGCCACGAGGTCCAAGCCCTCCGACCATTCCCAAGGCTGAAGCCCACAAATAGCCTCGGCGGGCGGCAGGTCGGGGTCGTCCAGCCCGAGGCCGGGAAAGAGCTCGATGACGACCGAGCGCCGCTCGCGCCAGGCTTTGCCCAAGGTGTCAGCTGCCTCGCTGGTTACGGCCGTGACCCGAATCCGTTCGCATGAAGCCCACTTCGACGGCGCTGGTCCGTTGGGACTGACCACAGCGCAACGGCCAAGGACTATTGGGTCTGGCGTCGAGTAATCGCGGCTCAATGGGTACGCCAAGAGCCGGCCGCTCGACTCACCATCGTTCGCCGGTGCTCACTACGCTCCGAGCCCCCGCCAAGCCTTAAGGGCGCCTTGGGTTTGCGAAAGTGAAGCCCGGCCCGCAGGTGGCGACTCTGCTCCCACGGTCACCCAGTACTCGACACCTCGAAAGAGCAGGCCCTCCTGCGAACGCCAGAACGCCGCCAGCGCGAATCTCGAGCCCGATGGGTCGACGACACTTACCTCCGCCGCAGCACCCTCTGCGTCCGACAGCTCCCGCTTCACCGCCATGACGCCCCACGGCTCTGGGTAGCTGCTCTGGAACGCGATGACCGCCTCACGGCCTACGAGGCGTTCCGCCGTCGAAGGCATGTCCACCACGGCCTCGAGACACAGCAGCCTGGCGGCGCGCACCCAATCGCGGTCCTGGTACGCCTCGTAGAGCCCGCTTACCAACGAGACGGCGTCCACGGACCCCAACCTAACGACCTCGCCCGACGCCCGCGCCCCGGTGCTCGGACGAGGCGGCCTTGCCACAATGACCGCCCGGCGGCCTCCCCTCGGCGGCCCTCAGAGCGCGTGCGCTCATTGAGATCTCGGTGTGTCGGAGTGAAAGACCCTCGATGGCGCTTAGCGCCGACATGGCGGCGCGCCCGCGCCGGACGAGTCGGTATCCCCGCTGGTGGCGTCGGCGAGATCTACGGCGAATCCTGGAACGCCATCCGAGCCGCCCGCGTCATAGCCTGTCGCACCACCTGCTAAATAGGGCAGAAATTCTGGAGCTTCTGGAGCGACTTGGGCCGCGGATTTGCCAGCGGCGAGTCGACCAGCGCACCGGCCATCCATGCGAGTGCGCGTCTTGTCGCGAGAACATCCATCTCGAAACCCCGGTTGACCCCTTCTGTCATTGAAGTGACACGATAGCGATCCGATCGGCCGAGCACGGGGCTCAACGTGAAAGCCCACGATGACACTGCTCGTCCCCGCTGCCTAAGCGTCTACCACCTCACGACGCGTCCGGCGACGACGCGGCATCTCTTGGACCACCTCGACAGAACAAAGAGGCTCGCTTAGCCGCCGTGGTGACCGCTCAGCCAGGATGAGGAATGCCACAGGCCTGCACGATGGACTCCAAAGTGCGGGCCGATCTGAGAGCCGACTCCGCTGCGAGATGAGCTGGAGCCTCTTCGCCCCTGAGCGCGGCGTGAATGTGGCGAAGCGCAGCCGAAAACGACCGGGCGTCGACCGTCGGATGCTCGACGGTCTCCTTGCCATCTCCAAGCAAGACGATGGAGTCGACCGGTGTCGGATGGAACGGGTTCGACAGGTGAATCTGACCCTTAGTGCCGAGCACGCGGGTAAAGACGTCGTAAGCACGCGTGAAGCTGCAGCCGAGGAGGAGACGCTGGCGACCATAGTTCACGATGGCAACCGTTTCGGTGTCCACTTCAGCGTTGCCGGTGCTGAACCCGACGACCTCGCCCGGCGACGGGTCGCGGGTTGAGAGGACCTCTTGTGCGAGCCGGACCGGGTAACAACCGACGTCAGCGAGCGCTCCCCCACGAAGAGCGCCGGAAAGCCTGATATCGACCGCGCGGGAAAGCTTGAAGTGGAACGGGCTTACCAGCTCGACGACCTCGCCGATGGCACCTGAGGCGAGCAGCTCGAGCAGGCGGTTGTGTTGGGCTTGAAAGGGGAAGACGAAGGACTCCCAAAGCCACGAGCCGGTTGAGGCGGCTGTTTCCAACATGGCTTCGGTTTCGGCCGAGCTGACACAAAGTGGCTTCTCGCAAAGGACGGCTTTACCGGCCTTGAGGGCGCGCTCTGTCCAGCGGGCGTGATACGAGTTCGGGAGTGCGACATAGACAGCGTCGATTTCAGGCGAGTCGATCACTGACTCGTATCCCTTGACCGCCCGATCGACACCCTCGGCTACGGCGTACGACTCTGCTCTGGCGAGATCTCGGCTAGCGACGAGAGCCGCCCGGCCTCCCCCTGCTTCACGTAGTCCGGGCAAGAACGAGGAACTTGCGATATGGGCTGCCCCGAGGATGCCCCAGCGCACCTCTCCTTTGACTTTGTCAGTGCTCACCACGGCTCGTCCTGCACGCCTTGGTGGTCGGCTCCTGCCGCCTCCGGTTTGTCTTCGGAGGCGGCGTCTTGTCCCTCCGTGCCATGCGGCTGAGGCTGTTCCCCCGGTTCGGGCGCGGTCGCGCCCGTGTCCAGGCGTCGGAACCTGATCGACCTGCCGAGGTCCAAGACAGCCTCGACGCCTGCCTGTGCGGCGAGATCAGCCAGGCGGGCGACCGTCTGATCGCCCCCCGAAAGGAAGCAGCTGATCCGGAACGTGGGCTGTGTGCGGAGCGAATGGATCTCCGTGCCTTCGTCTGGGCCGTGCAGCCTCGGTTCCAGCTCGATGATCTGAGCCAAGCCTGTCAGCCTTGGGATGAGCCCGACTATCTCGTCCAGTTCAAAGTCGAAGCGACTGATATCCATACTGCAACGGTAGAACGTCCCAGAGTTCTTGGTCGCGCTCATGTCGCAGATACGCTCTGTCGAGGAACGGTGCACAAGCCCGCGAATGAACTCATCGACCGGACCGGCGCGACGTGGAGACGAGGAGAGGTCGATCTGAGCCATAGCCGTTGTTTGTGGCAGGGCGCCGGATCATGCTGATCGCGCTGCTCGACGGTATCGCGGCGGCGATGTGCTTTGCCGTCTCGGCGCTTTGTGCCTCTGTCTCCAGCAAGGAGATCGGTGCGCCCTCGACGCTTGCCTGGGTGATGTCACTCGGCTTGTGCATGATCATCGTCCCCCTCGCAATCGTGGGCCACCCGGGCAGCCTTCCTGGCAGGACGGTTGCGCTGTTGTGCATCGCAGGTCTCACCAACATCGTCGGGCTCCTGATCGAGTACGCCGTACTTCGCCGCGTCGCAGTCGGGGTAGTGACGGCTGTGGCCTCCACCGAAGGAATGGTGGCAGCGGTACTGTCGTCGGTCTTCGGGGCTCCCCTCGCTGCCAGCACGATCGTCATTTTGGTAGTGATCACAGGAGGAGTTGTCCTGGCGGCGACCCACTTCGATCCTCCCACCGAGGCTGTCGCCGCGAATGACGGCGCTCGGTCGAGCTCGGTCGGCATCATGGGCAGGTTCGACCGCACTAGAACGCGCTCAACGCTCCTCGTCGTCCCTGTGGCGATTTTTTTCGGGATAACTCTTTTTTCCACAGGACGCGCCGGGGCGGAGGCACCGCTCATCTGGGTGCTCCTCCCGGCAAGGCTCTTCGGGACGGTCCTTGTCGCCGCGCCACTCGCGACCCGACGCAAACTGAGGATCACGCGGCGGACGTTTCCCCTCGTACTGGCAGGCGGAGCCGGTGAAGTCATCGGCCTCGTCTGCTATGCCTTCGCCGCTCGTCACCAGCTCGCGGTTGCGGCCGTGCTCGCATCGCAGTGCGCCGCGATCACCCCGATCGCAGGGTTCTTCCTCTTCGGCGACCGGCTCCGCCGCCACCAGGTCGCTGGCATCGTCATCGTGGTGGCAGGCGTCGTAACTTTGAGCGCGCTCGGGACCTGAGCCAGGCTTCGCAGGCTGCACCGAGCCATCGGCCCGTATGATCGGCCTGTGCACCTGAGCATCGAACAGGGACGGGTGATCAGCTGTTTGATCGAAAAGCAGCTGACGACTCCTCAGCAGTATCCGCTCACGCTCAACGCTCTCGTAACGGCCTGCAACCAGACGTCTAACCGCGAGCCTGTCGTCTCCTACGACGAAGGCGTCGTGCAACGGGCGCTGACGTCGCTCAAAGAGCTCGGCGCCGTTCGCTTCGTCTACCCTTCGAGCGGCCGCTCGGCGACTCGTTACCGCCAGGCGATCGCCGAGCCGCTTCGACTCGAAGTCGGAGGCCTTGCCCTGATCGCCGTGCTGTTGCTGCGCGGACCGCAAACAGTGGGCGAGCTGAGGACGCGGACCGAGAGGATGACGAGCTTCGACGGACTCGGCAGCGTCAATTCCGAGCTCGAGCGCATGGCCGTCGGCGACGAACCCCTCGTGTGCCAGCTGTCCCGCCGTCCTGGGCAGAAAGAGGAGCGCTGGGTCCAGCTGCTCACACCCGAGCCAGCTGCGAGCGACGTCTTCGTCCGAGCGAGCGATGCCCACCGCTACCGAGATGAGACCGACGACCTTCTCGCCGAGGCCGAGTGGGACCGTCGCGGCGCTCAGCGGGCCGTGCGCGATGACGCTGCGTCGGCTGGTTTGGCCGACGATGTGGCGGCGTTGCGGGCCGAGGTGGCCGAGCTTCGAGCTGTCGTCGAACAGCTGCGCGCCGATCTCTCGCCCTGAGGTCCGAGAGTCAAGTGCTCGCCCCTGTCACGGTGCCGGCGAGTCGCCTGTCAGTCTCCCAACTCCGCTGCCAAGGCGATGTCTGCTGCCAAACCAGCGCCCACGACGCCGGCGCTCACGCCGAGAGCACCGGGAAGAACCTCGAGCTCTCGCGTGGTATCTGCGTAAATCTCCGGCCGCATGCGTTCGATGATTCGCTCTCTGAAACCGGGCGCGAGACCAAGCCCCCCTCCGAGCACCACCGCTTGGGGGTCTAAGGCGTTGACGAGACGGGCCAGCTCGCGGCCGATGGCCGAGGCCGCCCCGTCGACGATTGGCTCGTCGCTCGGTCGCGCGAGAACCTCCTGCGCCCTGCGCCTCCCGGCTCTCGCGGCGAGAGCCGGGCCGCTCGCGACCATTTCCAACAGAGGCGCTCCGGTCACCACGGCGTTACCCCGCGCCCCGCGCCACGGCAAACCTCCACAGACGAAGGCATGGCTGATCCCCGTACCGACTGTCAAGTAGAGGAACGAGGACCTCCCACGACCGGCCCCAAAACGCGCCTCCGCCAGGGCAGCGGCGCGCACGTCGGACTCCACGTAGACCGGTGCGACCGTGCCAAGGGCGGCCTTGAAGGTCCCGTCGCGCCAGTCCCAGTTTGCAGCACTTTGGATCTGTCCTTCCAGCGACACCAGCTCCGGGACCCCTATGCCAACTGCCACCACGCTGTGCCCAAATGCGAGCCGTCTCGCGAGCTCCACGCAGTCGTTGAGCACGGCGGCAGCCCCACGCTGAGGTTCTGTAGGAACCTCTTGACGGTCGAACAACTCACCATTGGCAGGCTCGACGAGAGCGGCGGCGAGCTTGGTGCCGCCGGCGTCGATGGCGACGACGAGGCTCACCCGAGGTACGAGGGGGCGACGCCAAAGACGGCTCGCGCTCTTCTGCCTGCGAAGTTGCGGAACTCGTGGCGGCAACCGAAGGGAAGGTAGCAAGCCTGCTCAGGACCAAGCTCGAATACACTGACCTCTCCGTCCCGCCAGGCGCGCACTGTCAGCTCGCCCTCGGTCACATAGAGGATCTCGTCGCCGCCGTGAGAGTGGGCAGTGGCGGTCTGCCCACTGTCGAGCTCGAATAGGCCGGCGGTGAGCTGCTCGGTGCTCGCATAGAGCCCGACGAGCACACCGAGGTCACGACGCCAGACGATGTCGTCGCGACCCAGGCGGTACAAGGTCTTGGGTTCGGGCCTGACCACACCAAGCCGCCCCAACAGCTCGTCGTCCGCGTAACGGCTCTCTTGGAGATACGGCCGTGTCTGCGCGTACGCCCCGGAAGAGCCAGTCGAGGGCGGCGGGGCAAACAGCTCGAGCACGCGCAAAGGCCCCTCGCCGTGGGCGAACGCGTGATGCCATGTGTCGCGCCTGAAAAAGACACTCTCTCCGGTCTCGACTCGACAGACCTCACCGGTCTCCGGGTTGGCGATCGCCATGACGCCCTCCAGCACGTACAAGAGCTCGTCGGCGGCAAAGACCGTCCGATGGTCCGGCGAGTGGCGAAAGAACCCGTGCGGCTCGAGCTCGAACACGAGGGCGTGAATGTGCCCGCTCGAGACGTAGATCCAGTCCGCCACTTCACCCGCCTCGGGGTCGCCCCAAATGTGCCTAGTGGCAGATTCGCGCGTGATGCGCGTCGGGACGTCAAATGTCGGTCTCGGCGACGCTCGATACGTTCCTGTCACCCCTGCCGTCTGCGCAGTGTCCAAAGAGTCGCCTTTGGGAGTGGGAGTCATGGGATCACCTACCTGACTTTAGATGGCGCGTTTTCGGTCAGACCTTGTCGATCTTCGTGTCGTCCTGGTGATAGCGGAAGCCGTCTATGCCTAGACCGCGGAGCCGAGCGAGCTCGCCGACAACGAGCTGGGCGGCGACGATCTCGAGGATCGTCCGCGAGATCGGCGCGACCTCGGGGATGCGCATTGGGAAGAGGCCATCCGCTTGTGCCACTTGGACAGAGGTCACGAGCACGGTCGGGATCTTCTTGTCCGTCAAGAACGCCGCCAGAGAGACCTCGCGACCGTCCCCGAAGAGGATGCATCCTTGCTGGGACGACAACGGCTCCATGGGGCCGTGCAGGAACTGGTAGGTCTCGTAGGTGGCAGTGCAGGTCCGCGTGGCTTCGCGAAAGAGCAGCGCCGCTTCAGCGGCGGACGCCAAGGAAGCTCCAGTGGCGACGAGATCGAGAGAGGTCAGCTTGTCGAGCCGGGCGGCAACGGCCTTGGCCTGATCAGCGAGGGCACCGAGCGTCTCCGAGACGCGATCGGGCAGAGCCTGCCAGTCGTCCCCGTCGTCAACGCCGTCGAGGGCGGTCGCAAGCAAGCCGAAAGCCTGGAGGGTTGCTGTGTAGCCCACTGTGTACACGGGGCTGTCTTCTCCGTGACCGAGCCCGACCACGGCATCCACCACTTCGGCAAGGGGTGCCCTCGGGGCGTTCGTGAGGCCGAGGCGGCTACCCCTCGGAGCGAGCTTTGCCGCCGCTATCGTCTCGCGGCTGCGACCGCCCTCCGACACGAACACGTAGCTGTCGGCGACGTCAAAGTCCTTCTCGAGGAACATCAAGTCCGAGGCGTCGACCTTGATCGCTCGACGGCCGTGACGAACGAGACGATCCACGAAAGCGATGCCGGCGTGTGAGCTGGCCCCCATCGAAGAGACGGCAAGCAGCCCATTGCGCCACGGTTCGAGGTCGGTCTCCGCCAAGGCATCCGCCACACTGTTCGCGGAACTCTCCAGGTTCGCCCCCTGAGAAACAACTGCCTCGTAATAGTCCATCTCTTTCAGTTCATCCCTTCCTCATCTTGCAAGCGAACTGGCCAGATCTATGGCACCTATCACCGGTGCACGGTCGAGTACCAGTGCGGTTATCTCGGGGTGCGTCAGGCCGAGAGAGCTAACAAACGAGTCACGCAGCCTGGCCTGGCTGCGGATCACGCCGCCTCCTGCGACCACATACCCAGTCATTACTCCGCGGTCGATTAGCCGGTCGACGAGGTGGGCGAGATCCTGCCCGGCACGCTCGATCACCTCAGAGGCGAGGATGGATCCTTCCTCGGCCGCGAGAAAGACCTGCCCCGCATGGCTGCCCCAGTAAGCGGCCGAGTTCGAGCGCGAAAATGACATGGCGAGCTCAGGACCGTTCGTGGAGTGGAAGCAGGCCATCAGGCGGTGAGTGAGCTGGTCCGGGACTTGGCCGCGGTCGATGGCTCCGAGCGCGGCACGGACGGCCTCGCGGACGATGCCCGAAGCCCCGCCCTCATCGCCGAGAATCCAACCCCATCCGCCCGCGATGAGGAGGTTGCGCTCCGAGTCGCGTGCGACTCCGATCGATCCGGTACCCGACACGACCCCGATGGCACCGCTGAGGCCCATGGCCAGGGGCATGAGCTCGGCGTCGTTAAGCACTCGCACGGGTCCGTCGAGACGCGCAGCGAGAGCTTCCTCGAAGTCCAGGCACTGTTGTGTGCTGTCGCATCCATGAGCCCCGACACCGACGGGCGGGTTGGGCGCCTGATCGCCGACGAAACCATCGACCAGCTCCAAGAGATCACCAGCGTTCCTCACTGAGGAGAACGTGCGCCAGCTCGAGGTGGGGACGACCTTCTCTGCGATCATCGTGCCGCCTCTGCCGAGGGCGATATGGGTCTTTGTGGCGCCGATGTCGATACCGACGACCAGTTCCGAGACAGAATCGGTCGTCAAGGTTTCAACGGTCCGTACAGGGACGCCACGTAATGCAGACGGGGCGTGACGAGTGTCCGTTCCATCTCATTCCACCACTGAGCCGGCGAACATGCCCGAGATGAAGCTGCGCTGAGCGAACAGATAGACGACGACCACAGGCAAGGCGGTCAGCAGGCTGCCGGCCGCGAGGGCGCTGTAGTTGCCAAAGTGACTGCCTTGGAATGACGAGAGGCCGATGGTGACGGTGTATCGCGAGTTGCTCGATTCCATCACGAGGGGAAGCAGGAAAGAATTCCAGGTCCACAAAAAGACAAGGGCAGTCATCGTCTTGATGGCCGGCGCCAGGTTTGGCGTGAGCACCTTCCAGAGCAGGTTCCACTGAGAGGCGCCGTCGAGCGAAGCGGCTTCACTCAAGGTTCGCGGCAAGGAGGCGAAGGCCGTGACCATCCAGAACGTGCCGAAAGCGACTGACTGCGCGGCTTGCGGCAGAATCATCGCCCAGTAGGTGTTGAGGAAGTTCATGCTGTTCATCTGGTAGTACCACGGCACGATGAGCGCCTCGGTAGGCAGCATGAAACCGAGGATGGCGACGTAGAGAAGCAACCGAGATCCGTGCGGTCGCAGCACCGATATGCCGAACGCAGTCAGAAGCGAGATCACCGCCGAGATGACGACGACAGCCACGGTGACAATGACTGTGTTCCAGAGGTAGGTGCGGAAATCCCCCACACTCCAGGCGTACGAGAAACTCTGGAAAGAGAGGGCATGGCTGAAGCTGATGCCGAGCGCACCCACGCTCATCGGTTCGAGGCCGGCGCTGAGCAGAGTTGCCAGCGGGTACAAGATGATCACCGACACGACCAGAAGGACGACCCAGGTGACGATGCGCTCAGCGCGTGACAGCACCGCTACCGCCCCTTTTCCGTCGCCGGTACGAGCAGCGCATCGAACACCACCTGGACGCTCGGGCGGCCGGCCATGACCAAACGCAGGCAATTCTTGCGCATCGGCCTCATACCGCATTCCTCTCGAGCATGGCGCGAACCCCGAAGGTCAAGATGAAGGTGACGATGGCAAGGGCTATGCCTAGGGCACTGGCACCACCGACGTCTCCCAGCTGGAAAGCGTCCCGGTAGACAAGCAGACCGGGCGTTGTCGTCGCGGTGCCCGGTCCGCCGTTGGTCGCCTGGTAGATGAGAGGGAAGCTCTGTAGCGATGCGACCACGCTGATGGTGATCGCCGCTCCTATCTCGCGGCGCAGCATCGGCACGATGACAGACCTGAATTCACGAATAAGGCCTGCCCCATCGATTCGCGCGGAGTCAAACATCTCGCTTGGAATGCGCTGGATGCCGGCAAGGAACAGGACGAAGCAGAGACCGAACTCTGTCCATGTGCCAACAAGACCTATCGCGAGCAGGGCAGTGCTGAAGTCGCCCAGCCACGCGGGCCCGATCGCGGGTCCTAGCCCTAGGGCGTGGATGACACCGTTCAAAGACCCGGTTCCTCCCGGTGCCAGGATCCATGTCCACACGACGGCGATCACAACGGTCACTAGGACCTGCGGTAGGAAGAAGATGACCCGGAACACACCCATGCCCCGCCGGCGCGTCCGTGCCAGGAGCGAGACGATCACAAGGCCGAGAGCGACCGGCACCAGCGAGAAGAAGATGAACAGGGTCGCGGCGTTCACGAGCGATCCCCGTTCGACGGGATCGAGGTAGATCTGTTCCCAGTTGAATCCACCTACCCAGTGCGCCGCCCCTACGCCGTCCCAGGAGAGGAACGAGTACTGCCCTGCGCGCACGAAGGGGTAGACGATGAAGAGTCCCAGCAGGACAACGGCCGGCAGGATGTAGAGATATCCCGAAGGCTTCCTCTTGCCTATGAGTGCCCGCTGGCTACCCCCCTTCGACTTCAGCGGGGGGGTGATGACCCCGCTCTGCACAGCCAACCGACCGTACCTCCCTTGCGAGAACTACCCGAGTAAGAGATGTAAGAGATTGATCTGATGCCGGTCCTCCCCCGCCTCGCGGCGGGGGAGGCCAGCGTCATCTACGACTGCGAGGACCAGTACTGCGTGTAGTCGCTCTGCAGCGACGCCATCAAACTCGCCGCCGTGGTCTGACCCGCCAACAGCTCCTCGATCCCGGCCATCTCCTGGGTCAAGAAGTTCGGGGAGGCATAGTCGAGGTACGGCACGAGTGTGTTGTCCCTCGTTGCGGTCGACCAACCGATGGCCGCGCTACGAAGCGAGGGCGACACACCCGCAAGCGCAGCCGCGCTCGGCTGGACGACCGGCACGTCGCCGTACTTCAGCAACGACGCCTGCATCGACGGGCTCAGCATGAGGTTGATCCAGTCAGCAGCCAGCTGGGGATGCGGCGAGTAGGTCGGGATCGACCATCCTTCTCCAGGGCCTCCCGTTACAACCTTGGGAACCCAGAAGCCGGCGTTGTTGCCGAGGCCCTGCTGGACCGCACCGGCATACCACGAACCCTCGATGAAAAAGCCCGCCTTGCCGGTAGTGAACTGACTGAGTGCCTGCGCGTCCGACAGACCCTGGTAGCCCGGGGAGAAATAGCCATCCTTTGCCCAGTCCTGGAAGACGGTCGCTGCCTGGATGAATCCGGCGGTGTCGATCGAAGGCTTGCCAATGTGAAACACGAAGTTGTCCTGCTGCTTGGCAGCGACGAACTCGTTGGCGATCGTGTACAAGGTGTGCACCGGCTGATAAGCGGTCGGGTTGCCCTGCGCGTAGGCGAGGGCGACCTTTCCTGCCTTGTGGAGCAGCGCCAGGTCCTTGACGAAGATCGACCAGTTGGTCGGCACGGTGCCGCCGACGGCGGCGAGCATCTTCTTGTTGTAGTAAATCCCGACAAGCGAGCCAGCGTCCGGCACGCCGTAGCAGATCCCGACGCCGAAGGTCTTGCCGTTGGGCGTGAAGGAGTTGAACTGGATCGAGAGCTTGCCGACCTTGCCATACCAGTTGTACGTCTTGTTGAGATTCGTCAACGCCATCAGTTCTTTGTCGGTGACGAGCCGGCCCATCGAGCCGAAGCCCTCGTTGGTCTGGCTGACCGTGGGTGCGCTGGACTTGGTCGAGAACGCCAACGGGAGCTTGTCATCTTGCTCCTCGAGGGTCATCTCGACGTTGTCAACCTTGACCTTGTATTGCTTGTCAAAGATCTTGATCGCCACTGGGAGCGTGGCATTCTCGGCGGGCTCGTCCGCGACCGTGTCCCAGTTCCATTCCTGGATGACCGGCACGGAGCCGTGTGCCGACACCGAAGCGGCGTGGCTGACCGACTTGGCAGAAGCCGCCGTCGCTGCGCCCTGCGTCACTCCGATAGTCACGATTCCCATCGTGGACAGAAGCGCCAGTATCGCGACAACGCGTGCCGACTGACTTACTCGATTGTGCACTAGGTTACCTCCTTCATTGATATCGCATTCTGGATGAACAGAGTATCTGGAGCGCTCTCGATATCCTGAGACATCTCGTTGTTCGACTTAGGTATCAGTGGACTCCGGGCTAGCTAGATATATCTGCTTGATCGACTGCATTTGCCCGCGCCTGAAAAGAAAGTGGCCGGATATGATTGACCTGGTAAGAAGCCGCCGTGCTTATACGTGTCACAGCCAGAGCCATCAATCCCGTCATCCACCCGCCGCGCTATGCAGCGCCCGCTCGGAGCGGTTAACAAAAGCACTGAAGCGGCAGCCTACCAAAGTGCCGAGACCTGTCAAGAAGCCCATACGTCAGATCATTGTTCGATTTCGTACAAAAGTGGCATGGTTCGATTTGATACAAAGTGGTTCCGAATCGGCATGTGTTGGCGACTTCAGTAGCCGCAGTTGGTTCAGCAATACCTGGCGCGACCACATCTGTGTCGTAGTCGGTCGTGACCTGCGGGATTACGTTGTCAGTTAACTGCCAGAGCAGCTCGTCATGAGATCGGTGAGCCCAGTGCTTATACCTCGAAGCTCCGCTTCGCGCCGTGTTCATCCGCCCAGATTGACAGGCCAATGCGCCGAGATACAGGGCGCCCACCTTCTATCTTGGTGACCTCGCTCGAAACAGGATGCCCAGCTTTTGGGATCGACCGGGCGCGGATCCGTACCATGTCGTCATGAGCAGCACACACATCTATCAGGTTCTTGTGGAGTGGACAGGCAGCGACGAGTCCGGTACCAGCAGCTATGGTGCATACCGCCGCGACCACGAGATCCGCTCCGGGGCCAAGCCGGTTATCGCGGGCTCTTCGGACGTCGCCTTCCGTGGTGATGTTGCGCGCTGGAACCCTGAGGAGCTGCTCGTTGCCTCGCTCTCGCAGTGCCACATGCTCTGGTACCTGCACCTCGCCGCGAGCTCTGGCGTCAGGGTAACCGCCTACAGCGACACGCCGGTCGGAACGATGGTCGAACTGGCCGACGGAGGTGGCCAGTTCAGCGACGTCGTGCTCCGGCCCTTGGTCACCGTCGCGGAACAGTCCATGTGCGGTCCGGCTGCAGTTCTTCACGACAAGGCGGCAAGACTTTGTTTCATCGCCCGCTCGGTCAACTTCCCCGTGCGCCACGAGGCGGCCACCATCGTCCGAAACCTCGCCCGAGGCTGGCCGGCTCGGTCCTATCAGCCGGAGCGGCCTTATCGGCCGAGAGGGCCGAAGTGGCGTGTTCCGGTGCCCACCAATACCCGGCCGAACCGGAGCCCGGGAAAATGTGCCCCTGTGACGACGGCGTCGGTCCCTTCGAGCTCGCGCCAAAGCGCCTCTCGCGTCCTGGCCGCCATGGCCGGATCCACGTCCGAAAGAGCATGGAAGTCCGGCTCTTCGAGCTGCAAGGGGCACTCCACGGCATCACCCAACAGCACGGCACGCTCGTTCTTGGAGGAAACCACGAGCCCGTAGTGCCCGAGGGTATGGCCGGGCGTATGACGCGCGGTCAACCCAGGCGCAATCTGCAACATGTCACCTTCGAGGGGCTCGAGCCGCCCCGCGGTCAAGAGGACCTCCATGATCAGCCTGCTCCGGCTCTCGGCCTCGGGCGCGGCGACGAACTGGGACCAGTCGGCGGCTCCGTAGCGCACGACGGCGTTGGGGAAGTACGGGGCATCGTCGACGCTGAGCCAACCAATATGGTCCAGGTGGAGGTGGCTGCACACGACAATGTCGATGTCCTCGGGTTCCGCGCCCGCCGCTCGCAGCACGGCCGGCAGTTGCCCGCCTCGAGCCCACCCGAGGTCGATGTCTCCAATGCCGGCGTCGATGAGGACCGTCTTCTTGCCGGTGCGGAGAAGGAAACAGCCGACTGGGATGTGGATGAGCCCGTCGTCGGCGAGCAGGTCCTGATGGACAACAAAATCTAGCCCCACATAGAAGTCCTGGGACAGTTTGCAGAATCCGTCGTTGAGCGGGACCAGCTCGATATCGCCTATGCGCATGATCGGTCCCAGATCTTGAAGGCGCAGTCGTCCCAGTATGCGACCGGGCGCGTGCGGACCAACCCCCTCGATGACGAGCTCATCAGCTGGGCGTCGTCGTGCATACCCGGGTGGACCACGGAGCCGCCGAACAACGCCGGCGGTGCCGAGCCTTGACACAAAGGACTCCTCGGCGCTTCCACATAGGCGAGCACCTGGCTTGGCGTCATGACCCTCACCTACCAAACCCTAGGCCGGTCTCGCTTGGACATTCGGTGGCTTGGAGCCGGCCTTGACCAACTGCATGAGTTGCGACTCCAGCCTGTCGGTCGCGGCCGGCAGCGACCACACCGACTGGACACGTCGTCTCGCGGCGGCCCCAAGGCGGCGGGCGAGCTCGGGGTCATCGAGGATCTGCTGCAAGGCGAAGGGCAGTTCGCGGTCACTTTCGACCAGCAGGCCGGTCTCACCGTCGACCACCGTCTCCCGCACTCCGCCCTCGGCTTGAGCGACGACGGGCAAACCGCAGGCCCCCGCTTCCAAAGGTGGGTACCCGAAGGGCTCCAGCCGGGGCGCGTAAGCCAGCACCGCAGCTTCGTTCAACACTTGGACTACCTGTTCATGTGAGATATTCCGCAGGGGGGTAAAGGTGACTTCGCGACGCCTAGCCAACTCGACAATTCCCCGCAGGTAGGAGGGATCTTCCGCGTTGCCTATCCAGGCGAGCTCTGGCCGGGGCGTCTTCAGCCTCGCTACGGCCTCGATGATCACCTCCACGCGCTTTTCCGGAATGAACGCTCCGACACCGACAACAAGCCTCTTGCACGAAAGACCCTTGTCCTGGTAGCGGTCGATGTCCACCCCGAGGTAGCAGACGGTCGCGTCAATGCCGTAGGAGCGAAGCACGCTTTCCCTACTGAAGTACGAGTTCACGAGCACCTGGTCGTAGGCCCGAACTCCGGCCAGTTCTTCTCTGGCCTGGATGCGAAGACCGTGTACCTGGATCGCGTCCTGCAGGCGACGACGAGCCGCTGCCAGCCGTGAACCTGTCGCCCTATCGAGCGCGGGCCAGGGAAGGCGGGGCAGCGCTTCGTAGAGGGGCCGATACGGCTCATGCAGATAGAGGGAACTGGGTATCTGCAGATACTTGGCGAGGCTCGACACGGCGAAGAGACGGCTGCTGGTCGCAAAGACGAGGTCGAACCTGCCCTGCGAGATCTCCCTGGCGCATCGCTGACAGTGGGCATCTAGGAGTCTGCTGAAGTACGGGCGTTCCTGAGCCGGCCACGGCGCTGTGGGTCAACCCTCGACCAAGCTTCTCTCATTCCGGCCGGAGTTCCGGCCCATGAAGCCGTACAAGCGGCCACA
>Ga0182030_10012463_pt1 | contig 17015 bp, 12 predicted proteins | sample 812S3MmetaG_FD_121299 | JGI IMG/M metagenome (GOLD analysis project Ga0182030, IMG submission 121299) | Permafrost microbial communities from Stordalen Mire, Sweden - 812S3M metaG (Illumina Assembly) | ecosystem: Environmental > Terrestrial > Soil > Wetlands > Permafrost | place: Sweden...
CCAAAGGGGCGAGGGCAATAAAATCCATCCTCCCCTCGGTGGCCGTGGCGACCGAGGGGCCCGGGGGTGAGGGGGTCCTTGCAACATGCCATTGTCAAATCTTATCCGGGACACCACACTAGATGAACCCCGGACCTTCAAAACAGCTCCGTGCTACGCTTGCTAATGTATGGCCGCAAATTTTGCCTGGAGATTTCTCTTCGGGAGGACATGATGAAACTTCACCAGTGGATACTTTTCGCGATGATGGCAGGGCTCTGGGGTGCTGCGCCGGTGCAGGCGCAGCTTGTGCCAGAATTTAATCGCCCTAGGGGCGCCGCGTGCTGCCCCACGATTGCAGCGCAGGCCCTCGTGGACAAGGCGCAGGCCGTTGCCAACCAGGCGCAGGATTGGGGCGAAATCAGCTACTACCACGAGGATAATGTGAAACTCCAAGCGGAGCCTGAGGAGAAGCGGCGCGTGGTCTTCATCGGGGATGCCATCACCGAGCCATGGGACCTGGCCAAGTTTTTCCCTGGCAAGCCCTATCTGAACCGGGGCATTCCCGGACAGACCACTCCCCAGATGTTGGTGCGGTTCTATCCCGATGTCATTAATCTTCACCCTGCGGCGGTAGTCATCTTGGGGGGGATCAACGACATCTCCAGCAACACGGGCCCGGAAACGGCCGAGATGATCGAAGACAACATCCGGGCCATGTGCCAATTGGCGCATGCCAATGGCATCAAGGTCATCCTCGGCCAGATCCTTCCGGTCAGCGACTACACCGCCCACAAGCAGACGGAAAAGCACCCGCTCGCGGACGTCGTCAAGCTCAACACCTGGCTGCGTAGCTATGCTGCGGAGGTACATGCGGAGATTGCGGATTATTACTCGGCAACCGTGGACAGCAAGGGCATGCTGAAGGAAGGCTACTCAGACGATGGAGCTCATGCTAACGATCGTAGCTACGCCGCCATGGCTCCCGTGGCGGAAGCCGCTATCGAGCGGGCGCTGAAATAATCTGCGATTGGGGAAAGTAGCGAGAAGCCCACCCATTTGCATCTGTGCTACCAGGGCATCGACAAAGTCTGATGAGGTTGAAAAGGACCCCTCACCTGCCCTCCTCCGTAGGGCATCCTCTGCCCTGGGATAGGGCTACAATTTGATTTCTATCCCTCTCCCAGGCGAGAGGGGGGACCGCAAGGCGGGGAGTGAGGGGGGCGAATCTTGGAAACGGTCAGCATAGGCGAACAGCATCGGGGGGCGCGGGCCAAGAATGAATACGTGGTACCCTTCGACGATGTTCCTGCGAAGAAACCTTGCTGTCGTGATGCACATTCGCGTCGTTTGTGTGCGGATACTCTGCCCAGTCCTTCTCGGGGCAGTCTCTCTCTCGTCGCTCGCGGCCGCGGCGCCCTCTCTGGTTCATGGCTTGTGGATTTGGAAGAGCCCCACCGTCCTTGGAGCGCGGCGCGGCGCGGAGGCGGTGTGGGACTTCTGCAAGTCCGAGGACATCAACGAAGTCTATGTGGCAATTTCAGAGCACAGTGAGGCGTCAGAGGAGAGCCAGCTTGCTCACCTTATCACCGTGCTCCATGGCTCGAACATTCGAGTTGAAGCTCTGCTATCCAGTGTGGACGCTGACGAACCGGGCGAACCTAGAGAGAGGCTGCTGCGTCACGCCCGGGAAATTGTGCAATTCAATCAGCAGCATCCCACGGATCGCTTCGACGGGATTCACCTGGATGTGGAGCCGCAACAACGGCCGGAAAATAAAGGCGCCGGGAATTTGCGATTCCTGCCCGGCCTCACCGATGCTTTTCGCGCCGTGCGTGGAGTGGCGGAGGCGGCCGGGATGACAGTGAACGCGGACATCCAGAAGAAAGTTCTCAAGGGCGATCTCAGCGAACGCAGGATGCTTCTGTCGGCGGTGCCGCGGGTTACCTTGATGATGTATGAGCTGAGCAGCCCCGAGGACGCAGAAGGCGTCGAACAAAAGGCCGAAGAGGTAGAGAAGGACAGTCAGAAATTTCTCACCCTGGCTTACGACGGGTTGGGCGACCGGGAGCTGGCGAGAATGGCGATCGCACTGCGCACGGCGGATTATGGCGAACTGCTTCCACAGATGCTGAAGAAACTCGACGAGGCGAATCGGGCGAATCCGCATTATTTGGGATGGGCGCGGCACGCCTACAATGATGAACTGAAGGCGGCGCACTAGCCCCTAACGAAGGCGAGCCATGGCCAGCGCTTTTCTACGCCAACTCATTTCCGGTAGTATTGTTGGCCGCCGGTAACGCTTGGGTTGGTAGGCAGGGTTTATCCAAAGCTTCAGTACCCCAAAAGGAAGGAACGTGTCCGTGACGAAACCAGGACTTGAGATTGTCGTGATTGGATCCGGCATTTTTGGAGCTTCTTCCGCGCTTGAGCTGGCCCAGCGGGGCCACCAGGTTACCTTGATCGATCCCGGCCCGGTGCCGCGCCCCGTGGCTTCCTCGACCGATATCAGCAAGGCTGTGCGCATGGATTATGGATCGGATGATCTGTACATGACGCTTATGGAAGTGGCTCTGTTACGCTGGGATAAATGGAATCTTCAGTGGGGTGAGAAACTCTATCACCAGGACGGATTCCTCTTCTTGACTTCCAATGAGATGCGCGCGGGAGACTTTGAGTATGAAAGCTTCCAGCTCTTAAAGCAACGAGGGCACCATGCCGAGCGTATGAACCCGGAAGCTCTGAAGGCCCGCTATCCGGCCTGGAACGCCCAAAAATATCAGGACGGATACTACAACCCGCGCGCCGGCTGGGCTGAAAGTGGAAGGGTGGTGGAACGCCTAGTGCATGACGCTCAAGCCGCAGGGGTGTTGCTCCGCAGCGGGCTGTCGTTGAAGCAATTGATGGAGACCGGATCAAGGATCAGTGGAGTCGTCAGCGACCAGAGCGAGTCAATTCACGCTGATTACGTCGTGCTGGCTGCCGGCCCATGGTCTCCATCGCTGCTGCCCCAGCTCGCAGAATTCATGCGCCCCATAGCGCAGCCGATTTTTTACTTCCGTCCCGACAATGTCGCGGATTACTTGCCCGAGCGCTTTCCGGTTTGGGGCGCCGATATGAGTAAGACCGGCTGGTACGGGTTTCCCGCCACCCCGGATGGGATAGTTAAAGTCTCGAACCATGGGCCGGGACGCGAGGTTCTGCCTGATGCCCCCCGCCAAACCACGCCGGAAGCAGAAGGTCTCTGCCGCGCCTTCCTGGCAAGCACTTTCCCGGGCCTGGCTGGGGCGCCTCTGGTCTCCAGTCGCACTTGTTTGTATTGTGACGCCTGGGATGGGAATTTTTACATTGATCATGTTCCTGATCGGCCGGGATTAGTCGTTGCCACCGGCGGAAGTGGACATGGTTTCAAATTCGCACCCGTTCTCGGAGGACTCGTCGCCGATGTGGTGGAACGAAAGCCCAATATTTACAGCGCCCGCTTCGCCTGGCGTCAGCGGGGGCACGAACCGGTTAAGGAACAGGCACGGCACCGATAGAAAAACGTTTTGCTGCGGGGATAGCAGTATTTACTTGCACGCTTGTCGTGGCAGTTCAGGGTTTCGACATCTCTCACGGTCCGCGCTTCAATTTTCGCAACACATCCGGCCTGAATCATAATATTGTGTGCGAAGTGGGGTTGAAGCATGGCTTGGTCGATTGCCAAGTTTGCGCCATAGTGGAAACCAGGTCAGGACTGAAACTTATGTTCCGACTGAAGGATCGAAAATAGCGAGCCCGAATTTCTCACCACGCGATGGGAAGGGCGGGGCAGAAGTCCCGTCCTTCCGGCAGCCCCGTACAAGCTTGGCGGGAAATGCGGGCTCGCGATCGTGCTCTTGACTATCCACTGATTCACTGAGGCAGATTAATGGCACAACGACAGAAACATCGCCCACTCAACGTCATCCTCTGGGGCCGCCAGGCGGCGCTCGGTAAGCAACTCCTCAAAGAGCACGTGCACGCGCCCTGCCGCTTTTATGCCTTCCCGGAGCCTCCCACGGATCTCACCCCTCCTCGAGAACTGGTGGGCGCAGATGTGGTGGTGGGCAGTTTCATCACTGAGCCTATGGCCCGCGCCGCAAACCAGCTCAAGCTGCTGCAAGCGGTGGGAGCAGGCTTGGACGGTTTCCCCCTGAAAGCTCTCTCCCCGAAAACGAGCGTGGCGAATGCATCCTTTCACGGGCCCGCGATCGGCGAATACGTCATGATGATGGTTCTGGCCCTCAGCCGCGAGTTGCTGAAAATGGACTCGTTCTTCCGCTGCAATGTTTGGTACGGAAGCTGGATTTGGGGTATTCCTCCGGCCGCGGAGATTCAGGGAAAAGTTTTGGGCTTGGTCGGGTATGGCACGATTGGGAAGGAAGTCGCAGCACGGGCCCGCGCCTTCGGGATGAAGCTCTGGGTGGTCAGCGCCCATCCTCCCGCGCGGAAGCCCCGGAATGTGGAATTCTGGGGAACCCCGCGCCAGCTTTCCCTCCTCCTCAAGAATGCTGACTATGTTGTGCTCGCTTGTCCGCTGAATGAGCAGACTCGAGGGCTGATGGGCAAAAAGGAATTTGCGGGAATGAAGCCGACGGCCTCTCTCATCAATGTGGCGCGCGGTCCGGTGATTGATGAGGAAGCCTTGTACCAGGCTTTGCATGCGCGCCGCATCCAAAGCGCGGCGATTGATGTGTGGTATCAGTACCCGACCAGTGAGAGCCCGCAAGCTCCTTCGCGCTTTCCCTTTCACAAATTGGATAACATCATCATGACGCCGCATGTTTCCGGTTGGATGCAGGGGACACGCGAGAATCGGTTCAAACTTATCGCTGAGAACATAGATCGCCTGGCCGCGGGGAAGCCGCTGCGGAATGTGGTGCAGGGCCCCCACCGGCAGAGGCCGAACGCCCTTACCCGCCCCTCTTGACCTTGGGGCGGCTACAGGATCAGTTTATTTCTTCCGCCATGCCCAATAATTGTTAAGCACCGGTGCCCATCCATGGCTGGGCGCACTCATTGCCGTTTCCTGACGACGCTGATGGCTTTCAGAATCACGCCATTGTTTGGAATCACGGGGCCGAAGTGATTGACGAAGTCAGGATCGCCGCCGCGGAAGCCCGTCGTACCCTTCAAACGGACTTCCTTGATCACCTTGCCCAGCCGCGGATTGACCCACTCGAAGGCAAAGAACGTGATGGGATTGCTAGCCGATCCGCCGACGGGCACGGCATCGGCGCCATAGGCATAGTCGCGCGCCGAATCGCGCTTCTCCCAGTTCCACTCCGTGATGTTTACACCGTAGCGGATGGGAATGGTGGTGACGAACCCGTCTTCGTAGACCACTTCGTACCACCCGAGCATGTCCGCGGTGTCCTCCGGGTCCCAGATCAAACGGAAAGACTCCTTGTTGGTCGCGGGCTTGGCGGCGGCGTGCAGGAAGATCAGGCTGGTTGCGTCCTCACCCACCGGGATGTCCGCCTCTTGCGCCAACCCGCTGCTTTCCTTGCCATCGGCGGCCACCAGGATCGCCTTCTTTGTTCCGGACTCACTGAGGTCAAACGAAACATTGCCGAGTGAGACCGAACCTGTTTTCATGCCGCTGAGATCCACTCCCAGTTTCGGCTCGGTGGTCCCCATATTGAAGCTGGTTTGAAGGTTAACCGCCGCGAGTGAGGTTTCGGTACGGCTGGGCGGCGGCAGTCCCCGAAACCGGATGCGGATTTCGGGCAGCATGGACTGGATGAGTGCGGAGAGTTCTTTCCCGTCGATGACCTTCCCGTTCCAGAGGATATTGCTGGAGCCGAGCAGGTCTGCCATCAGGTCCTTGCCGAAGCCGGTTTCGTTGGTGGCGAACCAGGCGGACGGAGCCCCGCCAATGATAGTGGAGCGCTTACTGCGGTTTTCGTAATTCTTAATGCTGGGGGTAAAGTTTCCGTAGATCTGCTTGAATCCCATCTGGTCGAGTTGAGCTTCGTCCTGCTCGGCGTTCTTTTCATCCCAAAACCAGTTGAAGAGCAGCGTGTCCTTGGGAATCAGCCGCTCCACCTGCTCACTCGTCATGCCGCCGGGAGCGTTGTATTTCCAGCCGTCGGCGGTGTGGTTCTGCTGCAAGCCCACGCCACGGACACCCTGAAGCAGCATGTCGCCCCAGATGGCAAGTTGAATGCCTTTGGCCGCGAGGTAGTCGTGAATCTTCCTGACGTCCTCACCGTATCTCTCGCCAATGTCCTTGTTCCCGCACAGGGGGCAAAGGCCCACCGGAGCAAACAGTTCGTCGTGGCCGGCGTGAATCATCTTCGGCTTCAGGAGATCGATGTATTCGTCATAGACTGCAAACAGCAGTTCGTAACTCCGCGGGTTGGAAGGGCAGTAGGTGTCCGGCCATTTCTCGCCGGGGACTTCCGAAAGCTCCTTGTGCATGTCCAGGAGATAGTAGCTGTGGGTGAACGAAGGAAGCTCGGGAACCAGTTCGATATGATTCTGTCGCACCCAGCGCGCGAGGTCAGCCACTTCCGCCTTCTCGAGGAAGCCTCCGTCAGCGGTGTCTTGATGGGACGAATTCTGTTCCAGTTCGTGCGGCGGGCCGGGAGGGTAGTTCCGCCGGCTATAGTTGGTGTCTCGGGCGAATTCCAGCCAGCCGGAGTTCAACTCGGGATGACTGTCCAGCCGCATGCTGGCGTTCATCTCCATAATCAGCGTGTTGAACTTGTAGAGAGCCATGAAATCGCGGATGAAACGTTTGAAGAAAGGGATGTTGTTGCGTCCGGGAAGATAGAGGGTGACGCCGCGGAAGGGCTTGTCAGGCCAATCGCGGATGCGCACGCCGCGAAATTGCAACTGGCCGTTCTCCCTTGCAGCCAACTGGCGGAGGGACTGCAAGCCATAAAAGGCGCCTCGATCGTCGCTGCCGGCGACCAGTACGACGTGGGGGGAAACCTGGAGGACATACCCTTCGGCGCCCGGGTTTTGCGCACTCACTTCGATGTGGTTCTGCGCACAATAGGCCGCCACCAGCGGGTTGGCGATTGACCCCATGAGGATCACCCGCTTCCCCGCGTCCAGACGAGTGGCAGGTTCGGTTTTAAGGTGCAGCGCGAACCGGTCGCCGAGTTCATCCGTCAAAAAGCGCGCCAGAAGCAGGTCTTCCTCCGACGCCGCGGACGGCACGGCAATCGTAACCTGGCTGTCCAGGATGAATGCGTTTCCTGTGGCAGCGATTTCCCTGGGCGTCGGGAAGATCAACGAAGCGGCAGCGTCAGATGATGCCAGGCACGGGGCGACTTGCCCGGCCAAGCAGATGGCCGCCAGAATGAGATTACGTGTGGCTGTCATAAGCATGATGTCCTTTGCGGTGGTGACTCATTTTGAGGTGCCACGTACGTCCCGCCCGTGAAGGGACACGGCCAGGATGGCCGTGGCAGGTCAAAGTAAGTCACTACCTCCTTTGCCGGTAATTTGCCTGGAGGGGGGGGCGGAGATCCCGCGCAGTTTGAAACCCGTCCTCCGAGGTTGGTATCCATTATATGACCTGGCCCAGCATTTCCTCGCCCGCGACCGCCGCCTCAATAGCCTGGGCTGAACGATTCGAGAGGTGGAAGCGTGTCGCCCTGACGAAAGGCCGCCTCGAAATCCTGAAAGCGCCTTTGCAGTCTCCACCAATACTGGAACTCGGCACTCCATTTGCCCATGACCGTGCCGAGGCGATAGGGAGTATACGAATCCAGCCATGCCGCGCGGTAAGCCTGCTGCAGATCGCCGCTGTAATCCATCAGGTCCGCGATACGGCTGTGGTCATGAGAGCTGGACTCCCCGCTGATATAAAAATTCAGTCTGCGGCGGTCCGGATGCTGGCCTAGTTCCAGCCAGAAACTGGCCATTTCCGCGGCGTAGATATTCTTCATCCCCACGTAATCGAGCAGCCGCGCTTCCAGGAGAAGATCTGACAAAGTGGAAGGATCTGCACCCAGCCGGAGGGCATGGGAAAGGTGTTCTTCGGCGTCTTCGGCCTGTAGCCGGGTCTGTCGAAAATGCTCTCGCTGCGCAGCGGCCCGCGCCAGATGCGGGGGAGTGAGGGTGTCGTCCCATAATGAGCGAGAGGTCTCTTCCCATTCCGGATGTTCTCCGCCCACCGCCCGGGCCAGTTCGATTTCCGAGCGGTTTAATGCCGCGAGCCCCGGCGCCACCTCGGCCGCCGCCGCCCCATACATGATCCAGGTGTATTCGGCAAAGAAAGTCCTTCGGTTCACTGGATCGGCCTGCCATGCGGCGATGGCTCCATACGCCATCCCGGGAAAAGCAGGCCTTATCAGAACCGCGATGTCGTCTGTCCAAAGAGTATTGATCAGACCGGAGACCCCGTGTTGGCGGCCGGCGGAGAGAAAGGTGTCGACGTTGTCGAAGGATCGCTCAAAATTGGGCGCAACCTGGTCCCAAATACTTACGCCTGTAGCGATAAATCGCGGCAGGGGGCTATTCTCGAAGGGCTTCCAGTAGGGTTCATAAACCGTGCGATCATACCCCCACGGCACCACGATTGTGCCGGAGGGAATCTGCGGGATCAGATCCGGGTAGCGGGCAAACATGTCGCTCCAGACCAGCATTGTCTTGCCGTGCCGTTGCATCAGCCCGGACACGAGCCGAAACTGCTCGAGATACAGCGTGGCCGCCGTAACCTTATCAGTAGCCGCAACCACGGGCGCTTCCCGCGTCTCATCGAACCCGATGTGGAAGAACGGGCTCGGAAACAAATCCGTGAGCTGCTCCACCCAATTGCCCAACAATGCGGCGACCTGCGGATTGCGCGGGTCGAACTCGATGCCGTGAGGGAGAATCGCCAGATCGGCATAGCGTTCCACCCGGAATAGATCGTGCAGGTGGCCATAGAGCTCCATACAAGGGACCACATCGATGTGCCGCTCGCGCGCATAGGCAACAATGCGGCGTACCTCGTCCTGGCTGAATTGCGCGTCGGGGCTCAGGATGGGATATCCTTCGAGGGCAATACTCGCCTCCGAATAGAGGTAGTATTGATTGTTCTTCCAGCGCGCCAAAAAATCGATGTGGCGCTTCACCTCCGCTTCCGTCGGCAAGGGTCCATGGCTGGTGTCTACCATTACTCCCCGATATGGGAGCGATGGCCAGTCGTGAATCTCGACCTCCGGAAGCGTGGCTTCCGCGCCGGCACCCTCTACGAGTTGGAGCAATGTCTGTGCGCCGTAATACACGGCGGCGGAGGACCGTCCCAGCACCTCGGCGCCCGTTGGCGTCACCTTTATTGAGAATGATTCGCGGGAATCGGGCCCGGCGCTTTCTCCCGGGATGGGCAGTGGATCGACGCCGCCGGTTCGCCGCAAGATGATGGAAGTCCCGGAGGCGCCGCTGTCCGAAACTGGAATCGGGGTCCCCGCCATCATCGCCAGAGACGAAGACAGTTCCCTGGCGGTGAAGCGATCTTCCGGGCCGGCATCGGGCGCCAGGCGTATCGCCAGCCCACGCAGAGCAAGAACCCTGGCTCCGTACTGAACCTCTCGCGGTCGTGGCAACAAGGGATTGTGCTCAGCCGACGCCGCCCATGGGGAAACAAGCATGAGGACAAGGCCTGTCCCAAGTAACCGTCGATTCATAAATACCTCCGACCAGGTGCTTTGTCAGCTTCTTGAGAGGCGCTGACCTTCAAACGGTAGCCGCGAATCACCCCGGACGCGCCAACTTGAACGCCGCGACCGTTGTCCGTAGTATAGACGATGCTGCGCCGGCGGTCGCACCACAAGGGAATCCGCCCCGGGAGCCTGATTCTGACTCCTACCAGCCGCCACCCGGCTCGGACTTCTCACCACGATTGCATGTTCGCCGGGGGGCTGGCGGAAGGGCGGGGCTTCACCGGCTGCGGGAAATCCTCCCGTGCTGTCATCCTCAGCCCTTCGCTGTTATTCTGAGCCCGTTCGCTCCGCGCCGGGTGAACTTCGCGAAGAATCTCGCTCCGCGCCTGTGCCGTAACCACAACCTCTGCCATTACGAATGCCGCCTACCCACCGCTGTGTTAGAATCCCTTGTCGCACTCTGACTTCTATAGCAAGGAGGAATTATGTCCAAGCAGGAAATTACCCGTCGCGAGTTCATCGGGCGTACCGTGGGGGGCGCGGCCGCGGCCAGCATGGGTTTCGGGGCGCCGGCGATTGGCCGGGTGGCGTCGCCCAACGAGAAGATCACGGTGGGCGTGATCGGGGCCGGAATCCGCGGGCTCGAAGACATGCAGAGCTTGTTGAATGTAGGCGCCAATGTGGCCATGGTCTGTGACCTTTACGACGGCCACTTCCGCCGCGCCCAGGAGATCCAGGCCAACACGCCGACGACGCGTGAGTATCGCGAGGTGCTCGAGCGCAAGGATATCGACGCCGTGTTGATTGCCACTTCCGACCACTGGCACCAGCCGATTGCCGTCGCGGCCATGAAAGCCGGCAAGGATGTTTACTGCGAAAAGCCCATGACGCACACCATTCCCGAAGCGCTGGAAATGGTGAAGGTATCAAAAGAAACCGGCCGCGTGGTGCAGGTGGGCAGCCAGAGCCTTAGCATGCAGTCCACGGCTTGGGGCAAGCAGCGCCTGGACGCGGGCGACATTGGCAAGGTCTTCATGGTGCAGTGCGAGATTTACCGGCCTGATCCCGTGGGCGCGTGGAAGTATCCCGTGCCCCCCGATGCCACGCCGCAGACGGTGGACTGGGAGCGTTACCTGGGCAATGCGCCCCAGCGGCCTTTCGACGCCGCGCGCTTCTTTCAGTTCCGCAACTGGTGGGATTACGGCACGGGCATCGCCGGCGATGAGTACATTCACCTGCTCTCGCGTGTTCACTACTTGATGAACATCCAGCATCCCCTGAGCGCGGTCGCGAACGGCGGCATCTACAAGTGGACCGGCGACCGTGAAGTGCCCGACATCCACAACACGCTCTATGATTACGGCGCCTTCCAGGTGGTGGTGATGGCGAATCTGGTCTCCAATTGGGACGGCGGCGAGATTGTGCGCTTTATGGGCGACAAGGGCACCGTGGTCCTCACCGAGGAGTCCGCGCAGCTCAAGCCTTACGACGAGGAGTGGGGGTTCGGCTACCCGTTGGAGTCCTGGCCCAAGGACACCAAAGATCCTTTCATCGCCGCGCACAAGGACGACCCGACCGCGGATATTGGCACCTATGAGAAGCAGCCGCACCGCCAGCCCGAGTCCATGCGGCAGACCGCCGAGGGCACCGAGGACCACATGCGCAACTGGTTCGAGGCCATCAAAACACGTCAGCAGCCGATCGAAAACGTGGACTTCGGCTGCGGTACGGCGGTGGCGTGCCACATGGCCAATATCTCTTACCACGAAAAGCAGCGCGTGTTCTGGAACGCGGAAAAGGGCGAACTTACCGGCGAAAAGGGCCCGGTCGATATGCACTGGCCGGGCGGTACGAAGGCTGGGGACCCTTCCCGGCGCCACAAAACACCATCAAGCTGAGCGGAGCACGGAAAAGCATCGGGTCCGCTTACTCTTGCGGGCGCTGGTCCCACGGGGCCAGCGCCAGGCGGAAGCAGGCACACCAAAGCTTGTCAGAAAAGCCTAAACTCGCACCAGCGAGAGAATTGCGCTGAGTCGAGTTTCTGGATGCCGCGAGATCATGGAACGGCGAAGGCCGCAGCGTGGGCGTGTTCACCTGACCTTGCCGGACCGATTGTTCTGGACGTGGCTCAGGTACTTTTGGCCAGGCGTCAAGATTGCGCCATGACGTTACGGACGTACGCGAGATTCTTGCGCATGTCCGCTTCTAATTGGTCAGGGTGCGAATCGGTCTCCAAGTTTGCGAAGCCCGAGAAGCGGATATCCCGAATGGCTCGCATGATGGGCGGAAACTGAATATTCCCTTCACCGAGGTAGTGCGGATTATCCTTAAGATGGAATTGGCAAATCCGGTCTTTCCCGAGCCAGCGGATCTCCTTCTCCGGGTCGAACCCGGCCTCGGTGGAGTTCCCCACGTCGTAATAAACCAGCACGCTTGCGGACCGCGACCGCTCCATGATGCGGACGTTGTCCTCGGCGGAGATCATGTCCTCAAGGCCCAGAATGACTCCCGCCTTGGCTGCCTCCACCCCCAGGTCGCGCAGCGCATCGCCGACGTGGTCCATCTCCTCCTTGGTCTTGAGCGCCCAGCGGCCGAAGAAGGGCAGCAGAAGCACCTTCGTATCCAAGGCCTTGGTCAGACGAATGGAATCGAGTACCCACTTGGGGCCCAGCGGGTCGCTCTTCAGGCCATTGTCATGCAGCATATCGACGCAGGTGCCGTCGATGGGGATCTTATATTGCCGGGAAAGGCTGAGGTAGCGGGCAATCACTTCCGGATTGTCCGTGGGCATCTTGCCATCCACGAGTTTGCGCCCGAAAGACATCTGTACCCCATCGAATCCGAGTTTGGCTGCCAACGGCACCGCCTCCGGGCTGGCGCCCAGATGCAGGTTCCAGTCCGTGACCCCAATGCGCAGCCTCTCCTGCTTGGCGAAGGCCATTTGCGAGCAGAAGCCGGCGGCTACGGCAGAACCAAGAAATTTACGCCGCGAAATATTGAGCATGAGAATCCTCCTTCAAAAGGGAACTGCGTTTGACCCGCTCGTTGCCATAAAAGGGCCATAAGGACATGACATCGCCGTGGGAGTATGCGTAGGAGAAAAACGGTGCGTCCCCTACGGCCGAAAAGAATCAGCGCGAACCCCTTGTATATCATAAAGTCGCCCGAAAAGCCGCATAACGCAGGTATTTCCGTCCAAAAAAGCGGCGTTATTCGATGGACATTTTGTACTCCGGGTCTGTGTTTTCAAGCATATAGTCGGGCCATCCTTCATTTTTAACATCTTTTTGCCTGCGCCCTCCCCCGGAGCTCGATGTGACTAAGCTCTTTGATTTCACCGACTTGATTTTGTGATGAGTCATGATGAAAACCTCTAACCCCATGAGTTTTCAATAATATAGTCGAATTTCAAGCCATCTCCGCAATTCTTTGCTCGCCCGTTTAGCCTTACGCGGCCAGCCTTCAGCGATCGGTTTCGGCCTCCAGCTTCGAGCTTACCGCCTGCTGCCTCTACCAGAGTTCTACGCTAGTATACCAACAACGCTGGTCTTTGGCAAGCAACAATTGAGGCTACACTAAAAACCTACGGATAGGAATAGAAGCCAAGCGCCACTTCTAGACAGATTAACCTGAGGTTCCCGGAAGCCCGCGCAGGCAGGCGTCATCATCTGGCCCCTGCCGCCGGCACTTTCAGCACCACCCCGGCGCTCGGCGCGCCACCCCTCCTCATCTGAGGAGGGGAGCGTTTTCAACAACTCCCCTCCTGATTCAGGAGGGGTGGCGCGCCGAGCGCCGGGGTGGTCATACGCCGAGGACAGTTTTTCCGCAGCCTGTTTAGCCCCCGAAGCGAGCTGGCTTCAGGGCCTAAAGGCCCATTCAACCCTCCAGCTTGCGACGGCGGGGCTGAAGCCCCGCCCTTCCGGGGGCCATGATTAACATTGCTTTGTAATGCATCTTGGCCCTAGCTCGCGCGGCGCGATCCCACGGCTGCTCACCGTGGGCCACAGGATGTTGCCGCAAACGTGGCTCCGAGTTTAGTTGTAGGGCGGGAGCAGGACTCTCCCGCCACAGCGGGCGGGACGCCCGCGCTACGTCCGCTTTTCACTTTTGCGTCATGCACCCATTTTCTCCCCCCCCAACGCGTGGTAGTGGGTCAATTTGAGGTAGAGGCAGCTTTACGCCGCCATTTGGCGAGTTAAACTCGCCGCTACAACATCAAATTGACCCACTTCCCAACGTACGGGTGCGTTGACCGTTTGCAGGGGGGGAGATATACTGCGCGAGAGGGTTTGGGGGGCTGACGCAAGGACGTTTCCGGCGGTTTGGATCCGGGTTGTCATCCTTCTTTCCCCATCGGTTCTGCTCCCTCAGGCAACGGTATGAAATCTAACGGGCTATCCAAAGAGCTTGCCAGGATCGTAGGCGAGGACGGCGTATTGTGGCGCGGGGAAGACCTGATGCTCTACGAGTACGACGCGCTTTCTTCCATGCGGCAACCTGACATCGTTGTTTTTCCCCGAAATACCGAGCACGTTGTGCAGATTGTGAAATTGGCTCTGCGGCACAATTTGCTCCTGGTGGCGCGCGGGGCAGGCACGGGTTTAAGCGGCGGTTCGGTGGCCACGGAGGGCGGCATCCTGCTGGTTTTCTCCCGCATGAAGCAAATCCTGGAAATTGATTTGGAGAACCAGCGCGCGCGGGTGCAGCCCGGAGTAGTGAACCTTGACCTCTCGCTGGCCGTTGCCGATGAGGGTTATTATTATGCCCCCGATCCCTCCAGTCAGAAGGCCTGCACGATCGGCGGCAACCTGGCGGAGAATTCCGGCGGCCCCCACACCTTGGCTTATGGAGTTACGACGAACCACGTTTTGGGGCTGGAAGTGGTGCTGCCCGATGGCGAGGTGATACACACCGGAGCCAGCCATTGGGACCGCCCGGGATACGATCTTACCGGGGTTTTTGTGGGTTCGGAGGGCACGCTCGGCATCGTTACGGAAGCCACCGTGCGTTTGTCGCGCAAGCCCGAGGCGGTAAAGACGCTGCTCGCGATTTACAATCAGGTGGTGGGCGCGACGCGCACGGTGGCAGCCATCACGGCGCGGGGGATCACCCCCGCAGCCCTGGAGATGATGGACGGCTTCACGCTGCGTGCCGTGGAAGAAGCCACGCACGCCGGTTACCCCATGGATTGCGCTGCCGTGCTGCTGATTGAGGTTGAGGGCCTGAAGGAAGCCGTGGAGGACCACGCGGATGAGATCGAGGCTGTATGCCGGGAAAATCTGGCGCGCGAAGTTCGGCGCGCGAAATCGGCGGAGGAACGCGACCTGCTATGGAAAGGGAGAAAGACTGCTTTCGGCGCGCTGGGTCGCATTACTCCGAACTATTACGTCCAAGACGGCGTCATCCCGCGCACGCGGCTGCCGGAGATGCTGGAATTCATCGGAAGCGTCGAGAAAAAGTACGAGCTGCACATTGGCAATATTTTTCACGCCGGGGACGGAAACTTACATCCGCTCATCCTCTATGACGAGCGCGACCGGGAGCAGACGGCGCGTGTGGTCAAGGCGGCTAAAGACATCATCATGCGGTGCGTGGAAATGGGTGGATCGATAACCGGCGAGCACGGTGTGGGGCTGGAGAAGAGCGACCTCATGCCGCTCATCTTTTCGGAAGTTGACCTGGATTTAATGGGCCGCATTAAGACCCTGTTTAATCCGCAAGGGCGCTTGAATCCGGGAAAGCTTCTTCCCACGGGGAAAATGTGCGGGGAACTGCGCGGAGGATTGACCGGGGGAGGCGCGCTTTGACGCTGGTGGTAGATTCCGTGCGAGCGGAACTTGCGGCGCTGGCGGGCCCGTCGCAGGTGCTGACAGATCCTGCTGCCTGTGCCGGTCTGGCGGTGGATGGTAAGGTTCCGGATTGCGCCGTCGCTCCGGCCAAGGCGGAACAGGTGGCCGCCGTCCTGCGCTACGCGGGAGAGCATCATCTGGCGGTGATTGCGCGCGGCAATGGTACGAAGCTTTCGATAGGGAATCCCCCCCGGCGGTACGACATCGCCCTGTCTCTGCGGGAACTGAATCGCGTCATCCATTACGAGCCCGCGGACCTGACGATCAGCGTCGAGCCCGGAATAACGTTCGGAGAGTTTCAGGATCTCGTCGGGCGGGACGGTTTGTGGTTGCCGCTTGATCCGCGCGGGGGGGCCGCGGCGAGCCTCGGCGGGATTATCGCGGCGAATGCGGCGGGGCCGTTGCGCCAGGGCTTGGGGGGCCCTCGCGACATGGTGCTGGGATTGAAGATTGCCACCACCGACGGAAAAATCGCCAAGACGGGCGGCAGAGTAGTGAAGAATGTCGCGGGCTACGATCTGGGAAAACTGCTGACCGGATCATTCGGGACGCTGGGAGTGATCGTTGAGGCCAGCTTGAAGCTCTTTCCCAAGCCACCCGAGCGCGCCACCTTTACGGTGCAAGCCGGCACATTGGGCATAGCCAGGGATTTGCGCAGGCGCATTTTGCGCTCGCCACTCGACACGTTGAGGCTGGTGCTTCTCGACTCCCCGGCCACGGCCCTGCTGGGCGATTCGGCTGAGGCCCGCGAGCGGCCGGGGGCGGAATTGTGGATTGAGGTGGGCGGATCGCATCGTGTCATTGAGCGTTGCATGTTTGAACTCCGGCATCTCGCCTCTGCCGTGGGGGCGCCGCTCGCGCGACGGGAAGAAGCGGAAGAGGCGTGGGAGCACATTTCCAACCTTGCCCATTGGCTTCGGCAGAAATATCGCGACCTCACCGTTCTGAAAGCCGCGCTGCCGGTGGCGGCCAGCGAGGAATTTCTGAGCCGCGCCCAACAAGAAGCCGAAGCGGAGCGAATTGCGCTGGCGAGTTTCGCCCAGGTGGGGGTGGGTATTGTCCACCTGTGCGCATTGCAGGGGACGCTGAGCGCCAGTCTTGCCGGCCTCGTGGCTCGCCTGCGCCAAGCAGCAGTGGACCTTGGGGGTAGGCTGGTCATCGAACATTGCCCGGTGGACCTCAAAAGCGGCGTGGACGTTTGGGGCGCCGGCTGCGACGATCTTGCCGCCATGCGCAAAATGAAATCTGTTTGGGACCCCACGGAAGTTCTGGCGCCCGGGCGGTTCGTGGGGAGTATTTAGAAGCGTGTGTAGCGCGGACCTGTTCTTCCGGTCCGGGGCTCGTACCCGATGGGCAATGAAAAGCCGCGGACCTACCCCGCATTTCTCACCACGCCGGGACGGGCGCTGGCGGAAGGGCGCGGCTTTACAGGCTGCGGAAAAACGCTCCCATGCTGTCATCCTGAGCCCGTTCGCTGTCATTCTGAGCGCAGCGAAGAATCTCGCTCTGCCGCTCAGGGTAAACTACGCGAAGGATCTCGCTCTGAGTATTTTCAAGGCAATGC
>Ga0182030_10012464_pt1 | contig 17015 bp, 19 predicted proteins | sample 812S3MmetaG_FD_121299 | JGI IMG/M metagenome (GOLD analysis project Ga0182030, IMG submission 121299) | Permafrost microbial communities from Stordalen Mire, Sweden - 812S3M metaG (Illumina Assembly) | ecosystem: Environmental > Terrestrial > Soil > Wetlands > Permafrost | place: Sweden...
CATCAAAATCTTTCGCGCGCGGGGAGCGAGCAAAAGTTTAAAGGCGGCCTCGCCGACACGAGCGAGGAGACCACGCGCCTTCACACCGCACATCACTTGCTGCTCAAAGCATTACAACTAGTGCTTGGCCCCGAGGTACATCAGCGCGGCAGCAACATCACCAGCGAGCGCTTGCGCATCGACTTTAGCTGGCCGCAAAAAATGACCGACGAGCAAAAGAGGGAGGTGGAGCGCATCGTGAACGAAAAAATAAAAGAGGATATACCCGTGGTGCGCACCGAGATGGAGAAAGAAGAGGCCGAAAAGCTCGGCGCCGAGCACGAGTTTGGCGCAAAGTACCCCGACAGAGTGTCGGTGTACTCGGTTGGGCCGCTCTCGAACCCCTTCTCCATAGAGTTTTGCGGCGGCCCGCACGCAGCGAGCACAGGCGAGCTAGCCGTACTAAACCCTTCGACAGGGCTCAGGGCCAAATTCAAAATTTTGAAAGAAGAAGCCGTAGCCCAAGGCATAAGGCGCATAAAAGCCGTGTTGGAGTAAATTCTCAACGCTCGACAAATTTTAGGAGTTAAAATAATAAGGTGAATATATTTTCAGGTATTGGTGCAAGTATCGTAAATTTCACCGCCACACTAATTGTGCTAGTGGCTATGCATGTGCCGCCGATTATGTATATTTTGATTGCAACAGGTGATACGCCGACACGGCCAACCCCCGCGGTACAAAAATCAACGACGCCACCAATTCAGATTCCATCAACTCCTATCCAACAACAAACAAACCAGAACCCAAACAGTTTTCAAGCCGACGCAAGTTGCCCAGATGGAATAATTTCTGCACTATTGAAGAATAATCTAACCCCATCTAGAAAGGTTATTTGCAAGCAGACTGATTTTTTCCTGTATAAAGATCAAGAAGCGAAGATTTATTCGGTTCTCTACAGTTTTACCGTTCCACACTCTGAAGCAGATGATGTAGCGCGGCCCATAACAGTACCTGTGACCGTCCTGCCTACAGGTGATATAAGTTTTGAAACGAATTATCTAAACTTAAGAAATAATGTTAGTTCCAGTGTAAAAAATTATGTGCTCAACAAGTTTTCCGCCATACCGTTTAAAGGTAACGTGGCTACTTTAGTCGGGGAAATTACTGGTCCAGATAGTAACAATGAATATTGTGGCACCTTTATGTTGTCTTTTCCTTTTATGGGGACAATTATCGCTTGCACTGATGGAAATGATGTGACTTCAACAAGCGGTACTGCTCAATTGGATTCAACCGCGCCTGATTTTGATTCGATGAAAGAGGCGGTATTTGAATATGCTTCAAGTACCTTTCCTCTCGCGCAGTACCAAGCAATATACGGTATGTCGCCAATACCACCATATACTCTTGAATCGTTATATTACGACCCGGCAAAATATTGGGTTCTTGAAGTTCAGAGTGGATTTATAAATTCTGATCGTTTTATTAAAGTTGATGCCAACAAACAAATCAGTTGCATCCGATCCTATGGAGGGCTCAGTGATGGATGCCCGTGATAATTCGAATATCACCCCACACGGCTAGCCTATAAAAGCGCGGTAGAATACACTCATATGATTAAATGGAACAAGGTTACTTGGTACTCGCGCCTGGGCGCTATTATTTTATTTATTGGCGTTGTCCCTGTACTTACTTTTTATGTCGGAGTTCAATATCAGCTCACTCTTTCGAGTCAACAGCTTCAGACACCTCATTCTTCTGCTCAGCCAACAGCAAGTAAATCTGTCTTACCCTCTTCGTCAAGGAAAAATGAAGGTACAGACAGCTATAGTTCTCCCAATGGTGAATATACGGCCATGACCTATTCTAACGAAGATGGAGCTATAGAAACTTACATACTCGACAAGCAAGGAAATAAAATAACACCCTTGTACTGTGGAGCGTTTGACTCGTGGAGCCCGGATAGCTCAAAAATAAAAGTCTATATCCAAAGCGAATGCGGTTATACAACCAATGAGCAATACTATTACCTCACCATAACCGGAACTCGTCAGACTCTTGAGGGAGCAGATTTCACTCCAACTACCCGCTAGAGTAGTGGGGTGGTCAGCGGGTGGCTTATATTTTGCGCTATACTATACGGTATGTTTGGGAAGACTAAACAGCCTGAGCGCACTTTGCTTTTGCTCGATGTTGAGAGCGGGAGCGTTGGGGTTGCTCTCGCTCATCTTAAGGAGGGGAGCGGCCCGGCGCTTTTTGCCGAGCAGCGCACCCATCTGGCTTTACCCTCCACACTCTCGGGTGCACTCATTGCAAAACAAATAGAGCGCGCGGTTCACGAGGCGCTGGCGCACGCCACTTTAGTGGCTGCGCGGCTTCGCGGCAACGAAAAAACCGTTTCCAAGGGCGAGCTTGCCGGAGCCTCTGTGTTTTTAGGGGCGCCGTGGGGCGTGCCAAACCTGGCCGCAGGTAAACCCGATTTTTCGCCGCATCTTCAAAAATTTTTAACAAGCGAGATAGAGTCCTTTGCAGACGGCACGCCGCTTTCTTTTTATACCAACGCGGATGCGGTTGCATACCACAAAATGCTTTCGCACGCCGGCGGCACTATATTGCTTGCCGTTTTGCGCGGAGAGATTATGGAGTTGATTTTGCTTGGGCGTGATGGCGTGCTCGGCTATGGCACGCTGCCTATTGGCGCACATAGTTTGTATCGCACACTCCACACGCACGCCGGCCTCTCTCTTGCCGAGATCCCCGCCGTGCTGGCCCTTGCAAAACAATCGGCGAGCCCGTACTTCGAGCCGCTCGAAGCGGCAGAGCGCCACCTGGTGGAGCAGTTTGCATCGGGAGTTGAGTCGCTCGCCTCTGTTGACGCTCCACAGGAGGTGCTTATAGTGGCCGAAGAGCCGCTGGGGAGCTGGTTTGCCCGCGCGCTTGAGCACGACGCCTCGCTTGGGGGCTTGTTTGCACCCGAGGCAACGGTGCGTACCTTGGGAGCCCGGCACGCGGCCGCACACTTGGCGGTACATGCGCCTATTCCCGACCTGCATTTGGCGCTTGCCGCCTTGTTTATGCAAGGCAAAACAGGCGCCGCAAGTGGTGTATAATTGAACTATTATATGCAAGACATGATTCCAAAAGGGGAGCGCTCTATCCGCAACATACCGCTACCTCCCGGACATCGCCGCCCTCCCATGGCGGCACAAGAAGAGGAGTTCCCCGAGCCCGTATTACCCCATAAAAAGAGAACAGGTATGATAAAAAATTGGTTTTTTTGGATTTTAATAGGAGTGTTGGCGGTGTGTGCGGTTGGTGGCATTTTGCTCTCGACCTTTTTTGCTGGCGTAACTATCAGTGTCACGCCAAAAACCGCCGTGGTGACGCCGCCTCCTACTATGCTCGCACAAATAAACGCACCGGTTGGAGTGCTTCCATATCAAGTGGTCTCCGCATCACGTACGGCAAGCACTACGGTTAAGGCAGGCGGCTCCTCGCAAGTATCTAAATCTGCTTCCGGCGTCATCACCATCTACAACAATTACAACACCAGCCCGCAAACGCTTGTAGCTACGACGCGTTTTGAGGCTCCAAACGGCAATATCTATCGCATTAAAAACGGTGTTACGGTACCGGGTGCCACCAAAGCGGCCGACGGTACGCTTACTCCCGGCAGTGTTTCGGCAACGGTCTATGCCGATGCGCCGGGAGCCACATACAACCTTGGTCAGACCCAATTTACTATCCCCGGTTTCAAGGGTGACCCTCGCTATACCGCATTTTATGCGCAGGCCAGCTCTATTTCAGGCGGATTTGTAGGAGCTGAGGCTACCGTGGCGCCTGCCGATCTCACTGCCGCTCAAAATGCTCTCGAGCAAGGGCTTAAGAGCGCCTTACAACAAGCCGCTGCAACGCAAATCCCTAAACAGTATCTCTTAATACCGAGCACGTTTGTCGTTACATACGGTGACATTACGCAAACGCCTATCGATGCCAACACCGTTGCGCTCTCCGAGACAGCGACCGCAAGCGGCGACACGGTCCGCACGAGCGACCTGGCCGCCGCCATAGCAAAGCAAGTAGTCACCGGCTACAATGGCGAGGCGGTCGACTTTGCGGACACGTCGGCAATAACTATCGGCTTGCAAGGGAGCAGCACCCCCTCGCAAGGCAGCTTAACCCTTGCGCTCTCGGGCTCTCCAACTTTGGTTTGGCAATTTGACCCCAACGCGCTCAAAACAGCCTTTGTAGGTAAGAGTAAAAGCGCTTTTGAGCAGATTGTCTCCTCATTTGCCCCAGCCATTACCTGCAGCCAAGCCACCCCCTGCAGCGCCAGCATCCGTCCATTTTGGAGCAGCACATTTCCTACAGATGTCAACAAAATTACCGTTGTTACGAAATAGGCTTTGACACATTATACGAGATAGGCTAAGATAGCTTTTGTCGCCACTTGTTAATGGACAGTAAATCTGAGGAAGTACAGGGCATCGTCGAAGAGGCTTTGCCAAACACACTTTTCCGGGTCTCTTTAGGGAACGGGGAGGTCATCCTTGCGTACTTAGCCGGCAAAATGCGGCTGCACCGCATCAAGGTTTTAGTGGGAGACAAAGTGACAATCAAGCTTGACCCGTATGGCGGGAAGGGCCGGATTACCCGGAGGATTTAAGGTTCAACCTTAACTCAGGACTCTCCAAGGTTGAACCTTGGGAAAGATAATGAAAGTAAAAGCTTCAATCAAAACCCGCTGTGCAAACTGCAAAATGGTACGCCGCAAAGGGCGCGTGTACGTTACCTGCAGCAATCCGCGCCATAAACAGCGCCAAGGCTAAAAGATTACAATGAGAATTTCAGGCATCACACTCCCCGACAATAAGCGCATCCGCTACGCGCTCAATTTTTTGTATGGCATCGGTCCGTCGCGTGCGCTCACTATTTTAAAAGAGGCAAAGGTAGATCCGATGATTAAAACCAAGGATCTCTCCACCGACGAAGAGGCGCGCATCCGCACCATCCTTGAGAGCACCAAGCTTGAGGGCGACCTTAAGCGCGAAGTGGCCGGCAACATCAAGCGCCTTAAAGATATCGGCAGTTATCGCGGCTCGCGCCATGCCAAAAAACTCCCCTCGCGCGGCCAACGCACCAAGACCAACTCACGCACGCTTCGCGGCAATGTCCGCAAGACCATGGGTTCGGGCCGCCGTAAGGTTGAAAAGACCTAATATATATAGTATAACCACTGACAATACCTATGGGTAAGAAACGAATAGTCAAAAAAGGAGGTGAGGGCGACAATGCGGGAGGCCGCAATGCTTCGTCACGCACATCGCGCCGCAAACTGGACGCGGGTCTTGTGTATGTCGAGGCAACCTACAACAACACCAAAATGTCCCTCGCGGACATCGGCGGCAACATTGTAAGTTGGTCCTCATCCGGCTCGCTTGGCTTTTCAGGCGCCAAAAAGGGCACGCCGTTTGCGGCTGCCAAGGTGGGAGAGCTCCTCGGCGACAGGGCAGCGGCTATGGGCATCAAAGAGGTCGGGGTATTTATCTCCGGCGTGGGCGCAGGCCGCGAGTCGTCGGTGCGCGGCTTCTCGAGCAAGGGCATCCACATTAACTCTATAAAAGACACGACGCCGGTGCCGCACAACGGCCCGCGACCGCCTAAGCCTCGTAGAGTTTAAACCAAAACCATTATGACAAACACCCAAACCAATATGTCTATTTATATTAAACATAACAAGTTATGTTAGTTGGACCAAAATATAAAATCTGCAAACGCCTCGGTGCCTCAGTATTTGAGAAGTGCCAGACGCAAAAGTACCAGCTCGCGGAGGCGCGCGCCCCTCATCGCACCTCTCGCCCCAAGCGCGGCGGCGGTACCGACTTTGGCGCACAACTTTTAGAGAAACAAAAAGCGCGTTTTACCTACGGCCTTTCCGAGAGCCAATTTTCCCGCTACGTGCATGAGGCTATGGAGCGCAAAGGCAAGGTCTCTACGGTAGAGCTTATGAGCCGCCTTGAGGCGCGCCTCGACAACGTTATCTTCCGCGCCGGTTTTGTAAAAACACGCCGCGCCGCACGCCAGCTTGTCTCGCACGCACATGTCACTATCAACGGTACGCGCATGAGCATCCCTTCGCACCGCGTGGAGGTCGGCGATGTCGTATCTATCCGCGAAGGCAGCAAAGCCAGCCCTCTTTTTGCAGGCCGTGCCGAGGCTGCTGTCGAAACAAAGACACCCTCGTGGCTCACCCAGAGCCTCGACGGATTTTCGGCAACAATCAACAGCATACCTATGGTTGCCGAGACGGAAGCACCTTTTAATCCTGCAACGATCATCCAGTTCTACAGCCGTTAAAAATTGTTGATGTGTAATTATTATTAGATATCTTTTTATTTATGATGGAATATTCAATCACATTGCCAAGCAAGCCTCGCGCGGTCTCCGAGGAGGGCACCGAGGGAGTGTTTGAGATAGACGGCCTCTATCCCGGCTACGGGCACACGCTCGGCAACTCGCTTCGCCGCATCATCCTCTCCTCGCTCCCCGGCGCGGCTATCACCTCGGTCAAGATAGACGGCGTCAGCCATGAGTTTTCTACCATCGATGGCGTCAAAGAGGACGTCATTACGCTTTTGCTCAATCTTAAAAAATTGCGCTTTGAGGTAGTTGCCGGCGAGGCGCAAACCATTTCGCTTAATGTAAAAGGCCCTAAAAAAGTTTCGGGCGATGACCTTACTTTGCCGGGCCAAGTGCGCCTTCTCAACCCCAATGCGTACATCTGCGAGCTCGGCGACAAAACCACGCTTAACGCGGAGTTCCGCATCGAGCGGGGCTTGGGTTATGTGCCGCGCGAGGTGCTCAAAAAGGAGCGCGTCGACATTGGTGAGATTTCTGTCGATGCCATTTTTAGCCCTATCCGCCGCGTTAACTACGAGGTAGAGAACATGCGCGTGGGCGATCGCACCGACTTTAACCGCTTGCGCATTTCCATCGAGACCGATGGTACCATCGCGCCGCGCGCCGCGCTCGAGCAGTCTATTGAAATCATGATCACTCAGCTCAAGTCAATTGTCGGCTTCCGCGAGGAAGAGTTGCCGACTCAGAGCGCCGGTGCACAGCCGCAAGCTATAGAGGGCACATCGGCGGGCGAGGTAACGGCCGAGGCGATGAAGACCCGCATCGAGGATCTTGAGCTTTCAAGCCGCACCATTTCGGCGCTTGAGAAGGCCAACATCCGCACGGTGGGCGGCCTTGCCCGCAAAAAAGAGGACGATCTTCTCGAGATTGAGGGCTTGGGTCCCAAGGCCATACAAGAGGTAAAGCGTGCACTTGCCAATTTCGGCATCATATTAAAATAAAATGAGACACGGAAACAATGTAAGGAAGTTTGGCCGCAAGACAGATGAGCGTAAGGCGTTGCTCAGCGGCCTTTGCCGTTCGCTCATCATCCGCGGCAAAATAAAAACTACCGAGGCTCGGGCCAAAGAAATCCGCCCCATGGTAGAAAAACTCCTTACCAAGGCAAAGTCGGCAACGCTTGCCAACCGCAGGGCGCTTATTGCAACCTTAGGCGACGAAAAAACCGCAACCAAAATAATCAAAACGGCAGGCGCGTATACCGACCGCGCCGGAGGGTATACGCGCATTATTAAAATGGGTCCGCGCAAAGGCGATGCCGCGCCGATGGCAATGATCGAATTCGTATAAATGTATGATAACCATTGACGCAGAAAATAAATCGCTCGGACGCATCGCAAGTGCGGCGGCTAAGACGTTGCTCGGCAAGCACAATGCCGACTTTGCAAAAAACACGGTTGCCAAAGTTGAGGTAAAGATCATCAACGCAAGCAAAGTAAAAATCTCGGGCGACAAAGCCAAAGACAAAAGTTATGTGCGCTACTCCGGCTATCCGGGCGGGCAAAAAAAAGAGAACTATGCTATGCTCACCGCGCGCCGCGGTAATGGAGAGGCCATCCGCCGTGCAGTCTTGGGCATGCTTCCTAAAAACCGCCTGCAAGCCTTGCGCATTAAGCTTCTTTCGATAGAAAACTAATTGATATGGCAACCAAAACAGAGGAAAAATACATCGAGTCAGTCGGCCGCCGCAAAACGGCTATTGCTCGCGCGCGCCTCACCCCGAGCGCCCGCACCATTGTCTCGGTCAACAATAAAGAGGCAGGCGATTATTTTGGCACGCCGGCATTGCGCGAGGCGGCACTCGAGCCTTTTCTTAAAGTATCACTCCCGACTCAATTTGCCGTTACGGTTGTGGTAACCGGCGGCGGCATCGCAGGGCAGGCGATTGCGGTGCGCCATGCTATCTCGCGCGCGCTCATCGATTACGATATTTCGCTTCGCGGTATTCTTAAAAAAGAGGGCTTCCTCAAGCGCGACCCGCGCGCCAAAGAGCGCAAGAAACCGGGCTTAGTAAAAGCTCGCAAGCGCAAGCAGTGGTCGAAGCGCTAGTAAAAGCAAACTGCTTTGCTTTTACTAGACGCTAGACGGCCGGAACTATGTTTTTCATTTTGAAAAACAAGTGAGGCGGGGTCGCGAGCGAATTTGCTGACGAGCAAATTCGACTCGTGACCTAAACGTTAATAAAAATAAAAAGTCCCGCTCCGGCGGGATTTTTTATTTGACCAAGACGTTTTTTTGTGTATAATGCTTTGACGTATGACAGACTCAGCGGACGAAATGAACGAGCAACACGAGAGCGAGTTTGTCGACGAGGAGGAGGCGGAGGGCGGCGCCGCGGCGCTTGCCAAATTACGAGAAAAATTAAAAAAAGCGGTCGAACAAAGCCGCGAGTATTTAGAAGGATGGCAGCGTTCGCGGGCCGATCTTGTCAACTTTAAACGCGAGGAGGCGCTTATACACCACGATAGGGAAGCGCGTATGACATCTGAGGTGATCGAGCTGCTCATCCCTGCCTTAGACACGCTCGAGTTAGCTGTCAGACACTCGGTGTCTGACAAAGAAAAGAACGGGCTGGAGATGATTTATAAGCAGTTTCTCGGCTCTTTAAAAAACATAGGTGTGGAAAAATACGGTGCAGTGGGCGACAGCTTTAGCCCGCACACCTATGAGGCTCTGCGCGAGGTTGCCACCGGCAACCAAGAGCAGGATCATACCGTAGAGTCGGTAGAGCGCTCGGGGTATAGGGTGGGAGAGCGGGTGATACGCCCCGCACAGGTTGCGGTGTATGTACATAAAGAGCAATAAAATGAAAAGAAAAAGATTTATATTTTGTGAGCGCTGCGAGCTGCCAAGGGGAGCAAAATGCAAATCTTTTTCTTTTCATTATTATCAATTAAAATAAAAATACTATGGGAAAAATCATTGGAATCGACTTGGGCACAACCAACTCCGCAGTTGCAGTAATGCGCGGAGGTGAGCCGCAAATTTTGGAAAACGCGGAGGGTGCGCGCACCACTCCCTCGGTGGTGGCAACCAGCAAAACCGGCGAGCGCTTGGTGGGGCTTATCGCACGCCGCCAAGCGGTTACCAATCCTAAAAACACCGTCTATCAAATCAAGCGCTTCATTGGCCACAATTTTGACGAAGCGTTTGTCCAAAAAGACAAAGCATCGGTGCCCTACGAGATGCGCAAGTCGGCCACAGGCGGTATTGAGGTCATGATGGGCGACAAATGGTATCGCCCGGAAGAAATCTCGGCCATGATTCTCGGCAAACTTAAAGCCGATGCCGAAAAGCGCTTGGGCGAGCCTGTCACCGAGGCGGTTATCACCGTGCCGGCCTACTTTAACGACAGCCAGCGCCAAGCCACAAAAGATGCGGGCAAAATCGCCGGCCTCGATGTTAAACGCATTATCAACGAGCCCACCGCGGCGGCGCTTGCATACGGTTTTGATAAAAAGAAAAACGAAAAGGTCGCCGTCTTCGACTTTGGCGGCGGTACCTTTGATATTTCCATCCTCGAGGTGGGCACCTCGGAGGAGGGCGAAGGTTCTATCGAAGTTAAGTCAACCGACGGCGATGCTCACTTGGGCGGCAAAGATATCGACCAAAAAATAATCGACTTTCTCGCAACCGAGTTTCAAAAAGAAAGCGGCATCGATGTCCGCAACGACCCGCTTGCGCGCCAGCGCCTCGATGAGGCCGCAGAAAAGGCCAAGATAGAGCTCTCCACCGCGGTTGAGAGCGAGGTAAATATTCCGTTTATCACCTCCGACGCATCGGGCCCGCGCCACCTGCTTATAAAACTCTCGCGCGCAAAGCTCGAGGAGCTCGCGGGCGAGTTTGTCGAGCGCGCAATGTCAATCACGAAGCGCGCCATGGAAGCGTCTCCGTTTAAAGTGGGCGACATCGACGAGGTTATACTCGTGGGCGGACAAACCCGTATGCCCGCTTTGCAGGCCGCGGTCGAAAAGTTTTTTGGCAAAAAAGCAAACCTCTCGGTCAACCCCGATGAGGTTGTGGCTATCGGCGCCGCGATACAAGGCGGCATCTTGGGCGGCGAGGTTAAAGACGTGCTGCTCCTTGATGTCATCCCGCTCTCGCTTGGTATCGAGACCATGGGCGGCGTCGCGCACAAGCTCATTGAGCGCAATACCACGATCCCCACGAGCCGCTCGCAGGTGTACTCCACCGCCTCAGACAACCAAACGAGCGTAGAGATACACATCGTGCAGGGCGACAGGGCGATGGCCGCCGACAACAAAAGTTTGGGTAAGTTTGTGCTCGATGGAATCCCGCCGGCGCCGCGAGGGCTTCCGCAAATAGAAGTAACCTTTGATGTTGATGCCAACGGCATCCTTAGCGTCAAAGCAAAAGACAAAGCCACCGGCAAAGAGCAGAGCATCCGCATCGAGGCGCGCTCCGGTCTTTCCGAGCAAGATATCGAGAGGATGAGAAAAGATGCCGAGACAAATACCGATACCGACAAAAAGAAAATAGAGCTTGCCGAGGCGCGCAATATGGCCGACCAAAGCGTGTATGCCGCGCGCAAAGCCATTGCAGATAATAAAGACAAACTCCCTGCGGAGCTTGGCGCGGCGATAGCCGATAAAGCCGCGGCGGTTGAAGCGCTGAAACACTCCGAGGATATGGCTGCACTTAAGGCAGCTGTCGACGAACTCTCTAAGGAACTTTCTAAAGTATACGAAGCGGTGCAAAAAGCCGCTGGGGCGAGCTCAGGGCAAGCAGGCGGACAATCCGCTCCGCAAGACGGCCAAACCCCGCCAGCAGATGAGCCGGGGACTCAGAGCGCACCAAGCGATACGCCAAACGCGTAGTAAACTACAGTAAATGGATAAAACGGAAAACAAAAAACTGGCAAGCGCCAGTGCGGTACTTGCTACGTATTGGAAGCAGGTTGCTTACCACCCCTATTTATTTGGAGGGGTTATTTTTGCTTCCATTGCATTGCAAGCCACCGGCTTGGCATCGCCGCTCTATATGCGGCAATTTCTCAATCAACTCATAGCTCTCGCACCCGGACCAGCCTCAATACACCCGCTTCTCATAACGCTCGGGCTTGTAGGGCTCATGTGGGGGCTTAATTGGGCTGCGACGCAAATTCAACGAGAGTGTAATGAACATTTGGAAGCAAAAGTTATGGAGCGTCTTTATAACGAAAGCTTTGACTATCTCATACATCACTCCCATAACTTTTTTGCTTCCAATTTTACCGGTTCATTGGTGCACAAAACGGGAAGATTCGCTGCTGCGTTTGAAACATTGTTCGACTCTATTGCAACACAAATGTTTCCTGCTTTTTTGTTTATAGCCGGTGCCGCCGGAATACTTTTTTTACGCAACCACACGCTCGGCATCATACTCGCCGTATGGGTAGTATTTTTTATCCTATTGCAGATATATCTCTCCCGCTTGCGACAACCGATACGCACACTGAGGGCAGAAACCGGTTCTAAAATGACCGGCACTCTTTCAGATGCCGTGTCCAATCAGTCAACAATTTCTCTTTTTTCTGCAAGTGCATTCGAGTCCGGCCGTTTTGCAAAAACAGTGAGCGAGTGGAGATACGCAACGGCACGCTCATGGTCGTCCGATGGATGGACGCAAGCACTGCTAGCGCTCTTAATGACAGGACTCCAGCTTGGCCTTATGTACGGCGCGGTCATCTATTGGAGCCGCGGGTTGCTTACGGTGGGTGATTTTTATCTTATCCAATCCTATCTTCTCAGTACGTTTAACCAACTTATTGGTATTAACTATACGCTCCGGCGTTTCTATGACGCTTTTACCGATGCCGCCGAAATGCTCTTTATCCTCGACACTCCGCATGAAATTAAAGATACGCCCTCTGCAAAAAAAATTACAGTCGCAACGGGCGAAATTTGTTTTAACAATGTAGACTTTTACTTCCACCCGGGGACTCCTCTATTGCATGATTTTAATCTCATCATTAAGGGTGGAGAAAAAGTTGCCTTGGTTGGCCCATCAGGCGCAGGGAAGTCTACTATTACAAAGCTTCTTTTGCGCATGTACAATGTGGTAAAAGGCACTATTACTATCGATGGCCAGGATATTTCAGCGGTCACACAGAACAGCCTTAGAGAAGCTATCTCATTTGTGCCGCAGGAGCCGATACTTTTTCATCGTACGTTGATGGAAAACATACGCTATGGGCAGAGAGACGCAACAGACGAGGAAGTTGTCGAAGCGTCTAAAGCAGCCAACTGTCACGAATTTATTTCCGGCCTACCGCTTGGATACGAAACTCTCGTAGGCGAGCGCGGGATCAAACTCTCCGGCGGAGAGCGCCAACGCGTCGCCATTGCGCGCGCCATGCTTAAAAATGCGCCTATTTTGGTACTTGATGAAGCAACCTCGAGTTTGGATTCTCATTCTGAAGTGCTTATTCAACAAGCGTTGGACGTACTCATGCGAGGCAAAACAGTTATGGTCATTGCACACCGTTTAAGCACCATCATGAAGATGGACCGTATTGTTGTTTTGGAACACGGTAAAGTAGTGGCTGACGGTACGCATGCCGAGCTTTTAAAGCAAGGGGGTCTCTACGCTGACTTGTGGAATATCCAGGCAGGAGGATTTTTGGCGGATGATGAGGACATGAAAAATAACGTTGAAGACGAAGACGAAACTCTTGCGGCAGAGTAAAATCCGGCGTACAATAGGCCTTATCTATGGCTGCTAAACGCGATTATTACGAAGTTTTGGGAGTCGAAAAAAAGGCCTCAAAAGAGGAGATAAAAAAAGCGTTCCACAAGCTTGCGCATAAGCTCCACCCAGACAAAAGCGGCGGCGATGTCGAAAAGTTTAAAGAGGTGAGCGAGGCATACTCTATCTTGAGCGACGATAAAAAACGTGCGGAGTTTGACTCATACGGCCGCACCTTTAGCGAGGGTGGTGCCGGCCCGGGTGCGGGCGGGTTTGCCGGAGGCGCCAACTTTGACTTCTCACAGTTTCAAGACGCGTTTCAAAACGGCGGCTTTGATTTTGGCGATATTTTTGGAGATGTGTTTGGAGGAACAGGCGCACGCGCTCGCCGCGGCCGCGATATTTCTATCGATCTTGAAGTTAACTTTAAAGAGTCGGTGTTTGGCACCAAGCGCACGGTGCTCCTTGCAAAGGTAGCCGAGTGCGATACCTGCCACGGCACCGGCGGCGCTCCCGGCGCCAAGATAGAAACATGCAAACATTGCAACGGCAAAGGCTCCGTGCGCGAAAGTAGCAACTCATTTTTTGGCACCATCTCAATGGTGCAGCCGTGCCGCGAGTGTCACGGCACCGGCAAAGTCCCGGCCGAAAAATGTTCCACCTGCCGCGGCGAGGGCGTCTACCGCAAACAAGAGGAGATAGAGATTGCCGTACCGGCGGGCATTGAAGGCGGCGAAATGATACGCCTCTCGGGCCTCGGCGAGGCGGTTGCAGGCGGCCCGGCGGGCGACCTCTATGTAAAAATCCACGTGCAGCAAGACGCGCGCTTTAAAAAAGACGGTCCCAATTTAATCACCGAACTCTCGGTCAAGCTCTCGGATGCGCTCCTTGGCGCCGAGTACACTATCGCCACCCTTGATGGCGACCAGCCGCTTACCATCCCGCACGGCGTGACGCATGGCGAGCTTTTGCGCGTTAGTGGCCGCGGCGTACCCACCGCGCGCGGCAAACGCGGCGACTTGTTTGTAAAAGTTAAAATTATACTGCCGCAAAAGCTCTCCAAAAACGCCAAAGGCCTGATAGAAAAACTAAAAGAGGAGGGTATATAATACCGGTATGGCAGAGCTTAAAAAACGTATTTTAACGGGCCTGCAACCGAGCGGCCAGTTGCATATCGGCAATTATTTTGGCGCACTCAAACCCTTTGTTGATATGTACGAGGGCTATGAGAGTTTTTTAATGATAGCCGACTATCACACGCTCACCTCCCTTAAAGATCCGGCGCAGTTGCACCAAAACACGTTGGACATCGTGCGCGCATATATGGCGGCCGGAGTCGACCCTGCAAAAGCGGTGATGTTTAAACAATCGGACATTGCCGAGCACACCGAGCTTGCATGGATTTTTGAGTGCCTCGTCACAGTGCCGTTTTTAATGCAGGCGCACTCCTATAAAGACAAAGTAGCGCGCGGGCTCGAGGCAAATGCCGGATTATTTAACTACCCAATGCTTATGGCGGCGGACATTTTGCTTTATGACACGGCAGTCGTGCCGGTGGGCGCCGACCAGCGCCAACATGTGGAGTATGCACGCGAAGCGGCTGCAAAATTTAACAACACCTACGGCCAAACCTTTAAAGAGCCTGAAGAAAAAATTTCTGACGCAGTAGCAATTGTCCCCGGCATCGACGGCCAAAAAATGTCTAAGAGCTACGGCAACACCATACCTCTTTTTGGCAGCAAAGATGAGATTGCAAAGGCAGTCATGAGTATTGTTACCGACTCAAGCGGCGAGCGGCCCGAGCATGTATACGCCATACACAAGCTTTTTAAATCTGAAGCTGAGTTAGAAGCTTTATACGAAGAAAAAAAGGGTAAATATAAAGATCTAAAAGAAGCTTCAATAGAAGATATCGAGGCCGTTGTTGCTCCTATGCGTGAAAAGTACAACAGCATTACCGACGATGAGGTTAAAAAAGTACTTGCCGATGGTGCGACAAAGGCCAAAGCGATAGCGTCGGTAAAAATGACCGAGGTTCGGCAAAAAATCGGCGTAACACTATAATTATGGAACGAACTCTCATTAAAGACCTAGGCGGCAAGGTGGGGCAAGAGGTTTCTATCTCAGGATGGATCAGCGTGCGGCGCGACCAAGGGAAGATGGTGTTTTTTGACTTCCGCGATCGCACCGGTTTTGTACAAGGCGTTGTGTTACCCGCATCAGGAGCAATCGAAGTGGCCAAAGAGCTCCGCAGCGAGTATGTGGTAGAGGTGGAGGGTAAGGTTAACCAGCGCCCCGAAAAAAATCGCAACGAAAAAGTACAAAACGGTGACATTGAGCTTGAGGTGCTTGACCTGACCGTCTTGGCAAAGGCAGAGCCTCTGCCTTTTGATATGTCACTTGATGGTTACAACCTCGACCTGACCACCGAGCTCGATCACCGGGCTTTAACGCTCCGCCATCCGCGCTTGCAGGCCATTTTTAAAGTACAGGCAACCATCATCGACTCCTTCCGCGAGTTTATGAAATCGCAAGACTTTTTTGAGTTTCAAGCGCCGGCCATCGTGCCAGCCACTGCCGAAGGTGGTGCCGAGGTCTTCCAAGTAGAATATTTCGACAAAAAAGCATACTTGAGCCAGTCACCTCAGCTCTACAAACAAATTGTTATGACCGCGTTTGAGCGCGTCTTTAGCGTCAACAAAGTCTTCCGCGCCGAGCCGTCGGCCACCACACGCCACATTACCGAGTTTGTATCACTCGACGCCGAGATGGCCTTTATCAAATCCTGGCGCGATATCCGGGACATGTCCGAGGAGACGGTACGCTACATACTGGGCGTCGTTCAAAACAAGCATGCCAAAGAGCTCGAGCTGCTTGGCGCTACTTTGCCCGTTATGTTAGACACGACTCCGACGCTGAGTCTCACCGAGGCACAAGAAAAAATTGAAGCTAAAACAGGCCGTACCGTTATGGGAGAGAAGGATCTTAGCTCGCAAGACGAGCAGGATATTTGCGACATTATAAAAGAGGAAACCGGCTCGGACTTTGTGTATGTGTACGGCTATCCGACGCGTCAAAAACCTTTTTATGTATATCCCAACCCCGAGCACCCCGAGTTTAACGAGGGTGTCGACCTCCTGTGCCGCGGCCGTGAGTGGCTCTCGGGTGGCCGCCGCATCAACGACTACGCGCAGCTTATGGAGCATGTTCAAAAGTGGGAGATGGATCCTAAAAAAATTGAGATGTTCCTTGAAGCCTTCCGCTATGGCGCACCACCCGAAGGCGGCTTTGCCTTTGGCGCCGAGCGTATGACTATGCAAATTTTGGGCCTTAAAAACGTGCGGGAAGCCGCCATGTTCCCGCGCGACATGAACCGTATAGACCAAACCTTGAGCGAAGAAAAATAGCATATATTATATTTTAAAAATTAAAGCCCCGGCAAGATGTCGGGGCTTCTGGATCGATCGTGTGGTCAGGAAGGCGGGAGAAGTGTCTAAGCAACTTCACAACGGAAGTGGCCCAAGTACCTTTTTTTGCTGCTGCACGACTTGTCGCACAGCCCCACCACAGAGGTGTGTAGGTGGATAGCGTAAACGACCTCCTCACCCTCGAACTCCGCCTCGTCCACGTCGATTGCGTGGTGCATTTCGTCACAGCCAAACGCGACCATGACCTTCAGCCCCGGGGTTTTCCCAGCGAGCTCTACCTTCCGGTAGGTGTCAAAATTACGCTCAGACATGACTTTATCCTTTTTCTTTGCCAGTGAACTTTCTCCGCCATGGTACACTATATATACTATTGTGTCAAGTGAGCTCGAATATTACCGCTTGATAAATCGCTTAAATCTGGTATGGTTTTGCCACTATGGAATTTATTTTTGAGGGGCAAAACAGCCAAAATACCTTTAGAACACTTCGTTTTATTGA
>Ga0182030_10012465_pt1 | contig 17015 bp, 17 predicted proteins | sample 812S3MmetaG_FD_121299 | JGI IMG/M metagenome (GOLD analysis project Ga0182030, IMG submission 121299) | Permafrost microbial communities from Stordalen Mire, Sweden - 812S3M metaG (Illumina Assembly) | ecosystem: Environmental > Terrestrial > Soil > Wetlands > Permafrost | place: Sweden...
CCGGCTTGAGCTAGCTTTTCTAAAAGAGGCAAAAATTCCTGTATGCTAGATATTTTCTTATCTGTTATAACTATGGCAGGCTTATTGTAAACTGCTTCCATCCTGGAAGTATCGGTTACCATGTAAGCACTTACAAAACCTCGGTCGAATGTAAACCCTTCGACGACCTCACTTTCAAGTGCTAGCCCCTGCCCTTCTTCTACGGTTACTATCCCGTCTTTGCCAACTTTATCGATTACGTCTGCTATAAGATTACCGATGGTGGCATCACCGGCAGAGATTGTAGCAACTTCGGCCACGCGGTTCTTCTTACCGAGAATGTCTTCACTCATACCTGAAAGTTTGCTTACGATATCCTGTGAGGCCGATTCAAGACCTTTTCGAAGAAGCATTGGGTCATGACCAGCTGCGATTAATTTGTTGGCTTCATTTAGAATGTGATAGGTTAACACCGTTACTGTTGTGGTCCCATCTCCGGCCACGTCATTCATCTTGTTAGCTGCTTGTTTAATTAACTCAGCTCCAACTTTGTAGCCAAGTGTTTCATCGTCAACATCAGCCAATTCAACACCCTTTGCAACGGTAACACCATCATGAGTGACTGTTGGCGATCCATAAGATTTACTGATAATTACGTTACGACCCTTTGGCCCCATAGTCGTTTTTACGGCATTATATAAAACCTCTGCGCCTGCTAAAACGCGTCGTCGAGCATCATCATTGTAAAAAACTTTTTTCGCCATGAAATTATATTCCTCCTAATTATTTAACGGTCGCTAAAATATCTTCTTCTTTAACCAAGATATATTCTTCAGTACCAACCTTTACGTCTGTTGTGCTATAGGTTTTATAAAGAATCTTGTCACCAACTTTAATCTGCTTAACGTCCTTGCCTACAGCTAAGACTTTGGCGACTTTTGGTTTCTCCTGTGCTGTGTCGGGTAAATATAGACCGCTGGCTGTTTTTGATTGAGCGGCTTCAGCTTGCGAAACAACATAGTCTGCCAGTGGTTGAATTGGTACGTTCATGTCAAATCCTCCGATGACTTAAGTTTTCGTTAGCACTTTAGACCTTAGAGTGCTAATGTTCTGATTTTATGATAACGAAACTACAGATCTACTGTCAAGGAATAACTTATTTTTTCTTAGCGGTGGATGATGTTTAAATAATATATCTATTACAATGATATAACACTATTGTCAAAAAACTATGCTTTTGCTATAATGCTTCAATCCTATTTACTACAGAGAGGATGTACAGATGAGCTCAGCTCGGACCCTTAACATTAAAGAAGTTGTCATGAAAGAAGTCAAAATTCGGCATCGTGTCGACGGAAGGACATACACATTCAAGTTCAAGCTAATAGAGCATTCCATTGGCGAACAAAATGAATCAATCGTATTGGGCTTTCTGCTCGCCAACAAAGGCGCACGCGTCGATAAGTCAGTCGTAAGCGAAGTACAGAACATGATTGCCTGTTCAATCCAAGAGTTCATTTCGCTCACCAGTCTGAAAGCAACGATTTTCGTTGATCACTGCGATCACTGGATAACTTGCCATCTCGACATCTCCGATGTCATTCTAGGCAAGGAGACAAGTTTCATGAACATGCAGGTCAGGAGCATTCTGGGAAGAATCGATCGTCTGTTTGACGTCATCGAGGAAGAAGTTCGCAATATGCAAAAGATCGTTTCTCAAAAGAGCAAGCGACAGGAATATGTCAACCGCCCAGAAGTTAGCCACAGCTAATGAGACAACAGTCCTAATCGTAGTAAACCGGAGTCGGATGGCACAGTCTTTTATCTAGTCATAATTGACTGTGCCACCGAACACCCGGGGATAGATCTAGCCAGTTAAGCTTGTACGTTGAAGGCTTTAGCCTCCGAACAAACCACCAACAACACTATTACCTCTATCCCCGCCTTTCATTTATTATTAGTTAGTTTTCGAATATACTTGATTATTAATGTCGACAAAAATTAACAACACTGTATTAATGTCCGGAGCAGATTATTTTGAAGATACGTTTGCAATCAACGCTTTAATGGATTCGAGCGTTGCTGTCGATAGGTCACGGTCAATAGAAGAACATAAAGAACTCGAGAGGTTGTTAAACGATGCTGGGATAAAAGTCGTAAAGGTTGATCCTCCAAACGACGCCCAGGACGGTGTCTATACCGCTAACTGGGGATTAACAAGAAACAATAAGGTTATTCTTTCTTCGCTGCCAAACAAAAGAAAATCCGAAGAACCATATGCTAAATCTGTTCTCGAAGACCTAGGCTTTGAAGTTATAGAATCACCATATAATTTTAGTGGCCAAGGCGATGCCCTACCCTGCGGGAATTTACTTTTTTGTGGTAGTTATTATCGGACTGATCCAAGAATGCACGATTTTATCTCTGAAACTTTGGGCTACAAAGTTATTGGGCTACAGACCATCCCACAAAAGAATGATTATGGTCAAGAAATGATAAACCCAATTACCAATTGGCCGGATAGTTTTTTCTACGATATAGATTTAGCGATTGCTATTTTAAGAACCGATTTAATTGCTTGGTGTCCTGAGGCGTTTTTACCTGAAAGCCAAGAAAAAATTCGCGCGTTGCAAATTGAAAAAATTGAAGTAAGTCTTGAAGAAGCAACTGACGGTTTCTGCTGCAATCTTATATCAAGCGGCGAAGTTGTGATAATGAGTAATCATGCGCCAAATTTTCAGCGTGTTATAGAGGAGCATGGGCTGAAAACTATTACGCCAAATATTACCGAACTCTGTAAGGGAGGCGGTTTTATCCGCTGCACTTCCCTGACACTCGATAACAAATAGCCTATTTTTTTAATCTTTTGTTCAGGGCCGCTTTGGCTGCGTCGGTATCGTTATACGGTCGGCGGATAGTGTCAGTCCCCTCGTTATAGTTATGACCGGGTTGTGGTTTAAAGCCAGGTTTATTAGTTATTATCACTGTTTCCTCACCCTTACCGAGTAGTAAAACCATGTCGTTAGGCTGAGCTATGTCAATGGCTTTTTGAACAGCGGCCTCCCTCTGATGCTCAAAAAACATATCTTTACCTAGTACCTTGCCTGCCTTATGGGCTCCAGCAGCAATCTCATCGATGATTTTCATTCCATCTTGATCGCGATCATCTTCTTCGGTCAGGATGACAATATCTGAGTTATGGCCGGCTATTTCTCCTTGAATCGGTCGTTTTAGTTCATCCCGTCGTCCCGCAGAGCCAAAGACTGTAATAATTCGACCCTTGACTGTTGGTTTTACGGTTTCATAGACCTTAATAAAACCATCAGGTGTAGGGGCATAGTCGACAATAACTCCGAAGTTTTGACCCTCATCAATAATATTCATTCGCCCCTCTACACTCTTTAGACTAGCAATACTCTGCTCAATTTGGGTCTTAGATAGTCCGGCAGCCTTAGCTACGCCAATTGCTGCTAGAGTGTTATAAACGTTAAACCTACCGGGTAAATGAGAGTGTATATCGTAAGTTTCACCCCCTATCGTGACTTTAAAGTGACTATCTATTGGGCTAAGTTTAATATCTTCTGCTTTTAAATCCCCGTTTGTAATCCCATAGCTCGTGGGATGAGCGATGGCACGCATGAAGTATTCGCCGCTAGGATCATCAATGTTAACAATGCCAATTCGCTGTCCGTGGCGGTTACGATTGCACTGCTCAAAGAGCATTAATTTAGCCGCTCGATAACGTTCGAACGTCCCGTGATAATCGACGTTGTCATGACTTAAATTAGTGAAGGCCACAATACTATACGGCACACCCCATACCCGGTGTTGGGCAAGAGCATGACTGGTAGTCTCTAGTACTAACCATTCTACGTTGGCGGCTTTGATCTTTTTTACTGCCTTAAGCAGTTTAAGCGACCCAAGCGAAGTCATTCGAGTAGAATTAGGTTGAGCTCCCTTCCCGTCTCCATAATCGATTGCTATGGTACTTATCATGGCTACCTTGTAGCCACTTTCTCGAAGCATATGGGTTATCAGCGTACATGTACTTGTTTTGCCAGCAGTGCCAGTTACCCCGATAACCTTGAGGCCACGAGTCGGAAAACCATAAACGATATTTTCAGCTACCGCTTCAACCAAGTGACCATACGGCTCAATTGCCGGAAAAACCCCTTTTGGAATGACCTTCTTGATCGTAGAACGAAAACTCATATCCTCTAGTATACTGTAGAATAGTGAAAATATTAGGTATCGAATCTAGTTGCGACGAGACAGCTGTTGCTGTGATCGAGAATGGGGACACCATGCTTAGTAACGTGGTAGCTAGTAGCATGGAACTTCACGCGAAATATGGTGGAGTGATACCTGAAATCGCCGCCCGAAGTCATATTGAAGCTATAATCCCAGCAATCGACACTGCCCTATCCACTTCTAGTACAGAGTGGTCAGACATTGATGCCATCGCCGTTACCTATGGAGCCGGTCTATCCGGTTCCCTTCTTATCGGAGTTTTAACCGCTAGAACTCTTGCAATTATCAAGAACAAGCCACTTTACTCAATTAACCACGTTGAGGCGCACGTTTACGCCAATTTTATAACTTCTACACCTCTAGACAGATATCTTCTACGTGAAAATCCACCCCTGTTCCCACTTCTTGCATTGATAGTTAGTGGTGGTCATACTCAGTTAGTTCTATTTAAAAACCATGGCGATCACAAGATTCTTGGAAGAACTCAGGATGATGCCATCGGTGAGGCTTTTGACAAGGTTGCAAAAATAATTGGTCTTCCTTATCCCGGTGGGCCAAGTGTCGCTAAGCTAGCAGAGAAAGGTGACTCAAACGCTTATCCGTTACCGAAAGCAAAAATGATTGATCGTTACGATTTTAGCTTTAGCGGGTTAAAAACAGCCCTCCTACGCCTAGCACAAGACCAAATCGGGGAAGACTTCAACTTTGCGTCTAAAAACATAGCAGACAGGCTCTCTGAAGCCCAGAAAGCTAATTTAGCTGCTAGTTTTCAAAAGATTGCCATAGAAACTGTCGTTGATAAGACCGTACTTGCTTATAATGAATTTAAGCCTGCGTCAGTTGTAATAGCGGGGGGAGTCGCTTCTAATCTTGAACTTCGTCGCCAGTTAACTGACAGGCTACTGATAAAAATAAACTATCCCGATCCTAAGCTATGTACTGATAATGGTGCCATGGTTGGTTCTTTGGGCTATTTTGAAGCAATCAACAACTATGGCAAGGTTGACGCCTATAATTTGGGGATTCAGCCAAACCTGTCGATGTAGTTATCTTTATGCCTGAGCAGAGCTCTAAACATAGTAAATACTACTCGACAGTGTTATGCTGTAACAGATGAAATTATCTAAAATATACGAGCCAGAACGTTACGAGGAAGACATTTACACGCTCTGGGAAAAGTCTAGAAGTTTTGGTCCAAAAGGGCAGGGCAAACCTTATTCAGTTATTATGCCACCACCTAACGCCAACGCTTCTTTGCACGCTGGTCATTCCTTAACTTATGTCCTTCAAGATATCGCTGTCCGCTATCACCGCTTGATAGGTTATAGAACTCTTTATGTCCCCGGAGCAGATCATGCAGGTTTTGAGACTCAGGTTGTTTACGAGAAGCAGTTAGAGAAAGCAGGCAAGAGTCGGTTTGATTTCACTAGAGAGGAGCTATATTCCCAAATATGGGACTTTGTCCAAAATAATAAGAGTGGTTTCGAGCAACAACTGCGAAAATTAGGTATTAGCTGTGATTGGGATCATTTTCGTTTTACTCTCGATAAGACCGTTATAGATACTACTTATTCAACATTCAAAAAGATGTGGGATGACAAGCTTATATACAGGGGTGAACGCCTGATTAATTATTGTACTTTCCATGGTACGGGTTTTGCAGACATTGAAGTTGTACATCAAGAAGAGCAGGGGGCTCTTTACTACATCCGCTATCCTCTAACGGACGGTAGTGGTGAGTTAGTAGTCGCCACAACTCGTCCTGAGACCATGCTTGGTGATACTGGTGTTGCGGTTCATCCAGATGATGATAGATACAAGACATACGTTGGTAAAACTATCAAATTACCAATAACTGGCAGGGAAGTCCCTATAATTGCTGATTCTTTTGTCGATAAAGCCTTTGGTACAGGGGCCGTGAAGTTAACGCCAGCGCATGATCCTATTGACTATGAAATCGGCGAGAAACATAGTTTGCCTAAAATCACAGTTATAAATTTTGAAGGTAAAATGTCTGATAATTCGCCGGAAAGATATCGCGAGTTAACGGTCAAGGATGCTAGGGAGAAGATCATTAAAGAGCTTGAAGAAGAAGGGTTTTTAGTTAAAGTTGAAGAGTTAACCCACAGCATAGGCCATTGTTATAAGTGCGGAACAATTATTGAGCCTCTATTAAAAGATCAGTGGTTCGTAGATATGGAGCCTCTAGCTAAAGAGGCTATCTCTGTTCTAGAGAAAGATCAGATAGTTTTTTTTCCGGCAAATAAGAAAAATCAATTAATCTTGTATCTTAAGAATCTTAAAGATTGGAACATTAGTCGACAGATTGCCTGGGGTATACCAATTCCAGCTTTTCAAAATGTCGATAATCCAGATGATTGGGTCTATAGAACAGATGTTCAAAACGAAATATTAACGATTGATAATAAAACTTACAGGAGAGACCCTGATGTTTTTGACACTTGGTTTAGTTCGGGGCAATGGCCCTTCGTAACACTGGGTTACCCTAATAGCCCCGACTACAGTGAATTTTATCCAACAAGCCTAATGGAAACTGGGGTAGATATCCTATACCAGTGGGTTGCAAGGATGATCTGTCTTGGACTATATGTTACCAATGAAATACCTTTTAAAACTGTTTACCTGCACGGAATGGTGCGCAGCGCTGATGGCCGAAAAATGAGTAAAAGCTTAGGAAATGTTATCCCTCTAGAAGATACCATCAACGAATATGGTACAGATGCACTAAGGCTTGGGATTATTGCTGGTCGCAGCCCTGGAGACAGCTCAGCTTATGCGCCAACTAAAATTCTAGCTGGACGAAATTTTTGCAATAAACTCTGGAATATCGCTCGCTATATTGAGAATAAGGTCAGCGATAAGCAGGCAAGTACTGATATAGCTCAGCCACAAACACCAGCAGATCATTGGATTCTAACTAAGTTGAAGGAAGCTTCTGATAATACTTCTAGCTATCTAGATGAATATCGCTTCTCAGAAGCTTATGACGAAATCTACCACTTCGTATGGGATGACTTGGCTGATTGGTATATTGAAGCCTCTAAATATCAAGATAACGATCAACTCTTATTACAGGTTTTTGAGCAAACATTAATTATCTTGCATGCTTTTGCACCGTTTATAACAGAAGTGCTTTGGCAAACATTATTCCCTGATAAAAAAACCTTGTTGATTTATCAAGCATGGCCGACTACTCAAGCAGCTGATAAACAATTGGCTTCGACTTTTGAAGATATTAAATCAATTGTTAGCGAAACACGGTTTATCATTAATAGTTTAAATATAACAGATACGAAACTCCACATATTTGGTAAGGATTTTGGCAGCAACACTGGGTTAATAGAGAAGCTTAGCCATGTACCAACGGTGTCTGAAGGTGAAGAATGGCATAGTGGATTCAGGTTATCTCAAAGTTCTCAACTAGCGTGGCTAGACATAAGCAACACGACCTTAAAAACTTATCAATCAACCCTTAAAGAAAGGGAAGAGTCACAAAAAAACATAATAACTGGGCTAGAGAAGCGACTTAGCAACTCGGACTATGTTAATAAGGCGCCGGAAGCGATTATTGACCAGACTAAAAAGCAACTTGGAGAAGCCAAAGAAAAGCTCAAAACTATCGAGGAAGAGTTTCAAAAATTTTCGGAAGAGAACTAGAGATTGAGCCAGTTATAGATCTGTTCGGCTCCTGGGGCTCGAGCATTTCGCGAATCCTTACGATTGACTCCTCTGGACGATAGTCGTCAAACCAGAATACTTTCCAGCCGAAGGCATCAGCTGCCATAAGATTAGTTCTGTCGTCATCGATTAGAAGTATTTCGCTTTTATCACACTGGGCTCGCTCGGTGGCAGCTTCGAAGATTTTAATTTCTGGCTTAATGGCATGTACCTCTGAGGAATCAATAATGCTATCGTAGGCAACTCTTGGAATTGCTTTCAGATCTAACATAGAGTTAATTAAGCCTGGCATTATGTTTGATAGTAAACCAATGCCATAAAGAGGGGCTACCCATGAGACTAATTTATCAATGCCAGGCATCGACTCAACATTCTTAAGATAATAATCTTGCCAACGTAGACCCGGGAATTTTAATTTATCGGCAAAAATTTTATTGAACTCTTCTAAACTAATCAAACCCCTACAGACCTGATCATCATAGCGCCAAAGTATCGACTCGACTGCATCTATCGGTTGACCGCTATCACGAGCAATCTCCGTGACTGCCCGATGGTAAAAACGAACTAGGCATCCATTAATATCAAAATAAACAAAACTAATGTTGTTCTTGGAATGATGTCGTATTTTGCCGGGTCTTACAGGAATTTTTTCAGAACCTATAAGTTCATCTAAGGATATATTTAGTGCTTCAGCAATCTTCTCAATAGTGAAAATTGAAGGCGCTTTAATAGCCCCTCTTTCAATTTTAGCTAGCGTTGAGTAGCTCAAACCAGACTTTTGGCATAAGCCCTGTTGTGTTAGCCCTGCAGTACGTCTTGCATTTTGCAGACGCATTCCCAGCCCCTTTTCATTCATAGCCTTATAATACTGGCTAAAAGTAAAAACTCAAAGAAGTATTAGGACGAAATGGCTACCTATGTAGAACGTATTTGAGAAATGTTATGAATACAATAAAAGCGATTAAACCCACGAAACCTGCCGATATATAACTGGTCGTTTGCATATTACTTCTGCGTGAAATTTTTACATAAACCCAGGCAGCGACACCTATTGCGAATATAAACGATACTACCCAATCGGCCATATTAAAACCCTCCTTGCTAATTCAATTAGGTTAAGTATTCGATAAATAGTTTTCATACTTACGTATCTTACGAAGTTATAGCATATTCGTAAAGTACGCATTCAAAAAATAGCATTAATAGAAGCCTATTAAGATTGTTTGTTACAATAACAGGGAAGGAGAGGTGACCGAGTGGTTGAAGGTGCTGCTCTCGAAAAGCAGTGTATGGGAAACCGTATCGAGGGTTCGAATCCCTCCCTCTCCGCCAGTAATATTTTCATTTTGTATTATCTGTTAGAGATTATATATAAGATAAAAATAGGTAAAAATTAAATATGGCTGACCCTATAAATAGCGCTTTCATGCCAAAAGTAAGTCGTTGGTGAGATTTCCGGTACAAAATCATAAATAGTAGAAACAGCTCTGGCATAAAATCGAGTGAGTACCGATCGCCAAACGCATATAAGCCAATTCCGTAATAACAAAGTACCACTATTGCACTTAACGCTATAGCCGCCATTAAATGTCTAATTTGCTTGTCGAATTTTGACCACTTGTTAGTAAAAACCCATAGGATATAAGGTGACGTGAAAAAAATACCCATACCGTAAACATTATTTTTTATATACGGAAATTTTAAAGTCCATGAAGTGCTGTCTTTTAGCACGGGGATAGGGGATCTCAGTAGCATGCTATAGAGATTTGTTGGTATATGCGTGAAGCTAAATATCCCCATTGACCTGGCTTCGGCTGAGTCTTTGCTTATTAGTTGGTACTCATACCCACCATTGAGGGGATTATGGAATCGGATAAAGTTATATACTCCCTGAATAATAATGGCCCCGAGAAGGGGTAGAAATAGTATCAGTGATTTTTTTATTTTAATAGCTTTATCTTTGTATAAACTGATTAGTTCTAGCCCAAAAAACACTATAATTGGGACAGCTGTAGGTCGAGTTAGAAATATAAATCCACAAATAATCCCAATCAACCACCAGCGCCTATGGATATAAAACTCATAGAGACTCCAAAATAGGAGAAAAGTTGTTAGTACTTGGGAAAAATGCCAACTGCTAGATATGCCCCCAACACCTATAAATACACTAGCAAGCACAAAGCCTAGAGCTAATAACAAACTATCCTCTACTGAATACTCGATTGCCCTAGCGATTCTAAAAATAAAGAATAGTACGCCAATTATCAACGCCCACTGTAAATACCCTTGGTAGAATGAATGATTGAATAACTCAAAAAAAGCAACGAACGGTATGAGTACTACAGACGGGAAGGCTCCGTCATCCCAGAAAATACGACCATGATAAAACACAGGATCTTGACCTGCTCCGCCAATCGGGGAGAGAAAATTAAGGTGTCCATGTAGAAAAGCATATGCTAGAGCCGAAAATTGTTGGCCAACGACCGTTATAACACTGCAGAAAATAACAAATAACAGAATCGCTACGGGTATAACGAAAATAATATAATGCTTCGGGTTAGTTTTTAAAAAAGATTTTTTCTGGATCACTAATACTCACTATAGCTGATAATTCGTAATTAGTAAGAGTAGTTTTTGTTGTAAATTAGAAGCCAGTGTTACAATACCTTCATGGCTAAAAGTACAGATACTACAGATGATGATGACCAAGAGAAAATGGCGGTTTTAGATGATGGGAAAAACCAAGATCAAAAAAATAGTTGGAAATATTCATCTGATGACACAGAAGACTCTGGCTTGAATCAAACGAACAACTCTTTCGAAGATATTAACTGGTCCGCTTCGGAATATATTGCTCATGAAAAAAATATAACTTGGTATTTAGCCCTCGTAGTAATAACAGCAATTATATCTGCTGGGTTTTATCTACTCACTCATAGCATCCTATCGACGCTTGTATTTGTCGTAGCAGGATGTGTAATGGGTTTCTACGCCGCGAGGAAGCCTCGGCTTCTCGACTACAGAGTCGATAACTCTGGGTTCACCGTTCAGGATAAAACATTTAGCTTTGACTCTTTCAAATCATTTGCTGTTATAGATGATAATACTATGCCAAATATCGTTCTCATCCCTCTAAAACGCTTTATGCCAAGTTTGACGATATACCTTAACCCAGATAGTACTGAGGAAGTATTAAAAGTTTTATCGACACGGCTGCCGCAAGCCATCCACCATACAGACATTGTTGATCGTTTTTTCCAAAGAGTCAGGTTCTAATTAAAAGAGCGCGTAGATTGCCGCCAAGCCTGAAACGCTCATGATACCCGTTAAGAGCCATCCGAGGGTTGTTGATAATCTCCCGTTCTTCCACTCTCCCATGACATGTTTATTGCTGGCAAGAAGTAAGATGAGCACTAGTATTACTGGTGCAACGATACCATTTAATACTGCTGAGTAGATCAATGCTTTTATAGGGTTTAAGCCGATAAAATTTAGCCCCAATCCAACAAACATCGAAATAATTATAACCCCATAGAAAGAATATCCCTGCTTCAACTTGTTGCTTAGACCTTGACGTTTTCCGCCCATACTCTCGCTAATAGCGTAGGCACTCGAACCCGCCATAACTGGTATAGCTAATAAGCCCATCCCCAAAATCCCGATAGCGAACAGCCAGTAAGTTGCACTACCGGCAAAAGGTCTTAGAGCTTGAGCTGCCTGAGCGGCACTATTAATGTTTGTTATGCCATGCGTAAAGAGTACGCTCGCACAAGCTGCAATAATGAAAAACATCACCATATTACTAAGGAACATCCCAGACCAAACATCAATCCGCATCTTCTTTATCTGTTTTGAGTCGCTTCCCATTCTTTGTTTAATCGTAGTTTGGCCCTCTGCGATTTCATCTTCGATCTCCTGAGATGTTTGCCAGAAAAATAAATATGGCGTAATTGTTGTACCTAAAATAGCGCAAACTAGCAGTATCTGGTCTTTACTGAAGGTTATGTGTGGGATTAAGGAGTGTCTTATTACGGTATGCCAGTCGGGATGAGCTAATATGGCCGATAATATGTAGGCGAATAAAACTAAAGCTAGCCACTTCAGATAACGAGCATACTTTACGTAAGGAGTGAAAATCTGCAACAGTAAGATGAAAAGAGTAAAGCCAATAACCAACAGACTAAAGTCAATTCGGGGCCAAAGTAGCTGAATGGCACTAGCCATAGCCCCAATATCGGCGCCAATATTAAAGGTATTGGCTGCAAACAAGAATAAGGCAGCAGTATATAGAATTTTTTTGCTAAAGTGTGCACGTATATTACCAGCTAAACCCCGTCCAGTAACCAAGCCAATTCTGGCGCACATTTCTTGTACGACGGCCATCAGAGGGAAGGTAAATGCGGCCAACCAAAGCAATCCAAAGCCGTACTGTGCCCCCGTTTGGGAATAAGTGGCTATCCCAGAGGGATCATCGTCAGATGCGCCGGTAGTTAGTCCCGGTCCTAGTAAATACCAATAATCTTTGGCTTTTTTAAGAGGATTACCCCCGCTACCTGGAACTTTTGCTACAATCTTAATGCTCTGCTCAACACTACGGTCAAGAGCTTGCGCAGGTGCCTCGATAGTCTTCTGTAATAAGGATTTTTTCATTTTTTGGAGTTCTTCTTGCTAATAGCATAATGCTTAAGCCTATGGTCTGCAAATTGAACATTGAAAACTACTGCGTAGGGTGGTTTTAGATTTTAGGAACCAAACCGACGGTGACGATGCGAATAGTCCTGCAAAGCATCCTCTAAGTCTGCGACTGTAAAAGCCGGCCAATATTTCAAAACAAACTTTAGCTCAGCATAAGCTGCTGACCACAGCATAAATCCACTTAGACGTTGTTCACCAGACGTTCGTATTATTAGATCGAGAGGTGGTAATGATGGTTCATATAGGTTTTTATTAATAAGTTCCGGGGTTATTTTATCGGCTGGTATCCCTTGACGAATAATATTTGCAAAAGCATCACTTAGCTCCTGTTGACCACCATAATTTAGGCACAAAACCAAAGTACCAGCTGTGTTATTTGCTGTTTTCGCTTCACCTGCGTTTATGGCATCAATGATTTTTTGGCTTAGCCCCTTTTTAGTCCCTACAAAAACAATTTTAATATTGCGTTTATCTAATTTTTTTAATTCAACTGTTGATACCCAATAGAGCAAGTCCATTAGATAAGCAACCTCTTCTTTACTACGGTTCCAATTTTCCGTAGAAAAAACAAAAGCCGATACATAGTGCACATTTCGGTCAAAAGCCGCCAGAGCGATCTTCTTGAGTCTTAGATAGCCTCTTCTATGCCCCTCAAACGGCCTCAGACCCTTCTCTTTTGCCCAGCGTCGATTACCATCCATGATTAGCCCAAGATGATTGGGCATATTAGCAAGATTATCAATGTCTCCAGAAACGATTGTAGCGATATTAGTCTTTTTACTCATTACTTATGTAATCTTAGCATTTTCTTGCAAGATTGATGTTTGTCATAGCTTAGAATTTTACGGAATTGTTCAAGATCTCAACTATTCTGTTCCTGAAATATTTTCGACGGGTGAAGGCTTGGTGATATTTACAGACGTATAAGTCACAGTCATATCTGTAGTGTTGCCACTTCCATCGCTATATTGCCACTGTCTCAGTTTGTAGCTGCTGCTATCAAACCAGACATATTGAGTAGCACTAGGTGTTGTGGTATCTGTAACTTGATATTTGTAGCAGGTTAGGCTCCCACAAGCTTCCGTACCAATATATTGAAAGCTTACACCGGAATTTCCTACCCCGATGTTCATGCTACTTGTAGGATTGGTGGTTGGAGTAGTTGACCCGGTACTATATTCAATCCATGGCCCACTACCATTATTTTGAACATACTCAACATTATTAAGAGTTATAGCATCTAAAGTACTGCCAGAACTTGTTGTAGTAAGCTCTGTGTTCCCTTTACCGTCACTTTTTAACGTTGCGGTGCTTGTAGCCCCACCCTGTGTAATTGTTAGTGCTGCCGTGTAGGCCGTTTTGTTAAATGAAGTTGAGAAAGCAGCAAAATTACAGATTCTATTGTCGTGATACGTAGCCAAACAGCTACTATCGGTCGAGGTGTTCTTGCTAGAGCTAGAACTCGCCGTAGGATTGGTGGATTTATGACTGTCAGCGACTTTCCAGCCAACAAATGCCACTCCAGAAATCACCACTACCCCTAGAATAATTAGTAAAAGGTGTGTTATGCCTTTTTCGTTTTTCTGTAATTTTATGCCCATCATATATCTCTCTTATGTTAATTATAAATTCATCGTATAGCTACTACTTATAAGTGTCAATATATAACTAGATCTTTGGCATAACTAGACGATATATCGTTCGAGGCATAGCAATGGTCGTGTTCGGTTATCGCTTCTTTATTAGACCTAGATGGCCTTTAACGTCATGAACGCGTAAGTATGCAGCCCCGCTATCAGTCGCAATTTTTCCGGCCTCTAGGTTTGAGGCCAAACCCATGCGGTTATCTCCCAAGAATCTTTTTCTTGAATAGCCGATCATAACTTTAAATTGTGGAACTTGTTCCGCAAAACTCAATAGGTCTTGGTTTAGGCCCATAGTTTTCCCAAAGCCAATCCCTGGGTCCAGAATAATTTGATCCCTTTTTAACCCATTATCTTCTAATAGTTTCGCCTTAGTCAATAAGTCATCTCTTACTTGTTTTATGCTTGAAACAGGTGAGAGCCGATGCGCTTCTTGAATATCTACTCCAGGCAAGTGACTAATAATAACCAATGGTTTTAATTCAGAAACGACCTTTACCATATCTGGGTTATTCATCCCGGTAATGTCATTAACGATTATTGGCCCCAGCGCTAGGGCTCGCTTAATATTCAACGGATGATAGCTATCAACAGAGATCTTGCCGGGGAACAAGGGGATTAGAGCCTGTAGCACGGGTTCTAGCCGCCCCCATTCCTCATTGTCCGACAATGGAGTTGCATTTGGTCTTGTTGACTCGGCGCCGACGTCGACAATATTGGCACCATCAGCGAATAATTTGTTTGCTTGTTTAATCGCTAATTCTGGGTTGAAAAACTTACCCCCATCACTGAAGCTATCTGGTGTTATGTTTAGTATCCCCACTAGTTGTAGCATGATCATATAGTACCAAAATTGCCTAAAGGATATGGACTTCTATTTGACCCAAAGTAAATATATTAGTATGGCTTTATGCACCACAGCTAACGGTATTCAATACTTTGGAGGTTGATCATTTGTCAGCCGGGAGTCGTTTTGCGAGTCTCGGCTGCTCGGTAGGGGCAAACTACTTGACGGTTGTGTTGTAGGGGGCTGAGAATTCTGGGGTTGGTCCAGAGTATTGAGAGTCTTGTTGTAATTATTAGATTTAATAAGTTTAACAATCCAAAGGGGGTTCCAAACAGCAGTAGAATTCCGGCAATAAATCCTAGAATACTAGTCAAGGAACTCAAGCTATTCGTTGAACCCGTTTTTATATTGGAACAAGCTTCTTCCTGTGGAGTTATAACCCCCGTTGCTGGCAAGTTATTGCAGTAATTCGATGAAGTTGTTGTAGATTTACCAAGTGAATTCAATATTATTATCAGGATAAACAGAATCAAGGGTAAGAGAAGTAAGAAAATATATATTTTCGTTCTCTTCATTGAATAAATTGTATCAAAGTATTAGTGCTTTTGCTGCACCGTAGCCTTAGAAGTTCAGACCCTTAATAATCTCAGGTTTATCTGTGTTTATCGGAGTAAGCTGCGAAATTTCACTACTGTAGCTGCTTCTAATGCTGCAAAACCACCGAGTCCTTCCCATTCAAGGAAGTGCTCTGAAGACTGAACATGTTGTCCACCATCAACCATGCCGATTAACGGCAATATGGTTGCAGATACCGCTAAACCTCCAATAAACAGCGCATCTTTCTGCTTATTCGTGAGATTCTCGTATCCATTTCTTATTTTTGCTAACCCTCGGGTAATGAAGTTGCCACTTTGAGTTTCTTGAACGACAGCAGCTTCGGCGATGACATCTATAGACGGAATGATTTGTTCATTTTCAGGTGTTGGCGAAAGGGGATTTATTTCATTTGACATAATTCTACATTAGCATAAGCTTGTATAATTGTCAATCCGAGTCTATTGGTACGCGTGACAGGATTTGAACCTACGACCTTCGGCTCCGCAAGCCGACGCTCTATCCAGCTGAGCTACACGCGCCCAATCCATGTCTGGCGGAGAGGGAGGGATTCGAACCCTCGCTGGAACTTGCGCCCCACTAACGATTTAGCAAACCGTCCCCTTGAGCCACTTGGGTACCTCTCCAGACTTGATTATTCTACTATAAGATATTGTCGATGAATATCTTGACAGCTCGTAAAATGGCGGAGAGGGTGGGATTCGAACCCACGGTACCGTTGCCGGTACGGCAGTTTTCAAGACTGCTACCTTCGACCACTCGGTCACCTCTCCCTTGAAGGAAATTATAACATGAACTCTTTTTGTTGACTGGTAGCCCATACCGTTTATTATATTAATATGCGAATTACTCAGAGGAAAGGTGACATAGCGGTAGCTCAGGCAATCTCTACTTTCACTAAAATGGGATACGATATATCACTACCCATAACCGAGTCGGCATCTTATGATATTGTCGTTGACGACGGAGGATTACGTCGCGTACAGGTCAGATATAGTAGCTCAAATGAAGTTGAGCTACGTCGTATTCACTCGAACTCTAAAGGCTACGTAATTAAGAAGACAAAAAATAATGCTTACGACTGGTTATATGTTTTGCTATCTAGTGGTGAAGAATACCTAATAAAAGAATGTCTACAGGGCCGCCGCTCAATGAGGCCCAAAGAGGAGAACCGGTTAGTTTAATAGTCTTTTGAGATTTAACAAAAACTTTGATAATAAAAGTGTTGTGTTTATTGTGTTGTAAATAATCTAGTTTAGAGTTGCATATCTTTAAAGTGCTAAGCTATACTTCTATCAAGACAAAAACGCAAGTTTTAGAACTATTAATTCAACGTGGAGGGTAAC
>Ga0182030_10012466_pt1 | contig 17015 bp, 18 predicted proteins | sample 812S3MmetaG_FD_121299 | JGI IMG/M metagenome (GOLD analysis project Ga0182030, IMG submission 121299) | Permafrost microbial communities from Stordalen Mire, Sweden - 812S3M metaG (Illumina Assembly) | ecosystem: Environmental > Terrestrial > Soil > Wetlands > Permafrost | place: Sweden...
CTTGGGTGGGATGGCCCATTGGACGAAGTGGAGGAGATTATAAGGACGGAGCCAGTACAAGTAGGCACATTATCGCGCTCACGAAGCCAATACCCAGATCTCGCGATGATAGCACCATCTCCTATCCCTTCTCCACTCCAAGAATTCGGCGCTCCGCTCTTCATGGAGTTTACGGAGAAGAAGAATCGTCGGGCTTTAGTAGATCATTTTTGTAATGTGTTGTCGCATCTGATTGTGTTCAAGGAGGATACGGGGAATCCCTTTAGGCAGTTGGTGCTTCCATTGAGTCATGCGAGTAGTCCGGTTATGAATGCGATTTTTGCGTTGAGTAGTGCGCATTTGGAGTATAGGGGTGTGGAGAACGAGGAGAAGTCGTTGGATTTCCATAATAGGGCGTTGCAGGGGTTGGCGATGTTGATTGAGCAGAACGAGCAGGCTAATCGGGAGGAGGTGCTGGGGGCTATAATGTTGCTCGTGTATTATGAAGTGGTAAGTCTTCCCCTCAACTGTTGAGTAAATTGCTGATTATGAAAGCTTGTGCAACGGGGTAATTCTAACATCGTCAACGGCCATCTAAAAGGCGCCATGACAATCATGGAATCTAGCCCTCAAGTGTCCACCCCAACCAGCCTCTTCCTCGAACGCGTAAGCGCCTCCCATTCCCAACCCATCCCAAATCTAACAACCATAGGCCTTCCGCTTCTACGACGTAATCGCCGCACTCTCTCTGGGCACACCCCCAAACACCACCACCCAGCCCCCAGCCCCACCCTTCCCCTCCCCAACCCCCTCGCTATCCACACCACTAAGTTCAGTCGACACACTCCTCGGCCTCTCCACCTCCCTCTGGCCCATCATCCACCGCCTCTCGCACCTCCTCTCCTACAAACAATCCCTATTGACCGCTATCTCCAACGGCCAAACCTCGAAAGCGACCGTGTTACGTACAGAACTAGAGTCTACATCTACCGCTATCGAGATCGCGCTCACCAATTGGAGTCCTCTATTACCACCACATGATACCTCTGATGCCCCAGATCAGGGAGAGGGCGAGACAGGCGATGGAAATGCAAAACGTATCCAAAGTATCCTCAACAACGCAGAAGCTTACCGACATTCCGCATTCGTGTATCTCTACCGCACGATCCAATCTCTCCCCCGCTCTCACCCAAGCGTGCAAAAACACTCTCATCTTTCACTACAGGCGTGTGCAAATGTGGTGAGGTTGGCGGAACAATGCTATGATGGGCCGATGTCAGCGTTACTGTGGCCGCTTTTTGTCGCGGCGGTGGAGGCGAGCGGTGAGGATAGGGAGTTAGCGAGGGAAGCGTTCGGCGGAACGGAGAGGAGGCAGGGGATGAATAATATTGGGAGGGCGTGGGAGGTCGTGGGGGAGGTTTGGAGGAGGGTTGATGCATGTGAGGAAGGGGAGAAAGAGGTGGATTGGAGGGAGATCTGTGTGGAGAGGGGGATTTGTATTGTTTTTGGGTAGGTCTCAAAGTCACTGAGGATGAAATCGGAGAAGGGCTGTCGGTTTTGGTGAAAACTCGAATCGATACGAGAGAAATTATTAGCAAGATTTCACATCATACTTTGGCCAAAATACCCAGATTACACTACTGCAAAGTTAGCATACACTTTTAAACCAGTTCAATTCATCTCGGTTCGTACATCGAATGTTTGCACAATTCTTAGCTGAATGAGTCCTATTTCTTTTCTTGATTGTTCCCAATTAATATCGCGACAATTTAGCCTTTCTTTAAAGACGTCGTTTCTAATGGATGTTGCAAAATTTCTCCCGGATATAGAGATTTAATAAGCCAAGACTGAATATCATAATATATATCTACAATATATTAAGCCTTGCCCTTATATTAGCACAACTCAAAATTTTGGTTCCAATGCTCAGTCCCTATGAACTCGCCATCCATAAACCTATGAACATGAGCCTCTCCAATACATCCGTACCGGCTATCTACCAGGGGTCGTTAAATGAATAGCATATCCGTCCTAATCATAATAACCACTACATCCCCTTCTCTCAGATCCTTCTACCCAAGTCCAGGGTGGCTTTGTGAATGAAATCCACGACCATACAGTGGCATAAAGAGTATCTAGCTCCATACATGAGTAAATAATCCCTTGCAAGGTTCGGCCTTTGAACTGTAAGCCGGATGCTAATGCAGCCTCCAAGAAAACACGTAGCGGAAATCCTGATATTGAACATTGAGGTCCGCCTTTGACTATTTCAACTGTTTAGGAGTATTTATTAATATTTGCCTATACAATAACAATACAAAGAGGTACTACTAGTAAGCAAAATCAAATATCATTTCAGAATATACTGAACAAAAAACTCTTGGAGTTTTTTTATAGACTTAAGATTAGATTATAGTAGTATTCAATAATATTTTCGAATCATTTTTATAGATATAATCTTTTCAGGGGGCGCAAACCCATTCTGGTCTGTATAAGCGAGGACGAGAAATCAGTAAAAATATGAACATTCAAGGCCCTCTGAAGCTTTGCACGACAACAAGGCTCGAAGTCGACCAAAGCGCATCGATTTCTTTAGCTCAATTTTCTTCTTTGTGGGTTTACATCATCAATTTAGTATATAATAAACCCAGAAAACTAGAATGAGGTTGTCGTAGTAGCAGGAACGGACAGTAATTTCTGTGATACGATTTGTTGCTTGTTTTTGATGATAAGTCTGGGCTGTGGATTTTCATGGAGTAAAATTATCAAAGCTCGGGATATTTGGGGTACTTCAATGATGCCAAGAGATATAAAAGTTTCTAGTAACATTATGAAGAAGGTCAGTCCTGACATCGACAGAACATATGTCGATATCAAGGCAGGTTTGGAGGGTCATCCAGCCTACGGTTTGGGAAAAGATTCTATATTTGAAATGATCAGAGAAGCTAGAATTTTGGACGAACGAAGAAGCAAGTCCATGGAGACAAGGAGTTCTGCTGCGGTAACTGCCTTTAGCCAGGTGTGTCCTGAAACGGAAACTTGTGCTCGTTGTGCCGACCCTGATTATTTCGTCTGTACAACAGATTATAGAAAAGGGCCATATATAAACTAGGTGGGTCTTGATACTACAGCCTGTTCTTAGAGAAGAAGACACGTTTAGGAGGGTAAGCATGGAATTTTCTTTTCAAATTTATGGTCTGAGAGGGGATGAATAGAGAAGACGGTTCTCATAATATAAGGGAAATGATTGACTTCTTGTCGGACTCCTCGGCATTTAGTTGGAGATTCAAATTCTACAGGTATGTAATTCTTCCTGAAAACTATCTAACCACTCTAATTGCGCAAGTCAATGGTATCCACGTTCTATACATACATCTGAAAACAATGATTCACATGAGCTTCACACGATAGAAAAGGAGAATTAAGTTTCAACACGTAACTCAGGACTCGTCATCAGTAAGGTCACCATTTAAACCTGCAGCACCATTCGCAGAACCTTTACCGAATTGTGGAGAAACGAGATCCATGGTCCACGTCGGTATTCCAATTACCAGATAGAAGACCTGGATCGTTAGCTGGAATCTTCGCAATTCTCATCCAAAAAAATAATCATAAAAGACCTCACTCACAGAACAGATCAAGAAAGGAATGCCTGCAATAACTCCCCCATTTCCAATCGTGCTTGTGAATGCACCCGTGAGCACTGTGGCGCCGATGAATGATCCTGCTGTCTCGGCGATTGCCAATCCACTATATAATATTGGAATGGAAAGATTGCTAGCAGTTGCGGCATGTGTTACAAGACTGCGAACAACGACAGCAAAGCCAAAGCCAAGGGCATAGACGACAAGTCCTATATATCAGACATTAGGCGAGATGCGAGATGCGACTTGCTAGAGGAATAAGAAAAAATACTTACCGGGCGTGAGAACCCACAAATTCCATGATAGTCCCATCATGGTTGTGCCTGCGCACAGGAGAAGAATGCTAGCTCTAGCTATGCGAACGTTGGACAATTCCATGCTGAATCCAGATGTCCGATGGGCGAATGGAAGGATCAACGTGTATAGTATCAAAACTACTGCAGCCTTGACAGAAAAGAGGAAACCAGCCTTCATCAGGGTAAGCTACGCAGCCCACAATTTCTGATTCGGGTAATGATCGCTTACCTGTGCTAATGTAATATGGAACCTCTTGGAGACATACTGCAACAGAATATGCAATGCTTGTTTGCCTAAAGTTATGACAAGGCAAGCGGTATACGCATACCTTACGGTACTGTGTTGCCAAAACATCACGACAAAGCTTTTCGTGTCTTCTTTAATATTCTTAACGAGCTCCTGGTAGAAGGATTTCTTTGGTTCGTACGCGATAGCAGCCTCAATACTAGTGGTCAATGCTACATCCTCTCTTTCAGCTTCTAATTCAGGTTCAAGTAGTGTCTCCCGCTCCGGTGTATTATTTTGACCTGTCGAAATCGCTTGCTTGCCGCTCGGAAGGCAGAGAATCAAGGGAATCTGCAGAATTGCGACAGGGAAAGCAAAGTAGAAAGGAGTGTATAATCCTATCATCATGAGGGAAGACCCGATCACCGGTCCAAGCAATTGTGATACTTGAATGATACCCTCCATCATGGAGAAAGTTGCAGTACTGGGCAAGCATAAGTGAAACTAATCATGGAATATCAGGCAAGGAGAATACTGACCGATTCTTGGTATACATAGCTGCTTCTGAATAAACTAATGCGGTGGTAGTGTGTGTTGCTCCTCCAAAAATGCAAAATATTGACCCTAAGAGCATCATGTTGATCTCAAAAGTTTGGTAGAAATAACCTTGAAGAACCTGCGTCAGTTTTCACCTTGCCCAAAGTTACTTTAGATAGTTTCACTTACTGACAATCACAATCCATATCCAACTCATAGTCAGACCATTCACATTGACCAGCGTTGCTATCTTTGGGCCGATGCGGCTTGAGAGAAATCCGAGAGGGATGGTCGCAACGAAATCTGGACAAGGTTCATATACATAAGCGATTGTTTTTCTCAGACGCCAGACAGAGTTGGATTACCCACCACAAACAAAGTGAAGCAGCTGATCCAACATAAAAAGCCAGGCCATCTTCTTCTGAATCGGGTCGAGTTTGCACCATTCCTCTTCGATATAACCCCCTGGTCCTATGATTGACGGGTCGTGAACCGCATAATATTCGCGGCATGATGACAATTCTACCAGCCGAAGCCACGGGGCGCTTTGGCTGTAGAAAGATATGTTATTGAAGAGGATTATAGCAGCGCAAAGATGTGGTGCTATTCGCTCTCGTAAGCCAGACATAGCTGCGTTAAATGAAGTTGTTTGATGAATTTGGAATGGACGTTCGGGGTATTCATAAGGCATTGAAATTGTGAGGCGGTGGGCACTTCGATGCCTAAATGTGAACGCCCTGCAGCGCCTCGCCATTGCCCTGCAGAGCACGTGTCTGTCTGTTACAGGGGTAAATGGTTGGGGTTACACGAGAATTCTTAGAAAGGAATACGGTGCCGTTAGCAATTGCTAAAATCTAGGGGAACTTTTCAAGTGGGGGTTTAAATCACAATCTGAATGAAACTTCTTAACAAGGAGCCGGATACCGATGTAATACTGTTAATATCTTTTCCTCTTACTTCTATCTAAATAGCATGGCAATAAACCGGAGATTTCATCTGTAAGCCTTCCGCACCATTCTCTCCAGGCACATAAGTGAAAAGCTACTTAAATGGAGATAGTCCATATCAAATTCATTCTTTGTGAGGCAAGCTCAAAGCTAGCCGCATAGTAATGAAGCCTCAGCTTCAGCAAGACGACGCAGCACTTCTACAAGGCGAGGCCGTCTAGGAAACCCTAGATTCTCCACGTCCTCCTTAGTATGCGTGCCGTTTTTCCAGCGTAGCTTAGCTGCCAGGTACAGCTCCATGTCTTTCACAACATTCTGCCACCAGAGTTTTGTTGCCTTCCTCGCCTCATACTCGTTCAGTTCCGGATCCCCGTTCACGCCTTTGAACGGTCGAGGGTAGATTTTCGAACCAATTCGAATAATCCCAGTCTCAGATCCATTTCTCACGTAGTCTCGTTCCCCTGCTGTGCAGTCCTTGATGAGTTCTTGTATTTGTGATGGTGTCTTTCGGTATTCAGGATATTCCTGGCCGATATCGTACCTAAAGGCCTTCAATGGAGAGTTCTTCGTATCAGCACAGCCTTCGAAGATGCTCCAGAGTGTTTTGCCAAGTGAGAAGACTTCTGCGGCTTCGCGGTCTAAAGCAGAAAGGGAGGTCCACGCTTTGTAAAAACCTTGAGGTGGATTGGAGTATGTCTCTGAATCCGCCGGGTCGTCCTTCACAGCGGGCAAATGCTGCTCCAGAATTTTGGCAAACCGCATTTTCTCCTCAGCGGGTATCCGATCAGACTTCGATAGTCTAGTCAGATATTCTACATAATGTATCTCCGGGGCTGAGAAGGTGGTCCAATTGCCCATTTGCTCGAAGTCGATGAACAGCACATGCTCGAGTCCATCGGTACCTGTATACAACAACAGATTGTCTGGCTTCAATTCTGAGTGGAACATGGCCGGGCTCTGGTTGATGGCCACTAAAGTGGCTGTGACTTCTTTTGCCCAGTGAAATTGGCTTTTCAAATCTAATGTTCCGTTGTCAGCCCTGGAAGCGAGGGTATCTGCGAGAGTCCCCAAAGGATAATATCTTAGCACAAATCCGTACACTTTGTCATCACCTCCGTAGCGATCTTTGTCAGTCACGATATATAAAGGCCGTGGTATGACGTTAGGGTGCGGGCTCATCGTCAACAAGAGCTTCAACTCGTGGTAAAGGTGCTTGATCCCATGGATTGTGGACTTGAAAATGTAAAACTCATGCTCATTGATACCTAGAATCTTGACCAACGACACAGTATCATGTAGCTGAGCATAGTGCTGTAGTTGATTCAAGTTGAGTACTCCAGGCCATGCGGTGTGTGGTAACTTCCACATAGATTGGAGTGATTTCAGTGAGAGCAGTTGGCGCTCTGCAACGAAATCCGGAATCATCCGTATTTTCATATCTTCTGGATTGGGGCATATGTTCAAAATGACAATGCGAGAGCCATAAGGTAGCTCGTGGAATGCTTTAGGAAAATTATCCTGCTTCGTTGTCCAAATCTCTAATGCCCGTACCACCAACCGTGCAATTCCCAGTTCGGCTACCCGACTGTCTCTCAAGCAAAACGCTAAGTCCGAATCCAAAGCAGCTCTTAACTCTCTTGGGTGTTGCGTCTGGTCTGGTATGTGAACATCAACCCTGCGGGGTACGAGTTGTGGTATCATAAAGACCGGAACTGCCAAGAATTCCACCCCTTGGTTGTCCACTCCATCAATCCGCCATTTTGGGTTTTGAACAGGTTGAAAGGAATTAACGCGACATCTAGGGTTTAGTGGTGATATTCGCCAACTTTCGGGACTTGTGTTGGTATTTTCCCGGACTTCAGCACTTGATTCTTTCGAAGCGTTAAAAGTATCTAGAATTTCAACAAAAGCTCCAGTAGGCCAGCAAATATGGTGGACGAGACTGCTAGCAAGATCCATTGGATTTAGATCAATATAAGTTGAGAACTGGAGTCTCACTCAAGCAAAAGACATTCCTTCCTTCAGGATAGCATTCAGATACTTTTGCAGATCTCTGGATTCTTAGGCGAGTTTGAGGCTCAAAAGTGTGCTTCCTTATTGGTAAGAGAGGTTCGCCTTTTCTGAAGTGCATTTAACTTGATGAAAGCGGAGATCGACGATCATTTCCTGAATGGCGTAAGTGAACTTGCAAACCCGCGGCTTGGAGGCAGTAGTCGAACCCCCACGGAATGGTTTGCCTCGCCGAGGCGGGCATTAGCTTGGACCTATAGATAAAATTTGCCCAGGCCGCCTTATCTGAGCTCCCTGTCTTGTTACGTGGTCCTGCTACAAATTGTCTAGATAACGACCTCATTGGGTAGAAGACAAATTTCCTTGTGTGAGTTTGCGATACTGGCTTGCGTTATATAAGCATGGAATAAGTACTAAGGCATTCTTGATGGGGAAGGATACGCACTCAGCAAAGTGCAGTTGGTGCCACATAGCCAATTAAAGCCCATTGTCACGGCACGGCACGGCACGGTATGGGCTGACGAGGCGAAATGCCGAGCCCAACTTTAGGTTACGCAAAGAGGCAGTGGAACACTATGTTCAGCAAATCAGATCAACTGACTAAGGCGATGGGAAGAACAAAAGATGAAAAAATCGGGCCCGAAGCTACCCACCCAGCGGGATAACTGGCCGAAGCCCCAATGTTGAGCCTCAAAATTGACACACGCTGGTCAGCTCCCCCATTTTGCATTGTTCTCCAAATGGAATGTATCACCTAATTGGAAGTTCAAATTTGTACCACTGCTTGATTATTGATATGGCTGTAGTAAGTCACGGGTAAGTTTGGGCTTGTACCTTGGAACTATAGCTCCTTTAATATGCCAAAGATCTTTGAGTGATTCAGAACTTCCTGCACCACTCACATTTACAGATGACCCGTTTCACCCGACGAAGATTTCGCCCTTTATGAACCGCTTAAGCAGTACCGGGCATCTTTTAAGATGGCCTCATAGCAATCTCACAGTGCCATCACAATATTACCCTCCCCCCACAATGCTATTTCATGCAAGAGAACCGTTTCGGAATATTTTAACCGAAAATGACGAGGTATACACATGATCACCGGACTATTTACTTGGAGCTACCCTGAACTGTTCTGCATATTTGTACATCTCCAAGGATCGTTTATCAGAGTGTGGGCGTATCTATGCCGTAGACTCGAGAAAGTCTGGTTGACAAGGTGCCCCGCTGTATAATTAAGAACCCGGTCTTGTTCGTGCGGCTCTACGGCTAGTAACGCACGGCAATTGATTATAAAAGGGTCCACGAAGGTGTGTAATATCTGTCGTCTTCATGGCATAGATTTCCTTCAGAGAATCAATCAATCCAAGCTTAGTTGTAGCTCAACCTAACTAGTTAATCGAAACTATGGCCGAGGTCCTCCAACCCTTACTCGACCCTATTGCTCAGACCAAGCGAAGCGGTCTTCGACGCTACTATGCAGAAAGCTCTCCAGAGAAACAGAGGTTCATTCCAAAGACAACTCATGTCGTGGAAGACGAAAATGATGAGACTACACCAGTCATCCAGCGGCCTTCTATTGCCTTTCAACCAAATTGGGCCGAATATCTAACCAGAGCCAACAAGCTTGCCGCACAGTGTTTGCCTTCGGAGATTAATAAAATTCCTGAAGGGTTCCCTAAGGCCATAACGGGAGCACGCGCCTGGTCTGGCCAGGATGTGTCAGGTCTTGAAGAGTTCATTATTCATTTGACAGATGTTCACACTGAAGAGATTGAGTTAGCACTAAAGTACTTCAAAGGCATGATATAATGATCCCAAAGTCACTTTTTCAATGAGATTGATAGCTTATCAAGAACATCTCTGCAGGTATACCTGGAAACAATGGCCCTGACCAGATGGCTAAGGACCTATTCCCTCTCGAGACTCTCGGCCCCTATCTCGAAGATATTACAAAAGATCTGCATACAGGTCGCGGACTGACTATAATTCGAGGCTTGGTACCTGCCAAGTATACTCCTTGGGAGAACGTGGTCATATTCGCCGGGATATCCAGCTATCTCGGCGAGCAGCGCGGCTGTCAGGATAGATATGGGAACATGCTGAGTAATCCGCGTCGCGCAACTTAAGAAAAGAGAAAGGATAACTGACGGCAATACTAGCCCATCTGGTTGACATGGGTTTCAAGTTCGGAGCATGTAGCGAGAGAACACCTACCTTTACTGCCGGCGCCCTGGTGCGAATTCCTCCCAAAACTTACAACGTGAACTAAAACCAGATCTCAAGCCATACCACAACGATGTCTGTGACATCCTCGCCATGTATGTGCAGAGCTGCGCTTCCACCGGCGGGGAATCGATCCTTTCGCCCTCAGCCACCGTATACAACGAGATCGCCGCCTCGCGACCAGATCTGATCAAAGTCCTCTCCGACCCCATCTGGACTTACGATAAGTACGTACTTCCTCAGATCCTTTTCCAAAGCACATAGCTTGATCCTCACCAGCAGAACTAATCATTCTCCGAAACACACAGAGACAAACCCCCAACCGTCTGGCGCTCCCGCGCAATCCTCTTCCCCGAACCTACCCACGGCCCCTTCTTCTGCTTCTCCCGCCAAAAGATCACCGGTTCCGAATTCTACCCACTCTCTCCTACCCTCCCGCCCATGACCGAATCTCAAGCCGAAGCTTTAGACCTCGTACACTGGGTTGCCGAGAAGCACGGAATGGTGATGCGACTCGATCCTGGGGACGTGTTGCTATATAACAACTTAGCTTTGCTGCATGGCCGCAATGCTTTCACGGACAAAGGGGAGAAAGAAGGCGAGGTGAAGGGGAGGAGACATATTCTGAGATTATGGGTCAGGAACGAGAGGTTGGCGTGGAAGACGCCCGAGGGGTTGGCGCCCGATTGGCATAGTGTTTATGGGGAGAGTGAGAGGAGGGCGAGGGCGCATTGGAGGATTAGAGCGGAGGATACGGATAAGGATAGAGTTATTGGGCATAAGTCCACTTGCTCTTAGTATTTGCTTGTCTTTTGTAAAGACATGGACCTTGGGCTTGGAGATTGACTATACAAATCACGATTTGTCTTGTCTTTTGTTGTTTTGATTCTAGTATTTGATTAACCATCGCAAATTTATGACGATAATGACGTACATTATGAAATGAATAATCACAATTTTCAATGCCGAGATCCTCCAAGCCAAGGCGATGGTGAAGTAAGAAGTCCTGAAGTCATCCAAATTGATGAAATCCGTTCCAACGATCGTCTCGTGGCGGGTATCCTAGATCCCAAAGTCCACTGTTTTCCTTAAACCCCCCTTCTGTGGAAACCTGTTGTATGAAGCGCTATCTAGCGTCTTGCAATTCTAAGATCAAGTTGTTGAACAGTACACCAAGTACAACCCGAAGGATGCCGCCTGTGAATTTAATCTACCCATTTTAGACTGAGCTCAAGTACCAGCCTGCATTGGCAATGGATCTTGGTTCTCTGACGGAGTGTTGGGAGGGAGTTCCACGATGTGTCCATCTCCCGGCTTCCAATGATCGAAAAAAAGTTGATGGCACCAGTACAGGTCCTTTTCGTAGAGATTTCCGTGGTAGAGTTGGCGCAGCTTTTGTTCTTCGGCAGGAATTAGTCATTGACAGACGCTAAAATGAGTTGAAGAACATACCACTCTGTCCAACCTTGACCCTCAACTGAATGACATAGTCTACTTGATCTGGTTCCAGCTCCCCAATCAAATGCTTCTTAGAGATAGAGAGTGGAATCGAACCTTGGCAAATATAGTGGAAGTATGAGAGCATGGTCCGAGCAGCATGGAACTGGTCTTCAGCATCTTTGTACTTGTTGTACGGTCCATAACGACCCTGAAGCGAAGTTAGAGTGGGGATCATGGTTCTGGAGGGCTGTTGATACTTACGGACATCCCATATCGCTTTGCAAACTGGTGCTCCATTGACAATTGCGTCTCGGCATTGTTCAAGAGAACGAATATGGCGAGGTAAATCTCGAAGAAATGCCTTTTCGCGGTTTCTCGACTTTCCAACCTGGTGTTCAATTCCTTTAGAACAAAATCCCTTAGAGGTATCAATACATGTCGAATCACAATCTGATCCAACTGCTGATCCATGATGGGTGTAACGGGTATGATGCCGTTCCAAGGATTTAATTTCTCTAACGGCGGCTCAATTCCAAGAGTATCCTTGCCACAGACCCTCCACGTCCTCTCTGTCAGTCGAGTAGTTGCCCAGAGGATCAAAGCTTGTTGCACCATGTGCGTCTGTGACAATATGAGTAAAATTTCGGCAGAATATAGTAGTTGAGCCCACCTTACAACGAGCGGCCATGTTGAAAGTCTCTAGGAGTATCTCATTTGAACTATCCAGCAAGTTCCCAATGTACCTCATATGAGACCTATTTACATATTCGATCATCTGGTCTTTAGCATCCTTGATGTTACTAATATGATACTCTGGCATTTCCATCCGCTTTGGGCCTTCGGTTGACTCCCATTCATATGCCGTCTTGTCACCAGGAAGGGGAACAAATGGTGAAACTTTAACTTCGAGGGTGTAACCCATGTCTTGAGTCAATTCAAGTGTTCGCGCTTCGAGATAGGGGCGCTCGTGAGTGACGGTCCAGAGATCTTTTCTGTGCTTGAAGAAGTTCAAAGGATGATCGGGATTATCAACTGGAGGCCCTGTTTACAGCTTTAGTGACTGATTTCATTCGAGACTCAAACAAGTACCTAATCGAAAGAGGATGATCTCTGGTATCAAGATCCTTATACACGGCATTTTGTGAATAATCGGATCCGCATTCATGCACCTCTTGCAAGGCAGGTACGGGGACGCATGCCAATCGCACTGCCAGAGATAATGTTAGCTGAGACGTAAACGCACAATAATGAGACGAAAAGCACACACGTTCTGTTTGATTTGTTTACACCTAGCACATGCCATCGGCTTGTTTCCTCGAGTCAACCTTTTGTTGGCTCCGTAAGATGATTTAGATCTTTGCGTCTGCTTTGCACCGAATACAAGCCACTCCCCTTGCACTTTCCCCGAAGGCCCAAGGGCCTGTTTGTGTATTGGAGTCTATTGGACACGTTAGCATGCGTGAGAAATAGCAATAATTTTTAACATGCCTTGCTGTAGTGCTTCAAGAGAATAGGAGGGATCTTGGGTTCGCCATCCTTCCGGGAGTTTGTATCCACTTTTGTTGGTTTGCACAAGATTTCAGTCATAAGCGCACTCTGATAGCTACCGTTTTCTGCAGTTGCAGAGATGTGTGGACGAGAGTTGAGAAAAGGTAGTGTTTGGTTATGTCTTCCAGGGGTACTCGATGTGTTGAGGAAGGAGGCCCAGTCTTCGGTGTGATCAAAGGCAGCATCACCCTGGGAGCGACAGAGAACATGCTCAGAGTTGGAACTTCGCCCCGTACCGATGTTCTCGTGGCTCAATGACCAACATCCGTTCTCTTCCACAGTATGATAGTGCGTTTCGGGGAAGAGTTGTTGACCGATAATCACTGGCTGTAGAATCTCTTGTGTGGTGAAGTAGGTACGCGCGGGGTGCCATTGATGAGGAATGTGATGCGACGATATGCGGTTTGAATCAGGTGACGGGAAGGTTGGAGAATAGTTGACAGGCTCATAAAGCGGGACGCTGTGTGGGGAAGTATTCGAGTTTGGTATTCGAGTTTGCTCGTCGTATGGCGCTGGAAGGCTGGGAAGCGCGCTGAAAGCCTGGGGTCCCTCAGCTGGATGCATTTTAGCCGCGGTACTCATCTGAGAAGATGGCAGCGATTCTTTTTTGGCACATCTGATCGGCTCTGAAGTTATTGCAAATTTCGTGCAGCAAAAAAAGACGGTGAGGGATGGAATGTGGGATGCAGGCACCTAAAGACCAAATACTGCATAGGAGAAGAGAGGGGATTGACTGATTGAATTGAATGCAGATTATAATACACTGCCCAAGGCTCGCCTGCATAGAGATACGTCGCACACACGTGCAGCTATACTGGTAGCCGAAACAAAAACCCCGCCTGTAGATCCAGTTGCAAGCGCCGCAACGTGCAGTTCACTGCCAAAGCTGCCCGACCAAATGCAACACATTCCAATCAAATAGCTCGAGGCTGCAAAGATCCCTCACCTATTTATCTCCGAAGCAGTCGATGCATTTCACGCTGACCTAGATATCTTCTCATAGGATAGGAGATGCCTCGCCGATCCTCAAGCGTTCCTCCATTGGTTGCCAGACTCGGATGGTTGCCCTCTTCCGTCTGATATATACCCGCAGCAACGCCTGGGTGGGATAGATATTCTTGCTCAGAGTTGAGACCAAATACCACATTGTCCCCCAATTCTCGCACGTACGGGATAAGTTGTGCTGGTAGCTGCGAGGAAGAGGGATCGACGTGTATTCCCTCATAGATAGGTTTCTCCCAAAGATTTTGAAACCCAAGAAAGTCGTAGTCGATGTCCTTGATGCTTTCAAGACCCTCCTTCATATTTCTAGCTTGCGCATGTCTCTCCTTCAACTTTGTGCTAGATGAGCAGGACCGCGAGCTGCCGTGAGTTACTTTCGAGAAACAGATGTTAGAATATCCATTGAGAGGACTAGACTTTGGAGATGAAGATGAAGAGGCTGAAAGTTGACGGGAATCGCTAGAATGAATGCTGTGCGGCATCGTCGATGGTTGCTCTTTATCGCTTCCGGTGACGGTCCCTCAAATAGGTTCTAGTCAACCTTTTTAGTTGATAGTATCCTGCAGCGTACGAGGGATCCAAGTTACAATAATGAATGGTTTTTACTTTGTATTATACATGTTAGTTCGTCTGTTGATATGTATCACGAGCGGGTGCGGTGCCTGACGAGACCTTGTCGGCACTCTGGTACCGCACCCACTGGTTTGTTTTCGTGGCAGTCTCTGTGTCAAATAAAGACATGTAAGTCCTTAACTCTGAAAAAATTTCTATATCAGGGCCCGGGATCTTGATGAAGAAATTGGACTATGCCCAAGGTGGTGTACGGAAATCTGGCCCCTCGTCAGTTTTAGCATATATTGGCGTACTTCTAAAGTATCTATTGGGTGCTCGGCTGTGGCTGGAAATCCAAACGAGTTTGTTATTTTCCTTATTCCAAATCCGGTATACGGAAAGTGAGTTTTGCTAGGCCATTAGTCATATTCCCACCCTAGGCGTAATTAGCATTGGGGACTCAACACCAAGAAACAGGTACAATACTTGTAAGGTAAGAGGGCATTCCACTAGGTGTTCCCTGTCTTCACTAGATTTCCGAAACATAAATGCGCTCGCAAGGCACGCAGATCTAGCCTCGATAATTGCAGACATCTAGTCACCCCAAAGATTGCATGAGGTCTGCGTTTATTGAACATCTTTCATGAATGTAAGATCAGTTTCAACGGTCAAGAAAAGCTTTATCATAAGCCATTACTCCGATTGAAAGCTTTTTCTCCTCTCCTACTACTTGGACCGTGACATAATCCAGTATCTTAAACTCTAACTCAGTGTATAGCCTGGTTCCCATTGGACTACTAAATAAAGTCACAGCTGAGTTCTTCTCCTTCGCCAACTCCATGCCCCATTGGCAATGGCGCGTTCCGGCGCCCTGTCGTTGGTGGTCAGGATGCGTAGCCAGTATCATAAGATGTACCTGTCTATCTCCATAAGCTGTGTCAAGACGGTATTTTTTAGCCTTGGTCAGAGCAATATCGAACGCTTTCATTCGAGGAAAGTCGGCATCCCGACGATCGTCGCAGTCAACTGTGAATTTTTAGCTGCGAATACTTGGAACTTGTCGAATAAAAAAGAGTAAAATGACCAGTACCTTTCTTTCCTAAATCAAGCACATTGAAGAATTGCAATCTCCATACTGCTACAGCCACAGCCTTACTCCTCCTGCCTTCCTCACCACAAGGCATTGTGATGACTCTGACAACAGTATGAGAATTTTCGTCATCATTTACAAGGCTTTCCATCATCTTGCGGGTACAACTCCGGTTATCCTCGGGAAATTCCTGTCTTCGCGGAAACCGATAATCCCACTGGGGGTCCATTGGCATAGCCGAGCACATGATATCCGTCAAGTCATCCAAGTCCTCCACGGTAGCCCTCCGCATCGTTGAATCGTCAGCCATTGGGAGTCTGCACATTGCCAGCCTTAACTGTTTGCACGTGGGGGACCCCGAGCCTTTCCAAATTCTCTTCGATAGCCGATCCGTGTGGAAAAAAAAAAAAAAAAACCGAAAAACCAAGGTGGTTAAAACAAGTCGTTAGGTAGGCATCGGTGACAGAAGTAGTGAATTGCAGCCTTGCTAATCAATTGATTCCTCGTCCCTTACCTTAAGTATGAATTTAGACCTTTCACCGGCTTTTCAACTTGCAGTTGAATACCAATCGACGGAACGCACGAGCCTTGTGGCGGCGATACGGACACCAATTTGGGAATAGACCGCCTCGGCAAGGCGGCAACTATGCCGCATATGGAAAACGGATTGAAAAGGGGGGGGAGTGACTATTCCAAATCAGGGATACGGAAAAGTGAAATTGCAAGTTCTGCCGACTCCCGCATATGCACGGCGCGAGGCAAAAAGGAGGTGAATATTGACTGGTCACGCATTTTTCGTTGGGCATCTTCCTCAGCCTCACTTGGATTTCTTTGCGCAAGCACACGAAATTTAAGGCAATGGGCGATTCTACGAGGCCGTCTAGCAGCGCGTTGTTGGCTGGTGGCACAACCTCGCCAATCATAAAGATACACAACAGTATCATATAAAGGCACGGCTATTGCGCCGCAAAGCTTATTTCAAGTCCGTATTCTTCTTCCAGAGCACAGCTTCTCCCGTATCTCCTTTCGAAACTTGCCACTACGTCGGTGCAGCCAAAATCGTCTTTCACATGGCTGCGGGAGCCGCGGAGTACAAGGAAGCTGAGGCAGCTGTAGAGAAGGCCATAGCCTCAAGTCACTCAGAGGATGAAGAATCTGCCGAAAGGCTTGGTTCCTATGACCAAATTGGCACGAGAACAGATCATAGGGACATGATCCGGATGGGCCGACAGCAAGAACTAAAGGTGCAAACGATTCTCCTTTCTTGCTACCTAATGATGAATGGAACTCACTATCGCAGCGTAACTTCCGCTTTTGGTCGATTCTCGGCTTCACTTGCATCTTGATGAGCACCTGGGAAGGCCAACTGATGTAAGCTACCAGACCTCACGGCCCTCTAGATAGGGATAATAACAGAATCAACAGTGCAAGCGTGTTTGGCTTACTCAACGGAGGCTTGGCTGGCTTGATATGGACCTATGTGGGAACTTTCATTGGCTTCCTTGCAGTAATAGCTTC
>Ga0182030_10012467_pt1 | contig 17014 bp, 17 predicted proteins | sample 812S3MmetaG_FD_121299 | JGI IMG/M metagenome (GOLD analysis project Ga0182030, IMG submission 121299) | Permafrost microbial communities from Stordalen Mire, Sweden - 812S3M metaG (Illumina Assembly) | ecosystem: Environmental > Terrestrial > Soil > Wetlands > Permafrost | place: Sweden...
AAAAAAATGAATAGCATATAAATTTACTAAGAATATTTACAATATATAAATATCAATTTATTTAAAAAGAATTTGTTTAGTTATTAATATATTATTCAATTTTGAGATCTTATAGTAATCTAAGCCAAAAAAATCCAAACTTTTACAAGTATTAAAAAGCTATAATCTCTTAAAGTCTTTAAATCAGAATATCTTATTTCTATTAAAAAAAGCTAATAGTTAATTAAGTTATATTAAAGATATTATTCTAAAAACTTTTGTATTTTAGAGAATTAAGGGAAAAGCATTTAAAAAGTCAAAGAAAAGGACTCGGCCTAAATTACATTAGCAAATAGTCTTATCAGCCACAAGTTGGTATTTGAGACGTATTGTTTACTGCAGAGTGTTTTGGAAAGCTGTATAATACAATAAAACTATCAAAGCAAATAACTATACAAGTTATTAAATAATCTACTAGTGGTGTTACAATACTTGCAGTACAAGAAACGTCTATTAGTCTTGGTGATCACAAGTCTTCAAATCTGCTTCTGAGTTTCTTTTGTGATGTTCTGCCTAATGTACCTTCCTACCCTCTATTTGAAGCCGCTTCTTGTCTGTATCTACTGCTGTATTTGAGTTCTAAAGTTGTGCTACAAATCCATTCATTAAACTCCTTTGTATCAGCTAATTCAGATCTGAGCCTCTATATTATAACTTATTGGTGGCCTTAAGCAATGTCTGAAAATCTACTGTTTTTGAAAATACTTAAAGTATATCTGATCACTGATCTTAATCATAAATTGTTAGCTTCAACAATATTATAGTATAATACGAGCTAAGAGTATTGTAACTTATAATAGATATTAACATACCTTTCTCTATTCTATATCACCTTTTTACACTGTTATGCACTTCCTGGTGCATGGCATGATCTGAGGAAGCCCTGAACTGAGCTCTTATATTCCCACTCTTTCCTTCGCAGACTAAGCTAGTTAAAGAGCTTAGCGCTTCTATATACCCCTTCACAGGCAGATCCTGTTCCTGTGATCCAACCCAATTCCTTTCACCAGGGCACAAGCTGAGCACTACTACAGCCCCTTCTCCGGGATACCTTCCCGTTTAGGCGGATTATCGTCATGCTCAGGAGTCGAGCTGAGCGCCTGCATAATCCAGCGCCTCAGTCTGCCTTAAGCTTGCCTCTTGCGGACTGACTGCCTGGCTCAGAGGGATCAACTAGGCTAGCAGGATGCTCCAAGGGTACATTGGTGACCGGCGTTTGCCGCTGGTATAGCCGGGTGGTTGAGAGGGTCCGTCTCCACAAGGAGCTGAAAGTTTCATACAGACAAGACAAGGCAGAACCACCTCGGCAGCAAAGTTACGTTGATAGAGTGGGCTTGGAACGGCTGGTGCCTGATGACCATAGTCAGGTTCTTGCACAGCGAGATTGCATCGAGGAAGGGATTGTACTAAGGCTCAGCTTACCCCTCACTTGATGTAAGAGAGGGGGAAGTTGAGCGTAGGCAGAGCCCCGCCGTCTGGGATATTCTAAACCTTTGCGTGAATGAGATCGGTCACAGAAATCACACCAGTAACCTCGCACCCCCTTTGTCAGTGAACTGTGCCGCTGTGGTGATTCTGCCTTGCTCTCCCAGTGCCACTAGCCCTCGGTGTAACCCCTTCTGAACACGGCATTACCGTTGCATAAATCTCCACCTCTGTTTGACCCATACCCAGCTGATCCTATACCCTTTTGTTACTAAACTGTGTCACTAATGTGATTCTGCCTTGCCAGAATTTACATAAATCTCTCAGTACCACTGGCCCTTGGTGTAACTCCTGGGATACAGCATCGATACTGCATGAATCTCCACTTCTGCCTGACGTCTGCCAGCTGACACTCCCCCTCCCCCTCCCCCCTTCGTTAGTGAAGCTCCGGTGCCAATACGATCCTGGACCGTTAGGATTTACATAATATCCTAGTGCCACTGGACACTGGTGCAACTACTCCCTAACACGGCATCACTGCTATATAATATTATCATTAGCAGGCCTGGCCACTAGTAATCTCCCCTTTCTCAGTCCAGCTAATACTATTATTCCTTATATAGCATGTATAATCCCTCTCCTAAGCTTTAGTATAACCCTTTGATAAGACAATCTCACAGCTACATAAATCTCATGACAATCAATCAACGAACTAGTCATCCTAATTATCCGCCAAGATAGAACTGGACAAGCCCCTTCCCAAAGTAATGTCACATATGCATAAATAGCACAGGAATCAAACTCGCTATCAGAGCACCTTGGCCCTTTGCCCTTTACAAGCAGAACAAAAACTAGAAGAAAAAGAAAGAAAAAGAAGAGATACAAGGAAAGTATAGCATTAAAATATATAAAATCAAAGAGAAGTAAATTAAATACCACCGAAATTCGTATTATATAAAATCGCCCCTATAGACATTAATAAGACATTGTAAAATAATAAGGCTGACATACTTATTACGTGTATATAAGCGAATGTAGATCTAAAAATGGCTCAGGAAATCTCGGTCGCAAGAGAGCCAAAATAGAAGACAAAATAAGGAAAGTGTAACCAAGCATCAAGGGAGCCGAAACAAGTCCCTGTAGAAGCTAAAATAACCCCTTAGCGCATGCTCAGGCTGACTCTGTCGTGTGCTTAGATTGCTCAGACCAAGCTCAGGCCAAGCTCAGGACATGCTTAGGCATGCTCAGGAATACTCACCCTCGGCTTAGATTAAGGTGACAGCTGCTCATGTCCAAACACTAAAACAGATTCAGCGAAAAAAAAAGTTGAGTATGACTTAAGTGGTATACTTGCTACTTAAGTCTTACCACCTGATTAGTTCTGGAGCTCCCTTTTGTGATCTTCAATCCAACTAATATAGAATATTTTTACAAAACTATATCTATATATAACACTCAAGAACCCAAGGATTTTAATTTCATTTCGATGTCGAGAATTCACTTGGCGCCTCAACTTTGAGGAAGGCGAAGGGAGTCTCTGGACGTAGCTCATAGTCACAGCTGACACTGGTCACCATAAGATTGAAGATAAGAGAACTTGGTTGTCATCAAAGACGTGGACAGATACTCGCTATCACAGGAATAAGTGCGGAAGAGGATTGTTAATACCAAGATAACTTGTAAAAGCTGACAAGACAATAAGAACATATCCAGAAGACCTTTGATAAAGAATTGTAAGATTGTAAATTATAAGCATTAGTATTCTAACACTGATTGGGCTCTAATGTATACTTGATAGTGCTTACAAAAGAATTGAAACAATTTGATATATAATAGAGTGTAAAGAGGTTTGGGGTAACGATAGTGCAGTTGAACAAACGTTAAGCGCCCGCAAGTTTCTTTACCAAGAAATCATTTTTACCAGTAACAATCTAGCGAGCTTGAATCTAAAAGAATTAATTATCAGAAAGTTTGCACAATTCCAAATCCCATTGGCTATCGGCAGTAGAAACAAGGGGGTGTGGAGTTCAATGATTTCAGTCTTGCAAGCGTAGACTTGTGGCTCAACGAGTTAATGATCACGAGAAGTATTAGTAGTAATTCACACACGTATAGGGAGGTCGCGGCCATAATTTTTGCAACAGGGAGGGGTGTGTGTGCAAAGCCTCAGGGCGCCACGGAGGTCTGGCACAGCAACCGCCTTAGGGGCTGAATACCCTGAAGGAGGAAAGATTCAGGGAGAGTTATAGGGCCTGTGCGCTATATCTCAAGCCTGAGAGACCTATAAGTCCCTATAATAATAGCGCCCTCTGGTTGCCGTGCAACGCCCCTGCTGGTTAAGCGAATGCAACGTCGTACCCAGGCTGTTGCAAGAATTTTGGCCGTGACCTCCGTACTTTGTACTGTGTATAAACTGTGTAGGGCATTGAACCCCTCCTTCCATAATTGTCTACTGTGGCATCCTACGTCATTATTGATGATGACATACCCATGTTTTTGGGCTTGTAAAAGCGGATCCCGCTAGTAAAAGTAGATATTTTCATTCTGATCATCACATTGTCAGAGTCTATGCCATCCCCCCGTCTACAATGGCATCTCATTTTCTCTTGTTCTTGGAGTTGGAGGAAAGATAGTCCCAACTACTCAAATTATTAGCAGTATATCCATTTTGCAAGACACAGAAGTTAAGAGCATCCCAGAGCAGGAAAGTGTCTATAGATTATAACCATAGTATAGATCTCTTTAATTGATTGTACCATTAACTAAATAACTTTCTATCTAATTGATCCTATCCTATGTCTTTGCGTAGTATGGAATGGAACCCATTTTGGCCCCCCTTTCCCCCGAATGATCCATTCTGCAGAAGAGAGTGCGCAAGTGGCCAAAGTTCTGGTCTCGGAAAGGCTCTTGCAAAAGCCAGAGGCACTGGTGGCCAACGCTAAATTGGGTTGAACCAGGGACACAAGTTGTATTTGGGATTGAGAAAAAGTCAGTCCTGTCTTATAAGAACGTGAACTGAGGCGGAAGTTTTGTTGCACATTGTATATGCAGGAGGCCTCGCATTTTTAACACTGCCTCCTCGTGGTCCCAATACGCTCGCCGAAGTATTTCCCCGTATCACTACGTTCCCTGTCATTCTGTTGTCCAAACCAGTTCAACCTATCTCTGCCTACTATATTCTCTTGGAAAACGTCGACGATAGGAATCTCAATCAGCTGTTTTATTCCTGAAAATCTGAATTATCCTTTTGTAGTCAGCTCTGCTTGAAAAGATAGTCGGAAAGATTCAGTCATCATGAGTCTGCAACTGGATATCAGCTCCTCAATTTGTTTGCAGAATTATCATTGTCCTGTCGCTGTTCTCTTTTAGAAGATCTGAAGATGGTAGCAATAGATTACAAACTATCTTTGAATAAACTATCCAGAGGTAAGAGCAAGACATTATCAGGGTGGGTTTGACTATGCCAGGAGGCACTTGTAGTTGGACAGGAAACAATTTATGAGAACACCTTGCGAACCTGAGAATCATCAACTTATTCATGAATGGCCGGGCGAGTCGTGTTGGCTACTTGCTGTTGATTAATTTAACTATTCCTGGCTGGCATAGGATATTCATAAATAGTGGTCAATTCCTTCATGGTTGGGCAAGCTATTCGTGAAAGGCATATTAAATATTCATGAATTACAGTAACTTGACTAAAGCTATATTCTTTTCGCTCCCGTGTGACAGTGCAGTCAAGGGTAAGGCCATAATGTCTTCAGGTCCGATACAGCATGAATCCCAAGGCTCAGGGACTCGATAAACATAGCGAGTGCGGGGTTAATCATAACAGGCAAGGGCATGAGGCTTCCCTGACACACGAACAAAATATCCTGGTCCGTGGCCTCGCGATTCCTCGGTATCCTTGATCCTTGCCACCCCGTATTCTCATTCTCATGGTGAATTCGGCAAGCCTTGGTCAGCAACGGTCCTTCTCCGGTCAGGCGATGTGGGAGCTGTCCGCTCGCTGGAGGCTGATATGTGTGGTAGTTGGTTGTGCTAGAATTCATGATATTTCTTCTCTCTACATTATTTGGCTTTTCTGTTCACAGCTGTGCACAGTGAATATTTGGCCTAGGGGTAGTTAAAACCCTGTGTCTACTTTGAAAGCCTCAGTTCTTAAACATGAGTTAGCTATTATTTGCATTATTAAAGAAGGCCACTCCCGTTTTCCTTTTTATCACATAAGTTTGCTTGTAGAGAATCAATAGCCCAAAGAATCTTTTAAGAGCTGTGAGTACCCCCTCTTGATTTTATGCCTCCACATATCTCTACAAAGAGTTTCCTTCCCGTGATATGCCCCATTTTCCTCATCAAATCTCTCTTCTGTCTCAAATCAAAGGCCAACCATGCCCTTCGACCTGGCATTAGACCAGCCTAACCCCGAAGCAATTTCTTCCGAGTTTGACTGCTTACTCTATGCTCGAAGGCTTCATTTAGAAAGCCTTACCAGCCATATGAACAACTTGGATATGATTGGCCCTGATCTTGTTGAACAATTCATTAATTATGCGGTCGAGCAACCTTGGAGCCTTCTTCGCTAGGCATCTGGGGAAGATTGCGATATTCATATCTTCCCTTGATAAGTGCGTTCAATATGATAAAGTGCACACCGAGTCCTTTCTTACCAATTTAGCAGATATGTTGGAAGCCAAAGTTAAGCAGGCGGGTGAGCGTTTCGTTTGTTTTGAAGGCACTATTCAAGGATTTTCTTACACGTTCAATGAGAAAGAAAGTTGGTCTTCAGAAGTAAGGGAATTCTTGGAGAGATATGGGTTGTGTTTGGGCATTGCGGAGATACAGAAGTTTGAATTTGACGTCGGCCTGCAAATTTGAATATACTTGGTCAAACTCAAAGATTAAAATGCCACGATGTCCTGGGTCTCTTGAATTATGCCTCGCATTAATGAGAGATTGAGATATCCATTAAGAAGCTAAATAAATTCCACAAAAAGTCAGGCAAGGCGTTGATATTGTAAAGCTCGATGTAACCAAATATTCCAGATACTAGGTAGTCAAAAAATTGATGTTTGGGCTACAACCTCAGAAACCTTGACCACAGCGTAGAGTTACTGCTCAACTTCCAAAATGTAAGATTGCAATGTGTAAATCAGTCCCCTCGTCATACATATCCTTACCACCGCACTTATCTCTCAACGCGAATACTAAAGTCCTTTTCACTTCATCATATCCGCCCTCAGAGAATATACAAATTCGACTGCTGATCATAATGTACCAACTTCCTTGGCGCATGCCCGGCACATTTACCCTCCCCCCAGCACCATGCCCCTCAAAACCCTCGTGCCAAGTATTATTCCAACTCGCCTCCTCGACCATTACCACCTTCAGACCCTTCGTGTCTCTTAACTCCATAATTCCCGTATTCTCCCTCCACTCTTGCAACCGTCACTCTTATCACTAACTGCGATATGAGAAATCTTCAGATCACAATTTCTAGATAATAAAAGGGGCACTTCCGTTTTCATCATGCCATGTAAATAGACTTCGATGCCTCAGATGTATGGGTGGTGTGCAGGATCCATATGGATGAGGAAGTGATGTAATTTGCGTGTAGTGTTGAAAGAGAATGGGTTATTATGGTAGAAGAAAAATTCTGTTTCATGGTTTAACTGTGAGCAGGTGGCGACGATTGTAAACATAGAGCAATCGGGCGTTTTTAATGGCAGAATACTGCATAATACAGTTTTATAGTCATGTCTGGAGGGGTGTAGTTGGTGGATTGATGTTTGGAAAGATAATTGTGCCAGAGGGGAGGAGCTTGCTGTAGATTCTGTCTCGAATCTCTTGAGGAATGCTCATCAAAGTAGGTGTCGGCAACATTAAGCGCTCTTGGGGGTTGTTTACAGCTTCAAACGTTGGAAGTATGGAAGCCCTTCTTGCCAAGGAGAATCTTTCCAATTGTACCTCCAAAGGTGAGACCTCATTAACAGCAGGGTTCATTTTTCTCTCGCCCTAGACATTTGTGGCATGTTGAATGAGGGATAGATCCAATAAAACCCTTTTTGAGTTTTTTTACTTCTCTCTTTAACAATGTTTGATAGAAGATTGCCCAGCATGGTGAAAGTTCAACCCATTTGTAGATGTTGTGTTATGTGGCAAGCTGCATAGCTAAGGACTTTCAAAAGAGAAAATACCAATTTGGAGCTTCACGTAGATGGGATCTTGCAGTATTTTCAACTTCATAGGAATATAATGTTTAACTTTTGTCCGGACAGCCAAGAGTGAAGCAGAGAAAATAAAGGTGTGACTTTATATCAAATCGACACAGATACCATAGCTCGATAATGTCTGAACCTAATCCAGACAATCAGAACCATGGTAGAATATGATTTAAACCTCGAAACTAGTCACGCTCGCTACCAAGTCTCGGTCCCGTCCCATCCCTCCTTTAAAAGTCACGGGAACCAACCGCGTAGTGGACCATATTCAGATCCAAACTGAGCCCCCAAAATTGCAGGGACTATTTCAAAACAACAATCTCTAATCTCTCATGCTACATCACACAATCAAAGACAAACAAAAATGGCGCCACAGACCGCACCCTCAACCTCCAATGTGTCAGCTGCGATCCCACATTACAAACTTGCAGCAGACCTGCAAAAGGGCGATTATATTGTCCTCAGGTCACCCCGAACCGTAAGCCTTAATATTTCCTTTGAATGCAGAAATTCTGCGATATTCTCTTTTGAGACCTAGAATGTGCCTCCCTACCTCACAAATTCAGCCCCTAAATCCTTGATAGCAAGCCCCATGCTAATTCTTCCATCTATAGCGCCCCTTCCTCCTCACCACCCATCCCACCACCACCCTCACCACCATCCAGATCTCCGGTCATGACGGCTTCACAGGCCGGGAAATATCAACCTCATTGGAGAAAAGCGAGGTAGTGGAGATGTTGAATCACCATTTCGTGATACCAAAGATGTGGCTTGGACAGGAGGTTGAGGAGGAGTGCGCGAAGTCGGAAGAGAAGATTGCGCGATTAGAGGAGAGAAAGAGCCTAAGGGAGAAGGTAGAGAGTTTGAGGAAGGAGATTGGTCAGGTGAAGGAAGTGAGAATGGCTCTCGAGGTAATGAAGATGGACGATGGGAAGGAGGGGATGGATGGTGGAGGTTCGAATGGTCCAGTAGAAGAGAAAGGAAGTGAGGAAAAAAGCTTGCTGGGAGGCTTTCGGAAGAAATTTGGGTTAGGAAAGCAGGGTTCCTCGTGATCGGATACTGGATACAGCTGCGAAGGTGGATGAAGGGAAGCGGCAAGCACCTGGGTTCTGCTATGGAACTCCGGCCGCTTTTGAATGGGACGAAATTTTTTAGTAGGCACAACTCAGAAAGCATCGGGATAATCAACGATACTTCATTGCAAGTAGTATGGAATCCATGCAACCTAATCCCCGAAAAGCCATGCATATCAAACGTGAAGAACTTTTGTCCCATCAAACGCAACGCATATCATAACCCACCAGCCCATTAATTCCCATAAATCCATGTTCCACAAAGAACTTCCTCACTTCTTGGCAGCACCAACCGCCTTGGCAAGATCGGCCAAAGCTTCTCTACGCTTGAACTTTGCATCCTCAATCACACCTGCATCACTCGTCAGTATTCGACCTCTTATCAACAGTCCAAAAGAGCATACCGGCATCAGCATCACTAGAGAAATTTCCTGACCACTGCACAAATGTATGGCCCTCATTCTCGCCCGATGTAACAGGAAACAGGCGGATGGTGCTCACGACCGACGAGTAGCTGAGTTGGGGTTGCGCGGAGATGATGGAGTATGTAATGTAGTGATCAATTGACTGTGCAAAACATATCAGCCCTTGCCCTCTCCCAAAGACCAATCCCCATTCATCGAACCCATCAATTAATACAAACGGAGAAGAATCAAGAGAAGAGAGAAACATACAGAATGCGCCTCCTGCTTAACCTCCAACACAGTCCCATCCTTAAAGCTCCACTTCACAACATCTGTATCCGGTGAATTGCCCTTCGTGGACTCGCTCTTGCTCAAGGAGGACCAGAAATCAGCGAAGTTCTCGAGCTTAATAAGGTGCCAGACGGAGCTGAAGGGGGCGGAGATGACAGCGGATTCGGTGACTGAGGTTGAGGTTGGGATGCGTGACATTTTGATTGTTGTTTGGGCTCTTGTCTGGTTTGAGGAGCGTGGTTGTTGATTATTGAAGAGAGAAGTGGTAGGAGAGGAAGAGGTGTGATTAATAAGTGAGGTGCTTCTTTATTTGTAGAGGAAGCTGCAGGGTTGGTGGGGTAGTATGCGGGGTGAAGTATGACGTAATTGAAACTGGGCTGACAGTCCAGGGTTCCTGCCTCAGTCATTGATCACTGCAGACTTAGAAGCTCTTTGTAAGGAATTAACAATTCAATTTAGAAGATGCTTTTCTTATTAAATATTAAAGTGATTCAATGTAAAATCCTGTGCATTTAAAAGTTGTGAAGAGGAACAACCTTAAGGAAGGACCACTAAACTGCCTCTGAAAGCTATTGGCTATTAGCGAGCGCAGCCCCTGAACAATACCAACCACCAATCCTCAAAACTCAAGCCATAGCATCTGATATAGAAAATAATGCAAAGAGAAAAATAAGTCCGCCATGTCCTAGGGTACCTTCTCAAGGAGTCTTAAAATATCCGTAATTCACCAATTTTATGCATGCATCGAGCTACAAAAGACGGCCAAGTGAAACCAATCCAAGAGAATAGAAAGGAACTGCCTGTACTTGGTACTTCATGGCTAGTGCTTCATTATCAGAAACTATCTATTGGAGTTATACCTACTACCTACCTGGATTCTGCCAGTAATTTTTTTCTACATGAAAGACCGATGTTGCAATACGCCCCTATGACAACTGCATATAAACAATTAGTTCGATATCCTTTGAAACGCAAATGCTACTCTATAAATAGCTATTAGATACTATCTAGTATATCCTGATCTTTTGAATACATGGAAGGGTTAAAGCACTTGATTAAGAAACACCCCACTCCAGTATGAATGATATCAAACTACAACAAGAAAGAATTGTGTAGAGTTGCAATCAAACCCCAACGATACCAGATATCTCTGCTCCCCAGGGCATCCCAGGACTTTATCACCTCAAGTCGGAACACCTATCGAATGGTTTTCAACCGACATCCCATTAGCTTTACCTTCTTCCATAGACTTCTGATTATTTCGCGGAATCTCGTCGTTATCCCTAGGTACTGCTTCTGAAACCTTCCTTCGGTCAAAGGCTTGGTGCAGCCAGTGAGGGATTGTATCAAAGACGGTGCACAGCCATTTCCAAATATTCAGAGGCTTCTCAGTGCGGGAATTCTGGGAGTGAGGCTTCTTCCATCTTCCGCAACGTATCGACCTATTTCTGAAGAAGCGTGACAGAGATCTAAAGAGGCCTAACACCTTCCCGATATAGATAGCCAAGGTATAGGTGGCTACAGACATGATAAAAATAGCCCCAACGAACCATGAGCGACCATGGCGACTCATGTTACTGTAAAGAACGTTCTGTTCTCTCGGAATTGCAAATATTGCCTAAGATATGGTAAGTTTAAAGATACTCGAGATTAATTAAAAGAGACTTACAGCCATCAGCGCTATTGGCAGGTATCCAATAGTAAGATAAGTCAGTCGTTGAACAGTGCTGTTTTGAGAGATAGTTGTACGGCTATCCCTCATTGTTAACACTGCGAAAAGCTAGGAACAATGTTATCAATAGCTATCTATTTTTGGTAGTCTCATCAACTTACAGCGTCCTTGTTACGAGTGTTTAGCTCAATCTTTCGGTCTAGCATGATGTTCACAGCAGTCAGCTGCGCAAGGTTGTTTTCAAACTCTCCCCAATATTCCTGACACATTCTCTCAAGCTTTGCACTACGCTGTCCTGGGCCCTGCTGAGTTTAGTATTTACTTGAAGGCATGTGTGTACATGTCAAAGGCTTAGCTTAAAGTAAGAAACAATGTGGGACTCACATATAAGATTTGCGCTTGGAGGTCTTCCTTGGCTCTAGAAACACTAGCTACTGTTGCGTTCAGGCTATTCTGCAGTTTGTGAAGTGCATCTAAGCTCCAAACTCCCAGTTCAAACTGGTGTTCATCTTCTGTGTTTGTGAAAGTGCTCTATTGCAGCATAGTTAGCTCGTAGTTTGAAATAACTTATGGTTAAGTAAAGGCTTACAGCAAGTTCTAGAACGTAGGAAAGTTTGCCAATAGCCTCTTCGTAATGATCAGTAATCTGCTGACAAAATTGCCCTAGTAACAAAAGGAACACAAGACATCTCGCGGTCTGAGGTTGGTGAATGAACTTCTGCCAAAGTTTACGGGCATTCTCAACGATGGAGTGCATCTTCTCCTCGATTATTTCATCACCGGTGAGTCCCGAGACGACGGTACATTTGCTGAAGTCCCCAAAGGAATTGGTGGAAAGAATGATCGATGACACTTCTGGTTTGAACATTGTGTTCCGGCTAACCTCTGTGACATCTGACTTGTGCCAAAACTTGCGCAAATTCCACGGGAGACGAAATCCGTCAAATGGATTTTGGGATGAATCACTGCTCGGGTCTACCTTTTCGAGCTCCGCCAGGTCGGTGTCTGATACCTCCGATACTTGCCAACTTCTTAAAGTAATGCTTGCCACCCATGTATCCCCTGTCCGGCAAGAGAAAGTGGAGAAGTTCAGCGCGTAGTTGCCTAGACAAACAGCAGATTCAGGGTGTATTACATAGACCAACAAATTTAGGGTGTCCTTTGGGATGGTAGAAAGCTTTCCTAGCTTCCGCTCCGGGATCACAGTGCTAATTGGGTTAGTAGGCGAAGTCCATGATTTGATGAGTGTTACTGAAATGTTCTTACAGAAATCGATGCTGTACTTCTTGGTCGACAAGCTAACGAGGAGAGTCAGTATGTTTCAAGCTTCAAGCCCAATGGAATTATCCGGCTTACTCACATTGTCATAGAGTGCCCATGAAAACCTCTCCGCCGATTCTTCCTTATCTGAGTCGTCATATTTGAACTTTTTGATCTGCCATGTAAAACCCTCATAATCTTCATCTGGACCGGTTGCCCTGATATCAAATAGGACGAGCCTTTTAGTGGGCACGACCTCGTCAATGTCTTGTTTCTTGAAATCCTTTGACTCTCTCTGCAATGCATCTGGAAGATCTATCTGATCACGGAGTGACAAAGGTACTGATGTTTTACCTATAGCTTTGGACGTGTACAAGTCGGGGGTATCCTCGAGGGAATTAAAAAAGCTGACTGGGTGATACTTGTGTGGTGGACGGAACAACTCCCACTGGATCGGAGGCGGGCGGCCAGATTCGTTCGTAAACCTTTCGAAAGCCTCTACTTGGTCTTTCATCAAACGTCCCAAATGCTTGACCTCCTGGAAAAGCTTCTTTTGGTTATGAGATGTGGTATCAATATCAGTCATGACACTGGAAGCCAAAGATCCAGCCAGCGTTGTCTTTTCTAATATGATGACCAACGTTGACGCTACAACGGCTGTGGCCTCTGAGCGGAGCCAACCCCTGCGCGCCTCTGCATGCGCTCGCTCCCAGCATGGGATCAGTGTGCCCTCTGAATTCAAAAATGTAGAGATCTTCTGTCTGAATATCTCTGCCTCAGCATGCGTATGTTCTCTCGCTCTCCAATCCTGCTTGCTCTTTTCTTCCTTGGTCAATACCATGAGACGGCTGTGGTGGCATAATGCGTGGATCTCCCATGGGCCAGACGTAGATGCCTCTTCACCCCTTGGCATCCACCCTGGATTGAGACTTCGGGTGAAGTCCCGTTGCTTGACGCGTCTCATGGTAAACAATTCAACAGCGCTATTATGTTCAGGGTCGAGGGGCTCGGTCGAGTCGAGACCTAATTCATCTGACACAAAGGAGAGTCTGTCGAATATTTCATCGTCTGCCACATATGGATCCCTAGACGAAAGCTTTGTCGATGATACGACTTTTGCTGCTTTTATCAGCCGGGCCACCTTTTGTTCAAGGCCGTCCTCTTTCCAGGACTTTGGTAGAACGTCGTCTTCGCAAAGCTTGAGAAGTGAGCCATAGTGGTACCACTGAAGAAGGTGTACCTTGTCTCTATCTCTTCTCGCAAAAGTCAAGTTGTCGGAGGGAACACGATTGGGTTGAAATAAAGTGACAGAGCGAGTCGAGGTCTTTAGGAGAGACAGTTGACTCGTCCAATCAAATTTCAAGCCGGGCACATCTTTGACGTACTCTTTGAAGTATTTCCAAACATACCAGATTGTCATCATGACATAATAGTAATCAGACTCTCCTGGGACGCGCTGATCTGGCATCATTCGAGTCTGAGGTGTCTGGGACGCTGGCCCGAGCAATGCCTTGGCCAAGTAACGAATAACACTCTCAACCTTGGTTTGTATGCGGTCCATTTGGAAAATCTCGATAGACTGCACTTCTTCCACTCTGCCTCCTTTTGATGTTTCATTTGGGTTTCGGAGATGATACAAATACTTATGGATTCTTATTAAGTATCGAATCTTCCAACTTTTGGAAAAGGTTAATTTTGTTCCTTGCCCTGAAGGGATAAATCCGATGTAGGAGACTCACAACAATGCTTTTAAATCGATATTTTCACGAACAAAGAGGTTGCTCACCAGGGCTCCGTACTTTTGGTTTCCGGACTCGTTCCCTTCGAGGTCATCTTCAAAAGTAGCAGGGATGATACTAGAAGATTAGAGAGTAAGTATTTATCTACCCTGGGTTTTCTTGGAGAGTTTGAGGGAAAGAGGGTTGATCGAAGGTGCTTAAAGAAGATTGGAAATATCTGCTAGGATGGGAACTAGAATCTAAGGAATTCGATCATTCTTACTCAACTTGCAAAATCTTTTCGAGAGTTCGACCGATCATATTGAATTCGGCAAGATCTAGAATGGATTCTGATTCGGTACGCCGATCAAGGAAGATCCTCTCCCACATGGCGCCTGTTGCATGGAGTTCTGATGGGTTGACCCCGACGTAGTTGTAGAGATCTCTTGAAGTCGGTATCTTCCATCGCTGATGATCGTTGTCATCATCGTTATCGTCTCCTTCAAACAACCTAATTGCTACCAAAAAAGTAGCAGACCTGGGTGCTCCAGGCGAATCAGTAGGATGACGTGAGTCCTGTAGATTAACTACAGCATTGTATGCTGTGAGGCTGGTTCTTCCTTCCACAAATTTGGTACCATTGTCTGCCTCCGCTTTCGACCTGGTCATGGAGAGTGGTATATACTTTTCATCTAGAAGTTGATAAACCTTAGCTTCCAGCCCTCGGCCTCCTTTGTCTTTATCCCAGTATTTCAACGTCTCGGTTGGCTCGGGCCCAGAGAGATCATTCACAGTCTCCTTTTGATCGTCGTTCTTGCCAGGATCTTGGAGCTTGTCTTTTGATAGGCGAAAAGTTGGACGATTTCTACCAATCCCACCTTCCAACTCATGATCCCCATCATTGAAAGACTGAAACCATACAGGACCACCCATCGTGAGGACTATTTGGCTCTCGGGAGGGAAGCACATGTCAAATTCGCCGCCCTCTTCAATGCGCAAGACTTGGTAGAACATGTTGCCTTTCGCACATGAAAACATCTGACAGGTTCCCACATGTTTCTCCTCAATATCTTCGTTCTCACTCTTATTAGTATCATATTTTCCTTGAGACGCGCCATTCGGTGCATCCTCTCCCCTTTCCTTGGTGCGAACTTTCTTGTCACGTTCAACGGCGCTGTGATTTGGATGCAGATCAAGATAATACTCGTTGACCGGCCAGCGATAGTTGAAACATCCTCGATCAATCATGCTTCCAAGGCGGAAGCTTGACCCTTTTATGGCGTCCGAATCTCCATTAGGATTGTATGCGTGTAGGCACCTCGAGACTTCTAATCCGAAAGTAGAAGGACCGCCGAAATCAATTTGGGAGCGTGAAAGAGATGCATAGAGCGAAGTAGCAAAATGGCCTCGAGCCATTATCAGGCCTTTCGATCTAGAGGGAGCTGATAGATACAGCAGCTCTCCGCCGTGGTTGCTACAACCGGCGTATCCATTTTCTCCCCAATCGAAAGAGCAGTATGGCAGGTGAGAGAATTGGAAATAGCTTGTGTATGTTGATCCTAGTCATCGGCATGAGATTTCTATTTCGCAAAAGTCCAGGATAACTCACCTCGGCAAGCGCGTCGTAGCCAGTTGAAGTTATTCCAATCGTGCTCATTGTTCCCCTGCTGGTTATTAGCCATTTCATTTGTGAGAGATTATATTAGGAGCGCGATGATTGGCACTCTTGAATCCTCAGCGATGGAAACGATTTTAATATGCAAAAGTGTCCAAGAGATGAGGCTGCTCTGTAAAACCCCAGGCAACCCACAGAGCCTCATGCATCTCATAGTGCTACCGTGCGCCGGCTATTGGACAACTTGTTTCCCGTGCGAGCTGAAACTTATGTGTGCGAAATCCGTTTATAATTCCTTGTTTTGGCCATGGATGAGAAGCCACAGCGCTTCGAGATGCTTGCGTAACAATATTTTGGCCAATATGGACTCAAACCGACCCCACACTCAATATTCGCCATCAATGCGGCTCGCGCCCGTCCAATGGCGCTTTCCTCGTAATCAAAGAAGGGAAAATAAGCGCATGATCCAGATTTGCTTTTTTATTGGCCTCGACTACAAGGGTCAACAAACCCCCAAAAAGAGATATGGTCCGCTAAGGGACGGCTTGGCCCCCAACAGTTATCAGGCTCTGCAACCCGATCAGGAAGGCGCCGATGAATACGAAGACCTTAATTGAAGACCTTAATTTCTCGTCGCACTCTTATAATTCTAGATCTTTGGTACTATCTTGCGTAGCTCCTTGCGGTCCATCCTTGTACAAACTCAGGTCTTTAGCCAGCATCTCGCGGGCCTCCCTAGTATTCTCTACTCCCAACCAAGGGAATTTAAAAGTCGCTCTGCTAGAAACCTGACGAACAGAGCTAGGGATGAAATGAGACACGTCTCCCATTTAAAGAATATATTTCGCCAAAACAGCGAGCCTGCTCCGTAACGGTATCCGATGCGCGCTCAGAGGTCATGGTCACGTGAGGAGGCTACGCTAGCTCCTGTCTTAGCACCTTGGATTTAGATCAAGAGCTTTTCTCTCTTCTCTTCTTAGACGTTTAGAATACCGATAAACTTGTACCACCTCTTTATTTGCACCAAATTAAGGCCTATATATAGCGAGTACTGCGAATGTGACAGAGAGAGTGTCCGACCATAGATAGAATTGATGCCTGTAAGCCCTTTATTATATAAGCTCTACCTTACTTCATCTTGCCTTTAGAAGGACGAGGGACCGCAAATATAACACTTTCTACACTAACCCATGGAATTAAAAAAGTACCCCTTCAGGGCCAATAGCTTATTCTTAAGCGAGATTTCTACTATGAGTTTTGTCTTATAAATTTTCCTTTAATATCTAAATATAATTTAAA
>Ga0182030_10012468_pt1 | contig 17014 bp, 14 predicted proteins | sample 812S3MmetaG_FD_121299 | JGI IMG/M metagenome (GOLD analysis project Ga0182030, IMG submission 121299) | Permafrost microbial communities from Stordalen Mire, Sweden - 812S3M metaG (Illumina Assembly) | ecosystem: Environmental > Terrestrial > Soil > Wetlands > Permafrost | place: Sweden...
AATAACAGCAGGCTCCGCATCACCCTTCAATAGCCAGCGCAATCTCTGTACATTGTGTGTCTGCGTAAGAAACGCTTCTGTGTTTAACTGCAGCGGACTATTTTGGTGCTGGTAGGCGGCTGAAACGCCAAAGTCCCACTTCTCTTCAAGCGAAGTATCTCTTGTGTGGCGAAGCTCCGACAATGATTGTTCAACAACATCTCGAATGCGATGCAAATTTTCAATCGTCCAGTTTGGATGCTCCAGAGTAAGCTTTATCCACTCGACTGAACGTTTGGCTTCTGCTTGATTGGCACCAGAGGCGGTGACTTGCAATTCATGCCGATCGGTATAAGAGTTTCCTGAAATACCGCTGTGTAAATAGTAGATCTCTCGCTGTCGTTGTTTTAGCATATCTTCGTAAGAAACTGCTTTACCGTCTTCAATAACACCTGTTGAACCCAATAAATCGGGCAGAATGGAAAGATAGATGAGATCATCTGAAGCGACGGAATCTAGCCTTAGCAACAAAGAAACATTGCTAGAAGTCATGCTATCGAAAGTCGAACTGACCAGCTGAACGCCTCCAGGCAATTGCGAAACTTTGAAATCGAGGCTGTCATCCCGAGTCAATGGCGGAGAATCTATAAACTTACAATTGGTGTTATGAGAAAGGCGATCCAACTCAGCCGTCTTTGCGTCATAAGCCGCTTTGTAGCGCTTCAACGCCTCTTGCTCATCTTGTGCTGAGTATACTTTCTTCAAGCGTTCCGCTTCAGTTTTTAAGCGTGCTTCAGTGTCAGCTTCCTCTTTGGCAGGCATTTTAGGATCAGGCTTACCTGCAATTGTGTAGGGCACTGTGTCAAGCAAGTGCCATTTAGCGATGTATTCTCGCCAAACGTTTTTCTTTGTCGCCAGCAGCTTTTCCTCAGCCTCAAGATCCGCTTTCTGCGTCACCGAGCGGCGGAAGCTGCCATGGTCATCGAGATTAAGCAGCTGCTTCATCATAGAGCCTGAATTTTGTCGAGTTCCAAACGATGGCGGTTTGTTGACAAAGTCAGCGTAACCGCGTTTTGCTTGAGCCAGTCGAGCCAGTATTTTCGAATTGAAGTCAATCAGTTCTGGCGAACCGTCTTTCCAGCTGGCGATATTTTCAATCTCTTTTATAACCGCATTGCGGTAGATGACTAGATCTTTGTTGTTGATATGTGCTTGAGCAACATCGCTGAGTGAAATTTGCACTGGAAAGCCCTGTTCGTTAAACGACCAGCCGCTAACCGCCGTAGCTCCGCTTTCGTATTTCAGAGTTTTGCTATCGACGAATAACTTGTATAGCGGCGTTCCGGCATCGCCGGCGATACCACCCAGGAAGAAACTAAGCAGCAGATGTTCCTGCATATTCATTTGGAGGAGCGGTGGCCAGGCATAGGTAATTTCGCCGGGTTTTTGCGCATTTTTCTCGGGAAAGGATACGATGTGGATGCTGCCTGCAGGCGAAGGTTGAGGTTTTGGGAACAGGGGTCTTTCTTTGCTGCGTGCTTGAAAAACTACGGGAGCTTTTTGCAGTCGATTGAGCATTGCATCGACGTGCGCAAGCACGTCATCGACAGGCATTTCTTTCGGAACAGCAGCAACCATGCCCATGTTTGACAAGACATAGTTCTTGTCATGAAAACGTCTTATGTCGCCAGGCTTCAAACCACGAATCCCTTCGGGACTACCGCCCTGGTTGAATGCAAGGGGGTGTTTCTTTCCATAAAGAACTTGCATAAGGGCAAACCAGAGCACGAAGTTCGGGTCTTTCATGGAGGAGACCATCTCGTTATATACAGTGCCCTTTTCTTCGAGCAGCAACTTCTTTGTCTTGCTGTCTTCCTTCACTGCAAAGTTGCAAACCTCACGACGAATTTCTTCGTCTGTATAATCAGGATGCAATAAAATATCGAGAAACTCTTCCAGCTGTTGATAAAAAACTTTAGGTCCGGCACTGGTATTGAAATGATAATAGGTACGCCACTGGTCGGTTCCTGCGGATTCTTCGACAAGCGTCATTTGTTTTCGCGTGCCATGATTACGACCTTTGTTTCCTTTACCAAGCAGCAAATGCTCTTGTGTATGCGCAACACCGCTGTCTGAATCGAGCAGCGTATTTGTCCAGATAAACGCCTGTGGAACGGATTGTATCTGCAATAGGTCAAAGATAAATCCTGTTTTCTTGTGCCTAAAACGTGCCCCAAATACTTTGTTACTGTCGTTTGTGTATAGCGCTTCTGTTTGAAACCCGCTAACCATCTGTGCCTTCTGCAGCTCTTCAAGCTCGGCAATTTTACTGTGGGCAGGGCAATTGAGTTGCCCGATCAGCAAGAGAAGCAAAGAGAATGAAACAGAGCGCGCTGCGCGAAAATTAAAGAGCTTGACCACACTAGTTACCCGCATAATATCTGATTCGGCAATTTTAGTAAGAAGCGTTTGGCATGCACATCTCGTATTGGTAGCGACGCCCCAGGGGCGTCGAGTGAAAGCGTTTCCATCTTCGAAACGGACGAGCATGGCTCATCCCTACGAGGGTTTCGGGCTTGTTGAATATGTGCGGGACGAAACCTTACCAATTTTAGTACACATTTGATGCATTATAATTAGACATTGTCGAACGCCAGAGATTCTTTCCCGAAGGCATTATCGAACTCCAGATATTCTTTCTCGAAGCCAGCCTTGAACAGATTTTACTGTCTCCTGCAGCGTTATCAGTGATGTATCGAGAAGTGTCATCTTCGGTTCAGTTTTGGAAGCATTCTCAAATAACCAATTGTTGAAATCAAGCATCCTTTCGAGATTTTCAGGAGAGCCGGATTTGCGCCACCCTGGTCGCGCAATCAATCGACGTTCAAGTTCTGCAGGCTCAACTACCAGAGCCAAATAGTGAATGCGGCTAATGTAGCGCCGTTCCACACATGACTCATACTGCTCTGGAGTAGCACTACCAATCAGAACGACAGGTTTCCCGGCCTGATTAATGTTCTTGACCATGCGCAGCCATGTATTGCGAAAAAATTGATAGTCATTGACTGGCTCGTTAAAGGCATCGTTCCAGAGAATGTCCTGATCGAGAACCACAAAATCATTCGAGCCCGCGACCAGCTCAAGCGCGACGGTCGTCTTTCCCGAGCCGCTTGCGCCTGTTATCACAAAGAGTGGCAATGAAAGAAACTGGCGTTCGTACCCACAAATAGTACAGATGGCTCTGCCAGGTGGATTGATTATCTCTTTAGCATCGGTATATTCGCCGCATCCAGGACACACGTTAAACATACAAGCCCCCCGAGCAAGTAATTGTGACACAAAGAAAGTCTTCAAATATACAAATATTTCAGCCACTGCGACAGTGCCTCCTGCCTCGCGTTTTTTGGCTCCTCAAACGCGCCGCAATCTTCAGCGTCACCATAGCGGTTTGAGTGTATTACAACTTCCGACGAGGGTTTGCTTATGACGATTTCGGGTATTGCTTGAATTGTCCTAATTCTTCCAACCGGAGTGGCCATGCCTGCATTGTATTGGGAGTTGCTAGATAGCAAATTGAAAGAAATCAAGCAATCGCTAAATTTGAAAATCCTCGAGAATCCATTTGTGATGATAGGTACTTGATTGCAAAGTCGCTGAGTCTCTCGCGAATGCGCTCTCTGAAGAAATAGGCATTATGGCGTTTGCCTTGGTCCTCGCCTGCACGGTGAGGAATTCGCCATTCAGCCAGAGATCGAGCAGGAAATATCGTGGCTGATTTATCTGTAGGGACGCAAGGCGAATGGTGTAAAGTGCGCTGCGCAAACGTGCAGCATACACTGGTGTGATTGATCTTCCTGCAAGAGACCGAGTGTCGCAAACTGTGGCAGTGTGGCAACCTGCGGGAAAAACCGTATGGGGAAAGTACAAAAAGAGCCTGAGGAGCAGCTAATGGAAGAACTAAATCAGAAAGAAAATCGCGAATGCACCACCCCGGATGTTAGTTCAGCACACAAAGCAGTTGAAGAATTTACAGGCTCCAAAAAGAATCGCCCAGTCTTGCGACAATTAGTAAAGCTGAAGAATCGCATGATTCAGCCGCTTTAGCAAAAATAGAGCAAGCGCAAAAAACAGAGAAAGACAAAATCTCACAGCTTATACTGCCGCTTTCACATTCCGTTAAGTGCACGGCATTGGATCTAGCTGATAGATGCTTCCGAGGTTGTTAAGGCACACAGCATAACTAATAGTGTGTTTACCTTTGGATGCCGGAATCTTGGTCGCCTGGTGGGACTCAAGGTATATCTCTGGTCTTGTCTAGTTCTACGCTAATAGATCCGCCACGCGGATTGCATTCTCGATGTTTCTTATGCATGAAGGGCTTAATCGAAAGTGCAGAGAATAATCAAAATGCACATTGCCCGTCTTCATTGAAGCCTCGCATGATTCTCAGCATCAAAAGCAGAATACTCAATATCCCAAAGATGCCTGATATGGCGGTTGGAGTGGAAATGAGTTTTACTATAGCCATATGGAACTTTAGAGCACAGCAATCTGAGGTGCCTTCGGGGGGCGTCCGCCGAACATGCGGCCCTTGCTGCGCGTTTCATACCACAGCATTAACGCTGCCGCTAATTTCTCAGGATCATGCTGACCGGGGAAATCGACGCTGCCGACGTCACGAAACATAGCGCGGACGCCGAGTGGTCTCAATTTCTCAGGCTCACATGTAACCGTTGTGAGAGGGCGTCCATCAAGCACAACTCTTGCCTGAGAGGAGTTGACCAGCACGCGATCGATGAAGCGTTGACGGGCTCCCAGCTGCGTGCCGCCGGTGAAGTTAGCATGTGCAAGCAGAGCGTTGACGTGATCTGAGACACCATATCCGGTGGTCTCGCCTTTTTGCGTCATCACGTTGCAAACATATACCTTTCGAGCCTTTGATTTCAGAATAGCTTCTGGAATGCCTTCGACAAGCAAGTTAGGAATAATCGAAGTATAGAGACTACCCGGACCAATCACAATAAAATCTGCATGAAGAATCGCTTCCAGCGCAGCAGGTGTCGCAGCTGGTGCAACAGGGTCGCTGCGCAAAGCAATGATGCGCGACTTCGATTCGGAAATGCGCGACTCGCCGCGAATCACTTCGCCGTTTTCGAGCACTGCACTCAGTGACACGTTCTGCAATGTGGAAGGCAAAACCTGACCGCAGCTATTAAGTACACGACTAGCTACCCGTGCGGCTTCAACCATGTCACCATCGGTAATGGCACATACTGCAGTCAAGAAAAGATTACCGAAGCTATGTCCTTCTAATCCGCCCTGCTCAAACCGATAACGAAATAGCTCGGTGACCAGCTTTTCTTCATCAGCAAGAGCGGTAATGCAGTTGCGCATATCTCCCGGCGGAAGAACGCCGAGTTCCTGACGAAGGCGCCCAGAGCTGCCTCCATCGTCACCTACAGTCACAATTGCGGTGATATTGTTCGTGAAGCGTTTCAATCCCTTGAGCAAATTCGATAGACCAGTGCCACCACCTATGACTACAACGCGGGCGCCACGTTCCAAATGCCGTCTCCGATAAAGCACGTCGGGAATCGACTCACGATCCCCTTGCGGTATGTAAGCCCCAAGTATCGACATGATCAGCTTCACTACCGCATAAAAGGTGACTGCTCCCCCTATGGCCAGGGCAATGATGCCGCTTATGCGAGCCGGCAAAGCATGAGCTGTATCACCGAGAACGTCTTTAAGCAAATCGAGCATCATTTGCACTGGGTGTACTTTCAAGAGAAGCAAAACACCAAAAACTATGGTGACAATGCCTATCAGAATAAAAAGAATCCAGCGCTTCAAGCCGGGAAGAATAAGCAAACGAAGTCTATATTGCCAGGAATTATTTGCAGACTTCCTGTCCTTCTTCTCTTTCTTGTTCATTTGCCGTCCTCGGAGCTATCGCTTTTGACTTCCGATTTTCCGTCAAGTTCCCTGTGGTGACGTTCGACCGTTAGCTCGGGGAAGCGACGAGCAAGTTCGGAGGCCATAAGTTCGACCATGGTGGCTGAGCGATGCTGACCGCCGGTGCAACCAAAGGCGATGTGATATTCCGTCATATTGTTTTCTTGGAGCATCGGCAAGAGGCGTCCAAGCAAATCAATCAGACCATCGAAAAAGTCTCGCGCGATTTTTTGATTCATGACATATTCTTGTACAGGCTTGTCCTTACCTGTCATTGGGCGCAAATTTTCCACCCAATAAGGATTTTTGAGAAAGCGCACGTCAAAAATCGCATTAGCAACAGGCGGTTTGCCCATTTTGTAACCGAAAGAAACGACGCGCAAAGTCAAGCCGGTTTTAGTTTCCTGCTCGCCGGCGGCTTTATGTTCGACTTTATTAGAAGTGGTGCTCATTCGTGAAGTATAGGCTCAAAGTCGCGAACCTGGCAATCGTTTGCATCGCCAGAGCCCGCCAGTGTTGTCAACCAGTTGCGTAGTGCAGGACTTTCAATATCAACAATCGGCATGGCCGAACACATTTCCATTTGCCAGCCGCTGCTAAAATGCACGCGAATCAAAACGAAACCGCATTGTTCGCAGTGAAGCGGCTTGCCATCGGGGTCGAGACTGGGTTCAACCGGAATACTAATTTTGGCGTAGCGCTTCAAGAAGGCGTCATGTTTCATGTTGAAGAGGCTATGGCAAATTGCAAGTCGCAAATGCTCAAGCCCACCAAACGCTTCTTTCAGATTTAAAGCCAAATTGAGGCTCCTTCAGATTGCCGCGCGATTTTGTAAAACCGCCCCGCCGTTCGATGCCTAGCCAACCATTTGACGCTCGCCGGCAGCGCTGATCGAGACCGGCTCGTCCGCCGGACCAGAGGGCAGCTGCACGGAATCGCCTTCGAAACCGTGCTTGGAAAGCTCAAGATCGGCTGCAAGCTTGGAGACCGCTTTATCAATAAACAGCTCGCCATCGAGATGATCGATTTCGTGCTGAATCGCTCGGCAAAGCAAATTGTTTGCGGCGACCAGCTTCTGCTCTTTACCGGAAACGTTTTTAAATTTCACAACTATATTGGAAGCACGGCGCACTTCAAAATAGACACCGGGGAAGCTGAGACAGCCTTCTTGACCCACCATCGAGCCCGAGGAGTCGATAATTTCGGGATTAATAAAGACGATGGGCTTGCGCGACTCGTCTTCGCCGGCCACATCGATGACCATCATGCGCTTGGAGACACCCACCTGCGGTGCAGCCAAACCCACTCCATTGTTGTTGTACATGGTTTCGAGCATGTCCTGGGCGAGTTTGCGCGTAGCTGCGTCAAAACGCGTAACTTTTTTGGTTTTTTGTCGCAACATGTCTGCGGGATAATAAACTAAAGGTAGTTTCGGCATATTTTTCTACTGATAGAGGTGCTTCCTAAGCCGATATTATCACATTCTTACCAAGTTTTCCCAGGCTCGGACGTCGTATTATAGGTGAGAATGGTCTCGGAATTTAATGAGAGCCCGGTTCAAATTACAATAAAACAAGGTCTGCAAAAGCTGTCTATGAAAGCAATACGGTCATTCTCCCGCAGAAATCAAGGCAGCAATAAGAGCCCGATGCGCTCTCTTGGCTTTGTTTCAATCTGTTTAAGCTTAACAATAAACCTGGGTGGTTCTTCCCTCTGTCTTGCCAGCGATTGGGGCTATGACAGTGCTGAACCCCCAAAACCTAAAGCTGTTGAAGAACAATCAGCCGCCTCGTTGACGAAGTCGCTGCTTAAGCCGAAAGTTCCGCCAAAAGCAGCCGCTGCCGGCGCGGTCAAAACGACGCCAGGCAAGTCGCCTCCGGGCAAAGCGGCGTCGGCGACAGTCAAGAGCAGCGCGGCAACTGCTTCGCCAGCGAAAGAACGAAGCGACGAGCCGTTTTCCGGTCAAGCGGACAAGATCAAGCCCGATAAAGTGAATGTCGGAGTTACGAAAGAAAGCAGTAAAGATCCAACGACACCGCAGACGGTGCCAAACGCCAATCCGTTTTCGCGAGCTCTAAAGAAGGGCGGAGGAAGCACCAGCGGCGATGCCACCGATGCCTACATTGATAAAGACATGCAAGCGGCACGTTGCTGGCTGCAGCTTTTTCAAGCTTGCAGTAAACAACCAATGGAATATGGCGACCAGAAGCGCATGGAAGGCTACGTTCTGGGACGAGAGAGAGAGGGAGGCAAAGGGAAAGATGAGTTTCGCGCAGTCTTGACCTTCTGGCCGAAACTCATTGACTCGCTGCGAAAAAATCCCGAATTGGAAATGCACTATGCCGATTTGTTCAAAGCTCTATTGCGCTTGCATGAACATAGCGCCACAGAAAAAACGAACGTTGAAGGCTCGCAGTTTAGCTCTGATGCTGATTTAATTTCGGAGCTTCTCGGCATGCAGCGCATCGCAGTGGATGACAAGCCGCCGTTCACCGAAGATGCGGTGAACGCTTACGCAGACATGGCGGTGTTTATTTACGAACAACAGCATGCCGGCAAAACGATTGACGCCAACGACAATCGCACACTCTTCGCTAAAGTCGTTGTGGAAAAATTCAACCGCGCACCTACCGAAGCCGATCGCCGCGCCATGGCGAGTTTCGACTTAGCCTGGGCAAAGTTCCAAGTGATCTGGTTTAGCTCGAACGAGCAGACAAGGAAACTTTTGCTGGACAAACTGGTTAACAGCGGAGCGAATTCATCTCTTACGGTGGCGAAAGACCCGCTGCTCGACCTGGTTCTATCTAATTGGCCCTGGAAAACAACTCCATGACCATCACTGACTTTCAAATTGAAGGTTATCGCTCACTGAAGTATTTATGGCTGCGCCCGCGACGAGTTAACGTCGTGGTTGGTGCCAATGGTTGCGGCAAAAGCAATTTGTACAAAGCGCTAAAGCTTCTTTCTTCCGCGGCTGAAGGAAGGCTTGCTCGCAGTATTGCTGAAGAAGGTGGCATGCCGTCGGTATTGTGGGCTGGTTCAAGAAAGGGACCTGCGCAATTGCGACTAATGGCCAAACTTGAAGGCGGCTTAAAGTATGAGCTTGCTTGTGGTCTGCCCATACCGGAAGACACTTCGCCGGATCCAGACGAGCCTAAACAAAAAAATCCATTTATGTTTGATCCTGTCGTGAAAGAAGAAACGGTCAGCTTTCAAGATCGTGATTCTAAAACAATTTTGCTTAGCAGAAAAAGCCTGTCGATTACCGCTCGCGACAGCAAAGGTAAGCGCTCGATCTATCCCAGCGCTGCGACAGAATCGGAATCTGTTCTTTCGGATTTAAAAGAGCCACATCTGTTTCCGGAGCTTTCAATGCTGCGCCAGGAGTTTTTGAGATGGCGTTTCTACCATCGCTTTCGCACCGATGAAGAATCGCAATTGAGACAAATTCAGATTGCAACACGCACTGAATGCCTTCCTCATGACGGTTCATACCTGGCCTCAGCTTTGAAAACAATTGAATGGGTCGGCGATTTTTATGGCTTGCGAGATGCCGTTAACAACGCCTTTCCAGGAGCAAGGCTTGAGCTAAAACCGCGGGAGGGAAACTTAGAGCTGGGCTTGCACATGCCCGAATTCTCACGCGCGTTTAACGTGCGCGAGTTATCCGATGGCACACTTCATTACCTGTGCATGCTGGCCGCACTGATGAGTCCCCGCGCACCAAGTATGATGGCTTTAAACGAACCGGAAGTGAGTATGCATCCATCGCTGCTTCGACCATTAGCCGACCTTGTTAGCGCCGCTTCCAAAACATCGCAAATCTGGGTGATCACACATTCGTTTGAATTAGCGAAATTGATCTCCGAGCGCTGTCATGTGGATCCAATCGAATTGGAGCGTGTAAACGGCGAAACGAAAGTAAAAGGACAGAAATTATCTCCGGACTAAAACACCCGCCCTTTGTGCCGTCTGATCAATGCATTACATGTAATAAGTAAGCACGTCGAAAAGGGCGAGGTACGACCTTGCCCCTAGGCAGATCCTGAAGAGCAAGGTTGTGTATCTACCAGCTGATACATTTTTTTGTATAAGCAATTTCACACGAAGCAACTGCCACCACATTTTCGCGTTCAAGGGCGCAGCAAAATCGGTTTCAGCGCGCACAGAGACCGCATATACAGTCGATACGCATTAAAGCACCATTGATTTAGAATAAAGCATCAACTACTTCAGCCACTGCTGCCATCAATCATTTCAATTGCACCCGCAAACCAGCGCAGCTTAGAAAGGCCCGATCCGCCGCCGCCGCCGCCATCTGATTCGACACGCCGAGGAAGTCTCTAAATGCTCGCCCTAATGGCGTTTCAGGAACAACACCCCACCCTACTTCGTTGCTAACAATGACGAACTCAATAGACGTTCTTGCCAACATCGCGTCCAACAAATCTCTCACAGAAGCAAAAATCTCAGCCTCTTTTTCATACGGATCGGAAATGTCGCCGCCACCGCCGGCAGTTGCAATCAACATATTCGTCACATATAGAGAAAGGCAGTCGAAAACTACGAAGGAATTTTCTTCCGGCAAGTTCAATATAATTTTTTCAGCAGCAAACGGCGCTTCAATAGTTTTCCACTGCGAGGGACGACGCCGCCGGTGCAATTCAAGCCGCCGCACCTGTTCCGGATCTTCTTCAAAAATCTGCATGGTCGCCAAATAAACAACTGGCTTACCAGACTTACTAGCGAGTTCTTCTGCAAGCAGCGATTTGCCTGATCGGGCGGCACCAGTAATGAAAGTTAGATTTTTCACTGTTAAACCTCAATGCCAACCAAAAATTCAGCTTGTCGTGCGGAACTAAAAGTTATATCCTACAACTGCTTGAGTTTATATTGATACTGCGTTTAGTGCCTTGGCGAAAGAAAGTTTGTTTCCGGCAAAGAAGATTCCAAAGAATTCCGAGAAATCGGAAGAATCTTACTTTGACATAGAGGTATATCAAGCGTTTATGGCAGGATATGTCAAACGCATAAATGATGCCACCTTGCGCGTACCTATTGGTGGCATTCGCATCGGCTCAGCAAAATATTCGCGTCTGGCTCAAATAAATTTGCATACGCACATCATAACGTTCTCGCGCTACGCCATCGAGAACGTGCCTGAGCGCGGTCGCCGCTACCTGGTTATACACGAACTGTCACACGTCAAAGAAGCAAGTCACAATAAAAGATTTTGGCAGTTAGTGGCTGACCACGAGCCCAAGTATAAAGAGATAGGCAAAGAGCTCGATCAAGCGTTCAAACTAAATGTGCGCGAAGATCAGCAGCGCAGCCGCAGAAAAGGACTTATTTACCAGACACGACTTTTTCCCGCCAGCCGTACAGACGATTGGGAGAATTTCCGCGAGGCGCTTGGCGCACCGCCGCGCGCACGAAAAGGCAACAACTGCCTTGATGACGATGACAACAACGACCCTGATCACAACATTTATACTGAAGACGATATTGCCGCACACGCAAAAATCGTTGAAAGCAACACTGGGCTCTATTACCCACTTGACAGTGGCGTGATTAGCGACCCAGCCAACGAGCTTTACGAATGCAACGACGATGAATTGAACTCATGGGAAAGCCTTGAAGGCGGCATCGTACATGGTGGCTCGGAGGGGTCAGAAATGTTTGACGAAGATTACTTCGATCACGGTTAGCCGAAGCCAATTGCACCAAAAGAGTACATATAGCTTCACTCTTGAAACTGCAATAAAGATTGCCGCAGGCGACGCTTCTGCCGCTTTAGAAGTCACTCTAGGGTAAGCAGCTCGCAAGTTAGCACATTCTTTATTATCAGGTTCCAATATACATTTATATTGTTGCAGGCCGATAAGAAGTAGAATGAGACCTGGCTTGGATTATGAGAGATTGCCCAAATATGTCGTACGATAGCAGGCGAGTTGTGGTTACGGGCATTGGTGCTGTAACCCCCGTTGGCATCGGTAAAGAGGTCATGTGGAAGGCGTTGCTCGAGGGCAAAAGCGGCGCTGCTCGCATTTCGCAATTTGACCCAGACGAAATCGGGCTGGAAGTCAAAATCGCCTCTGAAGTCAAGAATTTCGACATAGCAGACTATTTCGTCGACAAGCGCAAAATCGGTTCGATGCTGAAAGAAATGGATCGAGTGACACTCTTTGCCATGACCGCAGCGAAACTGGCTCTGGAAGATTCTCATTTAGACATTCGCGCCGCTGGTGATGCCGATCGCGTCGGTACTTTCATCGGAACTGGTGTTGGTGGTCTAATTACCACAACTGCCGATCATATTAAGTTGATGGAAGGCGGTCCCAAGAAAATTGGTCTGCGTTCGATTATTCGCTTGATGCCAAACGCAGCTTCGGGACAGGTGGCGATTGAATTCGGCGCCAAGGGCAGAGCCAAAAGCGACGCTACAGCATGCGCCAGCGGGCTCGATTCGATGTTCGATGCTTTCATGTATATCAAGAGCAATCGAGCCGACGTAATGATTTCTGGCGGCACTGAGGCATCACTCAATCCATTCGCCGTAGCTTCGTTCGGCAACATGATGGCATTGTCCAAGCGCAATGACGAGCCTGAAAAAGCGAGCCGTCCCTTTAGCGCAGATCGTGACGGCTTCGTCCTCGGTGAAGGCGCAGTCATCTTGATCTTGGAAGAACTAGAACATGCGCTCAGACGCAATGCACCAATTTACGCTGAAATCATCGGCGGTGGCGCAAGCTGCGACGCGACTCACATTGTCGCTCCCGAAGAAACCGGTGCCGGAGCAGCACGTGCAATGCGAGAAGCCTTGCGCGACGCCAATCTTGACGCCTCGCAAATCGATTATATTAACGCCCATGGAACATCAACACCGTTGAATGATGTGCGCGAAACTCTAGCTCTGAAAACCGTATTTGGTGCTCATGCTTACAAGCTGCAAATTTCGAGCACAAAATCGATGGTAGGTCATTTATTAGGAGCCGCCGGAGCGATCGGTGCAGCGGCCACGGCGCTTAGCTTCTGCGATCAAAAGATCCATCCGACTATAAATTTGAACAATCCCGATCCTCAATGCGATTTGGATTATGTACCAAACGTCGCCCGGGCATCGCGCATTAATCATGCCATGGTCGAGGCTCTGGGCTTCGGCGGGCACAACACTGTGATAATTATGAAAAACTACGTCGCTTAAGTTTGTCGATCGAAATATTCTAATCATGTCTCTGGTCTTCTCACGGGAACCAAGGCTATTTTGTTTCATCCAATTTACTGCGCTGCAAAAATCTAGGCAGCTTGAAATCTATGAGGAAAATGGCTTATGAAATCACTAAAAGCATCTACCAGCATTCTTGCGGCTTTCGCCATGTTGGCGCTTGGTCAAACGGCGTTTGGCGCCACCACGGAAGAAATAGCAAAGAGCAATTGCAAAGCTGCTGCTACAGCCTGCGATGACACCATCAACTATTGCATCAACAAAAAAGACAACCGTGCCAATGCCACAGTTATCAACGCTCTGAGAGACTGTTCCACCGCCTGTAAGGCGACTTTCGACTACCTTGGTCGCGGTTCGTCCTTCTCAAAGAAACAAGCTGAGATGACCCTCGAAGCTTTGAATCTTTGTACTAAATCATGTGAATCGTTCTCTAAAGACAACAATATGAAAGCATGCGCTGACGAATGTAGAAAGGCCAGCGGCAATCTTTCTAAAGTTGTCGCCGGCGATAAATAGTCCTTAGCTGAAGAAACGGATTAACGCCTAAATCCGAGAGCGGCTCGCGGAGCCGCTCTTAAGCGCGACGAATTCCCGGCTCAAATAAAACCAGATCTAGCGTAAGTTTCACTGCAATGAAACTTGCGCTAGATAATTGCCTTCATTCAATGGTAGTTACGAGCCCTCAGAATCATTGGTATTTACGGTGTGGCTCTGTCAACTGGGCGGCGCACGCGCGCCGCGCCCTACGTGAGGAAGCGTGTTAGTTAGTAATGCACTGCCGTATTAGCAATGCTCTGCCGTGTTAGCAACGCTCTGCCGTGTTAGCAATGCTCTGCCGTGTCAAGGCTTATGTGTTTGCAACTGCTACCGTACCGTTCGGATCTCGCGGGCTTGGCGCTGCCGCAGCGGCTAAAGCAGCTGTAGGCAACTGCACTGTAGTATTGTTGGTGGTGGCAGCTGCCACCACATCGTTGGTGCGTTTTTCAGCGGCTTCCGAACCAGGAGTCGGTCCGCCGTAGCGAGCATTACCGGAGCTGGAAGCTGATTGTGTTGGACCTACAACGAAGGCATAATTTTTGGACATCAAAGAATTTGCGGAGTTTGGATCTGTTGAACTGCCGCCTCTGCTACCAGATGCGCTTCCTTTCATTCCTGGTCTATAAGTTAGACCTGCCGTAGTCGAGAGATACGGACCATCAGCCGACATACGTGTCGTCGGCATCTTGGTTTTGACATAATCAAAGCGCGGTGCGGCCGGCTTGTCCTGCTGTTCACCAGCATAGGATTTAAATATCGGGCGATTGATTACTTGATTGGCAGCAGCACGTGCGGCTTCTTCACTTTCAGCAGCAGAGGCAGCGGCTCCGCCCTTTTGATAATAAGCCCATGGCACATCGATGCCACCATACATAGTGCTGTTCAAAACTTGCTGACGTGTTTCGTGATAGGGCTGAAGCGCAACCTCTTTTGAATTGAGATATGGAGTGGTGGATCGTGCTTCTTCGTTGGAAGCCTGCTTCGTATTCTGTGCTTCGCGACCTTCGGCTTTCTCAGTCTTGGCGTCTTCCAGTTTTTTGGCTTGAGCATCGAGGCTTTCGGCGGTATTACCGAGCACGCTGCGCAATTCAAGACCGATAGCGCTAGCGCCAAGTATGTTGACCCAGTATTTCTTCAAGAAATCAACGGTTTGTCCGCTTAGCGTATCGCCAGTTCGAACCAGATAATTGGCAGCAACGAGTTCACGCTGCGCATGACCGACCTGCAACAAGGCATTTTCGATCTCAGACTGAGCACCCTTGCTGGCAGACAAAAGCTGATTCAGATTATAGGTCGTTGATTGCAACTGACTCAAAGCAACGTTCTGCCCTGATGCTAGTTCAGCACCAACCAGTGCTTGAGATGAACTGCGCAATTGTTGTAAGAGATCTTGCGCTCTAGATTGCAGCCCTGCTGGCAGGCTGGCAATGCGCATGTCAGCGGAAGAAATCAGGTGTTCGATACTTTGAGTGGTATCAACAACTGCGCGGGCTACAACAGCCTGGCGAGCCACAGCCAAAGTCACTTGAGCCTGTTCATGCACGAGAGCAGTGTTACCGTTCACCACACGCAGAGCATCAGACAGGCTTCTATAATTTTCTAGATTTGGATTGCTGAGAAACTGAGTAAGTTTACTCTGAGCATCACTGACGCCAGGCACAGCTGGAATTTTATCCAGTTGATCGCTTAGATTCTTCAATTGTGTTCTATCAGCGGCGGGCACCAAGGACGGTGCATCTTTCGGAAGCAGGTTATCTGAATGCACACCAGCCGTGGTGTCATTCAAACGCGGACCGACGGTGTTGTCAGCATTGCGGGGAGAAACATAGTTATCGGCATTGTGGGGAGCCACGTTGTTATCAACACTGCGTGGCGCCACATCATTAGGACGATTAAACGGAACGGTTTCTGGCGTGGTCTCGCCCGGTTTCACTAGAGGACGCAATTCTGGTTGAACCGGTTCGACCGGGCGAACAGGATCAATAACAGGCGTCGGCTCTGGGCGAATATTTTTGGGCGCCAAATCTGCGCCCGGATTCACGTATTCGGAATCGGGTCTGACTGTTGTCTCTGGCTTGAGCGGCTTTGGCTCTGCGTCTGGGCGAAGCGGTTTGGGCTCAACAGTTGGTTCGACTGCAGGTTTGATTATTCTTTCGTCAACCGTTTTGACGCTTAATTCATCAGCTTGCGGCTTCGGCTGAGCGGGATCAACTTCATGGATGACAGGCTCAGGCTTTGTACCCGGCTTAACAGGCTCGACTTCCAGAGGTTTAATATTGTTGCGCGGATCGATTTCGGGATTGGGTTTAACCGTCGTATCGCGCGGTGTCAGCGTCTCGCCAGGCTTTACAGCTGGCTCGACTTCAACTGGATTGATTTTTGCTTTGGGATCGATCTCGACTGTCGGTTTTACATTCGTATCGTGAGGCGTTACCGTTTCACCCGGCTTAACAACAGTCTCGCCTTCAGCAGGATTGATTTTCGCCTTCGGATCAACCTCAACTTTCGGTTGCAGATTTGAGTCGCGCGGTGATACCGTTTCAACAGGTTTCACCGTCTCGCCAGGCTTTGCTGCAGGCTCCAGCTCGGTAGTAGTTTTTACATTAGCGCCAGGCTTAACTTCAGCCGGTTTTGCACCAAGCTCGACCTCTGTTGGATTGACTTTACCCTTGACCTCAAGCTCACTTGCAGGTTTCACATTGGCATCATGTGACGTTACAGTTTCACCGGTCTTCACCGTTTCAACAGGCTTTGCGCCCGGCTCAATTTCGCTTGGACCGACCTTTGCTTTGACGGTTGGCTGAACTTCTGTTGGCGTTACTTTAGCGTGAGGATCCACCTCGGTAGTGGTCTTCGCTTCAATTTGACCGGGTGTTACCTTCTCGCCAGGCTTCAACGTCTCCGTCTGCTTAACCGCAGGCTCAACTTCCACTGGCTTAACTTTGGATTCCGCGCCGGTCTCAACACCAGCTTCACCTGGAACATGAGACTGCGTTTTTGCTTCCGGCTCAACTACCGGTTCCCCAGTTTTGATACTTGCCTTAGAGGATGGACCGTTTGCGCCCGGTTCCTGAGCAACTGGTTTAAGTTCCGCAGCAGTCTCATGAACAACAGGCTTCGGCTCCACAACATTCTCATGGACAACCGGCTTCGGTTCCGCAGCAGTCTCATGAACAATCGGTTTCGGCTCCACAACATTCTCATGGACAACCGGCTTCAGTTCCGCAGCAGTCTCATGAACAACAGGCTTCGGTTCCACAACATTCTCATGGACAACCGGTTTCAGTTCCGCAGCAGTCTCATGAACAACAGGCTTCG
>Ga0182030_10012469_pt1 | contig 17011 bp, 7 predicted proteins | sample 812S3MmetaG_FD_121299 | JGI IMG/M metagenome (GOLD analysis project Ga0182030, IMG submission 121299) | Permafrost microbial communities from Stordalen Mire, Sweden - 812S3M metaG (Illumina Assembly) | ecosystem: Environmental > Terrestrial > Soil > Wetlands > Permafrost | place: Sweden...
CTTTCGAGTCGCTTTTTCAAATGAAAGCTTTCCAAGGTCTCCAAGCCGCCGGCAAGAAGCTCGCGCGCCACACCGGCCAGTGGAATCCCGATCCGGTCGGAAGCGCCCAGTTCGTGACGGATTGCGATTGGTATGAGGTTCAGGCGCCCGCGTGCGGCAGCTTCCAGTTTCAGTTCGGGCCTGGCGCCGATAACTCCGGCACAATGGATCACGGCCTATTAAACATGGATCTGCATACGCTCTGGCCACCGAAACAGGAAATCATGATCGGCACTGCGCCGGAAGCCGAACCTGTCAACCGGCAGGTGACCTACGCCGTGCGGGGCGACGGCAAAACGCTTGCCGAAGGAAAATCAGGCATCTGGATATTGGGTGAGCAAAACCTCGATATACCGATCGAGGGGGTGAAGTCGCTCGAACTCGATACGCGGACTGGCGACGCCGCGCATGGCACGTTATTCTGGGCAAACGCTCGTATTGTTACCGCCGATGGCAAGGAAGTTTCGCTCTTGGACCTAAGTCGTCAAGGAGACTCCAAAGATTCCAAACTTAGGATAACGTCTGAAAACGTCGCGCAACCGAAGGAGCCGGGCAAGGATTTCGAAGGTGGTCCCATCAAGATAGCCGGCATCCACTACGACCGTGCCATTTCTGCCCAGCCGCGGGATGGCAAAGATCCCGCCATTGTTCGGGTGGACTTAAGCGGATTGAACGCCGTGCGTTTCAAGACTGTCCTGGGCGGCGACTTTCCCGTAGGCGACGAAGCCCAGGCACGCAAAGTCGTTGCCGTACATTCGCAGGGGAAAGAGGCGCGCTTCCTCACGCTAATCGAGCCCTTCGAAGACAAACGGATGGTCAAGAGCGCCGTTGCCAGCAGCGCGGACACGATGCGCGTCGAGTTGGCTGATGGCCGCGTGCAGGAGATCAAGATCAGCAATCTAGAACAAGCCGGCGGCAAAGACATAGGGGTGCAAATCAGCGAAACCAAGGAGGGCAAAACTGTCCGCACCGAGACAGCCAGCTCGACCACACCATGAGCATAATCCGCAATCCTGTCCTTCGCGGCTTTCATCCTGACCCGTCTTTCGTCCGGGTGGAGGATGATTACTACCTGGCCAGTTCGACCTTCGAGTGGCTGCCGGGCGTGCGTTTTCATCATTCCAGGGACATGGTGCACTGGCGGGTTGCCGGCCATGCGCTGACAAGGCCCGAGCATATTGACTTAAAAGGCGTGGATAATTCCAATGGCGTGTGGGCTCCTTCGCTGAGTTACGCCGATGGCCAGTTCTGGCTGAGCTATACAAACATCCGTACTGCGGGCATGCGGCGGCCATTTAAGGATCCGTATGTTTTCCTCATCACCGCGCCTGCGATCGAAGGGCCGTGGAGCGATCCGATTCATCTTAACTCCATTGGCTTTGATCCCTCGCTTTTTCACGATGACGATGGGAGAAAGTGGCTGCTTAACATGCAGTGGGATTTCCGGAAAGGGCGCGGGCGTTTTGCAGGCAACGTGGTGCAGGAATACGATCATGCCAGGAGACAACTGGTCGGCCCAACCTATGAGATCCTGCGAAAAGAGCATGCGCTTTGCGAAGGACCGAACCTCTACAAGCACAATGGCTATTACTATTTAATGATGGCTGAGGGCGGCACCGGTTGGAACCACGGCATCTCCATGGCGCGCGCGCGCTCGATCACCGGACCTTACGAGCTTGATCCGGAGGAGGCGGTATTGACCACACGCCATAACCCGGAGCATCCGTTGCAGAAAGCCGGCCATGGCGAATTGGCGCAAACTCCCTCCGGCGAGTGGTGGCTGGCGCACTTGTGCAGCCGGCCTTTGAAGACAGGAGCCGCTTCTGATCCTTGCTCGCCAGACAAAACGGCAGCCGCCCAGGCGCATGCGGGACACCGCTGCGTGCTCGGACGCGAGACGGCATTGCAGCGCGTGGTTTGGTCGGAAGATGGTTGGCTTCGGCTCGCCAACGGCGGTGTGCTGCCCGATGTGGAAGTCGCCGCGCCCCACGATCTTGCGCCGCACCGGTGGCCGGAACCGCCGGAGCGGGATGATTTTGATGCTCCCGAACTGAACTCGGACTGGGCGACACTGCGCGTGCTTGCCAATCCATCATGGCTTTCGCTCACGGAGCGTCCTGGCTGGCTGCGATTGCGTGGCGGCGAGTGCCCGAACTCACTTCACGAACAAAGCCTGGTAGCCAGACGGGTGCAATCATTTCACGTCATTGTGGAAACACGCATCGACTTTTCTCCGACCCGCTTTTCCCAGTTTGCAGGCTTGGTCGCCTGGTATGACACAAACATGTTCTACTATCTCCGCGTCACCCACGATGAACAACTCGGCAAGACGTTGGGCATCATGCTCATGGATAACGCCGTGTATGACGAATTAACGGACTCCGTGCTGGTGATCGATACCTGGCCGGAAATCCACCTACGCGCGGAGATCAAGCAGACACGATTGCAATTCTCCGCGTCAGCCGACGAATGCAATTGGCAACTCATTGGCCCGGTGCTGGACGCCAGCAAACTTTCCGATGACTACCATCAGGGGCTTCATTTTACAGGCCTTTTCATAGGCCTTGCCGCGCACGACGTGGCCGGCCAGCGAGCCTTCGCCGATTTTGATTACTTCACGATGAGGAATATCCCGGAAATGCGCGCGTTATGATTTCGTATCCGCTGATAAAGCTATGAACCGATTGATCGTCATTTCTATTGCCGGCATCTTCCTGCTTTTGAGCAACGTCGGACTGGCCGCCGAATGGCAATGGTCGGCGCCCGCGGGTAATTCGCGTGCCTACCTTTGGATTCCGTCCGATTGCCACCGAGTTCGCGCGGTGGTGGTGGCCAATCATAACATGATCGAGCAAGGCATCCTCGAACACCCAACCATGCGAAAGGCGCTTGCCGAGCTTGGAATCGCGGAAATGTGGGTCGTGCCGTATCTCGACATTCCATTCGATTTCAACAAGGGTGCTGGCGAGCGCTTCGAACGCATTATCAATGCGCTGGCCGACGAGTCCGGGTATGGAGAGCTAAGATTCGCGCCGGTGGTGCCGCTGGGACATTCCGCTTGTGCCACTTATCCGTGGAATTTTGCCGCATGGAATCCCGGCCGGACGCTTGCGGTGCTCTCGGTGCATGGCGACGCGCCGCAGACTGACAGGACGGGCTATGGCAGGCCAAATGTCGACTGGGGCGAGCGTAACATTGACGGTGTGCCTGGGCTGATGGTCATGGGCGAATATGAATGGGGCGAGGAGCGCCTGACACCCGCTCTTAAGTTTTTGGAAGAGCACCCCGGTGCGCCGCTTGCATTTCTGGGTGATGCCGGACACGGCCACTTCGATTACTCCGATCAGTTGGTTTCTTTTCTCGCAATGTTCATTCGCAAGGCTGCTGCAGCGCGTCTGCCCGAGGATGCCCCTTTGGACAAACCCGTCATCCTAAGGCCAGTTGAGCCCAAGGATGGCTGGCGCGTCGAACGCTGGCGCAAAGACCAGCCGCCCACTGCGCCGGCCGCGCCTTATGCAAAATACGCAGGCGATCCGAAGCAGGCCTTCTGGTGCTTTGACCAGGAGATGGCAAAGGCCACAGAAGCCTACTACGCGGTAACACGCGGCAAGAAGCCGCAACTCCTGAGTGTGACCAGCGATGATATGCCGGTGGAAAAGGGATGCGGCGAACCGGTCAATCCTCGCTTCATTTCCGCGGAGGACGGTGTTACATTTCGACTGAAAACCACCTTCCTCAATACCGTACCCGAGAACAACGGCAAAGCGACCTTCTGGACACGGCTGCCAGCCGGTTCCCCACTGGGTCACGCCGAGGGTGGCGGTGCCATCAAGCTGTCGCGGACTGTTGGTCCTTTCGTGCAGACGGCACCGGACACGTTCGTCTATAGTCCCGGTCGTGCGGAATATACGGCCAACGGCCGTAATCAAGACATGTGGGTCGTCGCGAGCCATCCTGGCGACGAGCAATACAAGAGCATTGTGCAACAGGCGATGGTGTACGCCGTGCCGAACAAGGACGGCAAACCCCAGCAGATAACCTTTCCCGCAATCGCAGAACAGCCGTATGGCACGAAGTCGATCGAACTAAACGCGACCTCGGACGCCGGTGTTCCCGTTTCCTACTACATCCGCGAAGGGTGTGCTGAAGTCGAAGGCAGTACCCTTCGGTTCACGGCGATCCCTCCGCGAGCCAGGTATCCTGTCACAGTCACAGTAGTGGCCTGGCAATTCGGCCGATCAACCGAGCCGAAACTGCAAACTGCTGAACGCGTCGAACGCTCATTTCACATTTTCGCGCCAAACAAGAATCCTGACCAATGATCGAATCTGGGAATACGACGCTCCTTCAAAAGCTAGGATTCTTCCATCATCTGCTCAGACTCCTTCTAAATATTTCCATCTTATTCAACCTTACTGCCATGGCATCTGAACTTCGCCAAACCATCAATTTTAATCGCGAATGGAAATTCCTGCTCGGTGACCATCCGGGCGCAGAGACTGTCGGCTACGACGACACAAGGTGGGATAACGTCGGGCTCCCGCACTCGTTCAGCATTCCCTACTTCGGCTCGGCCCACTTTTACACGGGTTACGGGTGGTATCGAAAGCAGTTCGATGTGCCGACAACGTGGTTAGGCAAGCGCATCTTTCTCGAGTTTGAAGGGGCGTTTCAAGACGCAGAGGTCTTTGTTAACGGACGCGCTGCCGGACGTCATCAAGGCGGCTACACCGGTTTCTCGTTCGATATTACCGGCGCGGCATGGACGGGCGGCAACCTCGTTGCTGTGCGCCTTAATAACTTGTGGAATGCGCGGCTTGCCCCGCGCGCGGGCGAGCACGTGTTTAGTGGCGGGATCTATCGTAATGTGTGGCTGGTTGTGACCGATCCGCTTCACGTGCCGTGGTATGGGACGTCTGTCACAACTCCGCAAGTCTCAAAGGAGTCGGCGATGGCAAACGTAAAGACGGAGGTCGAGAACTCCTCGGATGCTGACAAAAACGCGGCAGTTCGTACGGAAATATTCGATCCTAATGGTAACTTCGTAATGCGGACAGAATCGACGCAAATAGTCCCCGCCGGCCGGCTTGTCACGTTTGATCAGACCACCAAACCCATCGGGAATCCGAAGCTATGGCACCCTGATCATCCGTATCTTTATTCTGTCAAAACGACAATCTTGGAGGATGGCAAGGCAGTGGATGATTTCATTTCGCCGCTCGGCTTTCGGTGGTTTAAATGGACGGCCGACAAAGGGTTCCTTCTCAATGGGGAGCACTTCTATATCTACGGTGCAAACGTGCACCAGGACCATGCTGGCTGGGGCGACGCGGTAACGAATGCCGGATTCGAACGCGACGTGAGGATGGTCAAGGACGCAGGCTTCAATTTTATCCGCGGTTCCCATTATCCGCATGCCCCCGCATTCTCAGCAGCTTGCGACCGACTTGGCCTGTTATTCTGGAGCGAGAACGCCTTTTGGGCAATCGGCGGTTTCGAATCGGATGGCTATTGGGATTCGAGCGCCTATCCGCCTCATGCCGAGGATCAGCCTGCGTTCGAGCAAAATGTAAAGCAGCAGCTCGGGGAAATGATCAGGATCAATCGCAATCATCCATCGATTGTCGCGTGGAGCATGGGCAATGAAGTTTTCTTTTCCGACAAATCGGTGATTCCAAAGCTAAGGACATTTCTTATCGAGCTGGTCGCCTTGAGTCATGAATTGGATCCCACGCGCCCGGCTGCCATCGGTGGGGTCCAACGTCCCATGGACGCAAACCGGATAGATAAAGTGGGCGACATTGCGGGTTACAATGGGGATGGCTCGTCGCTAACGCTTTTTCAGGACCCCGGTGTCCCAAACATTGTCTCGGAATACGGGAGCATCACGTCGATACGGCCGGGAAACTACGACCCCGGCTGGGATCACCTGGCCAAAGATAACGGAAAGCCGGTTCATCCGTGGCGTAGCGGTCAGGTCATCTGGTGCATGTTCGACCATGGTTCGATTGCGGGAGACAACCTTGGCCGGATGGGAATTGTGGATTACTTCCGCATTCCGAAACGCGCATGGTATTGGTATCGCAATGAATACAGGCACATTCCCCCGCCACCGTGGCCCGTGGATGGCAAGCCGGCGAAATTGCGGCTCGAGGCGGATAAAACGGCATTGAAGTCAGTGGACGGCACCGACGACGCGCGCTTATTGGTCACGCTACTCGACAGCCGCGGCAATGAGGTGGCCGACAATTTCCCGGTTACCTTGGAGGTGGTTTCCGGTCCAGGGGAGTTTCCCACTGGCTCATCGATAATGTTCGAGCCTGGGTCGGACATTTCGATTCTGGAGGGCAAGGCAGCAATAGAGTTTCGTACTTACTATTCAGGGACATCCGTGATCCGCGCCAAATCGCCCGGTCTGGAACCCGGGGAAGTCACTATCATCTCGGAAGGTGAACCGCGATGGATCGAAGGCGTGACGGCAAAGGTCGAACCGCGTCCGTATACGCGCTTCACGGAGAAGCCGCGGATTACAGCAGATGCCGGGTCGCAGCGAGTGAATCTAGCCGCGGATCGCCCAACCAAAGCCAGCAGCACGGCCGTCAACTCAGATTCGGCGAATGTTACAGATGGCAAAGCTGATACTGCGTGGCGAGCCGCGAGCGATGACCGTGCGCCGTGGGTTCAGGTCGATCTCGAAAATACCTATTTGCTTAATCGTTTGGAGTTAACATTTCCCGACGCTGATAACTATCGCTTCCAGGTTGTTATATCCTCCAATGGCACTGGATGGACGACAATTGTAGAGCAATCGCAGACGGAAAGCAAAGCTCTGAAGCGTGAGTTTACAGGGGAGTTTGGGAAAGGGATTCGTTTTGTTCGTGTAAAGTTTGCCACGATGCCAGCGGGTAAGACTCCCGCGCTGTCTGAGATTACGGTCGGAGGAGGCACCGAGCAGGAGGAGTGATATCGAGGTGGATTTTAAGGTGAAAAGCCTATTTGTTGGCAATTTGTTTTCATTCCCTTTTCTCATAAACACGATGAACGCCTCTATGGAAATCCCGGGATACGCTCCTCATTCTGCCAATCCAGTTCTGCCGGGCTATTATGCAGACCCCAGCATTCTTCAGGAGGAAGGCAGGGTCTATATTTATGCCACAATCGATCCGTGGGGCGATGAAACGCTTGGTTGCTGGGAATCCAATGACTGGCGGAACTGGACCTACCGGGTCCTAAACTGGCCAACCAAAGCTGCATGCACCAGCGCGAAGTCCACAGAAGCTATGGTTTGGGCACCATCGGTCGTGAAAGGGCGCGACGGAAAGTTTTACATGTATGTGTCCGTCGGCAGCGAGGTTTGGGCCGGTGTGGCGGACCAACCGCTGGGTCCTTGGCGGAACCTGCGCGGCGACCATCCGCTTATACCTCAGAATTATAGGCCGGGGTACCACATGATCGATGCCGAAGCGTTCATTGATGATGACGGCCAGACCTATCTCTACTGGGGTTCGGGACTGAATTGGGTGAATGGACGCTGCTGGGCGGTTAAGCTCAAGGAAGACATGAAAACCTTTGACGGCGAAGTGCGGGACATTTCACTGAAGAAATATTTCGAAGCGCCATTTATGTTCATGCGTCAGGGGCGTTATTACCTCATGTATTCCGCCGGGAATACGACGAAAGAGACCTATTGTGTTGGTTACGGTGTGGGAAGCTCTCCTTTCGGTCCATTTACGGAGCCGGAGAGCGGTCCGATTCTAACAACTGACAAGTCGAAGAACGTCATTAGTCCCGGCCATCATGCGGTGTTTACCAAGGACGGTAAGGCATACATTCTGTACCACAGGCAGAGCATTCCGTTTGATCCCTCGTTCATTGGGCGGCAGGTTTGTGTGGAGGAGTTGCGATTTGGGCCGGACGGCTCGATCGAGAAGGTAGCTCCCACTCATGAGGGGGAGCCATTTCTTCGGCGGGAGGGGGGGATTCGGTTAAATCTTGCCGTCGGTGCGAAAGCTACCGCATCCAGCCAACGTGACCGCTTCACCGGCGCCGAGCGTGTGCTTGATGACAACTACGCCACGCGCTGGGCGGCAGCGAAGGGTGCGCGTGGCGCCTGGCTGCAACTCGACCTGGGTGAGACAAAAAAAGTTACCTCGCAGGAACTTCGTCCAGAGTATGCGTGGAAACCGTATCGTCTGACTGCCGAACTCTCGAATAACGGCGTGCGATGGGAGAAACTCGCGGATTTTACGACCGTGCCTGCCATTGGATCGCCGATTGTTATTGAAAGGTCTGTCGCCACCCGCTACCTGCGCCTGGTCTTCCCTGATGACATCGAAGGAGCGGAATCTTCCGTAATCGAATGGTCCGTCTATTAAATATATTTATTTTTGGCTTTTTAACTATGACTCTCACTAGCTTCGCGGCAGCGGAACGATTCCCCGTTGGAAACCTCACGCTCTGGTACGACAAACCCGCCGTGCAGTGGATTGAAGCGCTGCCGGTAGGTAATGGACGGCTTGGCGCGATGGTATTCGGCCAGCCTGCGAATGAACGGCTTCAACTCAACGATATCACGGTGTGGTCGGGCGGTCCGCAGCCAGACGCAAACCGCAAGGATGCTTACATGCATTTGGATGAAATCCGGAAAGTGATCCGCGAGGGCCAATACGACGTAGCGAATAAGCTTTGCGAGCGTTATATGACGTGCGCGGCGGATTACGACCTGAATAAGTTCCAGACTCTCGGCGATCTTAAGTGCGTATTTCAGCTACCGCCGGGAGCGATTACCAACTATCGCAGATGGCTCGATATTGATCAGGCGGTCGCCGGCGTAGTCTTCACGGCTGGTGGGACGGATTTTAAGCGCGAGATTTTTTCCAGCGCCCCGGACAAGGTACTCGTACAGCGGATTACCGCGAGCAAGCCAGGTACGATCAGTTTTACGCTGGGTCTGTCCAGGCCCGAGAAGGTGCGGAGACGCATTGACGGTCCGGATACGATTGTGATGGAGGGCAGTACGGGGCCGAGTCTCGCCTTCGAAGTTCGAGCCCGCGTAGTAACGAAAGGCGGGTCGGTGCACGCCGCGGACGGCGTGTTAGCCGTGCAAGGCGCGGATGAAGCGGTGGTTTTGCTTAGTGAGCATACTTCCTATGTAATGGATTACGCCAGGGGCTACAAGGGAAGTGATCCCGCCGTGGCCGCAGCAGAAATGAAAGCGGCGTGCAGAAAGACCTACGATCGACTCAAATCGGACCACATCGCGGACTATCAGCAATATTTTCGCCGCGTCGGCATTGACCTTGGGACGACGGAGGCTGCGAACAAGCCAACGGACGAGCGAGTGCGCGCTTATGGGACCGGCGAGGCGGATCCCGCGCTGGCGGCGCTCTTTTTCCAATATGGCCGCTACCTACTCATATCCTGCAGCCGTCCCAACAGTCCAGTGCCCGCGAATCTGCAGGGCCTCTGGGCGGATGGTCTGAATACTCCCTGGAATGGAGATTACACCCTTAATATCAACTTTGAGATGAATTACTGGCCAGCCGAGCCAACGAACCTGAGCGAAATGCATTTGCCGATGCTCAAGCACATCCTGAGCCTAGTGGAGCCGGGACGGAAGACGGCGCAAGCTTACTTTGGCCCGGACACCCCCGGTTGGGTTGCGGCAGCCAAGAGCAATGTATGGGGCTGGACCAGCCCCGGTTCCGAAATGTCGTGGGGCGTGTGGTTTGGCTCGAATGGCTGGCTTTGTCAACAATTGTGGGAGCACTACGCGTTCACGCGCGATAGGGGATACTTGCGCCATGTTTACCCGACGATGAAAGGCGCCTGCGAGTTCTGGCTTAAGGAACTGATCGAAGGGGTTGATGGAAAGCTGATCACATCTCCTTCGACGTCGCCTGAGAACCACTTTATTACAGACGAAGGTATGAGGTCGGGCGTTTGCGAGGGTGCATTGATGGAAAGGGCGATCGTCTGGGAACTATTCGACAACACCGCCCAGGCGTGCGCAGATCTTGGGATAGACCCCGATTTCAAAAAGAGGATCGAGGCGGCTCGCGACCGCATTCGCCCTCCGCAGATCGGAAAAGCTGGGCAGCTTATGGAATGGGGCGGTGACTGGGATTTAAACTCCGATGACATGGACCATCGTCATATCTCGCATCTTTATCCAATGCATCCTGGCCACCAAATTACTTTACTCGGTACCCCGGAACTGGCGGCGGCAGCGAAGAAGAGCATGGAACTGCGAGGCGATGAAGGCACCGGCTGGGCGAAAGCGTGGAAGATCAATGCCTGGGCACGGCTGCACGATGGTAACCATGCTTTCAAGATACTCAGCGAGCAGTTGCGCCCGACCGAGGAGACTGAAATCGTCATGAGCAAAGGCGGCACCTATTCAAATCTTTTCGATGCACACCCGCCCTTTCAAATTGACGGCAATTTCGGCGCAACGGCCGGTATTGCCGAAATGCTGCTGCAGAGCCATGAGCGCTACCATGATCCCGCGAAGCCCGGCGAGGATTCTTACGTTATCGATCTGTTGCCCGCCTTGCCCGGTGCGTGGCGGGCCGGACACGTCAAAGGCCTGCGTGCGCGAGGAGGCTTCGAGGTGGATCTAAATTGGAAAGATGGAATGCTCACCGAAGCCAGCGTGCGCTCACTGAATGGCAGCCCGTGCAAAGTGCGTTACGGGCGGAAGATGATTGATCTCAATATTTCGGAAGGCGGGGCGCGCAGCTTGAATGCGGACCTTCAATAATGTCACACGCGGATTGATCCAAGGTCAGACCTATTAGCGCACTAAACGAATATGAAACAGCCGCTTCACACTCCATGAATACGATACCTATTACGACCACCGCTCCTGCCCGGGTGAAGAATGGCCTTTTTTCCGGGTCGGATGGCAGGAGCCTCTTCTTCACCTTTACACTCGTCAGTTCGCTATTTTTACTATGGGGATTCTGTAACGGTATGATCGATGTGATGGACAAGCACTTTCAGAAGGAATTGGGACTTACTTTGGCCCAGTCCGCCTGGGTGCAGTTTGCTCATTACCTTGGATATTTCCTTATGGCGATGCCGGCTGGCTGGTTGGCGAGTAAGCTGGGTTACAAGGGTGGCATCATCATGGGACTGCTAATTGTGGCGGTCGGCGGTTTCTGGTTTATTCCAGCGACAAAGATCGCGACTTTTCCCGCGTTTCTGCTTGGTGTCTGTCTGATCGCTTCGGGTCTTACGTTTCTGGAGACAGTGGCCAATCCTTATACGACGGTTCTTGGTCCGAAGGAGTTCGCGGCGACGCGGATCAATCTAGCCCAATCATGCAACGGCATTGGCTGGATATTTGGGCCCATCGCCGGAGCGCAGTTTTTTTATGGTATGAATGCAGCGGGCCAAAATACCGGCTCGCAGACGCTTTGGATTCCTTACGCCGTTGTTGGCGCTGTGGTGCTTGTGCTTTCAGTCGTCTTCTGTTTCTCGTTTTTGCCGGATATCCAATCGGAGGACGAGTTTCATATCGATGATCCAAAGGATTCGATTGCTTATGCACCGGTTCCTAATAAGGGTGGCGCGCTCTGCCTGCTGTGGCTCAACATTCTCGTCCTTGCCGTGGCAGTCGGCATGATATTCTCCGCAATTGTCGCAATTCCGGTCGTGGGCGCGAAGCTCGGCATGAGCGATGGCAAGGCGCTTCTGTATGCCGCGGGCGCGCTTCTGGTCATCGGCACCATCTTTTTCGCGACAAATACAAAAAGGATAACCAACCACAGCATTTGGAGCCATCCGCACTTTTCCGGGGCGACGCTGACGCAGTTCTTCTACGTGGCGGCGCAGAGCGGCATATTTGCCTATTTCATCAACTATATGACATCGCAGATTCCGCCTGTGCCAATTTCATGGAAAAGCGGGATGTTTAATGCTTGGTTTGAAGTCCATGCGACAAATGGGCTGATGGGCTTGAGCGACAAGGGCGCTTCGACGCTCGCGTCCCTCGGTTTCTTTTTCTTTCTCGCAGGTCGTTTCATCGGTGCGGCATTGCTGAGGAAGTTCCGGCCCCATAATGTGCTCGCCACTTTCGCGGCGGCGGCAGGCTTGTGCGCCTTGTTGGTGATGCTGAAGCTTGGCTGGCTTTCGGCGGTAGCGCTTTTCTTTACGTATTTCTTTATGTCGATCATGTTCCCGACAATCTTCTCGCTCGGCATTCACGGATTGGGCGCTCGGGCAAAGAAGGCGTCGTCCTTCATTGTGATGGCTATCATGGGAGGTGCGATTATGCCGAAACTTATGGGGCACATTGGTGACATTTACGGAATGTCCACCGCCTTCGTCGTTCCGCTTATATGCTTTATTCTCATTGCGCTTTACTCCTTCCTTTGGCCAAAGCTCGTCCGAAGCGAAATGGAAGCAATTATTGATTCCTCGGGCAGTTCGTAGGTATCCGGCTGAAGGGCCACGTTTAGTTTTCGGCGCTGGAGCCCGGATTGCTGCAAATGTGGTCGCGGTTCTCGATGAATTCGCGAAGAGCCGGCAACCAGTCGTTTGATTCCGAGTTTAAGCCCCGCACAGAATGAAGATTGTTCCGACACGTTACGCTCTCTATTTGATTCTGTTTTTGCTTACCCTCGTCCGTTCGGTGAGTGCCGCGGAGACAGGGTTGCAGACGGGCTTTGAGAACCCGCCCGATTCGGCCAAACCTCGGACTTGGTGGCATTGGGTGAGCGGCAATGTGTCGTCCGAGGGCATCACCGCCGATCTCCGTGCAATGAAGAAAATCGGCTTGGGCGGCGCTCAAATCTTCACGGTGGACCAGAGCGCGGTAAAAGGCCCCGTGATGTTTCTCAGCCCCGAATGGAGAAAATTGGTGCATCAATCGATGGTCGAGGCAGAACAATTGCATCTCGAAATCGCGATGGAGGGTTGCGACGGGTGGAGTGAATCCGGAGGTCCCTGGGTCACCGCCGCGCAATCGATGCAAATGGTTGTCTGGTCGGAAAGCCACGTTCAGGGCGGCCAGTCCATTTCCCTGGCGCTCCCTCAGCCAGAGAGCAACCGCCTTTATTATGACGGCATCGCGCTCCTCGCTTTTCCGACCCTGGCTTCGGATGATATTCCCGGCCCGGATCGGGTCACAGCCAGTTCCCCGGATTTCACACAGGCAAGGATGAAGGCGACGGATTCAGCGCCAATCCAGGTTGCAAACGGCACACCCGGACAGCCAGTCTGGATCGAGTACGCGTTCGCACAGCCCGTCACCATCGGAAGTCTCCGATTCACGCTCAACAATTTCCCGAATGCGGTAGCGGGTGAACTCCAGGCGAGCGATGACGGTGTCACTTTCCGAAAGGCTTTTTTATTGCGCGTGAATGGTTCTTTTAGTTTTCCCTGCACCACAGGAAAATTCTTTCGCATCTGGTTTGACCACATCCCTCCCGAACTGCCCGCCATCACCTTCACGCAAATCGAATTCGGCGGCAATCGAGTCAGCGACGTCGATGCCCGAACGGGCATGGCGGTGAAGATGGGACTGCCCTTCAACGATATGTCTCTGGACCCCGGGGATATGATCGATCCGAAGACTCTCGTCGATTTGACTGGCAAGACGGAGTGGAAAGCGCCACCGGGAAAGTGGACTCTCATCCGTCTCGGCCATGCCAGCACTGGCAAGGAGACTCATCCTTCAACGAAATCCGGGCCTGAGTGCGATAAAATGAGCCGCGCCGCCGTTGAGTCGCACATCGCGCATCTGTTCACGCCCGTCTGGGACGATTCCCCCCGGCAGGTCGGCGCCACGTTCCGCACCATCCTGCTCGATAGCTGGGAAGCGGGTTGTGAAAACTGGACGCCACTTATGCGCGATGAGTTCAAGAAGCGTCGGGGATATGATTTGTGGCCCTGGCTGCCCGCTCTTACCGGGCGGGTGGTGATGAATCTGGAAGCGACCGAACGCTTCCTTTGGGATTACCGCCGCACCCTGGCCGATCTGGTGGCCGAAAACCACTATGGTATTTTTCAAGAACAGGCCCACGCCCACCACATGGAGCTTGCCTCGGAAGCAACGGGCATCGGCATGCCCACGGTGGCCGATCAACTCCAATGCAAGGGCCGCTGCGACATTCCCATGGGCGAATTTTGGGTGAATGGCAGTGGAGATGGCGGCGTGGACGATCCCAAGGAGGCGGCATCGGCTGCTCATATCTATGGACAAACAATCGCGGCCACCGAGTCGTTTACCGCCGTTCCCCAGGCAGCCGCATGGACCAATGATCCGTATTCGTTGAAAAAGGAGGGGGACCAAGAATACTGCCTGGGCGTAAATCGCTTTGTCTTCCATCGCTACGCCGCGCAGCCGTGGCTGGATCGGGTGCCCGGCATGAGCATGGGACCGTGGGGCATCAATTTTGAACGCACCAATACATGGTGGGACCAGGGATCGGCCTGGATCAGCTATCTTTCCCGCTGCCAGTATCTTCTGCAACAAGGCCGTTTTGTGGCCGATCTCTGTTATTTTTATGGCGAGGGCGTTCCTGTGTGCCTCCACCACGCGGATCTCAAACCCGCAGTTCCGGTCGGCTATGATTACGATGTCTGCAACACGGAAATCCTACTCAACCAGATGAGCTTCGAGGATGGCGCCGTCACCCTGAAAAGTGGAATGCGCTATCGAGTTCTCGTCCTTCCGGACATCGACCGGATGACCGTCCCCGTCCTCAAGAAAATCGAATCGCTGGTGAAGCAAGGAGCGAGCGTATACGGACCAAAACCCACAAAATCCCCCAGTCTCGCCGGATATCCTGGCAACGACCGGCAAATTCAATCCATCGCCGATGCGGTATGGGGTAATTGCGATGGCAAAACCGTAACCGAACACGCCTATGGCAACGGGCGGGTGATCTGGGGCGAGCCGCTCAAGCCGGTGATCGGAACGCCTCCCGACTTCGAGTCCGCACGCCCCGATATGCTCTACATTCATCGGCTCGCCGAAGCTTCGGATATCTATTTTGTTTCCAATCATGAAGACCGCGAACAGGTGGCTGAGTGCACCTTTAGGGTGACTGGAAAAGCGCCGGAACTGTGGCATCCCGATTCGGGAAAAATCGAGAAAGTCGCGCTTTATCGTCACGCAGATGGCTGCACCACCTTGCCGCTCCACCTGGATCCGTCCGGCTCTGTCTTTGTCATCTTCCGTCGAAGCGACGCGGATGTTGCCTCCCTCGATTCCCTCCAATATCAGGGACATAAGCTCTTTGCCGACGACGCATCGCCCGCCGCCGAGGTGCCGGTACTGAGCGCGAAGGATAAGGCAACCCTGCTCGCCTGGAAAACCGGTTCCTATGTCGCGACAACGACCGCAGGAAAAACACTTAAGGCCGATGTTCCCGAGTTGCCCGAACCGCTGACGGCGGATGGCCCGTGGCAGATCCAGTTCCAGCCCAAGCGGGGAGCCCCGGAGAAAGCAACCTTTGATAACCTGATTTCCTGGCCCGATTCCACCGACGAAGGAATTAAATATTTTTCCGGCACCGCAACCTATCGGGGTGACATGGTCATTCCCGCCGGCTTTTTAGAAACAGGCCGCCACGCCTGGCTCGATTTGGGTGACGTGAAGAATCTGGCCGAAGTTAGCGTAAACGGAAAATCGCTCGGCATCTTATGGAAGGCTCCCTTCCGCGTCGACATCACCGGCGCGGCAATCGCCGGCGTCAATCACCTGGAGATCAAAGTAACCAATCTATGGCCTAACCGGCTGATCGGCGACCAGAAATATCCCAAGGACCAGCAGATTACATGGGCCAGCGTTTCCCTCTACAAGGCCGATTCGAAGCTTTTGCCTTCCGGTCTGCTGGGGCCTGTTAGGCTTATCTCGGCCCAAGAGGTGACGCTGGCTCCGTGAATGGCCATTGAGCAGTGGTTCTCTTACCGCCCCGTGCTCATGCCTTTCAAATAACTGCCGACACCAATTATGATCGTGGAAAGAATCAATGCGAGAATGCCGGACGCGATCAGTCTGTGGTAAGCGTCCGGCAAAGCACCACTAGCGCTGATACCTTTTTTTGGGGACGGCTACCCGCCGCTTGAAGTATTCTGCCGTCTTTTTCAAAAAATCAGGTTTTAGAGATGTAGCTAATCCGAGTTTACGAACTGCGCTCTCAACTTTTTTAACGGAGGCGGAAACGAGATCATGCGCTTGCTTCAATTGCGCTTCCTCTCTCTCCGCCGAAAATGTCTTTTCACGTTTCCGAGCCACGCGAGATGTTCAGGTTGTAGTCATTGGCGATGATTTCCTCATTCGTTACTTCGTCGCGGTAGCGAAAGAGGAGAATGTCTCACGGGCTGCGTCTAAACTTGACATTTCGTAGCCGGCCAGCCACGGGACCGCGACGGGTTCAGACCTGCGCCATGCCTCCATCGACGGCGAGATCCACACCGGTGATGTAAGAACTTTCATCGGAGGCGAGGAACGTGACGGCAGCCGCGATTTCCTCTGGCTTGCCCCTGCGACCCATTGGTATCTGCGCGGCAAACTGGGCGGCCGCTTGCTTGGCCTGTTCAGCGGTAAGGCCCGTCGTCTTCTCGAGGGCTGGGGTCTCGGTTGGTCCGGGGCTCATCGCATTCACGCGGATCTTGCGATCTTTCAGCTCTATAGTCCAGCCACGCGCTAAGTTGCGCACAGCCGCCTTACTCGCTGCGTAGGCGGTAAACCCTGGGAGCCCCATCACGTTCGAGACTGAAGAGGTCAGGATGATCGAGCCGCCATCTTTGAAGAGGGGAAGGGCCTTCTGCACTGTAAAGAACAGCCCCTTCACGTTCACGTCGAAGGTCTGGTCAAAATGGGCCTCAGTAGCCACCGCGAGCGGTGCGATTGTTCCCGCGCCCGCGTTCGCGAAGAGTACGTCGATGTGACCATGTTTCTCTTTCACGACGGCATAGAGCCGGTCCAGATCTTCCAAGCGCGACACGTCGCCCACGA
>Ga0182030_10012470_pt1 | contig 17011 bp, 15 predicted proteins | sample 812S3MmetaG_FD_121299 | JGI IMG/M metagenome (GOLD analysis project Ga0182030, IMG submission 121299) | Permafrost microbial communities from Stordalen Mire, Sweden - 812S3M metaG (Illumina Assembly) | ecosystem: Environmental > Terrestrial > Soil > Wetlands > Permafrost | place: Sweden...
CCGGCGCCGGCGGCGACCAAACCCGCGCCTACCAAGCCTGCCACCACCGCGCCAGCCGCCGGCGGCGGTTCGATCATCGACTGGCTCGAAAACAATTGGATGCTGCCGGTGATCCTCATCGTGGTGCTGCTCGGCGCCATGTTTGGATGGCGCAAGCTCCGCGCGAAGCGCGATGAGGAGTTTGGCCGCTCACTGGATCGATTGGCAGAGAAGTCCTTTGAAGCTCCGGCAACCACGCGCGGGCGCCCGGTCGATGTCACAACGCAGCCGCTGCGCACGCTGACCCAGCCTCAGGAATCCTCGTTCCTCGTAGAGGAGTCTGGCACCCATGCCCAGCCGCAGGGGCTGGAGGGCGCGCACGCCAAGTCAGTTGCCGTCGATGATGCGGTCAGTTCCGAAACCGGCGCCGTTAACATCGATCAGGGCGGTGATCCGCTCGCCGAGGCCGATTTCCACATGGCCTATGGCCTGTATGACCAGGCCGCTGATCTGGTCCGTATTGCCATCTCGCGCGAGCCCCAGCGGCGCGATCTTAAGCTCAAGCTGCTCGAGGTCTTCTTCGTCTGGGGCAACAAGGAGCAGTTCCTGCAGTTAGCGCGCGAGCTCTCCAGTAGCCGCGCCCAAGCACTGCCCGGTGAGTGGGAGAAGATTGTCATCATGGGGCGCCAGATCGCCTCGGACGATGCCTTGTTCTCCACCAGTGGCGCCCTGCCAGGCGCAGCCAGCGCGGGCGTGGACCTGAACTTGGAAGGCGGCCAGAACCGGGTGGATTTCGATCTGCTGGGCGAGCCGACGGTCACGCGCGAGCCAAGCTCGGGCGGCTCGGGTGGGGTGGATCTGGATTTGGGCGCCGCGCTCGGAGCCGAGGACGCCACCGGCGAATCGCGCCGTCTGGGCGACACGGGCATGGATTTCGTGCTCGATGATCCGGCCCGCGGCTCTGATCAGACCGGTTCGACACGCGAGATGCCGCGCAGCGGCGAACTCTCGCAGAAGACCGTGACGCTGGAGCTGGCCGGGCTGGATCCGGATGCACCGACAATTGAACAACCGAAGCTGCCCGGCGAGGACAGCCCGACGATCCGCCAGAAGCTCGATGTGCTGTTCCGTCCGGGCGCGCCCGGGGCTGACCAGACCGCAGAGTTGCCTATTGATGATCTGGGACTTGACCTGCATGACCCGGACCTCCTGGGCTCGGACAGCGGTTCGACGTCCGAGTCACCGACACTGATCACACGCACCGATGGCGAGACCCATCAGCTGCTGGCCCGCGCGGAGCATGCCCGCGGTGACACCAAGCAGGTTGACCAGCTCAGCCCCAGCGAGAGCGGGACCTGGCTGTTCAGCGACCATGACCTGTCCGGGGTGATGCCGGCGGTTCCGGGCGATTCTCCGACCATGGTCACCCAGGTTGCCAAAGTGCAAGAGGATGGCAGTGGGCTGACAGGGGAGCTCGAGGCACTAAAGCTTGAGGCTCACAAGATTGATCTGGACCTCGGGGCCACCGGTTCGACCACCAAGAATGGCATGCTGGATCTCGATGTCGGCACGCAAAATGTGAAGGCCGAGCCCGGCTTCGAAGCTACGCACCGCTTTGAACCAGGTGAAATTGCCTTGCCCGACCTCGAGCCAGCGACGCTGAGCGAAGTCGGTACCAAACTCGATCTGGCACGTGCTTACATGGATATGGGCGACCCGGAAGGGGCGCGCAACATTCTTGAGGAAGTACTCAGCGAAGGCTCCGTGTCCCAGAAGCAGGAAGCGCGCCGCTTGATTGATTCGCTCCCCGGCTGAACGGGCCCCAGGAGCGTCGATGGGCCGGATCGCCATCGGCATCGAATATGACGGGCGTGCCTACTGTGGCTGGCAGCAGCAGCAGGAGGCGCCCTCTGTTCAGCAGACGCTCGAGCGCGCGCTCTCGCGCGTCGCCGACGCCCCGGTAGCGCTGACGGCTGCCGGCCGTACCGATGCCGGAGTCCATGCGCGAATCCAGATCGCCCACTTTGATACCCCAGCAGTGCGCTCAGCGCGTGCCTGGGTGCTTGGCTCGAATACTTATCTGCCCGCTGACATCAGCCTGCGTTGGGCGCGCCCGGTCGAGGCGCACTTCCATGCCCGCTTTGCGGCGCTGAGCCGCACCTACCGCTATATCATTCTCAATCGTGTCGCCCGTTCCGCGCTGGCCGCCGGGCGGGCGCTGTGCGTTCATCGACCGCTGGACGCGCTCCACATGCAGGCCGCCGCGCAGCATCTACTCGGGCAGCATGACTTCAGCGCTTTTCGCGCCGCTGCCTGTCAGGCTCGCTCGCCGGTGCGGCGCATAGAGCAACTGACGGTCTCCAGAGCAGGCGAGTGGCTCACGGTGCAAGTGACAGCCAATGCCTTCTTGCATCACATGGTGCGCAACATTGTCGGCCTGCTGGTGGCAGTAGGGGTCGGTGACGCTCCGCCTGAACAGGCACTGCGGCAGCTCGAGTCGCGCCAGCGCAGCACGGGCGAGGCCACGGCAGCAGCGCACGGGCTGTATTTGTGGCAAATCCGCTACCCCTCGGCATTCGGCTTGCCCGAGGCACAGTCCGATGATTCAGCTATTATCGGCGCCCTCAAAGGCCTCGGCGATACGGACGGTTAGTCATGTCTTGGTTCGAAAAGATCGTGCCGTCGCGCATCAAGACCGAGCGCCGCTCGCGCTCAGTCCCCGAAGGTCTTTGGATCAAGTGCCCGGCCTGCGATTCGGTACTCTACCGTGCCGAGCTGGAGCGCAATCTCAATGTCTGCCCCAAGTGTTCACATCACATGCGAATTGGCGCGCGTGCGCGCTTGCTCGCGTTGCTCGATCCGGAGAGTACCGAGGAAATCGGCGCGAACATTCGTCCTGAGGACCCGCTGAAGTTCAAGGACAGCAAGCGTTACCGCGATCGACTGACCCAGGCGCTCAAGAGCACCGGAGAGCAGGATGCACTGATCGCGATGGCCGGAAAACTCCATGGTCAGGACCTGGTGGCCTGCGCCTTCGAATTCTCATTCCTGGGCGGCTCGATGGGCTCGGTGGTAGGCGAGCGATTCAAGCGCAGCGTTGATCGTGCCATCAAGGATTCCTCGGCGATGGTGTGTTTCTCGGCCACCGGCGGCGCCCGCATGCAGGAGGCGCTGCTGTCGCTGATGCAGATGGCCAAGACCAGTGCGGCACTGGCACGCCTGGCGCGCGCGCGGCTGCCCTTTGTGTCGGTGATGACCGATCCGACCACTGGGGGCGTCTCTGCGAGCCTTGCCATGCTCGGGGATCTGCACATTGCCGAACCGCGGGCGTTGATCGGCTTTGCCGGCCCGCGCGTGATCCAGCAGACGGTGCGCGAGACGCTGCCGGAAGGCTTCCAGCGCAGTGAGTTTCTGCTCGAGCACGGCGCCATCGATCTGATCATCGATCGGCGCGACATGCGCGAGCGCCTGGCGGTGTTATTGCGGCTCCTGCAAAAACGCGCGCCGCTCGAGGCGGCTTGACGGGCCGGCGGCTCACGCTGCCCGAGTGGCTTGACTACCAGCAGCGCCAGCATCCCAAGACGATAGCCCTGGAACTCGAGCGCGTGCGTCGGGTGGCAGCCCGGCTTGCACTGCTGCCAGCGCGCTGCCCGACGATCATCATCGCCGGTACCAATGGCAAGGGCTCCACAGCGACGTTCCTGGCCTCGTTTCTGAGCGCCCACGGCGCGCGCACGGGCCTATTCACTTCCCCGCACCTGGTGCGCTACAGCGAGCGTATCCGGATCGACGGGCGCGAAACCGATGAGCCGGCGCTGCTGTGCGCCTTCGAGCGCATCGAGGCGGCGCGCGGCAGTGAACCGCTGACTTTCTTCGAATACAACACACTGGCAGCGCTTGAACTGTTCCGCACCGCCGCAGTGGACACCATGGTGCTCGAGGTCGGCCTGGGCGGGCGCCTCGATGCCACCAACATTGTTGATGCCACTGTCGCGGTGCTCTGTTCGGTGGGCTTGGATCATCTGGACTGGCTGGGGCCGACGCTCGAGGACATCGGCCGTGAAAAAGCCGGTGTTTTTCGCCGCGGGCATCCCGTGGTGCTCGGCAGCGCCGATATGCCCTCAAGCGTGCGCGAGCGCGCGGCGCAGCTCGAGTGCTCGGTGCGCGCTGCGGGCGAGCAGTTTCAGTGGCAGGTGCATGAGGATGGCAGCTGGGACTTTCGCGAGCCGGGCACCGGCTATGAGCTGCGGGCTTTACCGGCCCCGGGCCTGACGGGGCAAATTCAGTATCGCAATGCCGCCACGGCCCTGGCTGCGCTCAGGGCCTTGTTCGCGGAGCGCACGCCGCACCGCACGGCTGTTGCGCTCGGGCTCAGGCAGGCGCGCCTCGCAGGCCGGCTGCAGATCATCACCGGTGCGGTCGAGTGGATTTTTGATGTTGCCCATAACGTGCCGGCGGCAAACGTACTGGCTGGAGAACTTGCTGCGCGCGCGCCGCGAGCACGTACGCTGGCCGTGGTCGGGATGCTCTCGGACAAAGATGCTGGCGGCGTCGCTCAGCAGCTGGATGCGCAGATCGATCACTGGATACTGTGCGGCATTCAGGAGCCGCGGGGCTTGAGCGCACCAGAGCTCAGAGCACGGTTTGGTACACTGCGCGGTACGGCGGAGGAAGCGCCAAGCATCGCTGCCGGCTGCGCACGCGCACGCGCCCTCGGACAGGCAGGCGAGCGCGTGGTGGTATTCGGTTCCTTCCATGCGGTGGGGCCGGCACTGGAAGCGCTTGAGCTATACTGAGACTCTCGTTGCAGGGTGAGGTCGCGGTGGCATTGGAAGACCGTCTGAAACAGCGCCTGACCGGCGCGGCCATCCTGGTGGCGTTAGTGGTACTTATTGTGCCGGAGATGTTTCAGGGACGTCCGGCGCAACGATCCGCGCAGCTTCCCGCGGCGCCCAACGGGGCTCCGGTACGCAGCTACACCTTGAATCTGGACGAGCACGGACCCACAACTGCACCGGTTTCGGCTGCTGCCTCGGCGACTGCCCAGGTACCGCCTCTCGCGGCCTCTAGCCCGGAGCCGGTGCGGCCACCACCGGCCGACACTGCGAGCGATGCTTCTGCGACGGCACCTAACGTATCGGTGCCGACCGAGCACGTGGTCGTGGCCGAACATGCACCCACCGCGGCGGCTCGGACTGCCACACCCGCGGCGCACGCGACCGGCGGCAGTTCGCGCCCGCCCGGCACTGCAGCCGGTGGCAAGGTGGGCTGGACCGTACAGCTGGGCAGCTTCCAGCAGGCCGAAAACGCCCGCCATATGGCTCAGAAGCTGGCCGCCAAGGGTGTTAAGTGCGTGGTTGTAGGGCCGGATGCGCGTGGCTACTACCGCGTGCGCACGCCCGAGGTGGCCGATATGCCAGCAGCCGAAAGTCAGCGCCAGAAACTGCTGCAGCTGGGTCTCAAAGGCGTGATCGGTACCACACCCTGAGGGTGCAGGAACTATCAGGTACGGGCGGTCGGTGCGGTAATATCCGCGGGTCTCTGTAAGGCCGGGGCTGCCCGGCGACGGATTTGACAATGAATTGGGCTGATTATTTCTTCCTGATCGTGCTGGTGAGTTCCGGCATCGCCGGATTGATGCGCGGTCTGCTGCGTGAGGCCATTTCGCTGATCGCCTGGATCGCCGGTGTGTGGCTTGCCTGGACTTTTGCCGACATGCTCGCCCCGCATCTGGGGGGGGCGCTGGCCGATCCGGCCGTACGCCCGTGGGCGGCGCGGGTGCTGATTTTTATCGGAGTGCTGCTGATTGCCATGGCCATCAGTGCCATCGCATCGCACTACGTGCGCCTGTCTATTTTCAACAGCGTGGATCGGCTGCTCGGGTTTCTCTTCGGGCTCGTGCGCGGGATCGTCGTGCTGGGCGTGCTCGCGATTCTCTGCCACGCCGTGCGCTTGAATGAGGAGGATTGGTATCGCCACTCGTTGCTGATCCCCTACGCCGAGCGCTCCGGTAATGTGCTGCGCGCGGTGGTTGGAGAGCGTAAAATCTTTGTCCAAAGCTAGGACCGCAGCTGCCTGTCCCGCGGTTCGCTGAACGGATAGTCGACGTCCCGCTGGCAAGCGGGCTGTCTCAAGGAGTCGAAGCTTCATGTGCGGCATCGTCGGCATAGTCGGATCCGGTCCAGTCAACCAGCGTCTTTACGACGCGTTAACGGTACTGCAGCACCGCGGGCAGGATGCTGCCGGAATCATGACCTCGGAGGAGGGCGAGTTGTTCGTCCGCAAGGGTCAGGGTCTGGTGCGCGATGTCTTCGAGCAGCATCACATGCTCGAGCTGCGCGGTCATGCCGGCATAGGCCACGTGCGCTATCCGACCGCCGGTTGCGACAACGCAGCCGAATCCCAGCCCTTTTACGTCAACGCTCCCTACGGGATCTGCCTGGCCCACAATGGCAATCTGACGAACGCCTCGGAACTGGCCGAGGTCATCACGCGCGAAGACCGTCGCCACCTGAACACCCAATCGGACTCCGAGGTACTGCTGAACGTGTTTGCCTCCGAGCTGCAGCGCGTCGGCACGCCCCGGGTCACTCCGGCGGACATCTTTGCGGCCGCGAGCGCTGTATATCGCCGTTGCCGAGGCGGCTACGCGGTGGTCGCGATGGTGATCGGGCACGGTGTGCTGGGATTTCGCGATCCCAATGGTATCCGTCCGCTGGTGCTCGGCGTGCGTCACACGCCGCGCGGCACTGAGTACATGCTGGCCTCGGAGAATGTCGCCCTCGATATGCTCTCATTTGAGCTGGTGCGCGATGTGGCGCCCGGTGAGGCCGTATTTATCGACGAGCAGGGCCGCTTGCACTCGCAGATGTGCGTGAGCACCGTGCGGCATACGCCCTGCATATTCGAGTATGTCTATTTCGCAAGGCCCGACTCAATCATTGATAATATCTCTGTATACCGCGCCAGGATGCGAATGGGTGAGCGGCTGGCCGAGAAAATCCGCCGCGAGCATCCCAACCACGATATCGATGTAGTCATTCCCGTGCCCGACACCAGCCGCACCAGCGCGCTGCAGATGGCGCAGAAGCTGCGCATCAAGTATCGCGAAGGCTTCAACAAGAATCGCTACATTGGCCGCACCTTCATCATGCCTGGGCAGGAGCAGCGCGAGCGCTCGGTGCGCCGCAAGCTCAATGCCATCGATATGGAGTTTCGCGGTAAGAATGTCCTGCTGGTCGATGACTCGATCGTGCGCGGTACCACCTCGGCGCAGATCATTGAGCTGGCTCGCGAGGCGGGCGCGCGCAAGGTGTACTTCGCCTCGGCCGCGCCCCCGGTGCGCTATCCCAACGTCTATGGCATCGACATGCCGGCAGCCAGTGAGCTGGTGGCTGCGGGCCGGAGCGATGAGGAAGTGGCGCGCCTGATCGGCGCCGACTGGCTGGTTTATCAGGATCTGAGCGATCTGGTGGCTGCCTGCCAGCACGATAACGCCAAGATTGTCGAATTCGACACCTCCTGCTTCTCCGGTGAGTATGTCACCGGCGATATCACGCCCGAATACCTCGATCGCCTCAAGCGCGCCCGCTCGGATGAGGCCAAGATGCGTCGGCGTTCGGTGGGTCGCGGACCGCTTAAAGTGGTCGGCGGCGCCTGAAGGGGCGCGGCTCTGGACGGCAGCCGTGAGTGATCCGCGGCGGCAGTTACTGCTGGAACTCTACACCCGATTGGTACTACTGCCGGCGGCTGAACAGCCGGCTGCTGCCGCGCTGTGCGCCGCTAACTCCGCCACCAGCGCGCGCTGGCAGGGCGTACTTAGCGAACCTCCCTACGAGTCTGCGGTGCGCATAGCGCACAGCCTGGGCATGGGACCGCCCGGATTGCAGCTATGGCGTGCTAGCTGGGGCACCGATGCGCAGGCCACAGCGCCCCTGACGCGGCTAGCGACGGTGGCTGCGCGCCTGCTGGCCGGGCGCGAGGAACTGCTGCTGCTTGCAGCGCGTTGCGGCCGGGAGCCGACTCCGAGCGGCCCCGGCTCGCAGGTGGCCGAGGGCGTATTGGTGGATGGCAACAGTTGTGCCCGAATGGCGGTGGCGGGCCTCGATGTGGAAACCGAACTGAACGCCGGGCGCGGTCTGGCACTGCTCGAGGCGGCGGGAGATCTGCTGTATGGCGCCGGCGAGGCCAGTGCGGTCTCGCAGTTCCTGGTAATTGGTCTCAACATGCGCGTGGGCGTTCTCAGTGCACGCGGCAGCGCCCGCCTGCTCGGATCCTGAGGCGCCCATGCCACGCGGACGCGCCACCAGCATGCGACTGCTTCTGATTGAAGAGGATCCACAACTGCGCGCGCTGATTGGCCATCACGTCAGCTGTCGCTGGCCCGAGGCACTGATCAGCGCCCATCCGCCAATCCACTCAGGCGGGATACCCGATGAGTTTCTGGCGCAGGGGTACGATGCAGTGCTGCTGGCTCAGCACTGGCCGGGTGGCGAGGGGCTGGACTGGCTGCATGAGCTGACCGGCCGCAAGGGATTCGCCCCGGTCATTTTCCTCGCCGATGCCGAGCCTGGCAGCCGGCTGCTGGAGTCGGCGATGAGCTGGGGTGCCTTTGCCGTCACCGGGCGCAAGCGCATCGTGCACCAGGAGCTGATTGCAGCAATCGAGTCGGCCTCTTTGCGTCAGCGCCGGGCGCTTGCGGACTGGCGGGTTTCGGCCCAGGCACTCGAATCCCATCGCTTTGGCGATGCGCACATCCCGGGTTATCGCCGCGCGCGTCTGCTGGCGCGCGGCTCAACCTCGCACCTGTATTTGGCCGAGAGCGAGAAGGCAGGCGCGCTGGTGGCACTGAAAGTGACCCCATCACAGCGAGATGAGAGCGGCGCCGACTGCTCCTTCGAGCGTTTCTTGCAGGAATATCAGATCTCCGAGCGCGTGCAGCATCCCGACATCGTGCGCCTCTATGAACTCGGCGTAGCCGATGATCATGCTTATCTGGCGATGGAGTATTTTCCGCTCGGCGACCTGCGCCGCAGGATGAGCCCGGGCCTCTCGCCGCTCGAGGCCCTTGAGATCGCCGAGCAGCTGGCCGAAGTGCTGGCGGCGATCCACGCCGCCGGCATCCTGCATCGGGACCTGAAGCCCGGCAATGTGATGATGCGTACCGCCCACCAGGTGGCATTGATTGATTTTGGCCTCGCCAAGCAGGCGGCGCTCGAGTTGGATCTGACGGACAAGGGACTCATTTTTGGCACGCCGCACTACATGAGCCCGGAGCAGGGACATGGACGCCCGGTCGATGAGCGCACCGATCTGTATAGCCTTGGCATCCTGCTCTACGAGATGCTGACCGCCCGCAAGCCCTATGTGGCCGACAATCCGATGACGGTGCTTTACCTGCATGCCAATGCGCCGCTGCCGCAGTTGCCCGAGCCCCTGCTGGAGCTGCAGCCACTGCTCGAGGGCCTGCTGGCAAAGCGTCCGGAGGATCGCTTTGCCGATGCCGCCGCCGCCTCAGCTGCCATCGGCGCGGCCCGTCGCGGCTGGCTAGAGCGGATCAGCGGCACGTGAGCAGTCCGCTGCTGGCGGCGCCGACCCCAGCCGCCTGGGTTGAGGCGGCCTGCGAGCACTGGCAGGAGCTGCTGCTGGATCATGCCGCCTGCGAGAAGAAGGCCGCCTCCAGCGCGCTGGCGCTGATCTTTGCCTATCCTGAATTCGAGCAGCAGAATCTGGCGCTCTCGCGGCTGGCGCGCGAGGAGTTGCGACACTTCGAGCAGGTTACGCGTCTGCAGCGCGACCTGCGGGTACCCTTCAGGCGGCTGCGCCCGGCGCGCTACGCAGGCTCGCTGCGAGCGCTGATCGCGGCGCGCGAACCGCAGCGGCGCATCGACCTGCTGCTCACTGCGGCATTGATCGAAGCACGCTCCTGTGAGCGCTTCCAGCTGCTGGCCAAACGGCTGCCGCCACCCCTTGGACCCTTCTATGCCGAACTCGAGCCGGTCGAATCGCGCCACGCGCAGTTGTACCTGCGCTGGGCCGAGCAGGGCGGCGCTTTGCCAGCGGCACTGGCCGAGCGGCTTGCGGCCTTCTCAGCCGCGGAAGCGGAGCTGATTACCACGGCCGAGGATCTGCTGCGGTTTCACTCCGGACCCCCAGAACCCAGATCCTCGAGCCGGTAGCCCGCGCGGTCCCAGACAAGACAGCTCCCCTGCTCATACCAGGCGCCGAGCACGATACGATGTGCGGTGGCTCCATCCAGCGTCAGCTCGTGGATTGCCGGGCGATGGGTGTGCCCATGTACGAGCAGGCGCGTACCGCAGGCACGCATCGCCGCCGCCACGGCCTCTTCGCTCACGTCCATGATTTCCCCGCTCTGCATACCGGTGTGCTCGCGCGAACCAGCGCGCGCGGCCTCGGCGAGGGCACGGCGTGTTGCGACGCTGAGCCGCAGGAAGCGCCGCTGCCAGCGCGGGCGGCGCACGATGGCTCGCAGGTGCTGGTAGGCTCGATCGCGGGTGCACAGCGCATCGCCGTGCGTCAGCAGGACCGGCTCACCGTACAGGTCAATCACCGTCGGATCGTGCAGCAACTGGCAGCCGGTGCGTGACTCAAAACCCGACTGCAGCAGGAAGTCGCGATTGCCGTGCATCACATAACAGGGGATGCCGCGCTGAGCCAGGCGTTGCAGGCCCGCACACACGCGGGCGCGCTGCGGATCAGGATCATCATCCCCGATCCAGGCCTCAAACAGATCGCCCAGCACGTACAGAGCCTCGGCCGAGGGTGCAGTGCTTTCGAGAAAGCCGAGAAACTGCGCGATGGCGTGCGGCCAGGCGGCGTCGAGGTGTAGATCCGAGACAAACAATGTGCTCAACGTGCTTCGCCCGCGACGCCCGATTACCGTAACATTGTACGGATGTCAGAGGCCTTCGTAACGCGCTTTGCACCGAGCCCCAGCGGCGAGCTGCACCTGGGCAACGTGCGCACGGCGCTATTCAACGTGCTGCTCGCCCGCCATCATGGCGGGCGTGTGTTGTTGCGGATTGAGGACACGGACGCCGAGCGAACCGGGGAAGCACACGTCGCTCAGCTGCTCAGCGACCTGACCTGGCTGGGGCTTGATTGGGATGCAGGTCCCGGCCGCGACGCCCCGGGAGGGCCGTGGCGCCAGTCTGAGCGCGCCTCGCTGTACGCGCCGCTGTACGCGCAGCTCGAGGCCCGGCAGCTCGCTTATCCCTGCTACTGCACGCCGGTGGAGCTGAACCTCTCGCGCCTTGCGCAGCTCAATTCCGGACGGCCACCGCGCTACGCCGGAACCTGTCGCCACCTGGATGCCGGTGAACGCGCAGCGCGTGCCGCCTCAGGCTTGAGGCCAACACTGCGATTTCGAGTGCCAGAAGGCGGACGCGTCGAATTTGATGATCTCGTGCATGGTCCGCAGAGCACGGCAACCGATGAGATCGGGGATTTCATCATCCGGCGCGACGACGGTACTGCCGCGTTCTTCTTCTGCAACGCTGTGGATGATGCACTGATGGGCGTTACCCTGGTGTTGCGCGGGGATGATCATCTGACCAATACCCCGCGGCAGCTGCTGCTGCTCGCGGCACTGGGGCTGAGCGCGCCACGCTACGGGCATCTTGGTCTGCTGACGGGCTCGGATGGAGCACCGCTGTCCAAGCGCAATGGCGCCTTGAGCGCTCGGGAATTGCGCGAAGCCGGTTACTCGGCGCAGGCGGTGTGCAATCACCTGTACCGACTGGGTCATTCAAGCCCGGCCCTCGGGCTGCTCAGCCTCGAGCAGATGGCGGCGAACTTCTCCGAGCGCCACCTGCAGGGTTCAAGCGCGCACTTCGAGCTGCCACAGCTGCGCCACTGGCAGGGCGAGTGGGTGCGCGCGCTCACACCCGCAGCGGCACTGGCATGGCTTGATCCGTGGCTGCCAGCAGCCGAACCCGTGGAGCGCCGTGTGGCCTTCGTCGCCGCGGTACGGGCCAACCTTGTCACTGCCGAGGAGGTTCGCTCCTGGTGCAACGTGGCCTTTGGCGGTCCGCTGGAATTTGAGGCTGAGGCGCTCGCCGAGGCACGAGCGGCGGGTGCGCAGTTCTTCTGTGCGGTCGCGGCGAGCGTCGGAGCGGAAGCGCAGCTGCGCGAGATGCGTACCGCGAGCGGGCGCAGCGGGGCGGCATTCTTTCGGCCGCTGCGCGCGGCGCTCACGGGTCGATTGCACGGGCCGGAGCTCGGGCCACTGCTGAGTCTGATGGGCGCTGACTGTGTGCGAGCGCGTCTGCTGGCCATGGTAGGGTAATTTCACAGGGTTTCCGGGCAAGAGCGATGCTGCGAATATTCAATACACTGAGCGGGCAAAAAGAAGCACTGGCACCAATCCGGCCCGGGCATCTGGGCATGTATGTGTGCGGTATCACGGTGTACGACTTCTGCCACGTCGGACATGCGCGCTTCCTGGTGGTCTTCGACATGGTCCGCCGCTACCTGCGCTACTGCGGCTATCAAGTTACCTACGTGCGCAACATCACCGATATTGACGATAAAATCATCCGGCGGGCTGCCGAGCTTGGCGAGCCGATCGGTGCGCTGACCGAGCGCTTCATTGGCGCGATGCGTGAGGACTGCGCCGCAATGGGCGTGGAGCCGCCAGACTATGAGCCGCGCGCCACCGAGCACATACCCGGCATCCTGGCGATGATCGGTACGCTGCTTGAGCGCGGCCTGGCCTACGCAGTGCCTGGTGGCGATGTGCTGTACGCCGTAGCCCGCTTCCCTGGATACGGCCGGCTCTCGGGCAAGCGGCTGGAGGACCTGCGCTCCGGGGCGCGCGTAGAAGTGGATCCCAGCAAGCGCGATCCGCTCGATTTCGTGCTCTGGAAGCGGGCCAAGCCCGGTGAACCGGCCTGGGGATCTCCGTGGGGCGCCGGGCGGCCGGGCTGGCACATCGAGTGCTCGGCGATGTCCAAGGCGCTGCTCGGGGAGCACTTTGATATTCATGGCGGTGGGATGGATCTGAAGTTCCCGCACCACGAGAATGAGATTGCGCAATCCTGCGGCGCTAGCGGTCACGCCTTCGTGAACCTGTGGATGCACAACGGGTTCCTGACCGTCGATGACACCAAGATGTCCAAGTCATTGGGGAATTTCTTCACCATTCGCGAAGTGCTGCCGCGGCTGCGGCACCCGGAAGTGCTGCGCGCGTTCCTGTTGCTCAGCCACTACCGCGGTCCGATCAACTACAGCACCGTACAGCTGCAGCAGGCCGATGCGTCCTTGACGCGCCTGTATACCGCCCTGCGTGGGCTGGGCCCGGGAACACAGCCCACACGCGGAGCGGCGAGCGCGGCCTTTGAGGCAGCACTCGATGATGATTTCAATACCCCCGAGGCGTTTGCGGTGCTGCAGGGCTTGGCGCGCGATATCAATACGGCCCGGGCGTCGGGGGCGGAAGCAGAGGCGCGCGCGCTCGGCACGGAGCTGCGTTCGCTGGCAGACATTCTTGGCGTGCTGAGTGCCTCGCCCGAGGACTGGTTTCAGGCTCGCACCGCCGATTTTGCGGACACGCCCGAAGCGGGCAGCGGGATCAGCGCTGAGCTGATCGAAGCGCAGATCAAGGCGCGTCTTGCGGCACGCGCCAATCGGAATTTTGCCGAAGCCGACCGGATCCGCAAACAACTGAGTGAAGCCGGGATTACCCTTGAGGATCAGCCCGGAGGCCGCACGCTCTGGCGACGAAGTTGAACAGTGCTGGCGCGCCTACCGCCTAGCTGCCGCGCACAAATGAGTTGCTGACGGTCTCGCGGACGCGCAGCTGCAGCTCGTGCCGATGGTAATCAATAATGAAGGTATCGAGCAGTCCGAGCGTATCCATGCCGATCAGTAATGCGGGTTCCTGGGTGAGGTGCCAGTGCTCGAAAATATGCATGTCACCGTAGCTGATGCGCTCACCCTGCACCTCCAGATCCCCCAGCAGGATCCTCGGGCTGCGAAAGCCCTCGACGCTTTGCACAGCCGTGGTAACGCCCTCAATCTCCTCATGATCTCCGACCGCGCTGCGGCGCTCTAGCGCAGCGCGCATGGCCTCATTGCCAATCGTCGCCTGGCCGCCCGTATCAATGATCGCAAGTACCCGAACCGTCCCAACCATGGCGTGGAATGTGAGGAGCCCGGTCTCCGGGTGCTCGAGCTGAATAGTGACGAAGCCCAGATGCGCGGGTTCATTTTTGGAGCGCGAAATACTGATCAAATCATTGTGAAAATCGATGTAGATGCGCTTGTCGCGCAACCCTTCGGTGCCCAGGATGCCCTGGGCCCCGCCAAGGGCGTCGTTAACGATTGGCAACGTCACCGGCGTGAGCAACAGGTCACCCACGGTGAGCGAATCCACCTGAATAGTCGGCACCGTTGCACTGCCGGTCACACCGCGCAGCATGACCTGGCGCGAGGCATCGGGCGGCAGACCGAGCGCTTCGGCCACATCAGAAGTGACGCCCGAACGGTTGGCGCCGGTGTCGAGAACCATCCGGAAGGGCCCCTTGCCATTGATCAGCACCGGGGCCCAGATTCGGCCGATTCGGTCGCGCCGCGTGGGCGCGACATAACGCGGTTCAAGCGCCTGAATAACGATTTCTTCGAGTTCTTCAGTGGTCTGGGGTGCCGTCGGGATGCCGACGCTTCGCAGCGGGAACAGCAGCAGCATGAGCGCCGCGCCGGAGAGAGCAGCGATTGGCTTTCCAACACCTGCCAGCGGAGTGCTTCTCATGAGCCTCTCACAGGGCGGAGGCAATGCCGCGGCTAGTGTTACTAGGCTGTACGCGATATCCACCCTGCGGCACTGACTGTACTCCAACCGCGCCGGATTGGCATCCAAGGAATCAGTGGCTGGATTTGGGTCCCAGGCGCTCGAGGACCGCGGCCTTTAGGATGCTCGTGGGCTTGCCGACATAGCGGGCATAATGCAGAAGCGCCGGAGCCAGGCTCAGGCGCTCGAGTCTGGAGAAGGGCGCCGCCTCTAGGGCCTGAAATGCCAGACGCAGAAATTTGCGGTACAAAGCAAAGTGCCCGGCCGCGTTCTTTGGCCGATAGCTGGCGGCTGACTGGTGCGTCGAGCGCCGGTAGTAGATAGCCGCATTACTGCCCGCGATACCTCCGTGCAGCAATACGTTCAGCAACGCCAGCACATCCTCACCCCACGGCTGCTCAAGAGCCTGCGCCGCCTGCATCGCCGCCAGCAGCCGCTGCCGCGAGAATAGGCTATAGATCCACCCTGGCCGCGAGCGGCGCAGCGCGAGACTCACACGCCTGCGGGTCGACAGGCGCTCGATTCGGTGCGGATAGGGTCTGATCTTGGAGGGCCGCTCGATCGCATCCTGGAAATTCACCATTTTCGGGATTGCAATCTCCAGCCCCGGCCGCGAGGTGATCGCAGCAAACAGTTCGCTCACGCAGTTCGGGCTCCATTGATCATCGTGCGCCGCATACATAAACCAGGGCGACTCGGCGTGTTCGAGTACCCAGCGAAAGTTAGGCAGGGCTCCGATGTTGGTGGCGTGCCGGTGCACACGAATGCGCGCGTCCCGAGCTGCCCAGTGCTCGATGATCTGGGCGCTGCTGTCGCTCGAGGCGTTGTCAGCCACCAAGATGCTCAGATCCTGGAAGCTCTGCGCACATAGCGTGCGCAGAGCGCTCTCCAGGTAGTTCGCGCCGTTGTAGACCGGCAGACCGATCGTGACTGCACTCACCGCATCAGCCCCGCCGACTGGGTTGCAGGAGGTCGGCTAGCGCCACATCTTCCACGGCGCCGAGCCGCTGGCCCAGAGTTGCTCGAGGTGGGTCTTTTCCCGAAGGGTGTCCATGGGTTGCCAGAAGCCAGCATGCTGATAGGCCATCAGCTGCCCCTCACTGGCCAGCCGTGTGAGCGGCTCGGCCTCCCAAGAGCACTGGTCGCCCGTCAGATAATCGAGGCACTTGGGTGTAAGGACAAAGTAGCCCCCGTTGATCCAACCACCGCCGTCCCTGGGTTTTTCCATGAAGCCGCGCACTGCCTGGCCAGAGAGCTCCAGGGCGCCGTAGCGCCCGGGTGGTTGCACCGCCGTGATGGTGGCGGCGCGCCCATGTGAACGGTGGAAGGCCAGCAGTTTGCTGATGTCGATGTCGGCCACGCCATCGCCGTAGGTGAAGCAGAACTCGCGCTCATCGCGCAGGTAGGGAGCCACACGCGCCAGACGCCCGCCGGTCAAAGTCGTGTCTCCGGTATCTACCAAGGTGACGCGCCAGGCTTCGGCTTTGCGCTCGTGCACCAGCATCTCGTTGCGTTCAATGTCGAATGTGACATCGGACATGTGCAGAAAATAGTTGGCGAAGTACTCCTTGATCTGGTAGCCCTTGTAGCCACAACAGATCACAAACTCATTGATGCCGTGGGCCGAGTAGATCTTCATGATGTGCCAGAGGATCGGCATGCCGCCAATTTCTATCATTGGCTTGGGCCGCAGATGAGTCTCCTCCGAGATCCGGGTGCCCATGCCGCCAGCGAGTATGACCGCCTTCATTGTTTGCGCTTCTCCCAATCCGACTGCCGCATTAGCGCGCCCTGCTCCGGATGGGCGGGCGCGACGCTACTGGTGGTCCGTATTATGCAGTAGCCGGGCGCAGCCGGAGTCGGGACTGCGGCGACGCGACCAGGCGTTGGACTGGCGGACAAGTGCGACGCTCCTAAACCTGGGGCGAGCAGTGATGAGTTTGGTTATATCCGCTGGAAATGCAACGGATTGGACCGAACCGCTTACTCGACCAACCGGGACCCCTGGAGGGGCGCCCAAGTAATCAAATTGACGCTGCTAAGATCAGCCCCGTATGATGCGCGCCCTCGTTAGGTATAACCGAGGGGCGGCCTTCGGCGGGTTCTAAGGGCGGGGCATGGCGCAGTCTGGTAGCGCATCTGCTTTGGGAGCAGAGGGTCGGGGGTTCAAATCCCTCTGCCCCGACCAACCAAGCGTGCTTGCGCCCGTAGCTCAGCTGGATA
>Ga0182030_10012471_pt1 | contig 17011 bp, 9 predicted proteins | sample 812S3MmetaG_FD_121299 | JGI IMG/M metagenome (GOLD analysis project Ga0182030, IMG submission 121299) | Permafrost microbial communities from Stordalen Mire, Sweden - 812S3M metaG (Illumina Assembly) | ecosystem: Environmental > Terrestrial > Soil > Wetlands > Permafrost | place: Sweden...
CGCATCAAGCGCCGCGCGCGGGTAAAGCTTGCCGCCGAGCACAACCGCCTGAATCGAGCGCGTGTTTTGAATGTCGGCGAGCGGGTCTTTGTCGAGTAAAACAAGATCCGCAATCTTGCCAACGTCAATGGTTCCGCGGCGGTCAAGCTGCCCCATAAACTCAGCGGCGTTTCGAGTGGCGGCCTGGAGAGCGGCAAGCGGAGATAATCCGGCATCAACCAGCAGCGCAAGCTCATCATGGATGCCGAAGCCGGGGAAGCACTGCGGATTCATGGCGTCAGTGCCGGCGAGGATGGGGACGCCCGCCCAGTACACGAGCCCGACAAGTTTCTCGGATTCGTCAAATTGAAGCCTATTCAATTTGACAATTGCGGCCCGAGGCTCGGGAGGAACGTTCTTGTAATAACCGGCATCCCATTTCGCTCGCACCTCTCTGCTCAAATATTTCAATCGTGGGTCATTCGCGAGCAGCGGATCGTCGATCTGCGCTCGCAGCAAAATGAGGGTGGGACATTACCAGGTTCGATTTTTCACGAACAGCGCAAACAAGGACTGCGCGGCGGCTTCGTCAAAAGTGTCAACGACGCGCATATTAAGGCGAATGATGCTTTTTCCTGAGTCCATCTAAACGCGTTGGAACGTGAAGCCAAAGAAGCATCCCATGTTTGCGATGAAGGAGATTTATTGTGGCTATCGAAGCCGCTGGAGCAGGCCCGGAAGCGACCAAAACATCGACAGTCAGCCAGGCTTTGCACTGGCGCGCATCGTCTAACCTTGGGTTTCCAGCAAACGTTTCCCAGTCGTAAATTTCAGCAGGCGAGACTGCCAGTCGCGTCTAACTTGGGATATGCTGTAAACGCATTCTTTCACCCCATGCGCAGACAGAACTCAAAGACGCGAAAGACCTCGGAGCAGAGTCCCGAAGGAATGGATATGCGTACCGTTGCGCGGATCGCCAAAGTCTCCATCGCTACGGTCTCGCGCACCATCAATCACGTCTCCACTGTGGATCCAAAAATGGCCGAGCGGGTTTGGCAGGTCATTAAGGAATACGACTACACTCCGAACACCCATGCTCGTGCGCTGGTCTCCGGACGCACCCGGCTGCTTGGTTTGATAGTCTCCGAGATTACCAACCCATTCTTTCCGGAACTGATCCAGGGCTTTGAGGACGTGGCGGTAGAATTCGGATATGAAATCTTGATCGGGTCGACAAACTACGACCCGGAGAGAATGAAGACCTGCATCCGCCGGATGATTGAACGCAAGGCCGAGGGCGTGGCGATCATGACATTCGGGATTGAGGAACCGCTCCTGGATCAACTGGCGGAGCGAAAAGTGCCCCTGGTGTTTGTCGATGTAGCTCCCGAGGGTCCTGGCATAAGCCTTCTGCGCGTGAACTATTACAAGGGAATCAGGGATGGTGTGCAACACTTGGCCGCGCTGGGACATCGGGATATCGCCTTTATCGCCGGCCCTCTTCGTCTCCATTCATCGCAATCGCGCTTGTCCGCATTCGAACGCGCGACACGAGAGTGCGGCATCACCGTCGATGCGAGCCGCATCGTAGAAGGTGACCACACCATGGAGGGCGGCGAAAGGGCCGCCGAGTTGCTGCTTGCAGGACCAGTGCGGCCAACGTCGGTAATGTGCTCAAACGATCTGACAGCAATTGGCGTCCTGCACAAAGCCTACCGCGCGGGATTGCGGGTTCCCGACGATCTGTCCGTTGTGGGGTTCGACAATACGCACATTACGCAGATGACCATTCCACCACTGACCACCATCGAGATGTCTCGCGTGGAATTGGCGCGAGCAGCGGTGACAGCGCTCCGCGCCTACGTGGAGAAAGAAGCTCACCCCAAGCGCGACTATCCTGTAGAGACCCGGCTTGTGGTGCGTGAATCCACGGGATTTCCAAGGGGAACCTTAAGAAGCCTCGGGAAACCCGAGCCTCAGGGTAGCAAGATCGCAGCGCCACAATCCGGCCTTTGAGCAAAGGCCTTTGTTTTGAGCCAGGAGTCTGTCGGATATGGCGTTTTTGCCAAGTCCGATCCAGCGGGTTGCAGGGCTGGTTTTCGAACTGAGTCCCGTGAGCAGTATCCTGTTGGGCTTTAGCCACGCCCATTGAAATCCTCGATCTGTGCAAAGGTTCCCTCAACGCGGCGCGGCAACGGTGGCATTTGCCCGGATTCATGCTGACGCGCCTTCAATAGAAGTCACCACCGTGATTGCGGCGAGGGATACCGAAGAAATAGACCCTTGCAATGAACAGCGGAGTAAACGTTCTCCCTCTTGCCAGCATCAGGTTACTGCGCTAGTATTGCGAGCCATGGGTAAACGATCTACCATCCTCGCAATTCTCGTCGGCATGGCCCCTTCGCTTAGCATGCTGTGCCAGGCTCCTTCGCTTGCCATTCAGGTGGATCACTCCATTGCGAAGGTGAGCCCAATGCTCTACGGCCTGATGACCGAGGAGATCAATTTTTCCTACGATGGAGGGCTCTATCCCGAATTGGTCCGCGACCGCGCTATCGGTCCGGGCCGAAGGCCGACCTTTCATTGGACCATGGCGGCGTGGGGAGACTCCGTAGTTGATATCTCCGCTGACCAGACAACCGGACCCAGCGCGGCACTGCCCCGCAGCCTCAAGGTCAGCGTGACTGCGGCCACAGAAGCTGCGCCGGGCCGCGTACAGAACGACGGTTTCTGGGGAATCCCGGTGCGGCCGGAAACCACGTATCGTGGTTCCTTCTACGCCAAGACCGATAGCACTGGGGTTCCGGTTACCGTTCGGCTCGTGAACGATAAAACCGGCGAGACGGCGGCCAGCGTAACCGTCGCGGGACTTTCCAGCGAATGGAAGCAATTCAGCTTCACCCTCAATACCGGTAAGGTTCCCGTGACGGCAAACAACCATCTCGTTCTTACCATTCCTCGGCCAGCCACGATGTGGTTCGATCTGGTTTCGCTCTTCCCTCCCACCTATCGCGACCGTCCATTCGGCAACCGCATTGATCTGATGGAGAAACTCGCTGCCATGCATCCAGCGTTCCTGCGGCTTCCCGGCGGGAATTATCTGGAGGGCGACCACATCTCCGAGCGATTCGAGTGGAAGAAGACGATTGGACCGTTGGTTGATCGGCCCACTCATCCAAGCCCGTGGCGCTACCGTTCTTCGGACGGTATGGGGCTTCTGGAGTTTTTGGAATGGTGCGAGGATCTGAAGATCGAGCCGGTACTGGCCGTGTACGCCGGCTACTCCATGCAGCAGGAACACGTGGACCCCGGTCCGGCGCTCGAGCCTTACATCCAGGACGCCCTCGACGAGATCGAATATGTAACCGGAGCTGCAACCACAAAGTGGGGTGCAGAGCGCGCCAGGAATGGCCACGCCGCGCCATTCCCGCTGCATTATGTGGAGATTGGCAACGAGGACTGGTTCGACCGCTCGGGTTCCTACGATGGACGCTACGCACAGTACTACAAGGAGATCAAGGCACGCTATCCTGACCTGCAACTGATTGCCACCGCGCCCATCAAGAGCGTGAAGCCCGACGTGCTCGACGAGCACTTTTACATGGCGGTGGACAAGGCGTTTTCTGACGCGACGCACTATGACAAGGCGGACCGCAATGGCCCGAAGATTTTCGTAGGCGAGTGGGCGACCCGCGAGGGCGAGCCGACGCCGGACCTGGAAGCGGCGCTGGCCGATTCGGCGTGGATGACCGGCATGGAGCGCAACAGCGACATCGTGATCATGGCCAGCTATGCCCCGTTGTTGGTGAACGTCAACCCCGGGGGCATGCAGTGGGAGTCAGACCTGATTGGCTACGATGCGCTCACCAGTTACGGCTCGCCCAGTTATTGGGCGCAGGTGCTGTTTGCCAGCCACCTAGGCAAGGAAGTGGTGGGTAGCACACTGGCCAATGCCGGTCCACGCGTCTATACCTCGGTGACGCGCGACGAAGCTCGACGCAAGCTCTTCGTCAAGGTGGTCAATGCGAATTCGACAGAGGCGCCTCTGGAAATCGTGCTGGATGGCATTCCCCGGGTCGGCCGCGAAGCGACCTTGATTACCATGAGCGGTAAGTCGCCCAACGCTACCAACAGCATCACCGATCCGGAAGCTGTCGTTCCCGTCGAGCACCGGATCCAAATTGCCGGAACGAAATTCGAGCAAAAATTCGCGCCCTACTCGGTCAATGTTTTGGAGCTGAGTTACTAAACCACCTTCAAATTGCCTGGCAACGGCGGGATCTGGGCCATTTTTATCGGTTCCAGCAGGAATGTCTTACCGGACCGAGAGCGGAACAGATCGACGGCGGGTTTCCCTCAACTCCAGAATGTGCAGAAATATTCTCCGCACCCAGTTTCTTGTTGACAATCCTAGAGGCGGATGGGTTAGAGTTCCGGTGCCGAGAAAACGATTGCTAGAACAGTTCCCAAATTTGTTCGACTCGTTTCCCGGTATGTCCTGTGACCGAACAGGCTTTCCTTTGGCACTGCAGCAACGTACCCCCTTTCAAGATGCACTCTTACGATTCCATGCAAGATGCGCGGGTAGGGGGCCTGAATTAGCCGTTTCAAGGAACCGTTTACTCAGGAGGCGTTTTTATGAATCGCGTCACGATCCAGAATCAGCAAATATCCAGGAAATCGGGCGGCAAAACAGTAGCCTGGCACCTTCTGCCAGTCTGCGTTGTGTTCGTCACCTTCATCTTGACACTGGCTCCCAGAGCGTGGGGGCAGGACAACGCCACTATCAATGGAACAGTACTGGACTCCACGGGAGCCGTGGTTCCCAACGCCGCCATCATCCTCACCAACCCTGCCACCAATCAAACCAGGGCCGACTCCTCGAACGGCACGGGGGCTTACCGGTTTGCCAACCTGGGTGTCGGCACCTACACCCTCAGCGCTTCTGCACCCGGCTTCGAGAAATACGCCAAGAACGATATTGTTGTGCATCCGGCGCAGTCGCTGGAAGAAAACATCACGCTGGCAGTCGGCAGCCAGGGACAGACGGTTACCGTGACCGCCAACGCCTTGCAGGTGCAGTCGGAGACCAGTGAACTCAGCACCCTGATCAGCGGCGAGCAAGTATCGGAACTGGCCACCAACGGCCGCAACGTCACATCCCTTGCAGCTCTCGGGCTGGGCGTGTCCAATACCCTGCCGCCCTTTGGCGGCGTCAACGCCCTGACTTCGGCCAACGGGATCAGCTTCAACGGTACCCGTTCCACGCATAACATTTACCTGTTGGACGGTGCCGAACAAAACGATCGCGGCTGCGGCGGCTGCTTCATGAATCTGCCCTCGCAGGATGCGCTGGCCGAATTCCAAACCCTGGACAGCAACTACAGTCCCGACTATGGCATCGGCTCCGGCGGAACCATCCTCATGGTGCTCAAGTCCGGCACCCATCAGTACCACGGTGAAGCGTACGAGTTCAACCGCAACACTGCCTACGACGCCAAGGACTACTTCAGCAAGACTTCACCGGAATTCAAGCTGAACCTTCCCGGCGGCAATATCGGCGGCCCACTTTTCATTCCGCATGTCTATAACGAAAACCGGAACCGAACCTTCTTTTTCTGGAATGAGGAATGGCGGCGGTTGATCCAGGGCAGTTCGCCTTCCGTCAACAATGCGGTACTGGCGAGCAATTTTCCCACCGCCGGACAGCCGTTGGCCTACACCGTTCCCGCGGGAGGCGCGATTCCCATCGTCCCTGTCACCAACGATCCGGCCCGGCTTGCCGTCTACGCTGGCGATGGATTGACGCCTGGCAGTCCGTTCCCCAACAACACGATCCCTGCCAACCTGATCGATGCGAATGCGGTCCTGGAAGTGAATTCCGGCGCCTTCCCCAAGCCCAACTACAACAACGGGACGCAGTACATTGCGTCCATCCCGCAGCCCACCGAAGTGCGTGAGGACGTGATCCGCATCGACCACGCCGTTACCAGCAAATACCAGCTCATGGGGCATTACCTGCATGACACGCTGGCGCAAAATTACTACCCGCCTCTGTGGGGTGACAGCACCTATCCGACCGTCGGCACGGCCATGACCAATCCGTCGTACACGGCCGTCATCAAGCTGACCCAGACCTATTCACCCAACCTGCTCAACGAGACTGCGATCCTTTACAGCGGCAACAAGATCACACTCACTCCCATCGCAGGCGCCAACGCCTCGTTCCTTCAGCCCACCGGATGGTCGGCGAAGAGTTTCTTCCCGGTCGGCGATGCCGCAACCAACGACATGCCCGAGATCGACCTGCAGGGCTCGCCGTTGAATGTGAACTGGAGCGAAAGCTACTATCCCTGGAAGAACGGGTATGAAGGCTTCGAGTACCGCGACGACTTGTCCTACACCAAGGGCCGGCATCAGTTCAAGTTCGGCGCTTCCCTGCTCCACGATTACAAGAATCAGCAACTCCAGGCCAACACCCAGGGCACGGCGGCGTTCAACTCCAGCAACTTCTCCGGAGACTCGTATGTCAACTTCATCCTTGGTGATGCCTCCAGCTTCACCCAGCTGCAGTATCTCTATGACAAGCATTGGGTGAATAACAACTACGGATTCTATGTCAACGACAACTGGCACATCGATCCGCGCCTGACCCTTAACCTCGGACTTCGCTACGACGGATTACCGCACGCCTTTGAGCGCTACAACCAGTTTGCGAATTTCGTACCGGCGGATTATCTCTATGCGTTGGGAAACCCGGTCACAACAGCCGGCACCTTGACTTCCAGTTCGCTCTCCACGTTCAACGGCCAGCAGTTTTATCTCAATGGCATTGAGCAGGCGGGCGTCAACGGATTCCCGCGTGGAAACGTGAAGAACTACTACGACACCCTGGAGCCACGAGTGGGCTTTGCCTACAACCTCAGCGGCGACGGAAAAACGGTCGTCCGCGGCGGCGTGGGATTGTTCTATGAACGCGTTCAGGGCAACGATGTGTACAACGCGGCCTTGAATCCACCCTTTGCTTATCAGCCTTCCGCCAACAACGTCTACTTCTCCAACCCTAACACCAGTGCTCTGACCGGACAGACAACGACCCAGTCGTTCCCGTCCACCATGACCAACATCAAGTTCAACTATCCTCCTCCGGGGACGGCCGATTTCAGCTTCGGCATTCAACGGGAGATCGCGCCATCGATTGTTGCGGTGGTGCAGTATGCGGGCTCTATCGGCTGGGATCAGAACGACGACCGGCAGATCAACACCCTGCCTCTGGCCGACGCCGGCAATTCCGTCAATCCCTACGACGATCGGGAGGGCGTTGCCAACGGCACGCTGAACGCGAACCTGTATCGAATCTTCCCTGGCTTCAGCAATATCAACCAGGAGGAGAACGAGACAAACTTCGGGTACAACTCTCTCCAGGCAGGCGTGCGCCTGGAAAACCGCCATGGGCTTACCACCCAGGTTGCCTATACCTGGTCTCACGAGATCGATGAGGTGAGCAACGATCTCAATGGACTCTCCAACCCTTTCAACGCAAAATACGATCGCGCCTCGGGAACCGGATTCGACCGGCGTCATATCTTCAACGTCAATTACGTCTATGCCCTCCCGTGGTTTGCGAAAAGCTCCAACCTGGCGGCTCGCGAGATCCTGTCCGGTTGGGAGGTGTCGGGCGTAACGGTCGCGGAAGATGGTGTGCCCATTTACATCACCTATACCGGCGCAGACGTCGTTGGCCTGTCCTGCTGCTTTACAAACCGTCCCAACCTGGTGAAAAAGGTCTCCTATCCCAAGAACGTGGGTGCATGGTTCAGCACGGCTTCCTTTGCCGATCCAACCGCTCCCTGGGCTGGCGGCTCGAATCAGGGCTTCGGCAACGCTGGCAAGGACGCCGTTGTGGGACCCGGAATCTTCAACTGGAATCTGTCTCTGTCCAAGAGCATTCCGCTTGCACCCCACGAAGGACCGAAGCTTGAGCTTCGCTTCGAGTCCTTCAATACCTTCAACCATACCCAGTTCCAAGGCGTCGATACCGGCTCCCACGACGGGAACTTCGGTCAGGTGGTCAATGACTACGGTCCCCGCACCATGGAGCTAGGCGGAAAGATTCGCTTCTAAATTGTGACCCTTTTCCTTGGCGCGGCAGTGAGTTATTCACTGCCGCGCTCTCTTTTTGTTGATTCGCCCCGCCCTCGTATTGCGTCAGTCCTCCCTGCAGGCGACAATGGCAACGGAGTTGAATTTTGAATCGTTTTGCGCGCCGCACATTGGTCTTCATTACGCTGGCAATCGCAACTCTTCCGAGCAACGGCCAGACCGCGGACACTTCCGCCAGTCAGCCGCAGGAAGCGATCGCGTTGGAGCAGCAGGGAGACATTTCCGGCGCCGACTCTGCATGGCGCACCTGGTTGAAGGCTCATCCTACCGACGCCGCGGCCTGCGCCCGTTTGGGATTGCTTGAGGCTCGTCAGGATCACTACGCCGAGGCTGTAGCTCTCGATCGCAAGGCGCTGGCGCTCAAGCCCGCCCTGCCCGGCGTGAGGCTGAACCTGGGCCTGGCTCTGTTCAAATCCGGAGCTTTGAAGGATGCCATCCAGACCTTCACGCCGCTGCTCAAAAGCGAGCCTGCCTCCTCGCCCCAGGCCCTGCGCCTCGCCACCCTGATCGGGCTTGCGCACTATGGTTTGGGAGAGTATGCAACCGCGGTTCCTTATCTCCGCCAGGCCACGGCCGGCGATCCGCAGAATCTGCCATTCCGCCTCGCTTTGGCGCACAGTTGCCTGTGGTCAAAGCAGTATCAATGCGTCCTCGATGTCTACCACGAGATACTGACGTTGAATGCGGAATCCGCCGAAGCCGACATGCTGGCCGGCGAAGCGCTGGACGAGATGAAAAACAGTGCCGGCGCCACGGAGCAGTTCCGCGCTGCTGTCAAGGCCGATCCACGCGAGCCCAATGTGCACTTTGGATTGGGCTACCTGTTGTGGGGCCAACTGCAATATGAGGAAGCGGCAAAGGAGTTTCAGGCCGAACTCGCCAACAATCCCGAGCATGCCGAGGCGCTCGCCTATCTGGCCGACGCCGATATGCGATTGAATCATCCTGAGGCTGCTCCGCCGCTGCTTGAGAGAGCCATTCGCATCGATGCGAAGATCGCGCTGGCTCACCTTGACCTGGGCATCCTCGATAGCGATGCCGGCCGTAACAACGATGCCCTGCGGGAACTGAAGATTGCGGAGACGCTGAATCCCGCCGACCAGAATGTCCACTACCGGCTGGCGCGGTTCTATCAGTCAATCGGAAAGAAGGACGAAGCCAAGGCGGAGTTCGATAAGACACGCGGCTTGCAGAAAGCCGCCGACCAGTCGGTGTTCGACAAGCTCCACGCGGCCCAGGCGAAAGGAAAGCCGGAAGAAGACACACCCGCGGCGCCGCTTACAAAATAACTGCGAACTCCCGCTTGCTACCCGATCGGCCCGTCGCGGATTTGACACCTTCTCTGGATCAGCTCTTTCCTTTAAGCGACGCGGCTGGAACTGTAACTGACCCCATGCGCCCCGAGTTCTCATCCACGACGATAATCCGAAGCGATTCCGAACTCGGCTTCTGTTCGATGAACTGATCGAACGGAATTCCATCCCGCTGCAACGTCTCGTAAGTAGCAGGCTTCAACGTCAACCGCAGCGTCTGCCCGCTCACCCGCGCATGACCGCCCTCATCGTCTCGTTGCACCAGAAAGATGTCCAGCTTATCCACCCAGCGTTCGCCTTGCCGCTGAAGCGCCACGTCGTTGGTTGCGATGTTGAGCTTGAGCGTCGCCCCCTCTGACGCCGGAACAGGATGAGCGCTCACAACAATCTCGCTGACATCGACCGGTTGCCAAATCGCCTGTTGGAAGCGTTCCTTCAGCGTGGAGGGTTCCTTGGCGTACTCGTACCCGGTGCGGTAGCGCAGCGTCACGCCGCGCCGGCCGGGGAGTTTCACGGTGAGTTGGTGGTACTGGTTGTCGGCCGCGGTGTCGGGGGTAAATCCGAGCAGGTACGCGGCACGCCCATCGGCCACCACGCCGTTGAGATTCGCCGCGATGTCGCCGGAGCGCCGAAAGGGACGTCCGCCCGTGGCTTCCGCCATTTGCTGGATTTCAGGTTGAATCGCATGCGTATCCTGTTGCATCTGGGCAGCAATGTGGCCAGGCGCCTGACCACCGCCCTGCGGGCGTATCGGCGTGGTAACGCTCTGCGATAACTCGACGCTGCTGTTCTTGAAACTGGAGTCGATTGCCGTCGTCTCCAGTTGCGATGCGTCCAGCGGGTAGACGCTCACATGGGCATCGTTCATCACCTCCTGCACGTGCAGAACAAAGCCCTCAATGTGCGTGCTTCCCTTGTCAACGGACACTGCCTGGTCAGCCCAGTTTGCCAGCACGTTGTCACTGGTGATCCATACCAGGTTTTTATGGCCGGGGATCGCGGCAAGATGCGCGGACACGGCAGCCAGAATCGCTATCGCACGGAGCGCGGGATTGCTGCCATTGTCGCGCAGTTGTGGATCGACTGGGCTCGTCGTGTCCGGCCCCATATTGGTATTTCCATTCACCGATTGCAGATCAGCGGGATTCAGCACGGTATCGAACTGCTGACGGTTTCGCTGTTCCAGCTCCTGCGCCCGCGCCAAGTCTTGCGCATTGGGCATCCATCCATTCAACTTCGACGCAAGCAACGCATGATCGGCGGTTCCTTCCTCCAACACCTGAAAGCCGCGGCCATTCATGATGTAAAGTCCCACCAGCGCGTTTGCCGGCAGCCCGCGCAAAAACCGCAGCATCTCCGTGCGCGCATAAGTCAGATCCGTCCACGCCAGGTTGCCGGGGTCGATCAACAGAATCGTGACGCTGCCCGCCGTTGCTCCATCGCCAGGTTTCGCATCCGCAATCGCTGTGCGTCGATTGGAAAAGATGGGTTCTGTCGGCGCGGGGCCCGGCTGCCCTGGCGCTTTGGCGGCCTCCTCCGCGGACACGCCGCTTGACTCGCTGAAGAATTGCACTGTCTGTTTGCGCCCGTTGTCGTAGATCTCAAAGTCCTCCGGCTTCAGGTCGGTCACCGGATGGCCTTTTTTATCGACAGCCACCACTCCCACGTCAACCAGACGGGTGGTTACGTGCAGCATAAAGCCGGTACCCTGCTCCGATCCGGCAATATCGGTGGGCTGTGGCAGACCGGTCGACTCCGCCACACTCATCTCGGGGGCAGCAGTCTCCGGCGCTTGTCCTGAACTGGTCGGCGTTGCAGCAGCCGAAGGCGCAGCGACGGGACTGGGCTCCGCCGCTGCCGCAGCCATCGGAGTCTCGGCTGAGGTTGGCGAACCAGAACCCGTCGTTTCTGCAGGGACAGAGGTAGTCGCATTCCCTTCTGCCTCGGCGTTTTCGCCGGTCAAGATTTTGGACTCCGCGCGGAACAGGTGATACTGCTCAAAGGCAACATCGTCCAGGAAGGTCTGCAGTGGCTTCTCAGTATCCTGGTTGTTCTGTTCCACCCGTGTGGCGGAGTAGCGCTGCATGCGCACAGTGCGGATGTCCTGCTCATGCGCCAGCGAGATCGAGACGCTTTTCAGCGGACAGATGTAGGACATATTCCCAATCTTCACGGCGCCATATTCAACCACGATGTTTGCCTTCACAATTGGATCGGACTTGCTCAGTTCTGCCGCTACCGTGAGGCGAAGGATCGATCCATTCGCAGGATCAATCGCGATCTCGCCGTGGTATCCCGAGAGCTGTTTGAAAACACGATTCTTGGCCTCTTGGATGCAGCAGTAATTCACCTCGTAATGCGAATCTGACTTGGGCACCGCATAGCTGAAGACGGCGAGCGGGCCAGTCGTGCCCTGCTCCCAGTGGCTCCAGCCCATCGTCCCCTGGGCAGCATCCACCAATACCGTCTTTAGGATGGGTCCAAAGACTCCCCAGGTGGTCAATCCCGATGTCTGCGCCTCGGGATGTTCGCCCTTTGCCGCTCCTGACTCCACCACCTCTTCTCCGTCGCGATAAAACACCGCGTCGCTGGATCGAGCCACGGGGTGTAACGGCTGATAGGGGGTGAAGGTCCCCGACACCGAACCAGGTTCAAGCGCCGAACCGGTGTCTAACTGTCTTGGCGGCGTATCTTCAAACCGAATCATATCCCGGGTGGCAAAAAAATCTGGCAACCGCGACAAGGTCTTGCTGGCATAGTCCACCGCAAGAGCCACGATCTGGCGTTGCGTTGCAGTATCTGGAGCGGGCGTGGCTGGTATCTCCGTCGTGGGTGGGGCGAGAAATGCCGACGCATCCGACAGCGCTACCAACGCCTGCCGGGACTCAGGGCCGGGCAAGTCCGCCTCCCAGCGCGCGAGCTTCGCCGCACTGAGCCGTTCGCTTAGTTCCACATTGATTAGTTGCTGCGCCACTTTCGCGTCCGGCTTGCCATGGGCCGCGGTCAACAACCGGTCCAACTGCTCCACCGTCACGCGCTTGGCCGCGAACGCCGGCAGGGTCATCCCTGCCACACACAAGAAGAGAATGAATCTGCGCATCGCGCCCCCTTGCGTCGACACTAGGGTAGTTTCGCCGCGCCAGCTTCCGCCGGCTTGGATGAAACAATGCCTGCGCCTTCGCGTACCGAATAGAAATGGTTGGCCATAAGGTTCGTCAACGTTTCAACCTTTCCGTCCGGCCATAACACTTCAGCCTTATCCACGCGCGGATGGTCGCCCAAGCCAAAGTGAATACGCAAATCATTCTGCGACAGATAACTGCCGCCGCTGATGACTTCGCCCAGCTGCACCAGATCGCCCGCTGTAGCGCGCACACGCGCATCCAATGCCAGCCGATTGCACTTTACACCTTCCAACTGAAAGCTGATCCAGTGGTTCTGCGGTCCTCCTTCCGGACGCAGAATCATCGGTTCGCCTTTCAGATTCTCAATCACCGCTTCGAGCCTGCCGTCATTGAACAGATCGCCGATGGCCAATCCGCGGCTCACCTGCGGAATCTGGAGCGCTCCCCCTGCCAGCTTGCTTATGTCCTTGAACGTTCCATTGCGCTGATTGAGGAACAGTAACTTCGGTTCCAGGTATTTCAAACCGGTACTTATCTGCTCCACCTGTGGATAGACATGGCCGTTGACGATGAAGACATCCTGCCAGCCACTGTTGGCAAAATCGACAAAGGCATCGCCCCACCCGACATACCCACGAGTGCCCAGTCCGATTCCCGAGGCGATTGAAACATCTGTAAAACTCATGTTACCGTCGTTGCGATAAAACGCTGCGTATTCATTGTCGAAGTGCGAGATCAGCAGGGACATGCGCCCGCTGTGCATATAGTCGCCGAAGGCAATCCCCATATTGGCCTGCCGTGCGCCGCTCTCGCTCAGTCCCACGCCCGAAGGGAGGCTGACATCCTCAAAAGCGCCGTGGCCGTTCCCTTGATAAAGATAGTTTGGCTGACCGTCATTGGTGACAAACAAATCCAGCTTGCCATCGTTATTGAAGTCCGACCAGATGGCAGTCAGACCATAACGTCGCTCCTCATCCCCGACGCCGGATTTCTTTGAAACATCTGTAAAAGTTCCATCCCTGTTGTTGTGATAAAGATTGTCCGGAGATCCCTTCAGCCCGCGCGGTCCGCACTGCACATCGATCCCCATATATTTGCAGGAGTCACTGGATCCAAAAGCAGCCATGTCGTCCAGTTGAAAATCCACGTAGTGCGAAACAAACAGATCGGCCCAGCCATCGCCGTCGTAGTCTCCAAAGGCCGCCCCGGTGGCCCACATGTGGTCTCCGCTCAAACCCGCCTCTTTGGTTACATCGGTAAATGTGCCGTCACCGTTGTTTCGGTATAGAACTACCCCGCCGAAACAGGTAACGAGCAGGTCTGGACGTCCATCGTTGTTATAGTCCCCGACCGACGCGCCCATCGCCCAGCAGGGATATCCAACGCCAGCTTTGTCGGTAACGTCCGTGAAAGTTCCGTCGTGGTTGTTATGGTACAAAACGCTGCGCGCCTTCTGGCCGTGGAGCGCCATTTCAACGCTCTGTGCATTCGTGAAATAAATGTCTGGCCATCCGTCGCCATCGTAATCGAAGATCGCAACGCCGCCGCTCATCGACTCCACAATAAATTTCTGCTCAGGGCTGGAAAAGTGCTCGAATTGAATCCCTGTCGAAGAGGTAATGTCCACCAGCTCGGGATAACTCCCCGTTCCCAGGCTGGCACGCCCCGTGAACGGAGCTTTTGCCTTCACTTGCTGATTCACCGGAGGGCGCGAAACTAAGGGCGGAAACTGGCCCAGGGCCGCTGAAGCCAGCCATAAACCCATGGCTGCCGCGCACAGCTTTACGTCGTCCACTCCGAAAATGGGCATGGTGACTCCGTCAGCGGTGCGTTGCCGGTCGCACCCGGCTTTCCAGTAGCTGGCGAGTGGCTGGACCACTCCGATGGCATTCCTTTGTAGCCTGCGGACTATCCGTAGACGCAACTGGACAGTACTGAATCTGATGCTCCGCCGAATCGCAAACGACTGCTGCACAAACAGTGTACGCGTCATAAGGTCGAGTCGCATTCATGCAGGTGAGTGGCGAAGCTTTGGCTCGCTGAGCAAATCATCCACTCGTCCGGGGGGGGTGGAACGCCGGCAAGCACAAGGCGATGAGCTACAAGCGCATGAATGAGACCGAAGCGCGCCTGAAGCAGGAGATCGATGCGCTGCTGGCTGCTGCGGAAAAGACCGATGCCGAAATAGCGGCTCAGCGCGCTCACGGCGTTACAGATGAATCCAGCCGGCAAGAATGAGCCAGAGCGAGCCGCCGGCGACAACAAGCCACAGAAGAATTCCCTGCAGCAACGGGCGCGCACCGACTTCGCGGATCGTGCGCATGGACAGGCCAGTCCCGATCAGGTAAAGCGTGACGGTGAGCCCAACGACGCCGAGATGCCGCAGCACGGGATAAATGGGCCGGAGCAGAGGAAGATACGTGTTGGCGACCGCAGCCAGGCAGAAGAACAGAATGAACCACGGCCATTGAATGCGCGCCTTGCTTTTCTTGGCGATTGCGGTCCCCACCGACAGCGGCACAATCCACAACGCGCGCGCCAGCTTGACGGTGGTGCCGACGGCCAGCGCGGTTGCACCATACTTGGCTGTGGCGCCGACGACAGAGCTGATGTCGTGAATGGAGAGCGCCGCCCACAGGCCAAACTGCGTTTGCGTCATGTGCAGTGCGAAGCCGATGGTGGGGAATGCCAGCAGCGCCACGGAGTTCAACACGAAGACGGTGCCAAGCGAGACGCCGATCTCGTCCTGAGTCGCGTCGGTGATGGGAGCAATGGCAGCGATGGCGCTGCCGCCGCAGATGGCGGTGCCGGCGGAGATAAGGTAGGAGACTCGCTGCTTGACGCGCAGGAGTCTTCCCAGCCCCCAGCCTAGAAGCATTGCGATGCTGATGCTGCCGGCTGTGTAGATAAAGCCCGATCGGCCCGCGTGCATCACCTGTTGCAGGTCCATGCCAAACCCGAGACCCACAACAGAGGCCTGCAGCAAGATCCTGGACAGCTGCTTTGCTTCCAGGTGAAACGGGTGAACGAAGGTGAAGCCGTACGCGAGGCCGCAGGCAAGTGCGATGGGAGGAGACACCAGACCACTGGCCGCGATGATCAATCCGATGAAGAACAGGTTCTTGGACACGTATCCAGTCTTGTTGTTCTGGAAGCCAAAGTCCAAGCAGAAGTTTTGATGCCTTATTTGGAATTCTTATGGGCCCGCGGAGCCGCGGCTCTCTGCTTGCCGGCGCGGGCGATGAGGAATCGGCGAAACGCCCCCGCCACGCCCTGCGGCCCCGGACCGGCTGCGTAGGCGATGAGAAACTCCCGGCGAATGCGCATGCCTTCAATCTCAATGATCTTGAAACTGCGATCGAGGCGCAGGTCTTTGGCGATGGCGCTGCGCGAGGCGAATCCGATGCCCAGCCCCGCTTCCACGGCGGACTTGATGGCCTCAGTTGAATCGAGTTCCATCACGATATTCATGGAAGCGCGCTTGATGTTCTGCCGCGCAAATTCCTGCTCGATCACATGGCGCGTGCCTGACCCGCGCTCCCGCATGAGCAACCGAGCGGACGCAACTTCCGCGCAGGTTACCGAGCTGCGCTCAGCCCACTCGTGTGTTGCGGAAACGATGAGCACCAGTTCGTCTTCAAGAAACGGTTCGGTCCTGACCTCGCGGCTGCGCGCGGGCCCTTCAATCAACCCCAGCGCGATCTTCTGCTTCTTCACCGCTTCAACGATGTGCTCGGTGTTGCCGCTGATGAGCGTGGCCTGCACGCGGGGATGCTCCCGGCTGAACTCACCGAGCAGCCGCGGCAGCACATATTGAGCGATGGTTGTGGAGGCGCCCAGCGCCAGCGGCCCGGCGTGTTCGCCGCTCAGGGCGGCCATCTCATGCTCGGCCTTCATCAGCAGCGCGTGGACCTGCTCCGCGTAATCAAGCAGAACGCTGCCCGCCCGGGTGATGGCGATGTGCGCTCCCGAGCGGTCGAAGAGCTGAACCTCAAGCTCCTCTTCGAGTGCCTTGATCTGCAAACTCACCGCGGGCTGGGTGAGATACAGTTCCTCCGCGGCCCTGCGGAAGCTGAGTTGCTCCGCAACAGCCCGGAAGACCACGAGACGAAAATTGTCGAGACTCGCCATGGGTTGATTTGAAGAGCCAGCAATGGTGAAACGAAGGCCATCGCAACAGCCAGCTAGTGTGGTGTCTCAGAAGTTCGTAACACTTATTTCTGAGTTGGGTTTCAGGCTGCGACCCCCGAGAAGCAAATCCTTCGCCTCACCACCCCCAAACTGAAGGGCGTTTGGGGCCCCTTTCACTCAGGATGACAGGTCATTTTATGCTATGGATTTTAGGGACAGGACGCTAGAATGCGGCAGCGCCCGCTTCGGCAACGGCATGATCCTGCACACCGGACCCGCCGCTGACGCCGATTGCGCCCA
>Ga0182030_10012472_pt1 | contig 17009 bp, 16 predicted proteins | sample 812S3MmetaG_FD_121299 | JGI IMG/M metagenome (GOLD analysis project Ga0182030, IMG submission 121299) | Permafrost microbial communities from Stordalen Mire, Sweden - 812S3M metaG (Illumina Assembly) | ecosystem: Environmental > Terrestrial > Soil > Wetlands > Permafrost | place: Sweden...
CCCGGTGAAGAAGGCCGCCAAGGCCACCAAGTCCGCCCGGGCCGTGTCCTCCGCCCCGGCGTCGTCGTCCTCGTCGGCTCCGGCGGCGGCCGCGACCTCCGCCCCGGCGGTCACCTCCGCCCCGGCCAGGAAGACGGTGTCGTCCGCATCGAGCGTGGCGGCGCCGAGCTCCGCCCCCGTCAAGAAGGCCCCGCCGCGTCCGGTGGACGCCCCGGCTGCGGCCCCGTCGACGTCGACCGGGGCCGACGCGCCCGCGCCCCGCTCGCCCCGGCTGATCAGCAGCCGCCCGACACCGCCTCCTGCGCCCGCCCCGGCCGCGGCGTCCGCACCCGCCGCCACGCCGGCACCCCAGGCCCCGGCCGCGCATGCGCCCGACACGGCGGCCCCGGTGGCGCCGGACCGCCAGCAGCACGCCACGCGCCCTCCCCTCAGCCCGACCGGCCGACCGGTGCCGCCGCCCCCCGGGCCGCGGCCGCCCCTCGGCCCGAGCGGGCGTCCGATTCCGCCCCCGCCCGGCATGGGCGGGCGCAAGCCCACTGCAGCGCCGTCAGGCCCCCGGTCCGGTGGCGCCTACCCGGCGCGGACCGGCGGCCGCCCCACGGGTGCCGGTCGCCCGAGCGGTGGGCCGGGAGGCCCGTCGAGCAGCGGTGGCTTCGGAGGCCGGCCCTCCGGTGGCGGCTTCGGGGGCCGCAGTGGTGGCGGCGCGCCCACGGGTGCACCGCCCCCGGGTGGGCGCGGCGGTGGCGGCATGGCCGGGCGCCGCCCGCCTCAGCGCAGGGCACGGCGTCGTCGCCGCAACCTCGAGGAGCTCGAGCCGACGCAGCTCACCACCTACCAGCCGTCGACGGCGCCGGTGCCCGAGGGCGAGGTCATCGTCGAGCGCGGCTCGACCGCGCGCGACCTGGGCCCCAAGCTCAACCGGAGCGCCGGCGACATCGTCCGCTTCCTGCTCCTGCAGGGCGAGATGGTCATGGCGACCCAGTCACTGACCGACGACATGATCGAGCTCTTCGCGGCCGAGCTCGGGGCCGACGTGCGCTTGGTCGACCCCGGCGAGGAGCAGGAGGCCGAGCTGTTGGCCCGGTACTTCGAGGACGAGGACGAGGAGGACGAGGCCGACCAGCGGCCACGTGCACCGGTCGTCACCGTGATGGGCCATGTCGACCACGGAAAGACCCTGCTGCTCGACCGCATCCGCTCGACCGACGTGGTCGCGGGGGAGGCGGGCGGGATCACCCAGCACATCGGGGCCTACCAGGTGGAGTGGCGCGACCACCCCATCACGTTCATCGACACCCCGGGCCACGCCGCCTTCACGGCGATGCGCGCCCGCGGGGCGCAGGTCACCGACATCGTGATCCTCGTGGTGGCCGCCGACGACGGCGTGATGCCACAGACCATCGAGGCCATCGACCACGCCAAGGCGGCCGAGGTGCCGATCATCGTGGCGGTCAACAAGATGGACCGGCCAGACGCCGACCCGGCCCGGGTGCTCCAGCAGCTCTCGGAGCGCGAGTTGGTGCCCGAGGCATGGGGCGGCGACACGATCGTGGTCGAGGTCTCCGCCCTGCAGGGCACCGGCGTGGAGGAACTGCTCGAGCAGATCGTGCTCGTGGCCGAGGTCGAGGAGCTGACGGCGCGGGTCGAGGGCGAGGCGCGCGGCGTCGTGCTCGAGGCCAACCTGGAGGCCGGCCGCGGCCCCGTGGCCACCGTGATCGTGCAACAGGGGACGCTGCGCGTCGGCGACCCCGTCGTGGCCGGCGCCGCCTGGGGCAAGGTGAAGGCCCTCGTCGACGACAAGGGCGACCACATCAAGGAGGCGCTGCCGTCGACGCCGGTGCAGGTGCTCGGCTTCTCCGAGCCGCCCCACGCCGGCGACGAGATGCGCGCCGCCAAGGACCTGGCCCGGGCGCGCACGCTCGGTGAGGCCCGGGCCCAGCGCTTCCGCCTCTCGGGGCACAAGCCGGTCGCGGCCGCCGCGGGCGCCAAGCTCGAGGACCTGTTCGAGCAGATCTCGCGCGGCGAGACGGCCACCCTGAACATCGTCCTGAAGGCGGACGTGCAGGGTTCGCTCGAGGCCGTGACCGAGTCGCTACGGCGGCTCGAGCGCGACGACGTGAAGCTGAGCTTCGTCCTGCGGGGCATCGGCGGCATCACGGAGAACGACGTCCAGTTGGCGGCCGCCTCCAACGCCACGATCATCGGCTTCAACGTGCGGCCCGACAAGCGCTCGCGCGAGCTGGCCGAGACGTCCGACGTCGAGATCCGGACCTACGAGATCATCTACAAGCTCCTGGAGGACCTGGAGGCGGCCATGCTCGGCCTGCTCTCGCCGGTCTACGAGGAGGTCGTCACGGGCGAGGCCGAGGTGCGCGAGGTGTTCCGCGTGCCCCGCATCGGCGCAGTCGCCGGCTGCTATGTGCGCGACGGGAAGATCACCCGCGGCTCCAAGGTGCGCTTCCTGCGTGAGGGGACCGTCATCTGGAAGGGATCCATCAACTCCCTGCGCCGCTTCAAGGATGATGTCCGTGAGGTCGCCGCCGGCTTCGAGTGCGGCATCGGGCTGTCGGACTTCCAGGACCTCAAGGATGGCGACGTGATCGAGACCTACGAGGAGCGCGAGATCGCCAGGAGCTGAGAGGCTCAGGGACTTCACGAGCTGAGGAGCTGACGCGGTGAAACGGCGCACGGCGACATACCCGCGTGCGTTGCGGGTCAACCAGGTGTTGCGGCAGGTGGTGGCCGAGGAGCTCGAGCGGTTGGTCGACGCCGACGAGCTGCCGATGATGACCGTGACCTCCGTGGACACCGCGGCCGACATGCGGACCGCAGTGGTGTACCTGGCCACCCTCGACGAGGAGATGGCGGTTGCGCTCGAGGAGCGCCGCGGCCACCTGCAGCGCATCGTGGGGTCGCAGATGACGATGAAGCGCACGCCGCGCCTGACGTTCCGGCCCGACCCGGCGATCGCCGCCGGCTCCAGGGTCGAGGAGCTGCTGCGCGGGTTGCACGAGGGGGAGTCGCGGGCCGACGAGCCGTGAGCCGGTGAGCGTCAACGGCCTGGTGGTCGTGGACAAGGACGCGGGCTGGACCTCGCACGACGTGGTCGGCCGCTGCCGCCGCATCTTCGGGCAGCGCCGCGTCGGGCACGCGGGGACGCTGGACCCCGACGCCACGGGTGTCCTGCTGGTCGGGCTGGGCCGCGCCACCCGGCTCATGCGCTTCCTGACCGCGCTGCCGAAGACCTACACGACCGACATCGTGCTCGGGACCGCGACCTCCACCCTGGACGCCTCGGGCGAGGTGGTCGGCACCTACGACATGTCGCAGGTGACCCCCGAGCAGGTGCGGGCCGCGGCCGCCGCGCTGACGGGGGAGATCGAACAGGTGCCCCCCATGGTCTCGGCCGTCAAGATCGGCGGCCGGCGCCTGCACGAGCTGGCGCGCCAGGGGATCGAGGTGGAGCGCCCGGCTCGACCGGTCACCGTGTACCGCTTCGACACCGAGCCCGACCCGGCCCGGCCCGGCGTGTACCGGGCCGAGGTGGAGTGCTCGTCGGGCACCTACGTCCGGGTGCTGGCCCACGACCTCGGCCTGGCCCTCGGCGGTGGGGCGCACCTGGCCAACCTGCGGCGGACCCGCATCGGCTCCTTCGGCGAGGACGAGATGCGCCCGCTCGAGCTGATCGGACCGGACGCCGTGCTGTCGCCGGCCCAGGCCATGCGGGACCTCGACTTCGTGCGGGTCGAGCCGGCCGCCGCCGCCTCCATCCGCACCGGCCTCCCGCTGGACAGGGTCCCCCTGGGCGCAGTCGGCGATGGGCCGTGGGCGATGCTCGACGAGCACGGCGACCTGTTGGCCGTCTACGAGGCGACGGGCACCGACCGGATCCGGCCGGCCGTCGTGCTGGCCGGGGCGTGACGGGCACCCGACTACCCTCGGTCGCGATGCCCGGACCAGGAACCGCCGTCACCATCGGGGCCTACGACGGGGTCCACCTCGGGCACCGCGCCCTGCTCGGTGACCTCTCGGCACGAGCGGAGGCCGCGGGGCTCTCCACGGTGGTCGTCACCTTCGACCGCCACCCCGCCTACGTCGTGCGCCCGACGTCGGCCCCGAGGCAGCTCACGACCCTGGAGCAGAAGCTCGAGCTCCTGGCCGACTGCGGCATCGACCGCACGCTGGTGGTGCCCTTCGACGCCACCCGGGCCGAGGAGTCGGCCGAGGACTTCGTCAAGGAGGTGCTCGTCGACGAGCTGTCGGCCCGCCTGGTCGTGGTGGGGGAGGACTTCCACTTCGGGCACGGCCGGCGCGGCAACGTCGAGCTCCTGCGCCGCCTCGGGGCGGAGTACGGGTTCGAGGTGGTCGGCGTCGGCCTCACGGGCGACGGGCGCGACCCGGTGTCCTCCACCCGCATCAGGGCGCTCATCGCGGCGGGCGACGTGGCGGCGGCGACTCGGCTACTGGGCCGGCCGCACGAGGTACGGGGGCCGGTCGTCCACGGCGACGGCCGGGGTGGGCCCGAACTCGGGTTCCCGACGGCCAACCTGGCCGTCCCCGACGACATCGCGCTCCCGGCGGACGCCGTCTACGCCGGGCACTTCCGGCGGGCGGACGGCACGGTGCACCAGGCGGCGATCTCGGTGGGGCGCCGGCCTACCTTCTACGAGCCGGGCAGCGCGCCGGTGCTGGTGGAGGCGTATCTCCTGCACTTCGACGGCGACCTCTACGGGGAGGCGGCCCGGGTGACCTTCGCCCACCGGCTCCGGGCCGAGCGGCGCTTCGAGAGCATCGAGGCCCTGGTGGCCCAGATGCGGGCCGACGTGGAGGCCACCGAGAGGGTGCTGGCCTCGGCCGATCTTCCCTGATCAACGGGCAGGTGCTACCATGTTCGGCGGCTGGGGAAGGTTCCCGGCACACTCCGACGAAATCTCCGAGGTACTTCCTTCATGCCCGACACGCAGAGCACCATCGCCGAGTACCGGTTGCACGAAAGTGACACCGGTTCTCCCGAGGTGCAGATCGCGCTCTTGTCGGGACGGATCAACCACCTGACGGAGCACTTGAAGGAGCACAAAGGGGACCACCACACCAGGCGGGGCCTGATGAAGCTCATCGGCCAGCGCCGCCGGCTGCTCGACTACGTCCGCAAGAACGACGTCGAGCGCTACCGCACCATCATCAGCCGTCTCGGCATTCGAAGGTAGCGGAGCACCACAAAAACGGGCGTCTTGAGCCGCTGGCTGCCAGTCGCCGGTCACTTCCACAGCGAGGTGGTCGACCACTGGGAACCAGACGAAGAGATGCCCCCGACAAAACGAGGAGCATCATGTCTGATGCCATTTCCGTATCGGTCCCGATCAGCGGGACCGATCGCACCATGTCCTTCGAGGCCGGGAAGCTGGCCCAACTCGCGGACGGCGCCGTCCTGGCCCGCATCGGGGACACCGTCCTGCTGGCCACCGCCACGGCGGCCCGCTCGGTACGGGAGGGGACCGACTTCTTCCCGCTGACCGTCGACATCGAGGAGCGGACCTACGCCGCGGGCAAGATCCCCGGCTCGTTCTTCCGGCGGGAGGGCAAGAGCTCGGACCAGGCCATCCTGACCTGCCGGCTGATCGACCGGCCGCTGCGGCCGTCGTTCCCCGAGGGCTTCCGCAACGAGGTGCACGTGGTCGGCACCATCGTCGGCGCCGACCAGGTCAACCCGCACGACGTGTTGGCCATCAACGCGGCCTCGGCGGCGCTGATGATCTCGGGCATCCCCTTCGACGGCCCCATCGGGGCGGTCCGGATCGCCTACACCACCGAGGGTGAGTGGATTCCGCACCCCACCTTCCAGGAGGGTGAGGAGTCCACCTTCGAGCTCGTCGTGGCCGGCCGCGCGCTGAGCGACGACGCCGACAGCGAGATCGCCATCATGATGGTCGAGGCGGGCGGGACCGAGAAGTCGTGGTCGTACTACGAGACGGGCGCACCCAAGGTCACCGAAGAGGTGCTGGCGGCCGGACTCGAGGCGTCCAAGCAGTGGATCCGCGAGTCCATCAACCTGCAGCGCCGCCTGGTCGAGGACTTCACGGCGGCACGCGGGCCGATTCAGACCATCCCGTTCTCCACCTTCACCGACTACCAGGACGACGTGTGGGCGCGGGTCGAGGCCGTCGGCACCGAGCCGATCGCCAAGGCCAACCTGGTCACCAGCAAGGCCGAGCGCAACGCCGCACTCGATGCCGCCGGCGCGGAGATCCGCGCCGCCCTGGGCGACGAGTTCGAGGACCGCCCCGGCGAGGTCAAGGCGGCCATCCGCTCGCTGACCAAGAAGCTGGTGCGCAAGCGCATCGTCGAGGACGGGGTCCGGGTCGACGGCCGGGGCACCTCGGACATCCGGCCCCTCTCGGCGGAGATCGACCTGTTCCCCACGGCACACGGCTCGGCGCTCTTCCAGCGCGGTGAGACCCAGGTGCTCAACGTGACGACGCTCGGCATGCCCCGCATGAACCAGCTGCTCGACACGATCACCCCGGTCGAGACCAAGCGCTACATGCACCACTACAACTTCCCGCCCTTCTCGACCGGCGAGACCGGGTTCATGCGCGGCCCGAAGCGGCGCGAGATCGGGCACGGGCTGCTGGCCGAGCGGGCATTGCTGCCCGTCGTCCCGAGCGCGGAGGAGTTCCCCTACACCCTGCGCGTCGTCTCCGACGTGCTGGCCTCGAACGGGTCCACCTCCATGGCGTCGGTCTGCGGTTCCACGCTGTCGCTGATGGCGGCCGGCGTGCCGATCAAGGATCCGGTGGCGGGCATCGCCATGGGCCTGGTCTACGACGAGGGCCGTTACGTCACCCTGACGGACATCCTGGGTTCCGAGGACGCCTTCGGCGACATGGACTTCAAGGTGGCGGGCACGGCGGACGCGGTGACCGCGCTGCAGCTCGACACGAAGATCGACGGCCTCCCGGCCGACGTGCTGGCCAAGGCACTGCTCCAGGCCAAGGAGGCCCGCCTCACCATCCTGGGCGTCATGGCCGCCGCCATCGCCGAGCCCCGCGACCACGTCGCGGCCAGCGCACCGAAGATCGTCTCCATGGAGATCCCGATCGACAAGATCGGCGAGGTCATCGGCCCCAAGGGCAAGGTCATCAACACCCTGCAGCAGGAGACCGGGGCCGACATCGCCGTCGACGACGACGGCGTCGTCGGGACGGTCACCATCGGCGCCAAGGACGGGCACGCCGTCGAGGAGGCACGTCGCCGGATCTCGCTGATCCTCGACCCGCCGACCGCCGACGTCGGGGCGGTCTACGCGGGCAAGGTGGTCAACATCACCAAGTTCGGCGCCTTCGTCAACGTGCTCCCGGGTCGTGACGGCCTGCTGCACATCTCGAAGCTTTCGTCGCTCGCCGGCGGCAAGCGGATCAACAACGTCGAGGACGTGCTCGTGCTGGGCCAGGCGGTCGAGGTCCGCGTCGACGACATCGACCCGCAGGGCAAGGTGTCGCTGTCCCTGGCCTCCGCGCCCGAGGCGGCACGCGACTCGGGCTCGGGCTCGGGATCGGGCGCCGGTGGCAGCGGAGGGGCCGGCAACGGCGACGCCGCGCCGTCGTCGGGCTCCACGGGGTCGGCCCCGCGGTCGGCACCGTCCTTCGAGGACGCGTTCGAGGCCGAGCTGGTGGCGGACCTGGGTGACCTGGGTCCCGGCGCCGCCGAGGCCGAAGGCGGCCGCAGTGACCGCGGCGAGCGCGGCGACCGCCGCCCGCCACGCGGTCGTTCCCGCCGTCGTTGATCGAGACGTCCGTCCTGCCGAGCGGCATCCGCCTGGTCACCGAGACCATGACGGACGTCCGCTCGGTGGCGGTCGCCTACTGGGTCGGCACCGGGTCGCGTGACGAGCCCGGCGAGCTGGCCGGGGCGTCGCACTTCCTGGAGCACCTCCTGTTCAAGGGCACCGAGGATCGCTCCGCCGCGGCGATCGCCGAGGCGCTCGACGAGGTGGGGGGCGACTGCAACGCTTTCACCACCAAGGAGTACACGACGTTCTACGTCCGCCTCCTCTCCGAGGACCTGGGGCTCGGGCTGGACATCCTGAGCGAGATCATGTGGACGCCGGCCCTGCGCTCCGAGGACATCGAGGCGGAGCGCACCGTGATCCTCGACGAGATCCTCATGCACGCCGACGAGCCCGCCGACCTGGCGTCCGAGCGCTGGCAGTCGGCTCTGTTCCCGGGCCACGCGCTCGGGCGCGACACGCTGGGGACGGCATCCTCGGTGCAGCGGATCACCCGCGAGGACATCCGTGCCTTCCTCGAGCGCCACTACCGGCCCTCGAACATCGTGGTCTCGGTGGCCGGGGACTGCACCCACGACGCCGTGGCCGCCGACCTGGAGCGCCGCTTCCTCGGGACGCCGGGAGGCGCGGCGCCGTCCCGGAGCGCGCCGGGGCCCGACGTGGTCACACTCGACGTCGTGCGACGGCCCACGGAGCAGGCGCACCTCGTCTACGGCGTGCGCTCGGTGTCGCGCTTCGACGAGCGACGCTGGCCGCTGGCCGTGCTCAACCATGTCCTCGGGGGCGGCCTGTCGAGCCGGCTGTTCCAGAAGGTGCGCGAACAGCGCGGGCTGGCCTACTCGGTGTGGTCCGAGCGGGCGGCCTACGAGGACGCCGGCTCACTGGCGGTGGTGGTCGGGACGGCGCCCGAGCACGTGGACCAGGTGCTGCAGATCGTCAGCGAGGAGCTCGAGCTGCTGGCGTCCGAGGGTGTGAGCGATCGGGAGCTGGCCGTGGCCAAGGGGAACCTGCGTGCCGAGATGCTCCTCTCGGGCGAGGACTCCGGTGCGCGCATGAGTCGCATTGGCGCCTCCCTGCTGCTGCACGGCGAGATCCTCTCGGTCGACGAGGTGCTGGCCCGCATCGACGGGGTGGAGCGCGACCAGGTGCGCGACGTGGCGGCCGAGCTGGCCACCGCACCACGCACGATGAGCGCGGTGGGCCCGTTCGACGAGCACGACTTCGAGTCCCACCTGCCCGCCCTGGCCGCCCGGTAGCCTGCAGGCCATGCACAGGGTCGGTGTGGTCGGCGCCGGCGGCCGCATGGGCCAGGAGGTCTGCCGCGCCGTGTCGGAGGCGGCCGACATGGAGCTGGTCGCCGCCATCGACCCCGCGCATGTGGGGGAGGACGCCTGCGGCTGCTCGATCGTCGGCGAGGTGATCGCGTTGGCGGACCTCGGCGCCGAGGTGGTGGTGGACTTCACCATCGCCGAGGCCGTACGGCACAACGTGCCGCACTACGCCGACCAGGGGGTGCACACCGTCATCGGGACGAGCGGGCTGTCCGACCACGACGTGGCCGCGCTCACCGACCGTTTCGAGGGGAGCCGGGCCAACGCCATCGTGGTGGCGAACTTCGCCATCGGGGCCGTCCTGCTGATGCACTTCTGCCGCATCGCGGCGCCCCTCATGGAGGGGGTGGAGATCATTGAGCTGCATCACGACGCCAAGCGCGATGCGCCATCGGGGACGGCCATGCACACCGCGGCCGTGATCGCCGCGGCGCGTCGGGAGTCGGGCGCGGGCCCCCTCCCACCGGACCCGACCACCGACCTGGTGCTGGCCGGCGCCCGCGGGGCCGAGGCGCCCGACGGCGTCCACGTGCACTCGGTGCGGCTGCCCGGCCTGGTGGCGCACGAAGAGGTGATCTTCGGCGCCCAGGGCCAGAGTCTCAGCCTGCGCCACGACTCCTACGACCGCCGCTCCTTCATGCCGGGTGTCCTGCTGGCGGTGCGTTCGGTGGCGGACCGGCCGGGCGTGACGGTGGGCCTCGAGGCGTTGCTGGGGCTGTGAACCCCGAGGTCCGGGAGCGCCTGCTGCAGGCCACCTACGACTGCGTGGCCCGTTGGGGACTGGCCAAGACGACGGTCGAGGACGCGGCGCGCCAGGCGGGCGTCTCGCGGGCCACCGTGTACCGCTACTTCCCCGGGGGGCGCGACGAGCTGATCTCGGCCGTGGTGGGGTGGGAGTTCGCCCGGTTCTTCCTCCGGCTGTACGAGGAGGTGTCCGACGCGGAGGGGCTGGAGGAGGTCATGGAGCGGGGCATCGTGTTCGCGCACCATGCCCTCGTGGAACACGAGGTGCTGCAGCGCATCCTCGTGACCGAGCCCGAGATCCTCCTGCCGCGCCTGACGACCGAGGCGGAGGGGACGCACACCCTGGTGGCTGCCTTCCTGGCGCCCTACCTCGTCCGCCACGGGATGGCCGAGGGCACCGACCTCGACATCGCGGCCGACTTCCTGGCCCGCATGGTGCTGTCCTACATCAGCTCGCCGGGGCGCTGGGACCTCGACGACCCCGAGCAGGTTGCGCTGCTCGTCCGGTCCGAGCTGCTGGCCGGCATCCGGTGAGCAGCCCGCTCCCGGAGCCCGCACCGGCGCCCCCGTGCTACCGGCACCCCGATCGGGCCGCCTCGGTCCTGTGCGCGCACTGCGACCGCCCCATCTGCACCGACTGCATGGTGCAGGCGCCCGTGGGCTGGCAGTGCCCACCGTGCACCTCCGAGGGCGCGAAGCGCTCGCGTCAGGTGCCGGCCTTCACCCACACGAGCCCCGGGCGGACGGGCGTGGTCGGATCCACCAACCCCACGCCGATGGTCCTGGCGATCATCGCGGTCAACGTGGTGGTGTTCTTCCTCGAGCGGTTCGGGACCGACACCCGGCTCGTGGACCGCTACGCCATGTGGCCCGCCGCGGTGCACCTGGAGAACCAGTACTACCGGGCCTTCACGGCCATGTGGCTCCACGCCAACTTCCTGCACATCTTCTTCAACATGCTGGCCCTCCTCATCGTCGGGCCGGCGGTCGAGGTGCTCCTTGGCAAGGCCCGCTTCCTCGCCCTGTACCTGGTCGCCGGGCTCGGGGGCAGCGTCTGCTCGTACCTCCTGAGCCAGCCCAACGTGGCGGGCATCGGCGCATCGGGCGCCATCATGGGGATCCTGGGCGCCTACGTGGTGCTGGGCCTGCGCCGCCACCTTCCGGTGGCACCGGTCGTCGGTCTGCTGGTGCTCAACTTCCTGATCGGCTTCACGGGCGACATCGACTGGCGGGCCCACCTCGGGGGAGTGGTGACGGGTTCCGTCCTTGCGCTCCTCTACGACTATGCGGGCAGCGTGCGCGGCCGGACCAGGGAGCTGGCCATGACCATCGGGGGCACCGCGGCGATCCTGGCCGTCCTGGCGCTGTTGATCACCGGCATCGCCCCCGGTCACGTGAACTTCAGTTGAACCGGCATTGATTGACACTGAGACAAAAATCGCCATACTGTTTCACGGTGGGCGCGGCAGCGGCAAGATCTGAACCCGGGTTCCCGGGTGCCCTGACGGGAGGGCGCGAGGGTGTCGTCCGGCACCTCGGCGCCGACGACCGTTCGTCGACCAGGGTCCGCATCGTCGACGGGGCGCTGCGCTGCCTGGCCCGCTCGGGCATCGCCAAGACGACGGTGGACGACATCGCCCGCGAGGCCGGGCTGTCGAGGGCCACCGTCTACCGGACATTTCCGCGGGGCAGGGAGGGCATCCTCGCCGCCGTCGTGGAGACGGAGGTGGCCCGGCTCTTCTCGGCCCTGGCCGTGGCCATGGGCGAGGCGACCGATCTCGAGGACGTGCTCGTGGCGGGCATGGTCGAGGCGGCCCGCCGGATGCGGTCGCACGGCGCCCTGGTCTATCTCCTGGAGCACGAGCCGGGCACGGTGCTGCCCTACCTGACCTTCGCCGAGCTCGACCGGGTCCTCCTGGTGGCGGGCGACCTGGCGGCCCCCTTCTTCGCCCGCTGGCTCGAGCCGGCGGAGGCCTCCCGGGCGGCCGAGTGGGCGGTGCGCATCGTGCTGGCCTACTGCTCCGGGCCGCCGGCCGGCACCGACCTGGGCGACCCCGACGACGCCCGCGCGCTGGTGCGGGCCTTCGTCCTCCCCGGCATCCTCGCCCTGCGCGTGGACGCAGCCGGCGGCTCTCCCGAACCTGACCACCAGGCAGACGACTCCACCAGGCACAGACGACCACTCACCAAGGGGGCGGCACGACCATGACCACACTCGACGACGACCAGGAGCAGCTGAGGTCCAACCTCGAGCTGATCGGCCGGGAGAACATCAACGACCTCGAGGCGGTGCTGAGCCTGGTCGGGCACTACGAGGTGGAGGGCTTCCACCGCGTTCCGGACAACTGTCCGGCCGAGTTCACGTGGGACTACGAGAAGGGCGCGAAGCCACAGCTCGACAAGCTCTACGAGAAGGCCAAGAAGGCGCAGTGGAACGCGCAGACCGACTTGGACTGGTCGATCGAGGTCGACCAGGAGAAGGTGGTGATGGCGAACGCCGAGGCCAACCCGGGCCAGATGCAGTGGGATCCCGCCGCGCTGGTGGGCACCGCACTCGAGACCTGGGACGACAAGCGGTTCCTGCAGTTCGGCATCGAGAACCAGAACTGGCTCCTGTCGCAGTTCATGCACGGTGAGCAGGGCGCGCTGCTCTGCACGGCCAAGATCGTCGAGACGGTCCCGTGGATCGACGCCAAGTACTACGCGGCCACCCAGGTGATGGACGAGGCTCGTCACGTCGAGGTGTTCTCCAAGTACCTCGACGAGAAGCTCTCGGGCCATTACCCGATGAACGCCCACCTCGGGCTGCTGCTCGACGACATCGTGGCCGACTCGCGCTGGGACATGACCTATCTCGGCATGCAGATCATGGTGGAGGGCCTGGCGCTGGCCGCGTTCGGTTTCATCCACATGATGACGACCGAGCCGCTGCTCAAGAAGCTGCTGCGCTACGTGATGGCGGACGAGGCACGCCACGTCGCCTTCGGCGTGCTGAGCCTGCAGGAGTACTACAAGGAGCTGACCGCGGCCGAGCTGCGCGAGCGCCAGGAGTTCGCCTTCGAGGCCGCCATCCGCATGAAGGACCGCATGGCGATGCAGGAGGTGTGGGAGCGCATGGAGGTCCCGACGTCCGACGTGGTCAAGATCATGTCGATGGCGCCCGAGCGGGACGACTTCCAGATCCTCTTGTTCTCCAAGATCGTGCCGAACCTCAGGAAGCTCGGGCTCCTCGACGCGGCCGACGGGTGGTTGCGTACGAAGTTCACCGAAATGGGGGCCATCGCGTTCGAGCACCTCACCGACTCCACCGAGGACGAGGACGCCTTCGCCGACGGCTCGCCCGCCGATCGCCAGGTCGCCTGAGCGCGCCGCATCGCTGGTAGCGTGAAGGGGCAATGAGCCCCGCACAGGACGCACCTCGGTTCGGGCGGGTGATCACCGCCATGGTGACGCCCTTCGACGACGCCGGGGCGCTGGACCTGCCCGCAGCGGTGGAGCTGGCTCGCTGGCTGGCCGAGCACGGGAGCGACGGGCTCGTGCTGAGCGGCTCCACGGGGGAGAGCTCGGTGCTCACCGACGAAGAGAAGGTGGAGCTGTGGCGGGCCGTGGCGGAGGCGGTCACGATCCCGGTCCTGGCCGGGACGGGCTCCAACGACACGGAGCACTCCGTCAAGATGACGGAGCTGGCGGTGCTGAGCGGCGTGGACGGGGTCCTGGTCGTCACGCCGTACTACAACCGGCCCTCACAGGCCGGGCTCTACGAGCACTTCCGCGTGGTCGCCGAGGCCGCCGGCGACCTGCCCGTCGTGCTCTACGACATCCCGGTCCGATCGGGCAGGCGCATTGAGACGGCGACCATGTTGCGACTGGCGCGTGAGGTGCCTGCCATCGTCGCGCTGAAGGACGCCGCAGGTGACGCGCCGACGACGGCGCACCTGGCGGCGCAGGCGCCGGCCGGCTTCGAGATCTACAGCGGCGACGACGTCATGACGCTGCCCCTGATGTCGGTCGGGGCCGTCGGCGTGATCAGCGTCGCCGCCCACTGGGTGGGCCCGCAGTTCCGCCGGGTGATCGACAGCTTCCTCGCCGGCAACCTGGCCACCGCCATCGCGACGAACGCCGAGCTCCTCGACTCCTTCGACTTCGAGTCCTCGGCGGAGTACCCGAACCCGCTGCCCACCAAGGCCATCCTGCGCGCGCTGGGCCTGCGGGTCGGTCAATGCCGCCTGCCCATGGGGGCGTCCACCCCCGAGCTCGACGCCCACGCGGCGAAGGTCCTGGCCGCAGTCGGGCCACCGGCGGTCACGGTCGCTCCACTTGGCTGAGCGCGGAAAACCCAAGCCTGTCCGGGTCGTCTTCCTGGGCGGACTCGGCGAGATCGGACGCAACTGCGCCTGCATCGAAGTCGAGGGACGCATCATCATCCTCGACTGCGGGATCATGTTCCCCGAACCCGACATGCCGGGCATCGACCTGGTCCTGCCCGAGTTCACCTACCTGCAGGATCGCAAGGACCGGGTGGACGCGATCGTGCTCACGCACGGCCACGAGGACCACACCGGCGGGTTGGCCTACCTGCTGCGTGAGCTGAGCGCCCCGATCTACGGCTCCGAGCTGACCGTGGGCCTGGCGCGGCACCGGATCGACGAGGCGGGCTTGGCGGACAAGACCCGCTTCGTGTCGGTGGCCGACGGCGAGCGGGTGCGGATCGGCGCCTGCGACGTCGAGTTCATCCCGGTGACGCACTCGGTGCCCGAGGCCATGGCCATCGCCTTCCACACCCCGCAGGGCGTCATCCTGCACTCGGGTGACTTCAAGATCGATCTCCAACCGGTGGACGGACGCCGCACGGACATGCCCCGCATGGGTGAGCTGGCCCGGACCGAGGGGATCCGGCTCCTCCTGTCGGACTCGACCAATGCCGAGGAGCCGGGTTACACCGCGTCGGAGTCGACGGTGGGAGTGGCCCTGCGACGGGTGTTCGCCGCCGAATCCGGCAAGCGCATCGTGGTCGCCTGCTTCGCCAGCCACATGCACCGGGTGCAGCAGATCATCGACGCCGCCGTCGCCAACGGGCGCAAGGTGGCCACGCTGGGGCGATCCATGGGCAAGAACGTCGAGCTCGGCACGCGGCTCGGCATCATCACCATCCCCGACGGGTCTCTGGTGGACATCGAAGACGTCGACAGCGTGCCGGCAGGCGAAATGTGCGTGATCTCCACCGGCTCGCAGGGTGAGCCGATGTCGGCCCTGTCGCTCATGGCGACGGGCGAGAACAAATGGCTCCGCATCGGCGAGGACGACGTCGTCGTGATCAGCGCCCACCCCATTCCGGGCAACGAATGGTCGGTGGGTCGGGTGATCGACGACCTGCACCGCAGGGGCGCCGAGGTGGTGCACTCGGGGGCGGAGGCGGTCCACGTGAGCGGGCACGCCCGCCAGGGGGAGTTGCGGACGCTCATCGACGTGACCCGTCCGGAGTGCTTCGTCCCGGTCCACGGTGAGTACCGCCACATGGTGCACCACGCCCGCCTCGCGCTCTCCATGGGCCTGGACCCGGCCAAGGTGCTCTTGTGCGAGGACGGCGACGTGGTCCAGCTGAACGCCAAGGGGATCAGCCGCGACGGCGAAGTGCCCGCCGGGTACGTCTACGTCGACGGCACGGTGGGAGACATCGAGCACGGGGTGCTGCGCGACCGGAAGAAGCTGGCGGAGGAGGGCGTGGTGATGGTCGTCGTCACGGTCGACCGTCAGGAGGGCACGTTGAGCTGCCCGCCCGTCATAGAGACCCGGGGCTGGGTCTATGCTCCCGAGGCCGAGGAGCTCCTGGGCGATGCCAGCGAGGTGGTCGGCGCTGCGGTGACCAAGGCCCTGCGCGACGGGGCGCACGACATCGAGGTCCTGAGCCGCCACACCCGCAAGGCGCTGGGCAAGTTCGTGGGCGACCGGACGAGGCGCCGGCCCATGATCGTGCCCGTCGTGCTGATGGTCTGAGCCCTACGAGTACCGCGCGGCGCGCGTCCCGGGCGGATGGAAGACACCTGGGACGGCGTCGGGATTCTCGACGCAGACCTCCGACTCCAGGCCGTCGGGGTCACGGAAGAAGAGGCTCAGCATGGGGCCGAAGTCGGTCACGAAGTCGTCGGCGGCCTCTCGGGCCATGAGCCGCTCGCGGATCTGCTCGAAGGCGTCGAGCGACGCCGCCTGGAGCGCCAGGTGGTCGAGTCGCCCCCGGCCGAACATCGGCGTCTGGCGGTCCGCTTCGGAATTGCCGTCGAGCTGGAAGACGTTGAGCTCGGCCCAGTCGCCGATCTTGATGATGGACAGCCGCGGCCCCTGTCCTTCCGGGAACTCCGAGCCGTCCCGGAGGATCTCCGCGTCGAAGACGTCGCGATAGAAGTCGTTGAGGCGGGTCGCGTCGTTGGTGATGACGGCGACGTGGTTGAGGCCCTTGAGCAGCACGTGTGTTCCCTCCTGGTGCGGCGGCACCGTCTGGCCACCCCCACCCTAGGCATCCGTCACCCGGCGTCGGTGCAGAGGGACGCCGCTGGGCCAGGGGCTCATTCGCCCAGGCGCCCGAGGAGCCACCCGGGCCGCACGATCACCGCCCCCAGGTCCTCCGCCTTCTCGCACAGGGCGCGATCGGCGGAGACGAGCGTGACGGGGCCGTCGGAGCCGGTGACGAGGTCCAGGAGCTTGTCGTCCCCGCTCCGGGGGGCGTGGACGACGGTGACCCCGTCGGCGGCACCGGGCTCGACACCGTCGCGCGCCTTTCCCTCGAGGACCACGACGACGGGTCCGGCGAGCTGACCGCTCCTGGTCGCCGCCCGCACCCGTTCCACGAACGCCCGGGCCGCCCCGGGACGGTCCTTCCACCAACCCGTGGGACGGGACCCGATCACGTTGGCGGCATCGACGACCAACACCGGGCGGAGGCTCAGCTGCCGTAGGGCCGGGTGAGCACTTCCATGTTGTGGCCCGAGGGGTCCTCGAAGTAGAAGCCGCGGCCGTGGCTGTTCAGGCGGTTCTCCTGCTGGTGGCCGGGGTCGGCCCAGTAGGTGAGGCCGCGTGCGGTCACGCGGGCGAAGATGCCGTCGAATTCCTCCTCGGTGACCAAGAACGCATAGTGATGGTGCTCGGTGGCCCAC
>Ga0182030_10012473_pt1 | contig 17009 bp, 20 predicted proteins | sample 812S3MmetaG_FD_121299 | JGI IMG/M metagenome (GOLD analysis project Ga0182030, IMG submission 121299) | Permafrost microbial communities from Stordalen Mire, Sweden - 812S3M metaG (Illumina Assembly) | ecosystem: Environmental > Terrestrial > Soil > Wetlands > Permafrost | place: Sweden...
AATTTTGGTGTATTTTATATATAAATTAAAAAATTCGATTTTTGAGTCTTAATAACTTTTTTTATATAATATAGAATTATATAAGAATTTGTATATTTTTTTGATATTATATAAAAAACTTATATTTTTAATTTTAATTATATATTATTAATTATTTGTAGATTTATAATATGTCAAAATCGGTATTTTTTGGTGTAAATCATATCAGATTACAGGGGGTGTCCGACTACTATGGGGCCCGACTTAGATTTAACTTCTCCATTCACTACAATTACCCATCTTGAAAACGAAGGCTGAATTCTGTTGGCAGCAGGAAACCATCCATGATTACTAGTCCTTCTACCCAGAGAATATTCACAAGAGGATGCATTTCACAGGTTGCACTTTCACCAGCTTTAATGGGTAGAAGTAGATAAAATATGTACTACGAATAGATAAGACTATTTCAAGGCAACGACAAAAACAACGCCAACATCTTGGGATAATTCGGCGTCCCGAGTCCGGTTGCTGGATCCCATCTCGAAAAACGTCAGTATAGATCTCAGAACCAGTATGCAAAAGGAATGACTCACCCCTTACTAGCTTTAAACCCTTCACTCCCACACCCCACATTCGTCCCATTGGTAATGTCATTCAACACCCAAGGATTGCTATAGAACACTGGATTCACAAAACCCACAGGGCCCTTCCCGACTGCAAATCTCTCCTCGTTAATCAGCGTCAAGACGCTTGCGAACAACGGACTCGCGAGACTTGTTCCGTACCAGTGGTAATCAACGGCATCCGTGTACGCGCGGAAATTTACGCCGTTGGCTGAGATGTCTGGGTAGCCGCGTCCAATTTTGTTGTAGACACCGGTCACGGTGGTGAAATTTGGGTTGAATTCTGAGTAAGAGGGGTAGGGGGGTGGTGTGGTGGTGAAGTATTCGGCTATAGCTGCTATTTGGTAGTCAGGTTGAGGGAAATAGTTCGAGAAACCGCCGGATGAAGTGAAGTTTGCGGCGCTTCCGCCAAGATCAACGTGCATTACGCTTTCAGGATCGTAGACTGTTTGGTCGGCATACAGCATTGTGGCGCCGACTACGGTGATGTAGGGGCAGCCACCAGGATATTGTGGGTTGAAGATCGCTTCCGACGGACCAAGACAGCCGTTTGCGCCGCCATCGTCGGGGAAGGAGGCTACGCCGTAGTCACCGGATGCTACGAGGATCGAGTGGCCTTGGAGAGCGAGTTTCATGAATTCATTGCATTGGCGTTTGACGTAGTTGATTGGGAGGTCCGATTCGCCTTGTCCGTAGGAGGCACTGATGACGTTGGTTGGTTTGTAGACGCCACATTGAAGTGTTCCTAATGAATGTCAATCATGGGAGCTAATAATTAGAATTTGAAGCTCACCTTTGTAGCCACCAGCTTGGGGATCCGGATAGACTGGATCGATATTTGGATCATCTCCCGTCTCGCCGAATGCAGTGTAACTACAGTAAGACTAGAAACGTCAGCAATAGACGATCATGCGAACGTGGAAGCATACCCCATCTAGAGCATCTAGGAAAGTATTGAAAAGATTCGTAGTCGCAACTTCCTCTGGTTCATAAATTTGATCGTCCACCTGATATAATGTGACTGATTGTGGATAAATCAGAGAGTAACTTCTCGAAGTTAGCAATGCAACCCAACTATGATGTTGAGGCCACTTACGACATGTCAATATCAATATCAGCCTCTCCTCCATTCAAAGCACTGTAAGCAGGGACTGAATAGTTCGCACCGTCAATCAGAGCAGGGATTGGGTATGTGCCTTGCGGAACATATGGAGCATATTGCTTATAAAACAGGTCCAAATCCTGTTCATTAAAATAATCGCCCTGTTCGTACAAGCCGAGCGAGTTTCCCGGAGTGGCTTTGGTAGCGTCTGGGATGGAATAGAGAGCCTTGATACAGGGCGGGGTAATATTTTGACCACATCCTTGGAGGTCTGGGGGAAGCGTGCCAGCTCCTGGAGGCTTCCAGCCCCATGGAAAGCCGTCGTGAGGTGGCGCTGAGGCGGGGATCTTATTTGGCTTCTTCGAGTTCCATGGGATGTTTCGTTTTGTTTTCACGTTTCGTTTGACAACTGGAGTGAGCTTGATACCGGGAGTGATGTAGTCAATGTGCGGTTGGAGATGCTCTGGTATATGATATCTGCCAGCATATTAGTAAATTGTTTGAGTATACAAAGATATCAAACGTACTCATCGCAGCCCACTCGAATTTTTGAACTATACTTGTGTTCATGCTCATGATATTCCGTGAGCAGCAACCGCTCAGCCTCCTCAACAGAAGCATCGAATGCTATCCAACCCTTATTATCTGAATGCACGATGCGCGAATCATGAATTCCTGACGATGCTAGCCATTCCTTGACGGCCTTCACAGTATCCTCGGGCGGAGAAAACATGTTATGAACCTCATCTGCTGTCCAGTATTGGCCATATTTCGGGGAATCAGGATGTGACCTTTGAATTGTCAGCTTGAATGCGACTGTTGTCCAAATTGCTACTCAATCGACCACATATGAAGCGCACTGCAGAACTTCACACAGAAATTGAGGGCTCACTCACACTTCCTAATCATGTAATTAGCATGAGTTTTCCATAGATGTTTCGAAAGCTGAGGAGCCAACAAGCTCTGAAGAAGAGCCCGGCTCCCTCAGCATCGTCAAATAAAGGGCAAGAAAGACCAACCATAAGCAAATCCTGACCATTCTCAAGGTTTGTCTGTGTCAATCCGATACGCATGGGCAAGATCGCATCACTCTCAATCCTCGACCCCTTCACCCAGTCACTGGCAGGTTTGCTCCGATACTCATGCAAGACATGCTTGGGCCGAATTGAAGCCGGCGCAGGAGCAGCACTGGCGCATGCCACAACGGCAGCCACAACCGCAACTTGTCGGAAGAACATCTCGAGTCCTGCACACACAACGAACGAGCAACGCGTCGCGAAAACATTCTGGGCACCTTGTTCCTTTTATCCCAAGCTTGAGCGTTCATCATGGACAAACTATTTCCTTACGATATGAAAGAGCGGGGAAGAATTATTGCCCTTGCATTAGAAGAGGAAGGAGCTCGAGTCCGGAAGGTGGGATGAATTTGGATGGGGGAGGGGATTGGTCAATGGCGTTTCTTCAGGGGTCTTATCTTGGCACGGATACCCTGCCGGTCAGCCACAGTGCTGTCCATGCGAGCCTGTGAAAGCTTGTTTGTGCCTAATACAGTGGGGATGGAGGGGCAGTTGTTCACTAATGGTGGAACCGGGAGGTACTGTGCGTCATGAAAGCTCTCCGTATTCTCGAGGATGAGATTCGCTGTAGCTTTCTTACAATAAAAGACAACTTGTGGATTGGTTATAGAGCATTGCTGAGAAGCAAGGCCAAATTAGTGCACTCAATCCCTTCCAACTGAATTACGGTATCGAGATGTTATTCTCACTCATCGAGTCAGCTATCAATATCTCCTGTCCTAAAAGGAATTATGGGCATCGGCCACAAAACTCATACTAGACCAAGCCCATATGTATATGAACAACTCGAGCAGCAAGAGTATCCTTTCTCTAGAAATTCGCACCTGCTGCAAAGCCATTATAAAGGAAGTAGGTATCCTCGGATTGTGCATATTTGAGACATCCAGTTCTATCACAGCACGAAACAATGGAAAGAATGAAAATGGTGACATGAATAAAGGTACATTTGGAGGAGGGAACAGAAGCATATATTTCCAAGCCGAGGACGAGATCCTGAAATGAAGCATCACTTAATATTCTGCCTGTTGTTATTGTGAGGCCGTTGCATGTTATTTCATTGCGCGCAGGTACGCCATCAAATACGGTGGGTTGGGATGAGCGAATATTTAAGATTCGCCGGAAATGTTTAGGACCGGCTGGTGATGACGATGACTGAAGTGTGATATAATTTGTGACCTTCACTCTGAGGAACTTTGATGAAATTGGGGTCGCACTGGGGGCGAAGTCGCGATGTGGAGGGCCGACATGCTGAGAACCTGAGGCTTCCTGTCGCGCCTCATCGTCGCATGTCGGTGGGTAACAACGATATCACAAATTTCTATAATGGGATTATCCAGCGGCGAACTCTTAATTGAACTCTATTTTGACTCGTAAGAAGCGTGTCAAGCTGTAAGATGAGGCAGGAAGCTTAATTGAACGACTCGTAACTTTTGACCAGAACTCCATCCGTTCGTCAGAAACCGATGACCACCAAAATCAATTGAACACGCCGACCAAACCAAAGCGAACGATGGAGATGAAGGAATTGAATTAAAAGAGGTATATTCATTCGATAGTAGAGATGGAATATTTTAATATATCGCAAGTAACTACCCATTTCAAGATATGAAGTCTTGTCCACCCTTCCGAGTAGATCACAGCCCATGGTATCATGACGAAACCGGCACCATGCCTACCCAAAAAATCATCGCATTTCTCATCTCATCGTCTCGTTAAAAGATGATGAATCTTGGTATACACACCACCCCGCCCATATTATATTTTGCGTAAAAAAGAGGGAGGAAATTTAAACGGTCTCGCGCTCGGTCTTGCTGACGGCTCTCTTCTCGCGGCCCTTGACAGACCATGGGAAATGCGCGACGGGGATAACGAAGAACGAGTTGCTGTAGAAAAACACGAGTCAGTTTTTGGAATTATCATGATAATCGAGGAACGGTAACGTAAAAAGGGAAGCAAAATGGCCAGGATCATCGGGCTGGGATCATGGCTTCGGGAACGGGGAGAAGTTCGGGATTCGACAGTAGTGGAGAAATAAACATACCTATCATCTGCAATACCGGCCAAGGCGTTGTACCACGCCATGAAAGCGGCGAAAAGACCGAAGTAACCACCCGCCTTGTTGAGTTTCACGTCCGTGACTCCTGCTGAGCTAGCTTCGAAACGCGCAATGGCGAGGAAGAGGAATGCGAGGTCGAGGAAGAAGAACAACAGGAAGAAAGCGACAGTTGATCGAAGGGTGCATAGCAAGAGGATGAAGGTGAAAATGAACCATCCAATGAGGAAGAATCCGAACGCATTGTTGAAATCATTGACACCATTGCCGGTAGATTGGCCAGCTGAGTTCGTAGTAGCGTAGTTTTCGACGATTTCGAATCCACCTGGAGTGAGGACGATAGCGAAAGAAAGCCAGAAACCACCATATGACGAGAGAGCGGTGGCACCAAAGGTGTTTCCTACAGCCATTTCCCTAAAATCATGTTAGTCAATCCCGTGCGGCAGGCGGCTAGAAATTCGTTGTATGACGTACCACATGCCGGCGAGCAATTGAACCAGACCACCATAACCGAAAGCCAATGCAACCACAATATTTGGTTCTGCGACATTTCGCACATTGATGTTGATGAGTGATAGGACGAAAGTGGTTAGGGCGAAAGCGCTCAATCCGAGAGGAGCGGGGTTGGCGAATTTGCGCTCGGTGGTAGGTTTGTACAAACCAGGTTGGAATTCACCTCCGAAAGCTGGGAATCGGGCAGATTCACTGGTGTTGATGTGTGCGAGAGGGTTTCCACCATAATCGTATCGTCGTTGAGTAGGGTTTTGGCCATTCACTCCATTTCCAGCGTGGTCGACACCATCGGTCTCCTTGTTGAGGGTAGGATCTGCGGCTCCTGTTGTTGTTGCCATTGTGTTGACGTTGTACCAAAGAAGGATAGATGCTTTTTATGTGTATCCCCAACGCGTCGACTGAGGAATGTGAATTGGTCAAAAAAAGATGATGAGTTACGGAGCTTGTCAGAATTCACATCTATGAAATGAAAGGGAGGAAGAGAGTGATATATAGCAATTATGCATGGGTCAGTCGGATAATGGGGTAGCAGTTCATGCATCCGGGGTGGCCTGCACATCGCACCTTCCGCCTAGTTTGCTAGTGGCCTGGTAGACTTGACGATGGTAGATGAATCGGGGCCTAGTGCAATGGTAGCTTTCCAATGGGGGAAATAGGTATGACCTCTGCCGTTCAATGATCCGCTCTCCACTCCCCACCTTGCTAAGCAATAGTCCAGTGTTGTTTAGACGACTTACCGACGTGCGTATGAGACTAGTGCTCAAGTCGTCAACCAAAGCGATCCATAACTCCGTTTCCATGTCACCATTTACCAAGGGCCCTTGGAGTAATCCCGGTCAGATGCCTCTACCATATTTAAATAAATATGGGGAAGAAACGAGCCAGTCCTACATCAATTTCCCGTGCTCCGTCCGTCCTGATGATGGCTGATGAGGAGCGTACTCTTTGGTGAACTATTTTCGAATGCCTCGGGATTCCAGAACGTGCCGGTGCTGTCGGAGAACCAAAGCGGGAACTTGGTATGAGCTTCGAGTTGCACTGACTATTGCATCTGTGCTGTATCACATCGCATCTCATCCATCACGAAGACCTTCAAGTTGCAACAACCAGGGTCGGCATTCGTAAATGGCTTAGAGGGATGCTTGGGTAAGCATGCAATAACCGTCTCTGGCTAAGAATCGTTAATTCAAAGGAAAGATAGGGATTAGATTCGTTCAAGGCCCTTGTCCGTTCAAGCCGGAGTTTGATACTTCTAGACTAAACATGGATGACGAAAAGTGAGTTGCATATCATTCGGCTAAGCTTGTTAAGGTATAATTTGGCCTTCGGTGTCGGGCAATCATATTTCCTTACGAGTACTCAGCCTAAATAGACCTTCGCGTTTTAATTTTAATTTCTAACTGCTTTTTTCATTACTATGCTTTGCATTCTTCAAAGGCTATATACCTCAAAATCTGTTTGGATTATATACGAGGGATCAGTCATAAGATCCTGGAACAATGGAAGTCGCTGAACATGCGCTGCTGACAGGGCTTCTAGGCCTTGAAAGATGTCAAACATCGAAAGATTTTCTCCACGATTTGATATGCTTCTGTCCGAAGTCAGCACTATCAAACATTGCTAGGGAGAACTTTTTTTAGTGGATGCGATCACTGAACGCCCACTGAAGCTACGCTGAAGTCCTTTCCCTTGGTACCCCATGGAATCCCTGTTAGGTCTTGGTCCGGTAGATATTCTTGAAGCTTACCCCAGGCAAAACACAAATCAACCGATCTTTACCCCAGACCCTGCCGAGACTCTTCCAATCGGAGACTCAATCACGTAGCGACCACGATAACTTTTTGGCATTATTATGCAGGCCTGACATTCGACGCCCGAAATGCGAAGTTCCAGAGCTCACCATGAGCTGCATCAAATAGATTATGTCTTGCTTGAGATATAGGACTCGGCTGCTCACCTGCAGATTGATAAAACAGCAGCCTCATCTGCAGAGAAGCACATTTCTTTCTGGAAGAACTTTGGCTTATGCATTCCATATCTGCTCCAGATCCCATACGTCTGAGAGTATTGCTTCGAAAAGACGAAAAAAGAACCTTTCGATCTCCTGATGTTCTATGCCCAAGCAATTCAGCCACCAACAGCCAGCTCATAAAATGTCCGACCCGTCTTTCGGGTTTGTCACTCAAATCTGAGACCTTTCCATGGTCGGCGTTTAGAAAGCCCTTCATCCGTGAATCAGATGTCTTCAATTCGAACAATAGTTGCGTCAGAAATTACGAGGCATTCTGCTTCTGGCGGTGTGGGGTTTTGCGGGGGAAAGTTTGCCATACAAACCACGAAAAGCGCGAAGTCACGATCGACTACAACTGATAACATCATTGAAGCTGATCCCTCCTCACCTGATATGGATTTCTACGATGAACATTACCAATTCGATTCTCATACCCAACAGGACACTGACCCTTTCATCGCTAGGTGTTCTCAAACAATTGCATGGGCCTAATCGCTGCACTCACTGGACTACTAGGAGTAATTGCCGTCGCAACAGCATGTCGAGACACGTCCTGTGTACATGACTGACACTTGCAAAACAATCAACAATGTCTCTCAGATTAGATTCCTCACGAAATTTGTCCAGCGATGCTCGTATGCCTTATATGCAAGCAGTTTGAAATGCATCTCCTGCACACCGATAGGTATTCCCAAATAAAAAACGGAACCTCCTCTTCCACCAATCCCACAAGCGCCAATGATTACCAGGCTAGGATATCACGAGAATTAGATTTATATTTGCTGACTAATTGAGACAGCATCTCGGACACTATAGGATATTGTTGTTTTCACACGGCTTCTTCGGCGCAATCATCTTGGCGCCAACTGCCCAGAAACATCCCCGGAAGCCCCAGTCTTGAAGCTTCAACATACGATAACAACGTGCTCCACAGGCACCCACTCCCCCACCAGATCATTCCTCACCAAATTCGGCGTCGCGTTCACAGTCTGAACGACAGGCCACCCAACGCCAAGTCCATCTCCGGCCTCTCAAACACCATAGATCATTGTCCAACTACCTACACAATCCACGTTACCTGCGGAGTTCTCGATCCACTCAAAAGCAGTTACGATTTACGGGTCAACGGAAGGCGCATTTAGGTCCGGGTGAAGGGAAGCCGACCGATGTATTCGGGCCCACTGATCGTTTCCTTCTAATGGCTAAGCAGCGACAGCCTTCCAGCAAATCATGAAGACACAGCAGAATTCCTCCTCACAATACTGGACCAGATTGAAAGGAGGTAAAAAGTGTCAAATGTGAGAGAATGATCGAAGCTCCGAAGAGCACGATTTTCGGATCCAGGATCAAGTCCCGCCACGGGGATAGGACCTAAATGAGAACACACGTGATTTCCTCGTGATTTAGGGCTTTAACTGTTTTTATTTTTATATTTTTTTTATTAAATTACCCTTGAACAGCTTAGAGTTTCATAAGAAAAATCCGTTTCTCCAAAAGGTGTGACAGTTTCACAGTAAAGCCCCTACCTCGCAATATCCTTCGTGACCAAACGTTCTTCAAGACCTCCTACAAACAATTTAGTCCAAAACACCCCGTTGCCAAATTTCCAGGCCATGTACCAACATATCAAACAAACCTTGCAAAACATAATAAAAACGTACGCTTTGACCTCTCCTTTCCCACCCCCTAACCGAACCCCTACCCTTCCAACAAGCTTCTCGAACAAGAACCCCCGTTCAATATATGTACCGCAACATCACACAGCACACTAGAGCGAAGCAGGGCAGAAAGGCCTGTCCCGAACGTTTGGGTTTCCCGACCCGCTTTTGTGATTAACCACGGAGATATAACTGATACGTGGCCTTGCGTGTCACCTAGGTCATGAAAGGAATGCTGGTTGACGCGGGTGAGATTCTGCTTTCAGGTTACGAGATGTCGGCTCGATGAAGGAAGTGCGTGGAACCCCGTCGGCGTTGCTCAGGGTGGGAAATTGCCGCGCAAGCATTAATGAGTAAAGAAATAAAATAGGAAACCCTCCTGGCGATTCATGCTCTGGCGGCGGCAAAGAAAATTCTTGGGGAAATTATCCCCCCACGAGATGTGACTCGTAGAAACCCTGTCTAATGGATGGAATTGCCTCGGCAGAAGTCACATGACTACTTCACCCCTACCTACTTAACTTAGGTACCTATTTGGATCTCATCTCCTTTCCACATTCCTCGATCAATGATCGCGTCTTGCCAACCCCCAAAGCTCCAACCTAATAAATAAGTCCCTCGCCAAATCTCTCCCTGCCCCACACCAAGTAACGCACGTCCGATTAATCCACCTTAGCTCTCGCACCTGGCGTCACTTCCAGCTCGAACGTTTAAAAACTAAAAGTTTAAATATTCCAAATTGCCGGAGATGCGTTCCGTGCTTCGATGTCGGATAGTACGGGATCTGGACTGTGTTAGGATGGGGAGGCAGGGGCAGGTACCCGTGACTGTAGGGGAATGGGGTTTTGGTACCGCTTGAAGACTTGGAAAGAGAGCTTGATTGGGTTTTATGGGGGTTACTTCTTTCAATCGAGTAAATGTTTCTCTAGTCTTGGTGACAGGTGTTGTTTCAGAGATTGAGGATTACCTCAGGATTCGTGGGGATATTTCATTAATTTTATGGCAAGTCTGTCTTGTTGTCTTTTGCAATTCCTGTTATTTTGCTGCTGTTTTCTTCTTGAGGTAGTCGTATCGCCAATCCGATTTCTCTTTCACTTTCTGTAATGAGTTTGAATGAGAGACCGGGTGTCAGTCATCGTCAAGTTTTGGCACCAGTATTCTGATGGCTGGTTCATGCAATCGCTGATCATTTTGGATGCGAGCTTTGAGAATTATCTGTTGTGGCGTTGGGCGCAAGCAGCAGCTGTGTACGCCTCCTGGATATCCGTCGAGTATAAATAGTTGATACAAACTTTATCTTCTCGTAGTTAACTGCAATAGCGTTGTTTTTAGTTTGGCCTAAGACTACGGACAGATAAGCTTGCCACCAGGTGCAGTATATTGAGAATCGAACCCAATTTGAATCCTCTTCTTCTCGTAGTTAAGTGACTCATGAGATATAAGACAGGACGCAGGCAAGCGTAACAAATGCAAGCGTAACAAATTTCTCACGGATTTCTCCATCTAAAAATTCACAAACACGTCATGCAATCTCCTGGAAATCCCCCGCCTCCCTAAGCCATCACCCCTACATCCTGCAAGGTTAGTATCTTTATTCCCACCCCCTGAATCCCTCCTCAAACCTCCCCTTCGGTCCCTGCCCAGGCCTAGGCCTCGGTCTCAGTTTAGGAATGTTATCTAGATTCCTAACAGGCTCATGTGATCCTCTGATCGGTCGTCCAAAATTTTGTGCTGATCCGATCTCAGATGCAATCATGATTACTGGTACATGGCTCCAATCATCCATCTTACGATCTCTATCACCCTGTCTTCAACCGTCGCGAAAGTCATCAAGATCATTGCGGTTTCTTGTGGATGCGGAAGGTGATGGGTTACGAGGCTTCTTGAGTCCGGGTACCAAGGTAGAGAGGGCGTGTTTATCAAGTTTTAGGGAGTGTTGAGGGTTGTGTTGCAGTGAGACATGGTGGGAATTGATGATATTAATGGTTGGCCCAGGTTCCTCACTCACATTAAGCTGTGCAGAGCGTTGATTAGAGGGATTTGAGTGGGTGGCATGATGAGGAGAGTGAGATGGTGGGGTGGGTGGTCGTCTTCTTGGCATTTTGGAATTCGAGAGATTTTTTAGGATGAAAGGTTGGAGAGGATGTGGTGGAGAGATTGTTGTGCATGGAGAGGAGACTAGGTATTATTGCTCTTTGACATGGGCTTTGTTTGGAAGAGATGGAGAATGGAGATTACTGGGGCTGTCGCTATGACGCTGGATCAAACGGTGTTGCCGGAAGGCTGTGATGAATGTCAAACGAGAGTGCTGTGACCGAGGACGACGGGATGACTTCCGGATGATGTGTGTTCTGGGAGCTTAGGAGAATTATTGGCATATTGGTGAGAGGTTTGAGTTTCCATGATTCTCGACTGCCTCCTAGATGTTTTCATAACCTCTTCGCACCCACAACTCAAGCCATTCCGAATAGGACAAGTCACGTGTCTAACCCCCCTTGCCATTGCCTTTGCGCGAACCAGTGTCCACGAGGTTGCTCATAATTTCTTTCCAATGTCATCCCAGACTAAGCGGTAATATTTAATTCACCTATCATCTAGCGTTGGTTTCAGGTGCAATTTTTCATAATCAGTTAAAGAGTGAGGCTGTTTTTACCCTCTTGTTCTTCTCATTTTGTGATAACAATACTCGAAATCCATACAATTATATATATTGTTTTCTAAGGCTCGCAATGAGTAAAGCAGGGTGCTTTAGATAATTTTACCACCAGGACCTTTGTTTTGGGGGGATGAAGAGACAGTCCTCAATTTCAACAACACCCCGATCTGTTTGCAGACTTCTTCGAAATGTCATCATAGTGACAATTTACCATGACCCAGACCCAGCATGTACCTACTCAAAGTTACGATGAATAACATGGCAGAGCTCATAGAATATGTTTCTTCACATACTGATTGGAAGGAAATGTATAAAGGATAAGATAGAGACCGTTTCAGAGAGCGATATTCATTTCCCAGAAACCAGGCCAATCGAATAAAACACTCACTACCCTTCAGACTGCTCCAGTATGGCCCAATTAATGTTCTCCAATAATTCCGGCTCAACTACCACTACCCAAACATGTCAAGCTGACAAGTCCTACATTATTTATGCCCGTGAGGGATGGAAACCTCCTCTTCCAAGCTGGGCGACCTACCCCGTGTTGGATAGGAGTGAACAGATCCTCAATGACGCCTTCTCCTGCCGTGTCAATAAATTTATTGATGATATCACTTCCACACTCCGGGCATCGCATCAAACTCAAGTCGAGAGAACTGATCTACATATCTCTTTCGAAGCCCTTCATCAAGATCTACAAACTTGCTTTCCCAGCGCGAAGGTTCAGCGAGAACAAACTCCCACAGAAATTTCCGAGGAATGGCCCCCGGAATTCACAGAATGCGTTGCTATCTTTAGCTTATCTTCCCTTGCAGGCTCAGGAAAAGGTATCCAGCCCCACGGGCACAAAAAGAAAGAACCACGTGAGAAGCTTGAAAAACTACCGGAGGGCAAGTTTCATGCTCGGACTGCGAGAAAGTATTGGGACTGTGTAAGCTTCCTACCAAATTATGTGGACAAAGCTAATATTGAGACACCAAAGTGCAAATGTGAGTTTAGAAATATTAGTAGCAGGGAGATTTGCGCTGGCAGTGAGAAACAGCCGGACTGTCAACATAAGCATTGTGATCATTGTCCCGATGGGGGGAACTACATGAGTGACGTTCTTGGATAAATAAAACTTGTCAAGTTGGTGTTTGGTGTTATTAGTTGAATTGCGAGAAATTAATGAGCATGATTTAAGCATTTCACTTTGGAAGAAGATGAATGAACTCCAGAACCTAACATGCTTTGTTTGCGACAAAGTAGGTTTGTGCAGTAGTCATGGCTTGAGGAAGAACGACGTACTTCTAGTTGACCTTCTCAATGCCTCAAGATCCTTCCATGCCAGAACTCGTAGATCTCCAGACCTCAAGACCTCACATGGAAAGAAAATAGGCTGGGCACGTGGTTGGTCTCGCCTTGAAATAGTGTTCTCCCTGGATTCAAGTGCGGGGGGAATTTAGTAGGGCCTAATAGTTAGTACAGAAGGGCTGCATTCCGAATTTACATGACGTGAACCAGTGTGCTTAGATCGGGCACTTGAGGCGGAGGTGGGTTGAGACCATTTATACTATTTACAGGACATTAAAACACAACTGTGCCCCTATGATCATGCAGACTCTCCATCTAATTGCTCATCATCTTTCTTCTTGCAGACAAAAGTCTCTTTTTCCCATCCGAACCACTTCCGCATTCTTTTCCCAAAGCCCTGTAACATTATCTGATCAATCTTCGCCACGGGATGGGGCCTATGAAATATAATGCGACCATTACCACCAATTTGCAAGAAGGTGACTGCTGAGCCACCCGAGTGAGTTGCGGGAAATCCAGCATCCTCCATAGCGATCACGAAGCTTCTCCATTCCATTGGTTTTGCTGCATACTCTTCAGCTGTGATAGGAAACATTCTGGTAAGCACTCGAACCGTCTCTGCTTTGAGAACTAAACGGGGGACCGGTGGCTGCTCTTTAATAGCGACATCCTCGAAGGCGGCAACTAGCGCAGCTGATTTGCTTTCTGCCTTGTCGATGGGACGACTCTTGATTTTGAGTTTTGGTACTGATTGAAAAGGAAGAAATTGATCTTCTCCGGTAGGCTGCGAGTTCCAGTCCGTGAAAGAAGTTGCCTTGAGTTTTTCGGTCTTAATGGAGCCTTCGAATATGGGGGCCAAAATTGTATCACGCTCTGCCTGCAAGGCCGCGATATGCTCTGCAGAGCTGTCGAAAGATAGCAGCGAGATCTGATCGTCAACATCTTCTTTTGTCCACTTCTCGCGGCCCGGTTTGGCTAATCGGACAAGTTGTACCTCTCTGCAATTTCTCCAGAAGTCCCTCGAAATTTGGCGGACTGAATCTGCACGTTTGAGCCAACTAGCATCCCTCTTACCTTTAGGGAAAGGTGTACCCATGAATTCCTTGAATATCGTCTCCATTTTATCGTATTGATGTTTCTCGGCGTATTCTGGGCCCTCCACTATGCGTCGCCATCCAGCACGGTTTATCTGCTTTGCATCTTCAATGCTCATCCTTGTATATTTAGGGCGGAATGACCTGATAGCGGTAAGTATCTCAGCGTTGCTGGCATAGAAGGCGAGTTGGTCGAGAAGACTTTGATTAATACGATCTTTATCTTTGGCCGTAGTGGCGTTGTTGTTAAGCCAAACATCCAGAAAGCCGAATAAAATTGCAGGGTTGCTGAGATCATCGTGATCCATATCCCGATGGAGAATTGTAAGACACCAGAACAATGGATCTCTTCTCCTGCATATTTGAGATAGAACTCAAAGCTTTTGCCGCACTTATTAGATTTGTAGTAGTCTTGGAAGCCTATCATCTTTGGCAAGCGGCTTCTCAAAATCTGCATCAAATATCAGAGTCAGCAGACGATCTAGGAGGTTGCAGAGCGAAATCAGCCTCTTATATTATAGTCCTTTCGGAAATAATTAACGACTCACGGGTTATGAATGGAAACTAAGGAAACGATGAAAGGAACAACGAATCTGCTGCGAAATACTCACCATTCTGTAGAACTTTGCAATCCTGGACAGCAAAACTTCGAGGGAATCAATTACTTGATTCAATTCCTCAGGTAACTAGATCTTGTTTTGACATTAGCAAATGCTCCATGAACCGTGCGAAATGGATGTCACACAGTAAGTGATATTATGGGGTTCAAAAAGACGCCTGGAATTCAAGAGAGGTGGACCTACAGGCACTCCGTGATTGACGTAGCACCGGTACTTCACGTATTGAGTATTTGTGTGCTCAAGCTCTTCTAAGATAGTGGTCCATACATTTACTCCAGCGAGAGCTTCGGTCCACATCTCATTAGGCAATACCCTGTACTTCGCCTTGTTCTCCTCAACCGATCCCCATTGTCGAAAAAAGCAGCCCTGAGAAGCGGCTTTGGCCTGAAATTGAAAGTGCTCAGCATCAGTTTGAAGCAGCCATAAGTGGTCCTTCGCTGCTGTAAATTGGGTTTTGGCAAGGATCTATAAGCTGAAAGTCAGTATTGGCTTAGCATGCAGCCCCACATTTCCCCCGAATACTTGCTTACAATAAGTCGCTGAAAATCAAATGCAGGCTCATAATAAGCTTGATTGCTAAATTTTGACCAAGATTCGGCGCCAATAGATGGACAAAACCCACCCTCCGCAAGCTGAAGCCATTTCGTTGATACGAGTTCCCCTCTGTCAACGATTCCATCTAGGATTATCTCTACAATCTTCTTTAAGAATTTCATCAGAAGAGACTGTGCTTCTAGAATCAGCCGTGCTCTCGGAAATCCAGCAATATCCCATCGATGTGCCTCTTCGCTAGTCCATTGAACGACGTTTCCATACTTCGGTCCGTAAAGGATGACACAACAGTTGGCGTAATCAACTTCTAGATTCCCTTCAAACCAGCTCCTTGCCGTTTGCTTTAGGTCGAAAGAAACCCAGTCTGCGGGTGGGAACTTGGTTTGGGTATGGAGAAGGGCGAATAATTTGAAGGAATCTTTCTCTAATTCTTCGACGTTGAGCCAGGGTAGCAGGAAACTTTCTCTAAATTTTCTCGTTGCTTTCCAGTCCGGATAATCGTACTGAGCATGCATCTGGGGCAAGCTTATGGTCAGCCAATGTACGCCTTGGGACTTTAATTTTTCCACCCTTGCCAGATCTAAGATCATAAACGCTCCCCAATGGAATTCACATACCAGGAACCATCTTCCTTTCTCAATAGCAGGAAACGCGTCTATAAGCGCTACTGCACGTTTATCACCACTCTTCTTCTTCTAGCGATTGATAATCGTGTGGCTATGTCTGTCAATAGTCTCGATAAGGTTCGCGCGATTAGATATTATGCTCGCAGCATAAAATTTGGAAAGGTGCTATAAAGAGTACTTAGCGAAATAACGAACCAAGAAGAGTCTGCATTTAAGGCCGTTGATGGGAATTTCTCTTCAAAGCAGAAGGCTTGGGAAGGGAGCTAGAGAGATAAATAAAGCCACTTACCTCGGCTTCAGATATGGTGAGTGCCTTGGAGTACTTGTACTGGGGGCCCCACTGCTCTTCTCCAGAACGAAACTGGGCTCGGCACTCGAAGCACTTTGCGTCGGTACAGGTGCCGATCTTGCGATAGTAAGTGAAGTTCTCCTTTGTGTCAATATGGTGCCCGGGAAAGGTACGAGGTTTAAGATCGTCACTCATCGCAAAGTTTCGTGGATGGGGTTGGAAGGTCATTTGTTGTTGCGAGATTCTCGGATGCATTAAATGAGTTTATAAGCGAGGTAGTCCTCGTTCAGACAAAGGAGGTGAATCTACTTTCGCATGTGGCAACCCACTAGCGCACCTTCTGCTCTTTATATACCTAAGGCCTTTCTGCTCTTACCCAGATTTTTTACGCGAGGCTCAAAATGGGAATGCCGTACCCCTTATTTACCAAATAAAATTGATCTGGTTGTTGTTTAGACAATTAGATAGCTTTGTGGTTCTAAAGGTATCCGGGTTCTCAAATCCTCATTCAACTCTCTCAAAATCATGGTCACCAACTTCGCGGAGAAATGAAAGGAGAAAAACGCCCTTTTTAACTATGTGATACACAATTATTTCCAGGGTCAATTTTTACCGGTAATAGCACCAAACATTACATCGGCTCATGAGAAAGCTAATTTGGTTTGTTGCCATGTCATATTGTACTGTTGGATAAGGAGTGAAGTTGTGCTTGAAATGACAAGTCAGTTTATGTGGCTGAAGTCCCGTTGGTAATAACGACCAAACGGCCAATTGAGAATTTAAATATTTTGAATTAAGAATTTAAATATTTTGAATTAAAAATTCAAAATTTAAGAATTTAGAAATATAAATTTGAAAATTAAG
>Ga0182030_10012474_pt1 | contig 17008 bp, 10 predicted proteins | sample 812S3MmetaG_FD_121299 | JGI IMG/M metagenome (GOLD analysis project Ga0182030, IMG submission 121299) | Permafrost microbial communities from Stordalen Mire, Sweden - 812S3M metaG (Illumina Assembly) | ecosystem: Environmental > Terrestrial > Soil > Wetlands > Permafrost | place: Sweden...
AGTTCTTTCCCGCCCGCAGGCCATCGCCGTTGCCGACCGGCATGAACATCTCAACCACGCGCAAAAGAGCGTGGTCGAAGATGTGCTCAGCGCGCCCGACCGCATCCAAGGAATCCAAGGTTTTGCTGGCGCGGGCAAGACCACCACGCTCACCGTCATCCGCAGCGCGGCGGAATCGCAAGGTTATCAGGTCGAGGGTTTCGCCCCAACCTCTCGCGCGGCGAAACAACTGGAGCAGGCCGGTGTCCACGCCGGAACATTGCAGGGTTTTCTCGGGCGTGGGCAAGACGCTGATCACAATTTCGAGCCGAAACGATTTTTCATGATTGACGAATCCAGCCTTGCCAGCACGAACCAAATGCGCGAGTTCCTTGCGCGGCTCGGCACCAATGACCGCGTGCTTCTGATTGGAGACACCCGCCAGCATCAGGGCGTCGAAGCAGGCCGCCCTTTCGAGCAACTGCAGGAAGCCGGAATGCGCACGGCCAAGCTCGATGAGATCGTGCGCCAGAAAGACCCGGCGCTGAAATCCGCCGTCGAAATGCTGGCGACGGGACAAGTCTCCACCGCGCTCGACGCGCTTGGCCAGCAGGGCCGTATCAAGGAAATTCCCGACCGCGAAGAGCGCGTCCGCGCCATCGCCAAGAGCTACGCCGAATCGCCCGACAACACGCTCATCGTCTCACCGGACAATGCTTCCCGTCGCGAACTAAACGTCGCCGTTCGCCAGGAGTTGAAGGTCACTGGCATCCTTGCCCCGGAAGATCATACGTTCCGCGTCCTTGTTCCGCGCCAAGACATGACCGGAGCCGAACGTTCCTGGGCAAGCCACTATGAAATCGACGATGTGGTCCGCTACACACGCGGCAGCAAAGCCATCGGAATCGAAGCTGCCAGTTACGCGTCGGTTGTCGCCATAAACCCATCCGCCAACCAACTTACGGTCGAAAAACCCAACGGAGAACTCGCCACCTACGATCCCCGCCGCCTGACTGGCGTTAGCGTCTACCGCGAGATCGAACGCGAGTTCTCTGTAGGCGACCGCATCCAGTTCACCGCGCCCGACAAGTTGCTCGGCGTCGCCAATCGCGAGTTAGCCGCCATCGAAGCCGTCCATCCCGATGGACGCATCTCCGCCCGCCTCGACAACAATCGCCAGATCGAGTTCAACCCCGGCGAGCATCGCCATTTCGACCACGGCTACGCCGTCACCAGCCACAGTTCCCAGGGACTCACCGCCGACCGCGTCCTAGTCCACGCCGATACCAGCACCCACCCCGACCTGCTCAACAACCGTTTCGCCTACGTTTCCCTCTCCCGCGCCAGCCACCAGGCCACGCTCTTCACCGACGACATGAAAAAACTTGCCCCCCAGCTCGGAGTCGATGTCGCGAAAACATCCGCCCTGGAAATTACCCAGGCTCCATCCGTTGCGCAAGGACTTGGGATAGGGATCTAACAGTGACAACAATTTATGATGGAGCGACCATAATGACGAAGATGACCACCATTCCCGAGAACTACAACAACATCCGCGCAGAGATTGTCGAATTACTAAAGGCCGCCCGCTCCGCCGTTGCACGAAATGTCAATTCGATCATGACCGCCACCTATTGGGAGATTGGACGGCGCATTGTTCAGTCAGAGCAACAAGGAGAAGCGCGGGCAGAATACGGCGAGCAATTGGTGGAACAGCTTGCGAAAGACCTCAGCAGCCAATTTGGCCGAGGGTTCGGCAATGCGAATCTTTGGAAAATGCGTGCCTTCTACTTGGCTTGGCCCGCAGAACGAATTCTCTCGACACTGTCGAGAGAATCTGGCAAGCCAAGCTCAGTCAACGATTTACACACGCCTTCTTTAGGTACTTCCAGGCTGGCCAATCAGTTTCCCCTGCCATGGTCCGCCTACGTACGACTGCTTTCCGTCAAGAACCCGGAGGCTCGTTCCTTCTACGAAACTGAAGCACTGCGGTCTGGCTGGTCTGTCCGGCAACTGGATCGCCAGATCAGCAGCCAATTCTACGAACGCATCGCGCTGTCGCAGAACAAAGCCGCCATGCTCCAAAAGGCGGAATCCGCCGAACCTGCCGAACTCGTTACACCCGAAGAGACCATCAAAGACCCATTCGTTCTCGAATTTCTCGATCTCAAGGACGAATACTCCGAGTCAGATTTGGAAGAGGCACTTATTCAACACCTCACCGATTTTCTGCTAGAACTGGGTGACGATTTTGCTTTCATCGGTCGGCAGCGCAGGCTTCGCATCGACGACAATTGGTTCCGCATCGACCTTATATTTTTTCACCGCCGCTTGCGCTGCCTGGTAATTGCGGATCTAAAAGTGGGAAAGTTTAGCTACGCGCACGCTGGGCAGATGCACATGTACTTGAACTACGCCCGCGAGCACTGGATGAAGCCCGGCGAGAACCCGCCAGTCGGACTCCTTCTGTGCGCCGAAAAGGGAGCTGCCGAGGCCCGCTACGCACTCGACAATCTCCCCAACAAGGTCCTTGCCGCCGAGTATCAGACCGTCCTTCCCGACGAAAAGCTCATTGCCGAGGAACTGGATCGCTCCCGTCGGGAACTGGAGGAGCGAACGAGGGTTGCGGACGTGCCATCTAAGCCTTAGACAACTGACGGCCCATCAGTCGCCTGATCCGAAGAGCCCACATTGAATCTAGTATTGCGGATCTGCTGTGCGCCAGCTGTGTGCTGGATTGAGGAGCCAGCGTGCGCTATCGCTATAACCCTTCTTACGTTGTGAAGGATAACGTCCTTTATCATTCACACGGAGGTCTGGCAAGGGGGAGTCATCTCTTAGGTATTTTTCTTCCCAGTGCGCTCTTTTTTCATTCGTGTTGCAGAGTGGAGGAGCTTCGATTTGTGCAGACCTTCCAAAGTGTCTTGTGCACCTTGGTCGAGCGCATCCTTGATTTCTCCCTCCAGAATCGCCCACCCCTCGGAGAAAATGTTCCCATGCTGCTCCTCGTTGCATTTTTCTTGGCACCGCCGTGCGTTTTCAAGGAAGCTGCGGTAAAGGCGTTGTAGCTTATTCAAACCAGTAAATCTGATAAGGTCCCGATAGCGCTTCGCTGCCACTTTTACGACGGCCGCATCGCGCAAATATCGACACGCTGCCCAGGTTATTTCGAAGTTTAGATGTTCGATTCGCGCCAGCAATTCCTCATCGTTACTTGAAATCTCTTCGCGCGCCGGATAGAGCATACCTCCCCAGCCCACAGGCATCAATAACGACAAAACTTCGTCCACGCTAGATGCCAACTCAGCGGGCATGCTTTGCTGCGCCCTGCCAGTGATTTCTGAAAGCGCATCGAGCACTTCATGTTTGACGCCGTTACCGAATTCTCTCGCGTATGGAAGGAGCTTATCCACGAGTCGCTGAAGCAACGCCGGATCATTGGACGCTTCTATCTCAAAGCGAAGGCGTTTCACATCGAACGCCGCGCCTCCTTCGCGTTCCAGCTTTTCAATTTTCTTCCGAAGGCGCTTCTTGGCATCCTCAACCTCACGGCTGACGATGTCGCGTATCCGCGCCTGAATCATGTCCCCCTCAAGCGCCACCTTTAGGCCGGCAGATTTCCTTCCCCAGCACTGGCCGGGAAGAAGTTCTGCCCTGCCCTTGTCATCGCGAAGTTCCCTCCGGGCCACATAAACGACGCTTGGATCAGGCGGTATTACGATAACGCCTACAGACCCCTGCTCTCCGTTAGCGAATTCCTGATATGACAAATCAATCTCTGGAGCGACGTATGCTTGCACAATTTGGCTGAACGTTGCGCCGTCGTAGGATTCGGTCCGCACATCTTGGTACTGCCCATTTTTGAAGCCGATCACGAGGAAGCCGGGATCGCGAGGGAACTCTCCCTCCGAATTCGCCAACGAGATCACGTCGCGAATGAACTCAGCCCTCGCTCCGACATCTGATTTTGATAAAGAAATGCGAAGCTTGAACTCCAGCCGGGTACCCTCTTTTTGGTTTGCTTCGAGCCAACCGCGCACTAGCTGTAAGATTTCCGATGGTTCAGGCAAAGCCATTTGCCTCTCTCGCCCAAGTGTACAAATAGATCAGACCATTCTCAGCTTAGGTCCCTTCTGCCGATTCTCGCAAGAACTAAAGATGACATTGCTTTTCACTCTTGGGTTCCGTTCCGTGGCGCCTGTTATTTGGGTTCGATACTGCGAGTCGCCTCCGCCTCGCTGAAAACGTATGATGGCCTATCTAGATCCAAGCAGGAGGTACCGGAGACCATTGTTATGGCCACACTGTCAAATCTTCGCGGGCTGCTACTTGAAGAGGCCGTACTGTTTTTGCTGTCCAGAACGGCATACAAAACAGTATTTGTAAAGGGAACCGACCCAACACTTGGAAACAGTTCCGCTGGGCTGACGGTGAAGGGCCGTGGAAGCGTTCATCAAATCGATGCGATAGCCGACAGTCTCATCAACCACCCTTTTAGTTACCCACAGAGACTGTTGGTAGAGGCCAAGTGTTTCGCCCGCACAAAGCCTGTGGGACTGGATATCGTCCGTGGTGCTGTCGGAGTCCTCAAAGACGTAAGCGAATACTGGGTGACAATTGCAGGAGCGGTAGCTCAACAGAGATATCACTACCAATACGCGGTTTTCTCGGCGACAGGGTACTCAAGAGAGACGCAAAAATACGCTTTTGCGCATGACATCTATCTCATTCCCTTGGCCGCCTCGCAATTCTTTCAGCCAGTCATAGAGGCTATTCGGCAAGTGGAATCGGTGACGCCGGGGAGGAAGGAGCCTGACGAAATCGTTGTGAGCATGAAGGGGTTACGTCACTACGTCCGAGCCCGACTACACGAACAGATACTGCCGCAGGACCCTGCACCTAATGATCTAGCAAAATTACGCGGATTGGAGCCATTCTTTATAGCCTGTCGGCATGTAGGGTTCGCTCTTCTTGCCGTTCTTGGCAGTAGATTTCCTGTCTTTCTCGTCCCTGCTCCGAACGTTCATATTCACGGACTTCAGGACGAGTATTCGGTGCGTATCTTCAGAGACGGTATCGACCGGACCTGGTTCTTGCGGGACCGCGACACCAATAGAAATTTGTTCTCGTTTGAGCTCCCGCGGGAACTCTTTCTCCAATATGCGAAACACGGGATGCTGAGTGCACAAGCAGCTCTCGACCTCAAAGAAGCCGCACTGGCAGAGTTTCAGGCTTTCACCGTTCGAGATGGCCAGATGAGAATAGTTCGGTTCCGATTGGACCAAGATTGGTTAGGGCAGCTCCGAAATCAGCTCTAACTCTCTCCTTGCTGATCGAAGCCAATCACGCCCAGGTTGGGGCATGGCTAGAGCTCTTCTGCCAAACGAAGTTGTAGATATTTTCAGATGCCTTTTCGATCTCTTCTGTAGTGAAGGGGGGTTGAGGCAGGGATTGATAAAGACTGTCGAGAATGAAGACCTTTACCTCCGCTTGCGTTGTCTCCTTCTGAGTCCAGTCCTGCATGGGCTGGAGCAGTTCCTGCAGAGATGACAGCAAACCTTTACTTGCCTGCTTCAACCGCTCCCGATCAGCTTTGCTGATATTTTCCCTGAACAGAAGATCGAATAAAGCCAATTCATCGTCGTTGAGTCCTTCCTCCGCAGCCCGCCGTTGCTCCGCATCGAGACTTGCGGCAAGTGCGACCAGTTGCGCGAACGTTGCTTCGACCGTCGCCCGGTCCTTCTCGCGGTTATAGTCCGCAATGATCTCCTGATACTTCTTGTAGTAATCCATCCGCAATGGGTTATGCCCAAGCATTTGAGCAAGCTTCTTTTCGACGACTTCGCGAATGTCCTGCAATGCCGCGTGCTTGCGGCGCACTTTGGTTGCAAACTCATCCCGAAGCTTCCCAAAGTCGATCTGGCTCAGGTCGACTTTGAGACCTTCAGCGTGATCGGTACCGGGCGCCGCTGCGCGAATAGCCTCGTTCACAATTCGATGCAATTCCTTGAGAACCTCTGTCACATCAGCAGTATCGCGTTTTTCCTGCAACTTCTTGTAGATCGCCTCAACATTGTCGTGGCGCAGAGCATACGCAAAAACACTTGGCTCCATTAGAAGGGCCTTAAATCGGATGAATACCTGCCGGGCCATGATTTCAAACCGGCGCTTCGCTTCGTCAGACGTGTAAAGCGCGTCCACGGCGTCGCGCAACGCTTCGATCCGAGTAAAACCCGTTGCGCTTTGAAGGCGGCTGGGGTCGAATCCTAGACCTAAAAGATGCTTCTCGGCGGCCTCAATAGCCTCGACCAACGCACCAACCAGCACCTCTATGGGAGCGACGATCTCGCCGCCACCACCGTCGCCATCTTCTTCGTCGCCAACTGCATACTGTGCAAGCGCTGCGCGCAAGCTCTTAAGCATTCCGTTGTAGTCAACAATGACGCCGCAGTCTTTGCCCGCATAAACGCGGTTGGCCCGAGCAATAGCCTGCATCAAATTATGTGCCTTCATCGGCTTGTCGATATAGAGTGTCGCGAGACATTCCACGTCGAAGCCCGTCAACCACATCGCGCACACGATAGCAATCCGGAAGGGATGTGCGGGGTCCTTGAAGGCGTCGTCAACTGCCATTCTCTTCCCGTCTCGTGTCTGGAAACCCGTCTTCATCACAACACGATGTGGGATGATGTCAAAACCCCACTTCCGGAAATCGCGGACCTCGTTTTGCGCTTCACTGATAACGATCTCAATGATCGTGCTTTCCATCCACTCCGCCTGCCGGCGGTGTGCTTCGATCTCATTGGTTAGCCGCTTCCGAACGTCAACGTCCGTAGTCGAGCCCAGCTCCGCCTCCTTCATGGGAATGAGGCCCTTGATGTGTGTGAGTCTGCTCCTCCAGCGCGGCTCGATGCGTTGGAACATCCGCGCGCAGGTGATTTTGTCGATGCAAACCAGCATTGACTTGCCAGTTTCCCACCGCGTCGTGCAATGCTCGACAAAATCGTCCGCCAGCTTGTCCAGCCTATCGTCAGCTGTGACAACCTCGTAATCCTTGCCAAGCAGCTTCTCCAGAAGCGCGCTCTGATCCGGGTCCAGGTCTGCCTTCTCGACTGCCTCTGCGATCCGGTCGTTCAAATCTAGTCGAGCAATGCCAAGTTTCTCGCCCCGGTTCTCGTAGACCAGCTTCACGGTCGAGTGGTCTTCCTCAGAGCGCTTGAAGTCGTAGCGTGAAATATAACCGCCAAAGATGCGCTTGGTTAGCTCGTCATGTTTGAACAGGGGCGTTCCCGTAAACCCAATGAATGACGCATTCGGTAGCGCGCGGCGCATGTTCCGCGCGAACCTGCCTGCCTGTGTCCGATGGGCTTCATCCGAGACGACGATAATATCGTCGCGGTCGCTGTATGGATGGGTCACCGGCTGATTGAATTTGTGGATTAGGCTGAAAACATATCGATGATTTCCGGCCAGGATTTCCTGCAGCTCTTTGCCCGAACTGGCGCGCGGGGTCTTGTTGTCAGTTACGCCGCAGCCTATGAATGTCCGCCAAATCTGATCGTCAAGGTCCTCGCGGTCAGTCATAATCAGGAAGGTGAAGTTACCAGGCACAACTCTCCGCACCTTTTCGGCAAAAAAGGCCATTGAATACGACTTGCCGCTCCCCTGAGTGTGCCAGAACACGCCCAGCCGCCCTAGATCGACATGTGCCCGCTTCACCAGCGGCAATTCATCCTCATCCCCTTCCACAGACGAAGATGACCTCACCAGTGTCAGCCCCTCATTTTCAATTGCCGTGAGCCTCTCCGGTTTGGGCACTCGGTATTCGATCAGCCGTTCTCCGGCTGGAAACTGCCGCTTCAGCTCCTCCTGGCGAATAACCGAGTCGACAGCGCTGTTGACGCCGAGTACTTGGTGGTTCCGCGCCACGATCTTCCGCGTCCCCCCTGCCCGGCTGTCGTCGAACAATATAAAGTTTTCTACGATATCGAGAAGACGCTCCTTATTAAGCATCCCGACGAGGAGGGCCTCTGCGTCCAGACGCGCTTTGTCCTTCTCAGCGTTTCGTTTCCACTCGACGAAATGCTCCCACTTGCTTGTAATCGAACCGTAGCGGGCGTGATCGCCGTTGCTTACCACGAGAAATACGTTGTGGTGGAAGGCATGGTTGATGCTGTGCTCACTCAGGTAGTCAGTGAGATTGTCATCGAAGGCCGCCCGGATGTTCCGATACACGGCCTTCAGCTCAATGAAAACCAGCGGCAGGCCGTTGACGAAACACACTAGGTCCGCGCGCCGATTGTAATGCGGCACACGCACGCCCTGGATCTTTAACTCACGTACTGCAAGGAAGCGGTTCTCGTTGAGGTTGCGAAAGCTGATTACGTGTGCTCGCGCGCGCTTTGTCTCGCCGGTCGCATCGCGCCATTCAACCGGCACTCCGTTGCGGATGAAGCCATAGAACTCACGATTGTGTTGGACGAGTGAACGAGCGAAGTCGACGTGGGTAAGTTTTTCGAGGGCCTGCTCTCTTGCCGCTTCCGGTACATCGGCGTTTAGTCGCGCCAGCGCCGCGCGCAGCTCCCGTACCAGGACGACGTCTCTCTCCGAAGCGCGCCCAAGCAGACCTTTCGGGCCAAAGGTCTCAGTATTGTGAGCATAGACACTATCCCAACCGAGATCCTTCTCCAAGTGCTCGGCGAAAGTTTGTTGGACCAGTCGGTCCTCGCTGTTGATGTCCGTAATCATGGCGTGGCAAGTCTCATTACACGGCGATTTGCCCGCTCATCAGGCGCGGCAACAGCAGGTCGCGCGCGACGCGAAGCCTCTCGTTTGTAGTCCCCAGAGTATGAATCTGCTGGAATGTTAGTTGTGCGAACTCGGCAAACTGTTCGATTAAGTGTTTTGGCGGAGCAAGAACCGTCAACCGATGCAAGACGTTTCGGTTGACACCGGGAACCGCAGCTTTGTCGCTGAGTATTCCGCCAAGGACGTGCCTAAGTAACTGAGCGAGGAAGGCCGGGGGATTGTCTCTAAAATCGCTGACGTAAAGTGCGGTGTTCAGTGGCCAATAATCCTGTTGCATAAAGAACACTTCTCCGATAGTTCCATATCGTCCTGTCACGATCCCTGGAGGAGATGCTTTCTTTTCGTTGTGGAAACCTGTGATGCCCGAGGAGGAGACAATCGGTATATCTCCTTCCGCACGTCGACTCTCCGGAAGATCGTAGCCCCTCTTCAGGGTCAGCATCTGGCCGAGGTTCTTCTGCTCCCAACCCGTAGGTATGCCGGCGTTATTGCGGTTGTGCTCGTGCCCGGGGAAACGGAGACGCACAAACCACTCTCGGTAGAGTTGGCTCATCGTCTCTTCCAAGAGCGCTATCCGCCGGCGGTTGTTTCCCATCAGATCGTCATAGGTGGATAGGCAATCAGATATTCGTAGTTGCACATCGAGATCAGGGAGAATGATGTCAAAGTCCTTCAAAATGCCAAGGTTGATATGGGGCACTCCTGATGTGAGAGCATGGTTTACTATTTTCTGCACCGTCATGGGCATGCGGAAGAAATAGTAGATGAACCGCGGATCTGCCGTCCCACTATCTACCGTCAGTTTCATCTGACTCTGCGAGATGATGTAGCGTGGAAACCGCGAGTCCATCGGAATGAAACCTACCTGCCCAAGAGTACCGCGTTGCGTAAATATGATGTCTCCAGGCCGAGCCGCGTTTGATCGAAGATCGTCTGCCTTCTTTTCTGATACGAAAACGAAGCCATCGTCATAAAACGCGCCATCACTAGGCAGGTTATTCCCTCGTATCACTGGCACGCCCTCTTCCGCGTAGTCGCGCGTTGTCAGATTGGAGCCAAACGGGCCACCAACAAAGGCGTAAGGAACATGTGCTTTGACGGAGTCGAGCTTCACAGTCCGCCACTTCATGCCCCCAGCTCCCCCAAGTCCTCGTGAATCTTCATAGCCAGATCCGACGCTTCCTTATTGAGGTCGGCCAGTTCGGTGCGGATATCGCGAAGTGTCTGCTCGAAATCGAAGTCTTCGTCTTCCTCCGAAGGTGCCACGCCGACGTAACGGCCGGGCGTTAGGCTCCAATCGGCGGCCTCAATGTCCTTCCGGTCCACCAACTTGACCAGCCCCGGTATCGCCTGCAATTCGGCCTTAGGGAAGCGGTCTTGCAGCCAAGCAACTTGTCGGTGGAAATAGAGGGCCTGTTTGAGCTGCTCGACGGCTACTTTGCGCTCTTCATCGAGCTCTTTGATAAGTCGCCCCAGAACACGGCGTTCGTAAATAGATGCGATCGCCTCATTAATCGCTAAATCCACCCCAAGGTTTTCGAGTCTAGCGGCAAGCTTGTAGAGCAAATCCACCTGTTTGATGAGTCCTCGGATCGGCTCAACGTTGGCTTCGAACGCTTTGCGCGCGGCATGCTGAGCGCCGTTCTCGCCCGGCAACGCTTTGGCGTACTTCTGGTGAAAGGCCTGAAGGCTGGCAAGAAGAGTTTTTCTATCTTTCTCGTAAGCTGCCGCCGAATCGCGCAGTTCCGCGACAGCTTTGACGAGGGCATCGATCTTTTGAGCATCGATTTGAGCAAGCCTTGCCGCAGCCTTGGAGAGGGCGTCCCAGCGATTCTGTGCGTCTGAAAGAGTCGTCTCGAACGGTGCTAGCGTCGCTGCAATTGCCGCGCTCTCGATGTATACGCTCCCGAGATACTCCTTCACCAACGCGAGGAAACGCTTCTGCGCTCCCCGATAAAGCCAGACGATGGCGGCAATGTTTTGCATCTGTTCAGGCGAGAAGTCATAAATCTTGCGCGTTACCTTCCGGTAAACGTTACGCGCGTCGAGCATCAAGACCTTGTCTTTACGCGTCGTGGGCTTCGCACGATCGAAGTGCCACAGCTCGCAGGGAACACTTCGGGTGTAAAAGAAATTAGAGCGGATTGAAATAATCACATCCACGTCGCCTGTCTCAACGATCTTTTTGCGTACGTCCTTCTCGCCATGTCCCGCGCTTGAGGCTTGAGAGGACATCACGAACCCAGCACGTCCCTTCGCGTTCAAGTAGCTCCAGAAGTAGGAAATCCAGAGATAGTTACCGTTGCTGATCTTTTTGGCCTTGTTTACGCCCGGCAGTCCGAAAGGAAGGCGCGGGTCGCCTTTTATACGCTCGGCATCGACCAGGTCCACGTTAAAAGGCGGATTAGCCATAACGAAGTCGCATTTCCCAACAAGGGTGTGCTCGTCTTGATAGTAGGTGATTGCCTCGGCGATCTTACCTTCCAGCCCGTGAACTGCCAGGTTCATCTTGGCGATGCGAATGGTGTCACCGTTCTTTTCCTGCCCGTAGAAGACAACCCTCTTCGCTGTGTCGCCCCCTTCATTCTCTATGAAGTGGCTCGACTGTACGAACATTCCACCCGAGCCACAGGCCGGGTCAAAGACGGTGCCATGATCTGGCTCGATCACGTTAACGATCGTCTGGACAATTGAAGATGGTGTGAAGAACTCACCATTATCGTGCGCCTTTTGAATCGAGAACTTAGCGAGGAAATACTCGTAGATGCGACCGAAAATATCGCCGGTAGCCTGTTTAATCTTCTCGCTGTTGAACAGGCGCATCAGGTCTTCGAGCACTTTCGTCTCGAAGATGCCGTAGTCTTTCGGAAGCACTCCCTGCAAAGGCTCGAAGTCGGCCTCGATAGCGGTCATCGCTTCGGTAATGAGCTTTGGAAGGTCGGCACCGCTCACGGCTGCCTGTTGCATGATCCAGTCATAGCGAGCCTTTTCGGACAAATAGAGCGAACGGCGCGCGATGTAGTCCGCCGGAACCACTCTGCGCTTTGGCATCTTTCCACTTGCCTGGTCCGCCTCGATCTGTCGCCGCGCGGCCTCGAAGCGGTTTGCTGCATGGCGAAGAAAAATCACTCCGAGCACAGGCATGAAATAGTCGCTTGAGGTGAGCTTTGAGTTGGCGCGAAGGTTGTCCGCAGCTTCCCAAAGATCCTTTTCGAGCTTCTCAATATCCTTGAATGCATCGGTCGCTTTGACGCGCGATAAAGTTTCTTTTGGATTCCCCATCAGGAAAGGTCCGTCAATTCCTTGGCTATCATAAACTTGGCGACGCTGTTTCGAGAATGCCAGAAAGCTCGCGGTCCCGAAAGGCCAAAAACTGGGGGAAGACTGGTGTCGAACCTAGAGTTTCGCGTAGTTATGGCGATTCTTGATATTGGTGTTCAGAAAAATGCCCTTTGAGTCCGCGCGTTGAAACTCGTCGAATTCCCACTGCTCAACGTCGTAGTAGACATACGTATCCCCCGATTTCACGAACTTTACATGCAATTCGCGACTTGCGGGATCGTAGCCTATAGCTTCCACGTTAGTAGAATCAACGAAGATCATCTCAGGCATTGTTGCCCTCCGGTTCTTGTATCGGTGCTGCTGGTGCTTGCGCTCCAGGAGCAGTTGATTGTGCGCGCCAATTTGCAAGCCCTTGCGTATAAACTTCCCCTGCCGGTCGATTGGCAGCTTGCCACGCTTCGGGAAGCTTTGGATCATCTCCGACCGGCTTTTTTGCAGCCTTGTGGACGCGAACCCGCGACGGGATGGCCATTGCCTCCCCCAGGAACAATCCTTCACCTGTGCGAAGGGACGGCAACAGATCTGCAAGCCCCCCCAGGTCGTCCGGCAATGCCGCGACGATCTTTCCTCGATCAGCGGTGTTCGTGGTTCGCAAAGCGATCATTGAACCGCATTGGCTCAATACCGCGCTGTCGATTTCCGAGGGTCTCTGAGTCACCAGCATGAGACCCACTCCATACTTTCGACCTTCTTTTGCAATCATCGAAAGCGTCCGATGTGCCGGTGTATTTCCGCCTTCGGGAAGAAATCGGTGCGCCTCATCAATCACGATCAGAAGAGGCTGTTGCCGCCCGCCAACCGGAAGGTCCTGCGCCCAGAAGAGCATGTCATACACAACCCGAAGCATAGTCCCGACTATCGTTGACAGGATCTCAGACGGAAGGCCCGATACATCGAAAACTGTGACCGGGCGATCATGCCCGACCCAATCGCGAACAAGACTATCCAGATCCGCTGTCACGCGACCGTCGAGCGCTGGTTCGTACCCGCCACCAGGCCGAAACAGGAACCCGAAACGGCCGTCACGCAGCCGAGTTCTCATCATTTCTAGCTGCCGCTCGATGTTTCTCTTCCGCTGGTTCTTGTACGGAGCCTGGTTATATGGACTTGCAATCGGGTACCTATCCGGCGTCAGGGTGTCGGCGCTGCCAATTTGCTCTGCCGGATACGCCTCTTCTTCTTTCTGGTTGGCTCCGGTGGTGCTAAATGTTCTACGTTCCACCTGATCTAACTCATACCAAAGGCGCTTAATGCTGAAGGGCACGGGAATGTCAGCCGTCAAAGTCTCCGCTGGCGGTGGCGTCTGCAACAACAAGGCCGAGGCTGTTTTTAGATCGAGAACCTGCTCTCGAATCGCCGCTTCATGATTGGGCTGTAGCCCACCCAGCGTCATCAATTGCAATTCATCGAATGGAAGAGCCCAGAAAGGCACTCTAAGTGGCCTTTCGCCCGCTGCTTCGTTAGGTCGAAGCCGAAATACATATGCTTTGTCACCGAGAGCGGTCGAATACTCCCCGTGAGGATCAATCACAATTACGCGTGCAGTAGGAAACTCATCACTGGCTATCGAATTGAGAAGAACGCTAACAAGATTTGATTTACCCGAGCCTGTCGAGCCGACAACGGCACAATGTCGGCTCACCAAGCCAGCGACATTCAGATCCGCAGAAATTCCAGACGCCGCCGCGATCGTACCTACAGGTACTGTGCCCTTCTTCGATTGTGTCCATCCATAGATAGTCTGAAGATCATCGTTTGTAACGATGTGAATCTCATCGCCTACGGTTGGGTATTGCCCAACGCCGCGTTCAAATTGCGCGCCAATGGATTCGCCAAACAGGGCAATAGTCATCCATCTGTATCCAGCCAATCGGTCCGAACCCGCGATCTCCAGCCTCCCACTACCTCCTCCTTCATCTGAGTGGGCCGGTGCAGCGTCCGCACCGACCTGAGTGCAGACGGCATAAAGCTGGGTGTAACCAAGCGGTATTCTGAAGAACGCTCCAATCTGCCCTACGCGATATGATTCCCCACGGATCATCACAAGAGTGGTAGGCATATCTTCGCGCAAACGAACACGCACTATGCCACCACTGACCGCAGCAACCTGCCCGATGAAAGTTGGATCAGTGATCGCCACGTAATGCTCCTTAGGGCTCGCCCATCGAATTCAGAAATGCGCAAAATTTCGTGAAGTTACCAAGTCTCATCTGTCCCGTCTGCGGTCCCGTACCTGTTCCAACGCTCGCATCTGGCTCAAACACAATATCAACAAACGGCGCAGTCTGTTCCAGTCTCCATTCAGCTCGGCGTCCGCCGATGACGCCAACCTTGGGGCAAATCACAATCAGGTTACGTTGGCGTTGACCGCGCCCCAGCAGATCGCGGCCATCGGGAACCTCGCCGAACTGGAGTGAATAAACGTGTGTTCGGGGACGATTCTCGATTGCTGAAAAAATCACATTATTTATGTGCTCGTCACCGAAACTAAAACCACACGTAACGAGAAGTGCGTCGTCCTGGTCGAGAAACCGGGCGAGCCGGTCCATGAACGCCGCATACGGCTGTTGACGCGATTCATCATATTTTTGAAATGACGGAAGGATCATCTCACCCGAGTTGTCAGGCTCTCCCCGAACAATTCTGAGGCGTCCATCGCTGTCCTCGCGTTTCCACGTGACAGATCCATGCATTTTCCACAGTCGAACCCAGTTTGCCCCTGGAGCACTTTCGATCCTCCGCAGGCTGTCAGGGAAAAAGAATGGTCTATGACTCCCCACGAACCCGTCAAACAAAGGAATCCGTTCAGTCTCAAGAGCCATTTCGATGAGGACATCGTAATTGAGCGTAAAAATCTCAACGGGAAATTGCCGAGAGGTCTTCGCCAGCCAGCGCGCCATTTGCCGATGGGGTGTTTCTTCAGGTATAAGACCCTTCGCCGGATTAGCAATCTTCGCTATCGTTTGCCTCACCTTTTTTTCAAACTCGGAAACGCCGTCGCGGTCAAGTCCCAAGAGAGCGTCCCCGGCACCCATCGCACCAAGCATCATTCGAAGTCGTGACAGAATTTCCTCAATTTGCGCTGACTTTCCCGCTGCAGTGCATTGATCCGTGAGTTTGATCCAAGCGTCAGCATATGGCTTCCCGATGTTCCCCACCTCCTGCTTGCATATCTCCGTAAGACCCGCGACAGCTGGTATCAAAGGTTTGCCTGCATCCGGCCCTGTGCCCGCTATTGGTACCGAACAGGAAGTGCCAGCCCCGAAAAGAAATGCTATCGGTTTGTCATGCCGAGCCAGATGATCGCGTAGATCCGCTACTGTCTTATAGGCATCATGCAGGGACATCAGTTTCCAACCTTTCTTGACGGACCGGCAACTGCTTTATAGCGTCAACCAATACGCGGGTCGCGCGGCAGTCGTCCTCGTTGTAGACAAGAATCTGCTGCCGAATGCCGAGGTCACGTTGCTTGATCCACCGATCGAACCATTCGATTGACGCCGCGCCTGAAGGATGGGGGTCGTGCCAATCAAAACCTAAGTATCTCGCTAGTGTCTTAATCGAGAAGTCGGGTGTCGGCCATTCCGTGTATTTCACCACGACATCAAAATATAGGTCTACGGCCCTTGCCGGGTCGAAGATTGCCTCTATGTCGGCTCCCGAGCAGACGTGGGGATACTTATTTCGAAGCTTACGATAAATTGTCCGCTCGTACTTCGAGTAATAGTAAATCACACACGGTTCTGAGGCTTGTATGTACCGAACGGCCTCGCTAAAGGCCCGCTCTTCCGCTTCAGGACTAGTATCCTCCGCAAAAAACCAAACAAATCGCTCGGTGGCATTATCACCCGACAGACGCTCCACGAAACCGTGCAGATAGCAGATGTCCCGCATTGGATCGACCTCGATATCGAAGAACAACTCGCGTTCGGAAGACGGAAACACGATGGGTTCGCGCAGATAAGGTCTGCCTTTATCATCAGCCAGCAGTTTCGCGCGGCCCTGGAACTTGATAAGCGTCGCTGGTCCGATACCTGGGAAAATTGTCTTTTGTCCACGGATGAAGGCGGCCATGTCAGCCTTTGCCAGATCGCGAATCGAATGAACGCGGTCAACCATCACGTCGCGCTTCGAACGACCTAGCTCGGGGATGAGAGTGAGATCGTTTGCCGCTGCAAGCGTCTTAATACACGTTGTGTACCACACACAATTCTTGCAGATTCCTGGAGCGTAGGCAGGCAACGTTTGTGTCGTCCGACTAATGATCGCGCGTGCCTTCCCGAGACATTCCTCGTAATAATCCCAAAGACCTTGAGATTTCCCCCCGCCAGCGGCTGCCGTGAAATCGTACAGAACTTCCTTGTTGTGAACGTCCAGGACGAATGCTCGTCGCCCTGAAGACCGTCCCAGCCTCTCCAGTACATCCGTGTATAAGGCAAGCTGCACGGCATAATGCTTTTTCGGCCTTCCCTCGGTCTCGTCACTTGCTCCCTCTTCTCCGGCCCCTGATTTAATGTCCCCAGCGACATAACCTTTTCCGTCCCGCCGCAGCAGATCCGGCTCGCCGAGCAGGTCACCATAACTAATACGACCGCCATAGATCAGCACTTCTCCTCGATCCATCGCGGCAATGGTTTGCTGTTCTTTTTCAATACCGCGATAGGCAGAAAGATCGATAAACCCTTCGCCTATGCGCGCTACAACCTCATTCTCGTGAGCTGCGCCCCGCTCCCATAGAAGCTGAACAAACGGGCTCGGTTTATCCCGCTCTGCAGGATCTCCGAACAGATCCATTGATAGGCGGTGCGGGCAATGCACCAAGTTGTAAAGCATTGAAGCGGAGATGGTCACAGCACATCCTAGCTCATGTCGAAAACCG
>Ga0182030_10012477_pt1 | contig 17007 bp, 15 predicted proteins | sample 812S3MmetaG_FD_121299 | JGI IMG/M metagenome (GOLD analysis project Ga0182030, IMG submission 121299) | Permafrost microbial communities from Stordalen Mire, Sweden - 812S3M metaG (Illumina Assembly) | ecosystem: Environmental > Terrestrial > Soil > Wetlands > Permafrost | place: Sweden...
CAAGGACGGCAAAACTATCCCGGGCGTGATCCATGCCGGCAAGACCGGTCATATCTATGTTCATGACCGCAAGGATTGCAGCCTGATCCGCTTCTCCGAGGCCATGGTGCCGCAGGAGAACATGTGGGTCCTTCCCACCAAGGACGGGGCGCGCATGCTGCCCGGCGCCAACGGCGGTGTCGAATGGTCGCCGATCGCCACCGACCCGTCGCAGCAACTTGCCTTTGCCATCAATCTGCATCAGCCGATGAACTACTTTGTCGAGAACTCGCCGTATCCGAACGGCAAGTTGTGGCTTGGTGGTGCCTTCAAGGTGATTCCAAGTGAGGCGCAATCGGGCAACATTACCGCCGTCAACTACGACACCGGCAAGATCAAATGGCAGGTGAAGACCCCCGAGCCCATGATCGGGGGCATTCTCGCCACGGCGGGCGGCCTCGTCTTCACGGGCGAAGGCAACGGCAAGTTTGCGGCCTACAATTCGTCCAACGGCAAGGAATTGTGGAGTTTCCACGCCGGTGCCGGCGTCAACGCACCGCCCTCCAGCTACACCTTGGGCGGCAAGCAATACATCGTGGTCGGCGCGGGCGGCAACACCCAGATCGACTTCCACCGCGGCAATAACATCATTGCCTTCTCGCTCAACTGAACGTACAGGCGATCGAATAATAAAGCGGGGCCGGTCACGGCCCCGCTTCTGTTAAAGCCCCGATTGGAATGAATGGATGCGCGGCAAGTTGGATCGGCTGTTTTTTGGCGTCGTGATGCTCGGAGCAATTTGGAGCCTCTCCACCTCACCGGCGAAGGCGCAAAGCATCGAACAAAAAGCGCAGGTCTGCGCCGGTTGTCACGGCGCGGACGGCAAACCGATCGACAAGGCGTTTCCCATCATTTGGGGACAGAAAGAGGGTTACCTTTACATCCAACTGCGCGATTTCAAGCGGGGCGACCGCAAGAACGACATCATGCAACCGATCGCTTCATCGTTGGAACGAGATGACATGTTTGCGCTCGCGGAATATTTCTCGAAGAAAACCTGGCCCGATCTGGGCCAGCCGCGGGCGCCGAAAGATGTTTCGGAGCGCGCTCAGAGCGCCAACCGCTCCGTGGGCTGCACCGGCTGTCATCTCGATCAGTTTCAGGGCGACGGCACCGTGCCTCGTCTGGCGGACCAGAGCCGGGATTACCTGACCAAGACCATCGCCGACTTCCGCACCCGTGCGCGCGGCAACAATCCCGGCATGACCGACTTGATGCTGGCCACCGCGCCCGACGACCTGGCCGCGCTCGAAGAATACCTCTCCGGACTGTGAGCTAACGCGGCGTTAGCCTTTCGCGCAGCGCAGAAAGCACGGTGAGGTCCGCGGCACGTTTTCCGGCCTTGTCCTTGAGCGACAGATCGGCTCCCCGCGCCAGCAGCAGATTGGCGATTTCGGCATGGCCGCCTTCGGCAGCAATCATAAGAGCCGTGCGGCCGCGCGCATCCCGGTCATCGACACGGGCGCCTGCATCGAGCAGAAACGAAACGACCTTGATCGCCTGCGCTTCCGGCGCCTGCTCATCCGGGCCCGACGCCCACATCAGCGCGGTGAGATCATTGGGATAGCGGGCGTTGACATCGATATCTCGCGCCAGCAACCGCTTCACGATATCGAGCCGCGCGCCGGCCGCCGCATAGACGATCGGCGGCTTGCCGGTCTCGTCGGGCGCTCGCTCGTCGGCCCCGCGCGCCAGCAACGCTTCGACAATCTCGTCGTTGCCGACATAGGCGGCGGCGGCGAGCGGAGAAATCCCGCTGCGCCCTGTCAGCTTGACGTCGGCGCCGCGTTCGATCAGCCGCTGCGCGACCGACGCATGGCCCGCCTCGGCGGCAGAGTATAACGCGGTGGCGCCGGCGAGATTGCGTGCGTCGATCGGCGCGCCGCGCGCCAGCAACAAATCAACCATCTCGAGATGGCCGGACCGGGCGGCGTGGCTCAGCGGCTTGGCACCAAGCCGGTCACGCGCGTCGACCGACGCGCCGCGGTCCAGCAGTTCGGTCGACAAGGCGATGCAATTGCCGTCGACGGCCGAAAACAGCGTCAGCGACACTTCAATCGCCGTGATCTGCGGTTTGGCAATTTCGAACCGGTGAGCCAGTTCCTGGCACCGCTCGGAGTCCGCGCGAGCGGCCGATGCTGCGCTCAGCATGGCGATCCCGATCGAGCCTAGAAAAACGATTTGGCGGTACAAGGCGATCACTCCCCGGGCGAGGCTTGTTGGTTGTAAAATGCCTTGCCAACAAAATGGCACGGCAGACAGCGTTATGCCAAGAAGGCAGACGGCTTTGACGAAACATATATGGATCGCAGCCGGGGGTTAGGGCTGGACGTCCGGCCGCGCGTCCGCATCCGCCGGCCTGCCCTGCCGCAGCAGCCGGGCGCAGGCAAAGCCGAGTGCGACAATGATAACCGCGCTCGTCAGCAAGGCCGGTCTCTTGCCGGCATTCAGGATGCCGAACCCGTAGGCGATCGGACCCACCGTCTGGCCCATGAAAAAGAAGAACGAGTGCAACGAAAGCGCGGTGGCGCGGGCCTCCACCGAGAGTTCGCTGGCGAATACCTGCAGCGAGCCATGCAGCATGTAGAAGCTCCACCCCATCAGGATGAAGCTGACGGCCTGAAGCTGCCAGGGTGGCCCGAAGCCGATGAATGCGAGTTGCAGGCCCATCAGCACGGCGCCGGAAATCATCATGCCGTTGACGCCGAGCCGCGGCAGCATCCGCGACACGCTCAAGGTATAGAACAGTCCGCCGACCGCGAAGCCGGCGATCACGAGGCCGCTGATCGAAAGGCTGGTGACACCGAGTTCGAACAGAAACGACGCGACATAGGGAAACAGGCCGAGCACGCAGCAGCCCTCGATAAACACCGCCGTGTAACAGACCCTCGCATTCGGATTGGCAAAGATGGTGCGATAGCCGTGCCTGAGCACCGAAAGGTCGACCTTTGCGGGAGCCCGCGTCAGCGCGCCGCCGCGAAAGCCGATGGCGACCGCGACCGACGCCACCACCGCCAGCAACCCAAGCACGGCGAGCACACCGCGCCAGCCGAGGAAATCGCCGATCAGGCCCGACAGCGAGGCCCCGAGCAGGTTGCCCGTCATCGACCCCGCCAGCGTGCGGCCGATCGCGACCTGACGCGCGTTCGGCGCCACCAGATCGCTGGTCAACCCGAGCGCGATCGGAAACACGCCGCCGGCGCCGATCCCTGCCAGAACCCGACTGGCGAACAACAGCGAAAACGACGACGATGCCGCGCCGAGAATGTTGGCGAGGCCGAGCAGCACCAGGCAAACGATCATGAGGCGCGCCTTGCCGAACAAATCCGCGGCCGCGCCCAGCACCGGCTGCACGATGGCAAACGTGAAGGCATACACCGAGGCAAACCCCGCCGCCGCCGCAATGCTGACGCCAAAATCGCTGGCGACGTGCGGTAGCACCGGATCGAGCGCCCGCGTCGACAGGCTCGCCGCGAAAGACGCCAGCGCGATGACGTTCAGGACCGGCGGCAAGTTCGTCGCGGCTCTACCTTTTTGATTGAGCATGATCTTCTCGGAAAACCGTTACCCACTTTTCCGGATCATGCATCCGGCGATGTCCGCGCCATCAATGCCCGTTGCGTTTGGCCAGCGCGTCAAACGCCATCAGCGTCCGCACCAATCCCTCGAACTCGCGCAGCGGCACCATGTTGGGACCGTCCGACGGCGCGTGGTCAGGATCGGGATGGGTTTCGATGAACACGCCGGCGACGCCGACGGCGACCGCGGCGCGCGCCAGCACCGGCACGAATTCGCGCTCGCCGCCGGATGAGGTGCCCTTCCCGCCGGGCTGCTGCACCGAATGGGTGGCGTCGAAGATCACCGGCGCGCCGGTGGTGCGCGCCAGGATCGGCAGCGCGCGCATGTCCGACACCAGCGTGTTGTAGCCGAACGAAACGCCACGTTCGGTGACCAGAACCTGGCGATTGCCGGCGCCGGTGATCTTGGCGACAACATTCGCCATGTCCCATGGCGCCAGGAACTGCCCCTTCTTGACGTTGACGACCTTGCCGGTTGCCGCCGCCGCCAGCAGCAGGTCGGTCTGCCGGCACAGGAATGCCGGGATCTGAAGCACGTCCACGGCCTGCGCCACCTCGGCGCATTGCAAGGCCTCGTGAACGTCGGTGAGCACGGGCAATCCAAGCGACGAGCGAATCTCGGCAAAAATCGGCAGCGCCTGCTTCAGCCCGATACCGCGCGCGGCCGTTACGCTGGTGCGGTTGGCCTTGTCGAACGAGGTCTTGTAGACGAGGCCGATCTTCAAGCGCGCCGCAATTTCCTTCAGTGCGCCGGCGACTTCGAGCGCGTGCGCCCGGCTCTCGAGCTGGCACGGGCCGGCGATGATCGAAATCGGCAACTCATTGCCGAATTTGACTGACCCGGCGGCGACAACCGGCGCGGCTGACAGGTTCGCGTTCAAGATTTTTCCCTTGTTTCGGACCGGACCATGCCGGGCGGCGGCGGCCGGATCAACCCATGCGCGCGTATTGCGCAAAACTGGTACCGGTTTTTGCTTCGCAATCAAGTTTACGCAGATTGCGTATACTAATCTGCGGAGAATACGCGCAAATAATCATGCGGCTTCGAATATCAGGGTTGCGCCATGGGCGACATCCGGCGGCACCACCAGTCGTCCGACATGGCGCCGCGAGGCAATTCCACGCTGCCGATGCAAGGCCTCGACCTCGGCAACGTCCGAAACCTCGAAGCGCATCGCGTTGAGCGTCATCCTCACCTTTGACCTCGAGGCAAACGCCGAACTGATCGCGAAACGCGACCTGTTCCATGATCTCGACGTCGCCATTTTCAGTGCGAGCCTTGACGCCGATCGAGCTCGAATGCAGGTCGCTGACGCCGGTGAACGCCTTCAGGAAGATGTGATGGTCGGTCGGGTTGTCAGCCACCATCGCCACCCCGGGCACGGTCCGGGCGCCGTTGCCGTGGGACTGAAACGCCGGATCCCAGAAGTTCTCCGGAAAATGATGCTGGCACACCGCAAAGCGCACCTTCGGCGACGCCGGATCGCGCGCGAAGGCGAGCGAGAACGCGAGCTTGACCGGCGTGCCGTCCGGTTTGGCCCCGTCGCGGGCGAAATCGAATACCTTGAGACCACCAATGCCGGCCGCCTCGAACGATCGCGCATCGTCGACCGCGTTGTGGCTGTTGAGGATCAGCATCGAGAAACCCTGCTGCGAAGCCAGAAAGTCGCGGTTGAATGCGCCGAATGAAAACGAGCTGGCGCCGTGCGGCACGATCTTTTCGGGCTCCGCCACTTCGAGAATTTCGATGTAGCAATTCTTCAACTGCACAATCCGGTTGTGCGTGCCCCAGGGATGGCGGTTGCGCACGCCCACGGTGAAGCCGGCGCTCGAATAGAATTCCGCCGCCGCGTCGAGATCGCGAACGGCGTGCACGACGTGGTCGAGACCGTGGGGCATCCGGCGAAGCCTGGCCCTGAATGCGGGTTATTTCACCGATGAGAACGCGGTCGGCACCAGCAACTGATTGACGATGTTGCTGACGATCTGGCCATCAGCCTCGGTTTTCGCGCGGGCCGCGATCCAGTCCGGATCGCTCTGAAATGCGGTCCATTTCTTCTCGCGCTCGGCGAGCGATTCCCAGGCCAGCAGATAGGTCAGTTCCTGATTGGATTCGCCGACCAGCGTGGTGAAGAACCCGGCCTGCTTGATGCCGTGCTTCTCCCACAGTTTCAGCGTGATGGTCTCGAAGCGCTTCAGCAGGGCCGGCAGCCGGCCCGGCAGACAGCGATAAACGCGGGTTTCGTAAATCATAGGTCAAACTCCCTGATCCGTTGTTCTTGCAGTGCGGGAGCAGTTTGTCGCAACAATCGGCGTATTCGTCAAAGGCCGCCGATGCATGGCATCAAACCAGCCTCGACTGCGCCATGGCGGCCTGAATGAAGGACGCGAACAGCGGATGCGGCTCGAACGGCCGCGACTTCAGTTCGGGATGGAATTGCACCCCGATGAACCAGGGATGGTCCTCATATTCGACGATCTCCGGCAGCACGCCGTCCGGCGAAAGGCCTGAAAATCGCAAGCCGTGCTGTTCGAGCCGGTCCTTGTAGGCGGTGTTGACCTCGTAACGGTGGCGGTGGCGCTCGGAAATCTCGGTCGCGCCGCCATAGATCTCCGACACCCGGCTGCCGCGTTTGAGGACCGCGGGGTACGCCCCAAGGCGCATGGTGCCGCCGAGATCGCCGGCCTTTGATCGCTTTTCCAGTTCATTGCCGCGCAGCCATTCCGTCATCAGGCCGACCAACGGTTCCGAGGTCGGGCCGAACTCCGTGGAATTCGCCTCCTCGATGCCGACCAGATTGCGCGCGGCCTCGATCACCGCCATCTGCATTCCAAAGCAAATGCCGAAATACGGCACGTCGCGCTCCCGCGCAAACTGCGCCGCGCGAATTTTACCCTCCGCGCCGCGCTGGCCGAAGCCGCCGGGCACCAGAATGCCGTTGACGTGTTCGAGAAACGGCGCCGGATCCTCGTTCTCGAACACCTCGCTCTCGATCCAGTCGAGATTGACCTTCACCTTGTTGGCGATGCCGCCATGCGACAAGGCCTCGATCAGCGATTTGTAGGCGTCCTTCATGCCGGTATATTTGCCGACGATGGCGATGGTGACGGCGCCTTCAGGGTTCCGCACCCGCTCGTTGATGAGGTGCCAGCTCTGCAGCGCCGGCGGAATTCGGGGCTCGATGCCAAACGCCGCCAGCACCTCGTCGTCGAGGCCGGCGTCGTGGTAGGCCTCCGGCACCGCGTAGATGTTGTCGACGTCGCGCGCCTCGATCACCGCACTTTCGCGCACGTTGCAGAACAGGCCGAGCTTGCGCCGCTCTTCCCGGGGGATCGGGCGGTCGGTGCGGCACAGCAGGATGTCCGGCTGGATGCCGATCGAGCGCAGTTCCTTGACCGAATGCTGGGTCGGTTTTGTCTTTAATTCGCCCGCGCTGGGAATGAAGGGCAACAGCGTGAGATGGATGTAGATGGCGTGGTCGCGCGGAAGATCGTTCTTGAGCTGGCGGATCGCCTCGAAGAACGGCAATCCCTCGATATCGCCGACGGTGCCGCCGATCTCGCACAGCACAAAGTCATAATCCTCATTGCTGTCGAGGATGAAATCCTTGATGGCGTTGGTGACGTGCGGGATCACCTGGATCGTGGCGCCGAGATAGTCGCCGCGCCGTTCCTTGGTGAGAATGTCCTGATAGATACGCCCCGTGGTGATGTTGTCGGCCTTGGTGGCCGGACGCCCGGTGAATCGCTCGTAATGACCGAGGTCGAGATCGGTCTCGGCGCCGTCGTCGGTGACGAACACTTCGCCGTGCTGGTACGGCGACATCGTTCCGGGATCGAGATTGAGATAGGGATCGAGCTTGCGCAGCCGAACCTTGTAGCCTCGTGCCTGCAGCAGGGCGCCGAGCGCCGCCGAAGCCAGACCTTTTCCGAGCGAGGAAACCACGCCGCCGGTGATGAAGATATACCGCGCCATGGGACCTAACCTTTAAGGCTACCGACGCGATTCGCCAAAACGAATCGCTCACCCCGGCGAACATTCCGTCTGGCTGTGGGTGACGTTAAATTTAAAGTTTCGTCAGTGTGTTGATGGGGATTGCTCATGCAGGACGCTAGACGCCACCCTGCATGGCCACCCTGCTTTATTGCGAATGCGGCACCTGCGGACCCGACGGCGCCGGCTGGCTCTGCTGCTGTTCGTCGGACTTCTTCAGCGAATCCAGGATGCCGCCGCCTGCGGGCTTGGATGCCGGCGTCGCCGAATCGGCCGGTTGCGACTGGGCGGCCGGATTGCCGTTGATGATTGAACTCGGCTTGCGGTCGTAGCTGGCGAGCCAAGACAACAGCAGGCTGGTCAGGAAGAAGCCCACAGCGAGAACTGCTGTCGTGCGGGTCAGCAAATTAGCGGTGCCGCGGCTCGACATGAAGCCGGCGCCCCCGCCGACGCCGAGGCCGCCGCCCTCGGATTTTTGCAGCAACACGGTTGCGATCAGCGTCGCAACAATCATCAAATGGACCACGATAATGACTGTCTGCATTCTCTACCTTCCGTCACAAGCCGAAAGCGCCGGCGTCCGGCTGCTCGATTGGACTTGCGGGGTTTGAATTCGCGCGGTGTTACACGATCGCACCGGGCATTGTCACCCCCGGCACCGCCATGCCGTTAATTAGGGACAACTGGCCGCAATCGCAAGAAAATCGCTCGCCTTCAGGCTGGCGCCCCCGACCAGCGCCCCGTTGACGTTCGCCACGGCCATCAGTTCCGCCGCGTTTGAGGGTTTTACCGAGCCGCCATAGAGGATTCGGATCCGTCTCCCTTCATCGTTAAATCGGACGGTCAGGATGCCACGGATAAACTGATGAATTTGCTCGACATCTCCGACGGTCGGAGTCTGGCCGGTGCCGATCGCCCAGACCGGTTCGTAGGCCACCACAAGATTGCCGGCCCGCGCCGCATCCGGCAACGAGCCATTGAGCTGCCCGCGGCAGATTTCGAGGGTCTGCCCGGAATCCCGCTGCTGCTGGGTTTCGCCGATACAGACGATGGCGGTCAGGCCGGCGCGCCAAACCGCTTCGGCCTTCTGCCGAACCAGGGCGTCATTCTCGCCGTGATCGGCTCGCCGCTCGGAGTGGCCGACAATGACGGCGCTGGCGCCGGCATCCGCCAGCATTTCGGCCGAGAGATCGCCGGTATGGGCACCGGAAGCCTTGGGGTGGCAATCCTGCGCCCCGATCGCCAGGGTTTTCGACGAGGAGCCGCGTGCCTTTTCGGCAAAGGCCGCAATCAGCGTCGCCGGAGGGCAGACCAGCAGGTCGGCTTTGCCGGCGACCCCGGACGCGCCGGCAAGCATGGCCTCGAATTCGGCCATCGAGGCCTTGAGGCCGTTCATTTTCCAGTTGCCGGCAATCAGCGGTCGGATCGCATCAGTCATGTCGGGATTCTCGCGAATATCTGCTGCACATGCGCTAGCAGAGGCCGGGCGTCAGTTCCAGACACCCGGCCTGGCGGTGCCCCGGCCCTCAATCGCCTGATCCGGCGTTCCCGACCGAGGTTGCGACAAGGCGGCTGCCACTTTTGGCCAATGGCCTCGATGCCGCCGATACCCTGAATCTTGTCGCGCCGCCTGGCACCGGCGTGCCGATCAAGCTGAGATTGAACCCGACGCTGCCCGAGCCACCGAGTTGGAAAATGCCGCCCCCGCCCTCCACCGTGCCATTGATGCTCCGTCGTGTTGGTGATGCCGCCCAAAAACGCAGAGGCGCCGACGTTGGGGATCTAGAGACCGTAATCATACGCGGAAATGGCGCCACTGTTGACGATATTGCCGGTGAGGGTCCGGTGCTCAGCCCGCATAAAACGCTGGCAAGGCAGGAGCACGGCCAGACCATCCCATCCCATTAACGGACAACTGCCAATTAATAGGGGCCGTTCATTCTCAATCGAATAACGTCCTCAATAGAATTACGTCGCTTAGAAGGGTTGCACATCGCGCGAAATTTGTCCCAAAAAGAGATGAAGCAATCTGCCTAAGTTGGAGCCTCCGAATATGCGGCATAAAATTCTTATCATGGGATTACCCGGTGCCGGGAAGACTACACTTGCGACCGCGATTGCGCCGTTACTTAATGCAGTGGTTTTTAACGCCGATGCGGTACGCGCTAATCTTTCGCGCGACCTCGGCTTTAGCCACGAGGATCGCGTCGAGCACGCACGTCGAATGGGCTGGATGTGCGATCGGATAGTCGAAGCCGGCGGCACGGTGATTGCCGATTTCGTCTGTCCGACACCTGAAACTCGAGCGGCCTTTGGTGAGGCTTTCGTCATATGGGTTGATCGTATCGAAGCCGGAAGGTTTGAAGATACCAACCGGATGTTCGTTGCTCCGGATCAAGTTGATTTGCGGGTCACCGCCCAAGGCAACCCGCTATATTGGGCTGAGCAGGCACTAATCCAGCTTCGGCCTGCTTTCGACCCTCAGAAGCCGACAGCATTGTTCATCGGGCGTTACCAACCGTTTCATCCTGGTCATCAGCGCCTGATTGAAGAGGGATTGAGGCGCGTCGGTCAGGTCTGCGTCGCGGTGCGCGACACCCACGGCATCGACGCAAAAAATCCATTGCCGTTTTTTGCAGTCAAGCAGCGGATCGAGGCTGCGTTATTGGCCTATAATGGGCGTTTCGTTGTCGTAGCAATGCCGAATATTACCAACGTGTTCTATGGCCGGGACGTCGGTTACAGCGTGGAACGGATCGTTCTTGACGAAGCAACTGAGGAAATTTCCGCCACGAAAATCCGGCAACTAGCCGCGCGTCCCGACAGTCTATAAACATCTAAATCGAATACCGGCTCCCCTTCGCGCTCCGGACCGATAGCACCTGAAGCAACGCACCGTTGTGATCGAGGGGCAGCCGGTCCGTCGGACGGCGGCGGGGCATGGTCGGGAAATCAGCCCACGGCATGCGCAAGCCGCCGCGACCCGGGCGGCCGAGGACGGGCGACGGAGCGGGAGCTGGAGGCCATCTTCGGCGGGTCCGGCGGGCGGATGGCGACGCTCTACACCAAAAGCGCGAACCGTGGCAGGCTTGCCGCGGGGGCCATTGGCAAGCTAGACCGTGCCGAGACCGAAAATAGAACATCTATCCCTGCACCTCAGGCTGAGGTGCAGGCGGGAAACCGAAAAACCAAATAAAATCAGCCTCTTAATTTTTAGATAGAAGACGGACCCATGCTTCGAGGAATGCGGAAAGCCTCATCAAACTGGCTCGGCAAAACCATAATGGCCGTGGTGATGGGCGTGTTGATCATCAGTTTCGGCGTCTGGGGCATCGCCGATATCTTCAGGGGGTTCGGACAATCGAGGCTGGCCAAGGTCGGTCATATCGAGATTTCGACCGAACAATTCCGCCAGCTCTACACCGACAAGCTGCAGTTGATCAGCCGTCAGTTTGGCCGCCCGTTGACGGGGGAGCAGGCGCGCGCCTTCGGCATCGACCGCCAGGTGCTGCAGCAAATCATCGCCGAGGCTGCACTTGACGAGGAGGTGCGGCGGCTCGGTCTCGGACAGTCCGACGCCGAAACCATGCGCATGATCTTCAGCGATCCCAATTTCAAGGGCGCCGGCGGGAAGTTCGATCCGGCTCGTTTCCAGGCCGCGATCCGGCAATTCGGCTTCAGCGAACAGCGCTATGTCGCCGACCAGCGGCGGGTGTCGCTGCGGCGTCAGATCGCCGGCACGATTTCGGCCGGCATCGAGCCGTCCAAGGTCCAGATCGAAGTCCTCAGCCGCTATCAGAACGAGCAGCGTTCGATCGATTACGTCAAACTCGACGCCGCACAGGCCGGCACCATCGATCCGCCGTCGCCCGAGACGCTGGCCGCCTATTTCGACGATCACAAGATCCAGTTCCGCGCGCCCGAATATCGCAAAATTGCCTTCGTCCCGATTACCCCGGAAGAGATCGGCAAATGGTCGGAAGTCTCCGACGAGGATGCCAGGAAGCTGTATGAGCAGCGCCGCGACAAGCTTGGAACGCCGGAAAAGCGCGAAGTGTCGCAAATCGTGTTCCCGAACGCCGACGAAGCCGCGGCCGCGCGCAGCCGGATCGTCTCCGGGTTGTCATTCGACGATCTGGCCAAGGAGCGCGGGCTCACGCCGGCCGATGTCGATCTCGGTTCGATCGCGAAATCGGCAATCATCGACAAGGCGATCGCGGACGCGGCCTTTTCGCTGCCGTCCGGCGAGGTCAGCCAGCCTGTACCAGGCAGCTTCGGCGTTGTGCTGGTCAAGATCGGCAAGATCGAGCCGGGGGTCGAACCATCCTTTGAAAGCGTCGCCGCAAGCCTGAAGAAGGAAATTGCAATCGAACGCGCGCGCAAGTCGGTCGCCGATCTGCGCGACAAGATGGAAGACGAGCGCGGCGGCGGCGCCAGTGTGGTCGAGGCCGCGCAGAAACTGGGACTGTCCGCCGTCACCATCGACGCCGTCGATCGTTCCGGCCGCCTGCTCAACGGCCAGATGGCGACCAACATTCCGCGCGGTCTCGATGTGGTTTCGCAGGCGTTTGCCAGCGATGTCGGCGTCGACAACGATCCGATTTCGTTCAATGGCGGCTATGTCTGGTACGACGTTCTCGGCATCATCCCGTCGCGCGAACGCAGCCTTGACGAGGTCAAGGACCAGGTCGAGGCGCGATGGCGCGACGACCAGATCGTCAGCCGGCTCCGCACCAAGGCGACCGAGATGGTTCAAAAGCTCGATCAGGGCGGCAAGCTCGCGGACGAGGCGGCGAGCGCCGGGTTGAAAGTCGAAACCGCCGCCGGCTTCAAGCGCGATGCGTCCCCGCCCGGCCTGCCCGCCAGCGCGGTGGCGGCGGCGTTTCGCGCCGCCAGGGATGGCGCCGGACAGATCGGCGGCGCCGGCGCCAACGAGTGGATCGTGTTCCGCGTCACCGACATCAGCGTGCCGCCGCTCGACCTTGCCTCGGCCGACGTCAAGAAGCTGAAGGAGACCCTTCAGCGCGGGCTGACCGATGAAGAGATCAGCCAATACGTCCTGAAGCTTGAATCGGAGATCGGCACCACCATCAACGAGGTCGCCTTCGCGCAGGTGACGGGCGCCAATAACTGAGCAAACCCGGCGCTGGTCCCTGCGGACACACGACTTCGTCCGTTGGGGGGATCATACGCAAAAAACGTTCCACTCCTGAAAGCACGCGATGGACGACTTCAAATCTATCATCGGAAAAGTCGCCACCGGCGCGACACTGTCGCGCGACGAAGCGGCCTCGGCCTTCGACAGCATGATGTCGGGCGAGGCGACGCCCTCGCAGATGGGCGGATTGCTGATGGCGCTTCGCGTCCGTGGCGAAACCGTCGATGAAATCACCGGCGCGGTATCGGCGATGCGCGCCAAGATGCTGCGCGTCAAGGCTCCCGCCGACGCCGTCGACGTGGTCGGTACCGGCGGCGACGGCTCCGGCTCTGTCAACGTCTCGACCTGCGCCTCGTTCATCATCGCGGGCGCCGGTGTGCCCGTCGCCAAGCACGGCAATCGCGCGCTGTCGTCGCGCTCGGGCGCCGCGGACGTGCTGTCTTCGCTCGGGGTCAAGATCGACATTACGCCGGCGCAGGTCGGCCGCTGCATTGCCGAGACCGGGATCGGCTTCATGTTCGCGCCCGCGCACCATCCGGCGACCAAGAACGTCGGCCCGACTCGCACCGAGCTTGCAACCCGCACCATCTTCAATCTGCTCGGACCGCTGTCCAATCCGGCCGGCGTGAAGCGGCAAATGGTTGGGGTATTTTCCCGGCAATGGGTGCAGCCGCTGGCGCAGGTGCTGAAGAACCTCGGCGCCGAAGCCGCATGGGTGGTGCATGGCTCCGACGGCCTCGACGAAATCACCCTCACCGGCCCGACCTTCGTCGCCGCACTCGAGAACGGTAATATCCGCACCTTTGATGTGACGCCGGAGGAAGCCGGCCTGACTTGCGTCGGCGGCGAAACATTGAAGGGCGGCGATGCAAACGCCAACGCGATCGCACTGCAAAGCGTGCTCGACGGGATGCCGAGCCCGTTTCGGGATGTAGCCCTTTTGAACGCCGCGGCAGCGCTGATCGTGGCCGGACGCGCGAAGAGTTTGAAGGAAGGCGTGGCGCTCGGAACCCAATCGATCGACAGCGGCGCCGCGGCGGCGCGGCTGAAGCATCTGATCGCGGTCTCCAACGGCTGACCGCAGGAGGCGACGATGTCCGATATCCTGACCAAGATCGAGGCTTACAAGCGCGAGGAAATCGCGGCCGCCAAGCGCGCGCATCCCCTGGCCGGCCTTGAAACCCGTGCCAAGGCCGCGCCGGCGCCGCGCGGCTTCGTCCGGGCGATCCGCGAAAAACTCGCCGGCGGCGATTATGCGCTGATCGCCGAAGTGAAGAAGGCTTCGCCCTCCAGGGGCCTGATCCGCGCCGACTTCGATCCGCCGGAACTGGCGCGCGCCTATCAGGCCGGAGGGGCGGCGTGTCTCTCGGTGCTGACAGATACCCCCTCGTTCCAGGGTCACCTCGATTTCATGGTGGCGGCGCGCGCGGCCACGGCGTTGCCGGTGCTGCGCAAGGATTTCATCTACGACACCTATCAGGTGGTCGAATCCCGCGCCCATGGCGCCGACTGCATCCTGATCATCATGGCGGCGCTCGACGATGCCGCGGCCCGGGACATCGAGGACGCGGCGCTGGCGCACGGCATGGATGTCCTGATCGAAATCCATGAACGAGCCGAGCTTGATCGGGCATTGAAACTTCGCTCGCCGATGATCGGGGTCAACAACCGCAATCTTCGGACCTTCGAGACCACGCTGGCCACCAGCGAGACGCTGGCCCCGCTAATCCCCCGCGACCGGCTGATGGTCGGAGAAAGCGGCATCTTCGCAGCGAGCGATCTCGCGCGGCTCGCGCGTGTCGGCATGTCGACCTTTCTCGTCGGCGAAAGCCTGATGCGGCAAGCCGATGTGGCGGCGGCGACCCGCGCGCTGCTCGCGCGCGGCGATATCGCGCGCGCGACCGGGACGCGCTAACGCATGGCGCGCAAATCCGCCAAAGAAAGTTCGGCCCTCACCCACATCGATGCCCGGGGCGAGGCGCGAATGGTGGACGTTTCCGCCAAAGCCGCGACCGAACGCGTGGCGGTAGCCGAGGGCCGCGTCGTTATGGGCAAGGCGACGCTCGAGCTGATCATTTCAGGCAATGCGAAAAAGGGCGACGTATTGGGCACCGCGCGCGTCGCCGGCATCATGGCGGCGAAGCGCACCTCGGAGCTGATACCGCTGTGCCATCCGCTGGCGCTATCGAAAGTCACGCTGGACATTACACCCGACAGAACGCTCCCCGGCTGCATCGTCCGCGCCGCGGTCAAGGTCACCGGCCCGACCGGCGTCGAGATGGAAGCGCTGACCGCTGTGTCGGTTGCCTGTCTGACGATTTACGACATGATCAAGGCGGTGGAACGCGGCGTCCGCATCGAAGGCATTCATCTGATTGAAAAAAAGGGCGGCAAGTCGGGGCACTATCGCGCCGGGAATTGAGCCGCCTTCTCCCTTGATCGTTGCGGCCGCGGCTATTTCAGCGAACTGTTGAGCGAAGTGAACTTGGTATTGAGCTTCGTGCCAAGCCCGTTCACGACCGAAATGATCGCGAGCGCAATGCCGGCGGCGATGAGTCCATACTCGATCGCCGTTGCGCCGGACTCGTCAGCGAGAAAATTTTTGAACACTCTTGTCATCGTAGTGGCTTTCCGGTTTCCTGACGGTGCGACGTCCATATTGCTCATCACTCAAATAGCATGCCAGATCTCCAACGAGTGACCTCAATGCGTTAGATAGTTAAGTTTCGATTGATCGCCGGTGCGTAGGAATCTAATTCCGATCAGACGCCCTGCCCGCCGGCAAATAATGCCGCTGCGGCTTGGCCCGCGTGGTGATGGCGCTCGCGACAGGTTCTGGTCTTGATCCGGTTCCCGCGCAGCGTGGACATACAGCACCGCATCAGCATGATTGAGGCGGGCCGCCGGATTAAACCTTCATTAACTCAAATTCCTAACGCCACTTCCATATCGGCGCGGTAGCTGTCTCCAAGCCGGGGCATGGGAATTTGCTTCTGGCGTTCAGCCCGCAACGATTAAGACCCCATGGAGACAAGCGCGATCTTCTCCTTCTTCAGTCGTTTCGTGAGCGGCAGCCCGATCCGTTGGCTCATCCTTGGCGGCGCGCTCCTGATCGCCGCCATCACGATCGGCACGGCGATCATGGCCGCCAATTTTCGCGAGCGCGCGCTCAACAGCGCCGAACGCGAACTGGAAAATACCGTTTTGCTGCTGGCGCGCCATTTCGATCGGCAACTGACGGACTTCATCGCGGTTCCAAGAGACATTGCTGGGCAAATCCGGTCGGCCGGCATCAACTCGCCGGCCGATTTCAAGACTCGAATGTCTACCTTTGAAACGCATGAGGTACTGAAAGACAAAGTCGGCGTGCGTTCTGATGTCGCCGGCATCAATGTATTCGATTCAGACGGAATGCTGATCAATTCGTCCGAGAACTGGCCACCTCCCGATATCAAAATCGCCGATCGAGCCTATTTCAAAACCGCCAGATCGGGCGCCGCGGCAACCCCGGTTTCGATTGAACTGGTGCGCAGCCGTTTATCCAGGGACCGGACAACCGTCATCGCCTACAGGATGGCGGCGGCAAATGGCGAGTTTCTGGGGCTCGTCACCCGATCGATCCCGCCTGCCAGCTTTGAAAAATTCTTCGAATCGCTGGCGTTTGGAGAGGGTGCCTCGATTTCAATCCTCCTTCGCGACGGAACGCTGTTGGCTCGCTATCCGCATGTCCAGGCGATGATCGGGCTGAATTTCAAAAACGCTCCAGTCCACCAACGGATTCTGTCAAAATCGGACCATGGGACGACGCGCATGATTAGCGCGATCGACGGGCTAAGCCGACTTGCCTCGGCTCGCGCATTGAGCGATTTCCCGATTGGCATCATTGCGACCACGACGGTATCGGCTGCGCTGGCCGATTGGCGGGAACAACTCAGCTATATGACCGCCGCGGCCGGCCTATCGATAGTGGTGATAACAGCCATGCTGTTTGTCGTCGTTCGCAAGCTGTCGCAGCAACATCGGCTGGAAAAGCAACGTCTCGACACTGCCGTCAACAATATTCCGCAAGGCCTCGTTGTTTATGACGCGGCGGCCCGGATCACCGTTTGCAACGAGCGCTATATTGAGATGTTCGGGTTGTCACCGGAGGTGGCCAAGCCAGGCCACACCATGCGGGATCTGATCGCGCATCGGAAAGAGACCGGATCTTTCGACGGTGATGTTGATAAGTTTTGTGC
>Ga0182030_10012478_pt1 | contig 17007 bp, 14 predicted proteins | sample 812S3MmetaG_FD_121299 | JGI IMG/M metagenome (GOLD analysis project Ga0182030, IMG submission 121299) | Permafrost microbial communities from Stordalen Mire, Sweden - 812S3M metaG (Illumina Assembly) | ecosystem: Environmental > Terrestrial > Soil > Wetlands > Permafrost | place: Sweden...
GCGTTCGCGAAGTGACTAGGTCGATAAGGCGGCGGCCTTCGCCCCCCGTGCACCGTTCAAGGGCGCCCGCAGGGGCGCCGCGCTGCCTCCTTGCTGTGCGATTGCGGGTCTAACTTCCTAAGTCCATGATTAGGGGGCCACCGAGCGCAGGTGGCACGGAATTCGCTCGTGCTTCACCGGGGGATATTTGCTCAATACGCCTTACAACGAAATGTATCCGGACAGTGGTGCGGTGCGCTCCCACTACCAGCGTTACAGCGAGTGGCTGCAGACCCAGCCTGCCGAGCGGCTCGCTCAGAAGCGCGCCGAGGCGGATGCCCTCTTTCATCGGGTCGGAATCACCTTCGCGGTTTATGGCCAGGAGGAAGGCGCCGAGCGGCTGATCCCCTTCGACATCGTGCCGCGGGTGTTGCCCGCCGACGAGTGGGTGCGCCTGGAGGCGGGCCTCAAGCAGCGCGTGCGGGCGCTCAACGCCTTCATCCACGACATCTACCACGATCAGCAGATTTTGAAGGCCGGGATCATTCCTCCCGAGCAGGTGCTCTGCAACTCCCAGTACCGCCCGGAGATGCAAGGCGTCGATGTCCCGGGCGGCATCTACGCGCATATCGCCGGCATCGACATCGTGCGCGACGATGCCGGCGAGTTTCGCGTTCTCGAAGACAACCTGCGGGTGCCCTCGGGCGTGTCCTACATGCTCGAGAACCGCAAGATGATGATGCGGCTCTTTCCGGAGCTGTTCTCCGAGTACCGGATCGCCCCCGTCGAGCGCTATCCGGACGTGCTGCTCGAGAACCTTCGCAGCGTCGCCCCCACCGGCGTCACCGATCCCACGGTAGTGCTGCTCACGGCCGGCGCCCATAACAGCGCCTACTTCGAGCATGCCTTCCTCGCCCAACAGATGGGCATCGAGCTGGTGGAAGGTCAGGATCTTTTCGTGCGCGACGAGGCGGTGTTCATGCGCACGACGCAGGGCGCCCAGCGCGTCGATGTGATCTACCGGCGGATCGATGACGACTTTCTCGACCCCTTGGTGTTCCGCCCGGATTCCATGCTGGGCGTGCCGGGATTGCTCGCGGCCTATCGCGAGGGTCGCATCACCATCGCGAATGCGATCGGCACCGGCGTCGCGGACGACAAGTCCATCTACCCCTATGTGCCCGACATGATCCGCTTCTACCTGGGCCAGGGCCCCATGATCGGCAACGTACACACCTGGATGCTGCGCCGGCCGGACGATCTCAAATACGTGCTCGAGCATTTGGAGGAGCTCGTGGTGAAGGAAGTGCATGGCGCCGGCGGCTACGGAATGCTCATCGGCCCGGCCTCCTCGAAGGCGGAGATCGAGGCGTTCCGCCGGAAGATCATCGCCGCGCCCGAGCGCTACATCGCGCAGCCCACCCTCGCGCTTTCCACCTGCCCCACGTTCGCCGCGCAAGGGTTGAAGCCCCGGCACATCGACCTGCGTCCGTTCGTGCTGTCCGGCCGCGAGGTCACCATCGTGCCGGGGGGGCTCACGCGGGTGGCGCTGCGCGAAGGGTCGCTGGTCGTGAACTCCTCGCAGGGCGGCGGCACCAAGGATACCTGGGTGCTGGAGGGCCAATGCTGAGCCGCACCGCCGACCATCTGTACTGGATGTCGCGCTACGTCGAGCGGGCGGAGAGCCTCGCGCGCCTGGTGGATGCGCACTACCGGATGTCGCTCCTGCCCCAGTCCGGAGACAGCCTCAATCAGTCGCTGAGCACCGCCATGACGGCGCTGCACGTCGAGACCGCCTATCGCGAGCGGCACGAAGCGGTGGTGCCGCAGGCGGTGTTCGAGTTCCTGAGCCTGGACCGCGACCACTCGGGTAGCATCGTCAACTGCTTGCGCGCCGCCCGAGAGAACGCGCGCGCGGTGCGAGGCTCGCTCACCTCGGAGCTCTGGGAGACGCTCAACTCCACCTGGCTCGATGCACGATCCTTCATGGCGCGCAGCACGCAGCGCACCGACATCGGGCATTTCGTCGAATGGGTCAAGGAGCGCTCGCACCTCACGCGCGGCGTGACCATCGGCACCATGCTGCGCGACGAGGCCTTTCACTTCACCCGCATCGGCACCTTCATCGAGCGCGCGGACTCGACCGCGCGCATTCTCACGGCGCACCAGAACGACTTGAAGCCGGGGGCGGATGCGGCGGTCGTTCCGGACCCGTATCAGTGGAGCGTGCTGCTGCGCGCACTGTCCGCCTTCGAGGTCTACCGCCGCGTCTACCGCGACGTGATCACCCCTTACAAGGTGGCGCAGCTTCTGATCCTGCGCGACGACATGCCGCGCTCGCTCTCGCGCTGCTGCAAGGAGCTCTACCAGAATCTTCGATCGGTCTCGAACGAGGAGTCGAAGGAGACCGAGCGGCGCGCCGGCGAATTGCACGCTATGCTGCATTTCACGCGCATGGAGGCCATCATCGAGGTGGGCCTGCCGTATTTTCTGGCGCAATTTTTGGCTCGGTTGCGCGATCTGGGCGATCGCGTGGCGTCGGACTTCCTGGTTCCCCCGGCAGAGGCGTAAACGCATGCAGCTTCATATCCGCCACGTGACCCACTACCACTATGAACGGCCGGTGAAGTACAGCGTGCAAAGCCTGCACCTTACTCCGCGTCGCGACGTCGGGCAGCGCGCGCTCAGCTGGGCCATCGCGGCACCCGGGCGCAGGCTCGAGCAGATCGACGCCTACGGGAACATCTCGCATCTGCTCACCATCGAGCAGCCGCACCGCGAGATCCAGATCGTGGTGCGCGGCGTGGTCGAGACCGCCGACACCGAAGCGCGGCAGGATGACGGCCCGCTGTCGCCGCTCGCCTATCTTTCGCCCACCGCGCTCACGGCCCAGGGCGAAGAGATCAAGGGCTTCGCGCACGGGGCAGTCGACGCGGCGAAGACCCCGAGGGCCCGGGCGGAGGCCTTGGCGGAGGCGGTGGTGCGCGCGGTACGCTACAAGCCGGGGGTGAGCGACGTACAGGACACTGCGGCGGCGGTGCTCAAGAGCGGCGAGGGCGTGTGCCAGGATCACGCCCACGTGTACATCGCGGCGGCGCGCTCGGTGGGCATGCCGGCGCGCTACGTGAGCGGGTATCTGTACACCGGCGACTCGAACGATGCCGCGAGTCATGCGTGGGTCGATGTGTGGCTCGGCGCCGAGCACGGGTGGCAGAGCATGGACGTGACGCACTTGCGGCCCGCGATCCGCACCTATTGCCGCCTGGCGGTGGGGCGGGATTACCTCGATGCCGCGCCGGTGCGCGGCGTGCGTCACGGCGGCGGCGGCGAGAAGATGGAAGCAAACGTCCTGGTGGCGGAGTCGGCCCAGCAGCAGCAGCAGTGATAGACTTTGGGCCATGACGTACTGTGTCGGGCTCTTGGTCGACACCGGGCTCGTAATGCTGTCCGATTCTCGGACCAATGCCGGTGTCGATCAGATCAATACCTTCCGCAAGATGGCGACCTTCCAACGCAAGAACGACCGGGTGCTCGTGCTCATGTCGGCGGGCAATCTCGCCATCACCCAGGCCGTCGTCAATCTGTTGCACGAAACTCCCGATGACGGCGAGCGCTCCCCGAAGATCTACCGCGCGGCCAACATGTTCAGCGCTGCACGCGTGGTCGGCGATGCGCTGCGCGAGATTTACGAGCGCGATGCCGTGCACTTGAAGGATCACGGTCACGAGTTCAACGGCACCTTCATCTTGGGCGGACAAATCAAGGGCGAGGAGCCGCGGCTCTTTCACGTCTACTCGGCCGGCAATTTCATCGAATCCTCCACCGACACGCCGTACTTTCAGATCGGCGAATCGAAGTATGGCAAGCCGATCATCGACCGGGTGATATCGAGAAGCTCGAGTCTCGCCCAGGCGGCCAAATGCGCGCTGGTGTCCATGGACTCGACCATCCGCTCGAATCTCACCGTTGGGCCGCCCTTGGATCTCGCCATCGTGCGTCGCGACGAGTTCAGGCTCGCAACGCATATCAGCATCGATTTCGAGCACCCGTACTTCAAGATGATCCGCGAGCGCTGGGGATTCGCGCTGCAGGAAGTGTTCAGCGAGCTGCCGAACCCCGATTGGTAGCTAAAGCGGGTGCCTGACCGGCATGCCGATCGGGCGTGACGAAGGCCATATAGCGCGTCCACGGCGGGTTTCAAGAGTCCCTCCTCGAGATTTTTTGTCGCCGGCAAGCCGATTTGTGCGATGCAAAGAAGCGTGGGCGATGGGCGACCATGGCGCGGCTGAACCCTGAGGTGCGGTCCAAATCCCCCGCACGCGGTGACTCTTGAAAAAAATATGGGTTGCGCTAAATTTTCTCTCGGCTTGATCGGTCACAGCGCGTGTGTCTGGGACGCGAAGACCCTTTTTACTTAAACAGGAGACTTTTAGTCGGAGATTTCAGAGAGGATTTCAGCATGTCAACACGTGACACGATGACTCCTTTACTGTCGACGCCATGGGCTGATGCCCACGGCAAAGCGCTCTCGGTCAGATCCCTGCCGGGCCTTCGTCCGGAGCTCATCGAGACCTTGAACTCGACCTACCCGGGGACTATCAGCCCTGCGATGCAGTCGTTGCTCGCGACCTGCTGCGGGCTCGCCGATACGGCACTGGGGCACATCGATTTTACCGGATGCTGCTTTCCCGAAGAGCCGTGCGCAGTGTTCCAGCCCTGCCTGACGCTGGCGATCGACGACGCCGGACGCCGCTGGGTGGCCGAAGTGGGTAACCAGGACTTGCCGGGTCCCGTGTGGTGTGTCTTTTCCGATCCGCAAGTGGCCGTGCACATCAGCGATGATCTGCACGCGTTCGTCGCCACGCTTCACGGGCATGCACATCGAGGTCAGACCCTCGATTGGTTGCGGGATTTGAGCGCGGGTGCGCGCGCCCTGTGGTCCCATCGCCGGGCGCTGGCGTTGCGTTCCTACCGAACCGCTCACGTGGACCGAGAAATTCGGGCTTGGCTGTCGTGCCTGCCGTCGGACGCGTATGTCTATGATTTACGGCGGCCGAGCATCGTCCGGGGCTGGCCCTATGGGGTTGCGGGTCCGTCGGCTCGCCTGTATCGCTGCGGTCGGCTGCCGGTGTTCGCGGTCGCGGGGTCGCCCACGGAGGGTTGGCGCGCCGGGCAGCCGGAAGCGACTTCACCCGGTCCCGCGCCTCAAGTCGAGCTGCGGCCATGCGCGTGAGTGACCTGCGGAAGCTCAATCGCGTGGGCCGGATCTCATGGTGGATCGCCGCCGCCATCGCGCTGTGCGGCGTGTCGATGCCGAGCATTGCGGTGGATCTGGGTCGAACGCTGCCCAATCTCGGGATCTGCGCCGCGGCGCTCTGTATGAGCTTGGTAGCCGCCGCAAAGAAGGATTGAGCTCGCCCGCCGTGCCCGCTCGTCGGAGGGCCGCGATAGTCTCGACTCGGCGCCCTAGTTCGGCTCGCCCTGCGAGAAGCGATAACCCGCGAGCGATTGCGGGCGGCCCATCCAGTATCCTTGCGCGTAGTCGACCCCGAGCGAGCGCACCGCCTGCAGCTCGGTGTCCGACTCGACCGCCTCCGCCACGGTCTGCACGCCGAGATCGCCGGCCATGCGCACGATCGAGGAGATCATGGCGCGCGCGACGCGATCGGTCGGCGCCGCCCCCACCAGCGCGCGATCGATCTTGAAGTAGTGCGCGGGGACCGAACGCAAATAGCCGTAGGACGGGGCGTTACCGCCGAAGTCATCGAGCGCCACTTCGCAGCCGAGTGCCTCGAGGCGGCGCATCGAGTCGCCGACGCCGAGGTTGCCGGAGGAGGCGAATCGTTCCGTGACCTCGAAACACAGCGCCTGCGGCGCGAGGCCGGTTTTTTTCACGAAGGTCTCGACGAAACGCACGAATTGATCATCCGCGAGCGATTGCAGCGAGACGTTGATGCAGAACACCGCCGGCACCCGCGCGAAGAGGCGGCGATTGCCCGCGAGCCACTGCAGGAGCGTGCGCACCACCCACCGATCGATGGAGGGCATGGCATTGCGCTGGGCGGCGGCACTTAAAAAGTGGCCCGGCTCGATCAGCGAGCCGTCCCGGGTGCGCAGCCGCAGCAGCACCTCGTAATGCACCGCGCCGCTTGCGGCGCGGAGCGAGCGGATGGGTTGCACGTACAGCTCGAAGCGTTCCGCCTGGAGCGCATCCTCGATCGCCGCCCGCTGCGCTTGGTCGGTTCCCGGCTTGAGCGGCGCCGCGCGGCGGCGCTCGAATTCGGCCGCGAGACACACCATCAGCGGCGCGAGCCGTTGCTCCAAGGGTTCCTCGGTGCGCGGGTCCTCGATCTGGGAGTCGAGGGTCAGGCGCACCGCACCGTTGACCTCGCCGCCTGCATCGCGCACGGGAATCGCGATGGAAAAGCGGGTGCCCTCGCGCGGCCCGTAATGAATCGGATAGCCGCCGGTCACATCGCGCACCATGCACTCCTCGACCAGCTGGTGATCCTCCGGCAGCAAAAAGTCCTCGCTGAGCAGCAGCGTGTCCGCGGCGAAGTCGTGAAACGAGACGCTGCAGACCTCCGGTGCCAGCGCGCAGATGACTTCGGCAAAGGCATCCAGCGTCTTGCTGGAGGCGGCCTCGGCGGATTCTGTCAATTGGGTGAACATGGGGTGCGCAGTCCTGTCGATATGCGCCGCATGGTAGAGCGCGCGCGCTCGCGCGGTAATGTCGTCGGCCGGCGACGTGGGAGCCGGGCGACAGGGCCGGGGAAACGGCGACCTGGATCACAGCGATAGGTTAAAACGCGAAGGTCAGACCACGTCCGCGGCCTGATCCACGGGCGGGACCATCCCGCGCGGCGTCCCCCATTTGATCGGCACGAGCTTCGGCACGAGACCGATCCAGCCGACGATGCCGACCGCGCTCATCACGGCGGCGGCCACGAAGGCGAGTGCGAAGTGCCCGGTACGATCGACGATGATGCCGGTGAGCCAGGGCGAGATCATGCCTGGGAAATTGCCAATGGAGTTCTGGATCCCGACCCAGCGGCCCGAGGCCTTCGGTCCGGCGAGAATTTGCGACATGGCGTACATGCCCGGGGAAGAGGCGCCCATCATGATCTGGAAGCCGAACATGCCGGCCACGGCCATGGATTCGGTGCCGAGGCCCATGCAGAGCATCGCGGGGATCGACCCCACGTGCGCGATGAGCATGATGAGCTTGTAGCCGAAGTTGGCCGAGCCGCCGCGCGCGATGTAGCGATCGACTGCCCAGCCGACGAGGAAGGCGCTCAATCCGTTGATGAGGTACCCCGCGGTCGCCATGGTCTCCATGTGATGCATGGAGAAGCCGCGCTCCTTCACGAGATAGCCCGGCAGCCAACTCAAGATGAAGTACCACATGTAGTTGCTGGAGAAGAGCCCCAAGCTCGTACCCCAGAGGCCGCGCTGCGCGAGCACCATGCCCGTCGACGGCGTGCTCGGGTCCGCCCGCTGGGTTGCGATCTTCGGCAACCGCACCGAAAGCCAGGGGATGAGCCAGAGCAGCGATGCGGCGCCGAACACCAGGAAGGTCCCGCGCCAGCCGACCGAGTCGATCAGAAGTCCCGCGAGGAACACACCCACCCCGGGGCCGATCAAATAGCCGAAGGCCACGATGCCGTTCGCCATGCCGAGTCCCTTCACCGGCACCACCGCCGCGAGCAGCTTCGAGACCGTGGGAAAGCCGACGCTTTCACCGAGGCCGAGCATCATGCGCAGCATGATCAGCATCGAAAAGCTGGAGGTGATGCCGGTGAGCGCGGTCGCCGTAGCCCACACCACGAGACCCGCGGTCAGCACCCGATGGGCGCCGTAGCGCTCGGCGAGCGCCCCGACCGGAATCTGGATGAGCGCATACACCCAAAAAAACGCCGAGAACAACAGGCCATATTGCCCGTTCGACAGATGCAGGTCGCGCTGGATCAGCGGCCCGGCCGTCGCCAAGGCGCCGCGATCGATGTAATTGATGAACAGCACCGCCGCGAGCAGCACCACCACGAACAGCGGCGGCGTCAAACGGCGTCCATCGGGGGCCCGCTCCGGCGAGGGCGCCTCCGCAGCCTGCGCCCGCGGCGTGATGAGCGGGTTCAGCTCGCGTAATCCGCGTGCTGGCGGTCGAGCAGCCGCTTCAGCGCATCGAAATGCAGGTCGGCCCGGTCGCGGCCGCCCACCTTCCCGCCCGCGGAGAATTGCGCGGCCGTGGACTTCACCACGCGCTCCGGCACCGGCTTCAACGCCCGGCCGGTCGAGAGCGCGATCACCTGCACCTGGCAGGCGCGCTCCAAAAAGTACAACCGCTCGAAGGCTTGGGCAATGGTCTCACCGATCACCAGCGCCCCATGGTTGCCCATCATCAGCACCGATTTATCCCCGAGCACCCCGGCGAGCCGCTCGCCCTCCGCGTGATCGAAGGCGAGGCCGTTGTAGTTCGAATCGTAGGCCACGTCCTCGTGGAACCCGAGCGCGCTTTGCACCGCCATTTCCAGGCGCGGATTCTCGAGCATGGTCATCGCCGTCGCATACGGCATGTGAGTGTGCAGCACGCAGTGCGCCTTGGCCGAAAGCCGATGCACGGGCAGGTGGATGTAGAGCGCGGTGTCCTCGATGGGACCGCGGCCGGAGAGCATCTGGCCGTTGAAGTCGATCACCATGAAATCGCTTGCCTTGACCTCCGACCAGTGCAAGCCGAAGGGTGCGAGCAGGAAACGGTCCGCATGCCCCGGCACCAGCATGGTCATGTGGTTGTCGATGCCCTCGTTCAGGCCGAAGTGATCCGCCAACCGATAGCACGCCGCCAGATCGACGCGCGCCTGCCGCTCGGCTTCCGGGAGGGGGGAGACGGATTTGAGATGTGCGCTCATCATGACCCTCGCCGGCTGCGGGCAATTCCGACTGAAAACTGTAGCATTTTAACAATCGGTCAGCGAGCGCGCCGCGGCGCACCCTTCACGAGAAGTTCACTTAGGCGCTGCACACTGCACGCCATGCGCATTGTCCGGCATCCGTGAAGACCCTCGATCTGGTCTATTTCAACGCCGGCGGCGGCCATCGAGCCGCAGCCACGGCCCTCGAAGCGGTGATCCGTCAGCAAGGGCGTCCGTGGGAGGTGCGCCGCGTCAACCTCATGAGCATCTTGGACCCGAAGGATGTGTTCAAGAAGACCACCGGGATGGATTGGGAGGACATCTACAACAGCCGCCTCGCCCGCGGTTGGAGCGTAGGGCTCGCCCAGGAATTGAAGCTCCTGCAGGCCCTGATCCGCGTGAGCCGCCGCTCGGTGGCGAACCGCCTGAAGCGCCACTGGCGCAGGACCAAGCCCGACATGGTGGTCTCGCTCATTCCGAACTTCAATCGGCCCATGTACGAAGGGGCGATCGCCTACCGGACCGGCCTTCCTTACGTCACCCTGCTCACCGACTTCGCCGACCATCCGCCGCACTTCTGGATCGAGCCCCGGCAGGCGCAGCATTTCATTTGCGGCACGCCGCGAGCCGCCGCCCAAGCGCATGCCCTGGGCTACGGCGCGGAGCGGGTGCACGAGGTCTCGGGCATGATCATCCGGCCGGACTTCTACGCCCCCTTGGCGCTGGATCGACGCGCCGCGATGGCCCGGCACGGGCTTGACCCGGACCGGCCCACCGGCCTCGTGATGTTCGGCGGCCACGGGTCGCGCGCCATGGCCGGGATCGCACGGCGGCTCGACGACATCCAGCTCATTTTGATCTGCGGGCACAACGAGGCACTCGCCGCGCGGCTGCGCCTCATGCCCGCCTCGGCGCCGCGACTGGTGCTCGGCTTCACCTCCGAGATCCGCTACTTCATGCAGCTCGCCCACTTCTTCATCGGCAAACCGGGTCCCGGCAGCATCAGCGAGGCCGTGCAGCAGGGGCTGCCAGTGGTGGTCGTGCGCAATTCCTGGACGATGCCCCAGGAACGCTACAACACCGACTGGGTCCGCGAGCGGGGGGCGGGTATCGTGCTCGAGTCGTTCAAGTCCGTGCGCGACGGGGCGATGGAGATAATCCATCGCCTGGACGAATTTCGCGCTAGGATTGCGCACGTCCGCAATCGTGCGGTATTTGAAATTCCGGAGATTCTCGAGCGCATCATGGAATCGGCCCCGGCGCATGACCCGCCACGAACCGGACGCGACCCGCGGCCGGAATCGGTGGTGCCGCTCAATTGACCACGTTCCTGCTCGCCTTCGGCGCGCTGTTCTCGATCGTCAATCCCCTCTCCGGCGCCTTCATCTTCTTCGGAGCGACCCAGGGGATGGACCCCAAGATGCGCTCGCAGGTGTCGCGCTGGGTGGCGATCTACGCCTTTTGCATCGTCTCGGTGTCGCTCTACGTCGGCGCCTACGTGCTGAGCTTCTTCGGCATCTCGATCCCGGTGCTGCGGGTGGCGGGCGGCATCATCGTGGCCATGTCCGGCTGGCGCATGCTCACCGAGCCCGACGCCACCGAACAGCGGCGCAGCGAAGCGCCCGCCTATCCGCGCTCGTTCGATGTGCCGCCGAGCCGGCTCGCGTTCTACCCGCTCACCATGCCGCTCACCACGGGTCCCGGCACGATCTCGGTCGCGATCTCGATCGGTGCGGGCCGGCCGCCGACGCTGCATCCGACGATGATCCTGTTCTTTTTCATGGAGACGCTCGCTGCCGTGGCGCTGCTCGCGCTGCTGGTCTACGCGCTGTATCGGCACTCGGCGCGGATCGCGGATTTCATCGGCGCGACCGGCACCACCATCATCGTGCGGCTGTCGGCGTTCCTGCTGTTCTGCATCGGCATCCAGGTGTTCTGGAATGGCGCCGCCGAGCTCCTCGGCCGGCTGCCGTTCGGCACCACCGGAACCGGCTGAAAGCGCGCCGCCTGCCCCGCGCCGCCTGCCCCCGCGTGGGCTTCAACCGCCGTCGGCTGATCAGGGCTCGACGCCCTGGGACTTCAGGTACTCGTCGTAGGTGCCGCGGAATTCGGTGATGCGCGCATCGGGCTTCAGCTCGATGATCCGCGTGGCGAGGCCGCCGACGAACTCACGGTCGTGCGAGACGAACACCAGCGTGCCCGCGAAATGTTCGAGGCCGATCTGCAGCGACTCGATGGTCTCCATGTCCATGTGGTTGGTGGGCTCGTCCATCAGCAGCACATTGGGCCTCGACAGCATCAGCTTGCCGTAGATCATCCGACCCTTCTCGCCGCCCGAAAGCACGCTGACGGATTTTTTGGTTTCCTCGCCCGAGAACAGCAGCCGCCCGAGCGTCGCGCGCACGATCTGATCGTCATCGGCCTTGCCGGTGAACTGCGACATCCAGGTAAACAGGTCGCACGGCGGCTCGAACTCCGCCTGCGGATCCTGGGGCATGTAACCCACCTGCGCGTTCTCGACCCAGACGATGCGCCCCGCGGTGGGGGTGAGCTCGCCCGCGAGCAGACGCATCAAGGTGGTTTTGCCCACCCCGTTCGGTCCGATGACGGCGACTCGCTCCCCGGCCTCGATGTTGAAGGACAGGTCCGTGAACACGTCGGCGTCCTGGCCCGGGTAACGGAACGAGACCTTGTCGACGGTGACGGCCGAACGGTAGAGCTTTTTGGCCTGCTCGAAACGGATGTAGGGATTTTGGCGCGAGGAGGGGCGGATTTCCTCGAGCTTGATCTTCTCCAGCTGTTTCTTGCGCGAGGTCGCCTGCCGGGCCTTGGAGGCATTGGCCGAGAAGCGCCGCACGAATTCCTGCAGATCCGAGATCTTGTCCCGCGCCTTGGCGTTCGAGGCCTCCACCCGCGCCCGCGCCTGCACGGAGGCGAGCATGAAGTCGTCGTAGTTGCCCGGGTAGATCTTCAGCTGCTGGTAATCCAGGTCCGCGATGTGCGTGCACACCTGGTTGAGGAAATGCCGGTCGTGGCTGATGATCACCATGGTGGCGTCGTAGTTGTTGAGCGCGCCCTCCAGCCAGCGGATCGAATGGATATCCAGATTGTTGGTGGGCTCATCGAGCAGCAGCACGTCGGGTTGCGAGAACAGCGCCTGGGCGAGCAGCACGCGCAGCTTCAGCCCCGGCGGCACTTCGCGCATCGGGCCGTTGTGGCGCGACTCGTCGATGCCGGCATCGGTGAGAATGCTCCCCGCGCGAGCCTCGGCATCGTAGCCGCCGTACTCCGCGAATACCGCCTCGAGCTCCGCCGCTCGCATGAAGTCCGCATCGGTGGCGTTCGGGTTCGCATAGATGCGATCGCGTTCGGTCATCGCCTTCCAGAGCTCGGCGTGGCCCTGCATCACCACATCGAGGACGCGCTCATCCTCGTAGCCGAATTGGTTCTGGTTCAATTTGCCGAGACGCATGCCGGTCTGCAGCACCACATCGCCCGCGCTTGCGTCCAGGTCGCGCCCGAGCACTTTCATGAGCGTGGATTTGCCCGAGCCGTTGGCGCCGATCAGTCCGTATCGGTTGCCATCGACGAATTTGACCGTGACCTGCTCGAACAGCGGCTTGGCGCCGAACTGCACGGCAACATTGGAGGTGGAGAGCATGAATCAAGAGCGCCTGAATGGGCGGCGCATTCTAGCCGAGCGCACGGCGGGATGGAGAAATTTCTCCTGCGGGGCCGCCGGGGGCGGGCGCGGCCGGAGGCGGACGGCACTAGCCGGGAGGCGGTGCGGGTGGCGCGGTCTCGGCGGGCGGCGGATCGACCGGCTGCCGCTCGGACGAGGCGCCGGTGTCCTTTTGACGTTTCAACTCGTCCTTGCAGTAGCGCTTGGCGTCGGCTTTGGAGATCGTGACGTTGGCATCGGTCTTTTGCCGTTCCATGCACTGTTTCAGCAGCTGGCTGTCGGTCGGGGTCACCCTGCCCATGGAATCGTCCGCGAGCGCGAGCGAGCTCATCAGGGCGAGCGGAGCGAAGGCCAATAACCCGGTCAATCGGTTCATGACGGTCTCCTCGTTATCGCCGACGACTGTAGCGGCGATGTCGAACGTCGACCAGCAGCCGTGACCGCGCGGGGTTGTCGGCCGGCGCCGTCGGCGCGCGCCTACGCGAGCGCCTCCTCATGAACAGCAGCCATGAAAAAAGGGCGTCCTCCGCCGGCTGGCAGGGGACGCCCCTAGGGGTCATCGATCAATCAGCGCGTTGGTCGCGCTTTATTCCTCGGTGATGAGCTTGGGCACCCAGGGCACACCCAATCCCGTCACGTCGTTGTACCCGGGCGGATTGGGCGGGACGAGCGTAGGCGACGACGAGGTGTAATTGAACACATCGTCCACCCCGAGGCAGATGGGGGCACCGCACACCTCCAGCGCGAACGGAGCCGTGGTGATCAGGAACGGCACGGAATTGATCGTCACCACCCGCACCTCATTCAGGTTCGCTGCATACCCACGCAGCACGGACACGGCAGTTTTCGGCGCGGTAATCATGTTCAGGGGCTCCGTGAAATTGGAGTCCCTGCGGCTTCCGATGCTGTAGAGCAGAGGATTGGCGAAGCCAAGCTCGGCAGTTCCGTTCGCCACTCGCTTCTGATTGAACACGGCCATCACCCCCGCCATCAAGGGCGATGCGAGACTCGTGCCGCCTTCCGCATTCTCGCAATACTCCTCGGTGGTGGAAATCGGCGTGCAGCCGTGATCCAGAATCGCGTTGCCGGCAATCGTGAACGTTTCACCGTACAGATAGCCGGTGTACGGATCCGCAACCATGGCCACATCCGGGCTCACCCGTTGCGGATTTGGCAGCGGTTCCACATTGCCGCTCGCGAGATTGAGCGTGGTGGCGAGATAATAAGGCACCGCGGGTGCCTGATAGGATGGCTGCGCTTCGAGCAAGCTGATGCCGCCTCCAGAACCCGAATAGAAGGCGAAATCGTCGAACGTGTAGCCGAAGGCGGTCGTCTGGGTCACACCCGAGTCCGTGACCGAGGCTGCGCTGTTCACCGTGGCGTCGGCCAAAAAGGCGCGATAGGTGCCCCAGCCGTATTCGGACTTGGTGCCGCTCGAGTCCTTGATCAGGAGCGACGTGCCGCCCACGCCGGTGACATAGGCACTCGTGGCCGGCCATGCGCCGGACGCCACGCCGTTGAGCTGCGACAGATCACCGTCATCGCCGGAACTGAACAGCACGGTCATGCCTTGCGCTGCGCCCGCAAGAAACGCCTGATCGTCCGCGGCCTGCTGACCCGCGTTGATCGACTCGCCGTTGTAGCCGTAGCTGTTCGTGACCACATCCGCCAAGTGGCTATAGAGCGCATTCATCAAGGCCACGTCCAGCGAGGTGGCACAATCGCGTGCACCGATGAACAGGATGTTGGCACCCGGCGCGGATCCGTGCACCGCCGCCATATCGAGCGATTGCTCCGTCCACCAGCCGTAAGGCCCGCACGATTCAGTCGGCGACACACCGTAAATGCCGACGGGAATGATCTGCGAGAAATTGACGCCGGTCACGAGCTTGGGCAGGCCGTGATTGGCGGCATAGCGGTTCGAATCTTGCAGAAGGGTCGGAGACGCGTACGCGTCCACGATGGCAACCGTCACGCCCTTTCCATTGTATTTGGTCCGGTTCAAGCCATAAGCCGCCTGTATTTGGGCGGGGGTGTATCCGCAGTCCAACCACGGAATGGCGGCGCCGTACACATCCGCCGCCGTGCTGAGCGTGGCCACCAGCGCGCTGGCTCCGAACTCCGTGTTGCAATAGGGTGAGGGATTGCCCGCGGCCACCGGCGGGGGCGTCACGGTCGAGCTGCTGGCCGCAGCCGCGGCAGGCGCGACGAGATTGCCCTGGTACGCGGACTTGTGAAACGGCTGGCGCAGCATGGCGGTGTCATCGAGCCCTTCGACGAACACTACTTTTTTCGCCAACGCGTCCGGCAGAGTCGGCTCCTCCGCGTTTGCCCTCAACGTCATCCCCTTGTAGGAATACAGGTTCTGAGTGACTTTGAAGGTGGTGCGAAGCTGGCTGATGGTCGCCTGGGCGGTGAGATAGGCACCATGAGGTCCCACCTGAACCTCGGTCATTCCGGCATTTTCGAGCAGCGCTTTGGCTGCGTTCACATCCGCGGCACTCGGCGCGAAGCGCTGGGCAAACTCCTCGTTCGTCAAGTAGCGACCATATTGCGCACCGCCCGGCGTCGAGACCTGCTGGACGAAAGTCTTCAGCCCGGCGCTGTTCGGCAGCGCCATGTGCAGCGCGATGGTCACCGACTCGTTGCCGGATGCCGCTCCCACCTTGGTTGCATTCTTCAGCCATCCGGCCGTGTTGCCGGAAAGCGTCGCGGCGCCGGCGGCGCCCGGTGCCGTCCCTGCGCACACTGCGGCGGCGGCCAACAGGCCACCCCAAAAGAATCGAGATTTTGATATATGAAGCACGACCTATCCCCTCATGACAAAGTTGTTTAGTAGCGCGCCGCCGGGCTGTCATCGCCCTGCGGGGTGCGGAAGCCGACCTAGGTCAGCCGATACTGGTATTACCCCTTCGCTTTTTTTCGTTGCGCCGATCGGAATCGATCGGTCAGTGTAGAAACTTGACCACAGGTTTATGGTAACCCGCAAGTTAAGAATGCAAATCGAAGCGGCGATAAAATAGTTTGCCAATATGTCAAAGCATCATACGTCCGGATGAGGCCGGGCAAAGTGGACATAACGTGACCGCCGGAGTACCGTCCGTGATAAATAAAAGCGGAGGCTGCGTGCCCGAATTCAAGGAGAATCATTAGTTCGTCAGGCGCCGTGAAGGGGCGCCCGACTCGCAAGGGCGGCATTTTGGCAGCGTTTTTCGCTGCGCTGCTCGCGCCCGCGCTCATGGCCGCGGCGCCCGACACGGACTACCCCGCGCGGCTCGTGCACGTGTTGAAAGAGACGCCGTTGATCGACGGCCACAACGATCTGCCCTGGGAGATCCGCGAGCGCTTCAAGGGGCGGCTGTCCGACATCGATCTCGCCGCCGACACCTCCCAACTGCCGCGGCCTGCCGACGCCTCGCCCCTCATGACGGACATCCCCCGACTGCGCGCCGGCATGGTGGGCGGTCAGTTCTGGTCAGTGTGGGTGCCGGTGGACATCAAGGGATTCGAGGCCGTGCAGACCACGATCGAGCAGATCGATCTGGTGAAGCGCATGGCCGCGAAGTATCCAGCGGTTTTCGAGATGGCCTACACGGCAGCGGACGTGCGCAGGATTCACAAGGCGGGCAGGATCGCCTCGATGATCGGTATCGAGGGCGGCCATCAAATCAACGAGTCGCTCGCGGTGCTGCGTCAGATGTACGACTTGGGCGCGCGCTACATGACGCTCACCCACGTGCTCGATACGCGCTGGGCCGATGCGGCCACCGATGCACCGGTGCATCACGGCCTCACCGCCTTCGGCGAGGACGTGGTGCGCGAGATGAACCGGCTCGGCATGCTGGTCGACCTGAGCCATGTGTCGCCGGACACGATGCGCAAGGCGCTCGCGGTGAGCGCGGCGCCCGTGATCTTCTCGCACTCCTCGGCGCGCGCGCTGGTCGACCACCCTCGCGACGTGCCCGACGACATCCTGAAACTCGTGGCGGCGAACGGCGGCGTGGTCATGGTGAATTTCAACCCGGGCTATGTATCGGCGGCGCGCAACCAGTGGGACGCCGATCGCGCGGCGGAGCTCGCGCGCTACTCGAGCCCGCCCTACGGGGGCCTGTACATCGGCCAGCCGGACCGCGCCCAGGCGGCGCTCGTGCAGTGGGAGCGCGACCACCCGAAGCCCGTCACGACGCTCGCCCAGGTCGCCGACCACATCGACCATGTGCGCAAGATCGCAGGCGTCGATCACGTCGGGCTCGGCTCGGACTTCGACGGCATTCCGGAGGGCCCGCGCGGTCTCGGCGCCGTCGACGGCTATCCGGCACTGCTCGAAGAGCTCATGCGGCGCGGCTGGTCGGACCGCGACATCGCCCAGCTTGCCGGCGAGAACGTGCTGCGTGTGATGGCGGCCTGCGAGCGAGTCGCAGCGACCCTGCGCTCGCA
>Ga0182030_10012479_pt1 | contig 17006 bp, 16 predicted proteins | sample 812S3MmetaG_FD_121299 | JGI IMG/M metagenome (GOLD analysis project Ga0182030, IMG submission 121299) | Permafrost microbial communities from Stordalen Mire, Sweden - 812S3M metaG (Illumina Assembly) | ecosystem: Environmental > Terrestrial > Soil > Wetlands > Permafrost | place: Sweden...
CCTCCGCAGCCAGCACCAGCGGGCCGTACATGAGGGCGAGCCTCCCCTGATTGAGGTGATCCCCGACCACCACCCGCGGCTCGGATTTCAGCCGCAGCTCGATTTGATCGCCATCCGCCCAAGTCCGGCGAATGGCGAGATAACCATCCGGCCCGCGCACCGAGGGCACGTCCTCGCCGCGGACTTTTACCCCGGGCTGGCGGCACCACTCCGGCAGACGCAGCCTGACGGTGAACTCCCGGGAGGCACTGGTGCCGACCACCACCCGGACCGATTCCCCGGAAGGATAGGTGGTGTCGGTCTTCAAGCTCACCAGGGCACCGTCCGCCAAGCCCAGCCGGACGGTACCCGCTTCATAGAGATTCACGACGACGCCGTCCGCGTCCGCCGTGGCGGCGAAGGTCGGGATCATCGCCACCCCCCGCGGTCCGCTCGAGAGGCAGCAATGGCCGTCCAGTTTCGAGCTGTATGGCTTCTTCCCCTCCAATTCCACGTAATAGCCCCAAGCCGAGCCGTCACACTTCTGGGCGCCAAAGAGCTGGTTCAGGATGACATGCTCCAGTTGATCGGCGAAGCGGGCCTCGCCGGTAAGCCGGAGCAGTTGAGCGTTGAACTGGAGCCACGTGACTGTGACGCAGGTCTCGCCGACATTGGCGACGTTCGGAAAATCGTAGTCACCGTGGAACACCTCGCCATAGCTGGCGGCGCCAGTCAGGTAGAGACGGTTCGTGACGATGTCGTTCCAGGCGTTGCGGCACGCCTCGAGCAGCGCGGGTTCGCCGGTCGTGCGGTAGAGCTCCAGCGCGCCGTTGAGACAGGAGAGCATTTCGTAGGCTTTGCCGTTCCCCACCTTGTCGACCCGCTTGAGCCGGAGGAGCGTCGAGACGATCTTCGGCCCGTTCGGCTGCTCCCAGGCGCGCTCGAGGTACCGGCAAAAGTCGAGGTAGCGAGCCTCCCCGGTGAAGCGGTAGAGGAGCACCATCGGCTCCATGACGCTGGTGGGTGCCAGGCCGACATGCTCGCCCGCGGTGATGATGTCCCGCTTGCCCGGGGTGTCCCCGAAGGTGTCGCAGAGCAGCGCGCCGATCCGGCGGCAGGCGGGAAGCGGGGCGAGGTTGCCGGTGTGGCGCATGTAGGTGATCAGCCCGATCAGGTTGTATTTGTGGGCCCAGACATCCCACTCCGTCCACCGCTTCTCCTTTACGTAAGTGCCCAGATAACCGTCGGGTTCCTGGCACTTCACCAGCTCGGACACCGCATAATCCATCTTGGCGCGCAACGCCGGATCGCCGGTGTTGACCCACGCCAGCGTTGCCGCATGGAGCCACTTGCCGATGTGCTCCCCGTCCCAGCTCTGCGGGCCGGGCCGCTGCCGGTAGCCCTTGAGCAGCCGGTCCACATCCATCCGGGCGAGGCGGTTCGTTTCGTTGGCGTCGATCCGCGACCCGATCCAGCCGCCCAGGCGCACCTGATCGGGCGGCGTGAATGCCTGGCGGTCCGGCACGACGCAGGCCACCTTGTCGGGCACCGGCAACCGGGCTGCTTGCGCGGCGGCGGGGAGGGCCGCGAGGGAAGCCAGCAGTGCGACCACGAGGGAACGGGCGGCGATGGAATTCATAAGAGCACTACTTGCCGGATCACCCCGGGGCCGTCAATCCAGAACCGGGGCGCGGAGCCTGGCGCGACGGCCTCAAACACCCCGCGGAGGCGATGGCCCATTGCCCTCCGGACGGCCACGAACCGGATCGCGTGCGGCGGGAGCCGCGCGCGAGCCCGCACGCCTACAGTTTCCGCACCCAGACGTTCCGAAACCGCACGGGATTCCCATGGTCCTGCAACACCAGCGGCCCGGTCGGTGAAAGCCCCCCCAGCGGAGCGGCCGTGGTGCCCGGGCCTTTCACCGGCACGTGGTCTTGGACGAGCACGCCGTTGTGCAGCACCGTGAATGAGCCGGGTTGGACCGTGCCGTCCGCGAGCTGCTTGGGGGCGTGGAAGAGGATGTCGTAGGACTGCCACTCACCCGGTTTCCGACAGGCGTTGACCAACGGGGCGGAATTGCCGTAAAACGCCGCGGCCTGGCCGTTGGGGTAGGTTTTGCTCTGGTAGGAGTCGAGCACCTGAATCTCGTAGCGCCCCATCAGATAGACACCGCTGTTGCCGCGCCCCTGCCCTTCCCCTTTCACCTCGGCCGGCGAGGCCCATTCGACATGCAGTTGCACGTCGCCAAACTCCTCCCGGCTGAAGATGTAGCCGGTGCCGTTCACCTCGGCATAACCATTTTCCACCCGCCAGCCGGCCGCCCCGCCCTTGTCGGTGCGGAACTTGGAAAGGTCCTTGCCGTCAAAAAGGACGATGGCGTCCGAGGGAGGCGAACCGGCGGTACCCGGGGTCACGACCGGCGGCTCGGTGTCAGCGGCCCGCAAGGCGGGCGCGACCCCCAGCAGGAGGGAGGCGGCGATCAGGAGAACCGTAAAACGGGCGTGGGGTTGGTGGTGCATAGAATGTGAGAGTGGGGGTGGTGAAGACCAGGTGGCAAATCAGCGCGACTTCGCCGCAGTCAGCGGCAAGGGCAGCTCGGCGGTGAAGGCCAGCCCCGGATCGCCCCGCTGTTGGAGGGTTCGGCAGAGGGTCAGCAGGGACGGTTTCAGCGTCACCTTGCTGGTCTTGCCGTTGCACTCGAGCACCACCGGGCGGCTGAAGTCGACCAGCCGGCTGTCGAGCAAGACCGAGGCCGCGGTGAGCTTCGGATCCACCGTGACCGTGACACGGTTGCCGGCGCAGGCGGCGTCGATCTCCACGCCACCGACGGGCTGCGAAACCGAGAGCCAGAAGAAGTCACGGACCACGCCGTCGGTAAGCGGCCAGGTCAGGTCGCGCGGGACGGCGTTCCGCACCGCGGGGTACATCTCGGCGATCTTGTCGCGGTCCGGCAGGCCCGAATGAGGGTGGTTGGCGATGATGGTAACGCTGACCGGGAAAATGTCCGCCCGGGTGCCGCGCAGCTTTTCGATGGCGGCGGCAAACTCCCGGTCCCGATCGATCCGCCCGTAGGCGGTGTCCTTCTCCCCCACCATCACGCTGAAGGGTGTGTGCCGGAGGGTCTCGGGCCGGGCACCGTCTGCGAGCGCTGCGGCGCTGGCGTGGACCGCGGCGAAACGATCCGCCATCTTGGGGCCGATGGCGAAGGCACCGTAGCCGCCATGCGAATAGCCCATCAGGAAAACCTTGTCGGGATCCACGTCCCCGAAGAGGAGGAACTGGTTGATCAGGTTCTTGATCAGCGGATAGACATAGCCGGTGTAAAACCCGTTCCATTCGTTGTTCGGCGCGCGGAGGGCGACGTAAAGGTAGCCACCGGCCTCCGGGTGATCCCGGTAGTAGCGCTGCATCTGCGCCCATTGGCTGTCGTTCAGTTCCTGCGGCGCCCCGCCCCCGCCGTGCATCGCGATGAACAGCGCCCAACCGTTCGGGGGCCGGCGGCCCACCGTCTTCACGGTGTACGGGCTCTCATGCCCATCCGAGCGGACCTTGTGCTCAGCGAAGCCCTGCTGAAGCGGTCCGTGCACCGGCGCGGCCATGAAGGCCTCCCAGACAGCCCGGCGCGCGGCTGTTTCGTTGCCAGCGAGGAGGCGGTCCAACGCCCGGGAGGACTTCCAGGCGGCCTGGCGGTCCGGCGGGGCGGTGAAAAAGGCGGTCGCCTCCTTTTTCAACCGCGCCTCGTCCTTCGGGGCAAGGGCCTTGGCCGGGGTCAGCGAGCAGACCATCGCGGCGGCCGGCGCCGTCACCTGCGGGACCCCCGCAAGATATAGGGTCAGCACATCCTGGGCGTTGGTGCCCGGGGAATAGAACCGGCGATCCTTGTGCCCGCCAGCCTCGGACTCAACGATGAAGGTCCGCTCCCGGGGGACGAAAAAGGTGAGATGGTCGTTGAGATCCGAAGGCTCTGTCTTGCTCGTCCCGTCGAACTTGATCGCGGCGTCGGCGGAATCCAGCACGGTGACGTGCGCCGCCACGCGCCCGCCGACGGGGCGGTCGAGCACGTTAATCTGCAAGCGCATCCGCGAGCCGTCGGCGGCCTTGGCGCTGGCGGTGTATCGGTCGGTGACGTTGACGGCGGGGATCCCGGTCTCGGACGGTTCCCAGGAGAGCGGGAAGCCGATCCCGGTTTTTTGAAAGCTGGCGGCATAAATCGCGTGCGCGCGATCGTTCGCGATGGCCTGGGAGGCGTTCCCGGTGAACCAGCCGCGATCCAGGCCGTTCGGGTCCGGCTCCGCCGCCCCCAGGAAATGCCACGCCCCATCCCAGATCTCAACCCAAGTGTGGTTCCCGCTGTTGTTCGCCCAGAGGGGGGTGCCCGCCAGGCGGGCCGGCACGCCAACGGAGCGGCAGGCGTCCACCAGCAAAATGGACAGCCCCGTGCAGGTCGCCACCCCGGTCCGCATGGTCTCGAACGGCCCCTGGTCCGGGGCGCGCCGGGAGGTCGAGTATTTCACCTTCACCAACGGGAAGAGGCTCTTGTTCAGAGCTTGGGCGGCCTCCGAGGCGGTCCCGCAGTCCTTCACCAGCGGAAGGCTGATCTCGCGCATCTTCGCGCGCCAATTGTCCCGGTCCTCGGTCACACTGGCGTACGGGAGGACATCGTTGAGGAAATGGGCGGGAGGGATGGCTTTCGCCCACGGAGCACTCTCCATCGCGTCGTAGGCGAGTTTGAGGTTCTCGGAAAGGAAGCCCGCGCTCAGCCGCCGTAAATCCCACGCGGGCATGTTGGTGACCAGGAAGATCGCCCCCGGCCGCCGGGGTTCGGGTGTTTGCGCAAGGAAAGCCTCGAGCTCCGCCCGGTTCGTTCCGGCAGCCGCCAGCGCAGCCTCGGCGGGCGTTGTCCAGGCCGGCGGTTGCTGCGCCCGGACCCTGGGCGCGGCCAACCCCGCGAGCAACAGAAGGCCACCCGCGACGAGCCGGGAAAAAGGCACCATCCCGGGCCGAGAACCGGCCCGGGCGTTGGGGCGGGAGAAGACGCTGATCATAGGCCTCGTTTAATGACGGTTTTCGGGACGGAAGCCAAGGTCAAAAAGAACCATGCCGCGACCGTGCGGCGCGCACCCTCGGGGATCCCGGGATCGGGGCAGAGGAACCCGGCGCCAGCCGCCGGGAAGGAACTTGTCCCCCGGGCACAATTCGTTTTCAATCAGGCGGATGAAGAACCCGATTATCGTGGCGCTGGATGTGCCGGCCGCGGAGCAGGCCATCGCGCTGGCCGAGCAACTGGCGGGCCTCGTGGGCGCGGTGAAGATCGGCAGCGAGTTGTTCACCATCGCCGGGCCCGACATCGTCCGCCGGCTGCGGGCGGCGGGGACACCCGTCTTCCTCGATCTCAAGTTCCACGACATCCCGAACACCGTGGCCAAGGCGGTCGCCTCCGCCACGCGCGTCGGCATCGACATGCTCACGATCCACACCGGTGGCGGTTCGGAAATGATGCGGGCCGCCGAGGCCTCCGCCCAGCGCACCGCCGCCGAGTTGGGGCGCACCGCACCGCTGGTGCTCGGGGTGACCGTCCTCACCAGCATGGACGCGCCCGCGCTCCGCGAGGTTGGATGCGGCGATGAACCAGCCGCCCAGGTGACGCGCCTGGCGACGCTCGCGGTCAGCTCCGGCCTGCGCGGCCTGGTCTGCTCGCCGCTCGAAGTCTGTGCCCTCCGAACGCTGCTGGGGCCGGCGGTGCAACTGGTGATCCCCGGCATCCGGACCGGCGGCGAGCAGCCGGACGACCAGAAGCGGACCCTCACCCCCCGCGAGGCCATGGATGCCGGGGCGCACTGGCTGGTGATCGGCCGCCCGATTTACGCAGCCCCCGATCCACGTGAGGCCGCCAGACGGATACTGGCGTCCCTGGTCCCGCAGTGAACAGCGTGGGGCGCCAACCAGGGATTGCCCCGCACCGACGCCCGGATTACGCTGCCCGCCACAACAACCCCAACCCATCCCGCTTATGATTCGCCCCCTCGTGCAACCGATCACCCGTCGTGAGATGCTCGCCCGCTCGGCCAGCGCCGCCGCGGGCCTGGCGGTGGCTGGTGCCGGGGCGGCCGCGACCGCCGCCCCCGCCAAACGGTTGCGGATCGGCGCGTGCGACTGGTCGCTGGGCAAGATGGGCGATCCCGGGGCGTTCGAGGTGGCCAAGGAGGTCGGGCTGGACGGCGTGCAGGTCAGCCTGGGGACCGCCCGCGATGACATGCGCCTGCGTCAGGGCCCAGTGCAGGCCGAGTTCAAGGCGGCGGCGGCCAAGGCGGGGCTCCAAGTCTCCTCCCTCGCCATCGGCGAACTGAACAGCATCCCCTACAAGAGCGACCCGCGGACCATCGAGTGGGTCAGTGGCAGCATCGACGCCTGCGTCGCCATGGGGGTCCGGGTCGTGCTGCTCGCCTTTTTCGGGAATGACGATCTGCGCGGCGACCAGGCCGGGACGGATGAGGTGGTCAAACGCCTCAAGGCGATCGCCCCGAAGGCGGAGAAAGCCGGGGTTTACCTCGGGATCGAAAGCTGGCTCAACGCCGAGCAGCACCTGGACATCCTCGACCGCGTGGGGTCCGAAGCCGTCCGGGTCTATTACGACTGCTGCAACTCCCACGAGATGGGCTACGACATTTATTCCGAGATCCGCAAGCTCGGCAAGCGGATCTGCGAGTTCCACGCGAAGGAAAACGGCAAGCTCCTCGGCCAGGGGGGCGTGGATTTCCGCAAGGTGCGCGCCGCGATGGACGACATCAACTACTCCGGCTGGATCCAGATTGAGGGCGCCGTCCCCCCCGGCAAATCGATCCTCGAGAGCTACAAACTCAACTGCGCCTTCATGCGCGAGGTCTTCAACGCTTGAAGTAGGCGTCCCAGAGCACTTTCAGGGTGATCGCCAGCACCGCGGTCAGAAACACCGGCCGGATCAGCCGGGTGCCGCGCGACATGACCATCCCGGCGCCGAGGCGCGCGCCGAGCAACTGGCCCACCCCCATCGTCAACCCGGCGAGCCACAACACCTTGCCCCCGGCGACGAAGACCGCCAGCGAACCGAGGTTGCTGGCGAAGTTCACCACCTTGCTGTGCGCGGTGGCGCGGGTCAGGTTCTGGCCCTGCCCCACCACGTAGGCCATGGTCCAGAAGGTCCCGGTGCCCGGACCGAAAAACCCGTCGTAAAAGCCGAGGCCCAGCCCAAAACCGATCTCAAACCAGCCGCGGGGCAGCAGCGGCCTGGCGTCCACGGTGCCGAGTTCCGGCTTGAAAAACATGTAACCGCCGACCGCCAGGAGCAGCACGGGGATGATGCGCTTCAAGACCAGAGGGTCGACCCCCTCCACGACCCGGCTGCCGAGCGCCGCGCCGACGAGACAAAGCAGGAAGGGGCGGAGGCAGTCGCGGGGCGAGACCGCGCCGGCGCGGGCGTAGTGCCAGGCAGCGCTGCCGGAGCCGAAGGTCGCCTGGAGTTTGTTGGTACCCAGGGCGAACGCGGGCGGCAGGCCGAGCCCCAAGAACACCGGCAGGGTGATCAGCCCGCCGCCCCCGGCGATGGCATCGACAAAGCCAGCCGCGAGCGCGGTGGCGAACAGCACCGGAAGCTGCCACAGCGGGATCACGGGCGCCAGGGCCCTCCCCTCCCCCCAAACTCCGTGGAAACGGTCATCCACGGAATCTAAGCCCTCCGCCCGCGGAGGCGAGCCCAAACGGCGCCCGGCAGTCGGCGGTCAAATCCGCCGCTTTCCACGCTTGATTCAGGCACGTGATAACGCCATACTTTCGTCCCGAAAAGGCTAATACATTATGTCGCAATCTCCCATTCGTGTTGCTGTGACCGGCGCCGCCGGCCAAATCGGTTATTCCCTGCTCTTCCGCATCGCCTCGGGCGCGATGTTCGGCCCCACCCAGCCGGTCATCCTCCACCTGATTGAGATCGAGCCCGCCCTCCCCGCGCTGCAAGGCGTGGTGATGGAGCTGGACGACTGCGCGTTCCCGCTCCTCAAGGGGGTGGTCCCCACAGCCAGCCTGGACGAGGGGTTCCGCGGCGTGAACTGGGCGCTGCTCGTCGGCAGCGTGCCGCGCAAGGCGGGCATGGAGCGCAAGGACCTGCTCGGGATCAACGGCCGGATTTTCATCGGCCAGGGGAAGGCCATCGAGCGCAACGCCACTCCGGACGTCCGCGTCCATGTCGTCGGCAACCCGTGCAACACGAACTGCCTGATCGCCATGCGCAACGCGCCGGGCATCCCGCGCGATCGTTTCTTCGCCATGACGCGCCTGGATGAAAACCGCGCCAAGAGCCAGCTCGCGCGCAAGGCGGGCGTGGACGTGACCACGGTCACGAACGTCGCCATCTGGGGCAACCATTCGGCCACCCAGTACCCTGATTTCACCAACGCGCGGATCGGCGGGCGGCCCGCCGCGGAGGTGATCACCGACGAGGCCTGGCTGAAGGGCGAGTTCATCAGCACGGTGCAGCAACGCGGCGCGGCCATTATCAAGGCCCGGGGAGCGTCCAGCGCCGCCAGCGCCGCCAACGCCGTGGTGGACAGCGTCCGCTCGATCATCACCCCCACCCCGGCAGGCGACTGGAACAGCGTCTGCCTTTGCTCCGATGGCAGTTACGGCGTCGAAGCTGGCATCATCACCTCCTTCCCCACGCGGGTTGCCGGCTCGAAACTGGAAATCGTGCCGGGCCTCCCGGTCGGCGAGTTCAGCCGCGGCCGCATTGACGCCACCGTCAACGAGCTCAAGGAAGAACGGTCGATGGTGTCCGAACTGCTGCCGCAGTAATCCCCGGGCTTCCGGGCGCGCCGATCCGGTGTCAACCACCGGATCGGCTGCGCGGGTGGAACTGCCGGTGAATCGCGCGCAGGCGCCCGCCGGTAACGTGGGTGTAAACCTCGGTCGTGGCGATCGTCGCGTGGCCGAGCAACTCCTGAATCACCCGCAGGTCCGCCCCATGCTCAAGCAGGTGGGTGGCGAAACTGTGCCGCAGGGCATGCGGTGTTACATTCCGCACCACGCCCGCCCGCCGCGCTCGCTGCTTGACCCTCAGCCAGAGGGTCACGGGGGCGAACTTGGTGCCACGACGGGTCAGAAAGACGTTCGCGGGTGACTTGGCCACCACCAAGCGCGGCCGGCCGGCCTCGAGGTAGCGGTCGATCGCGGCGATCGCCTGCCGGCCCACCGGCACCACGCGCTCCTTGTTCCCCTTCCCGATCACGGTGACAAACCCGGCCTCCAAATGAAGCTGTTCGAGGCGGAGGTTGATCAGTTCAGCCAGCCGCAGCCCGGAGGCGTAGGCCAGTTCGAGCACCGCCTGTTCGCAGAGCCGGGCCGGTGTCTCGGGGATTTCGGGGGCCAGAAGCTGGTCCACCTCGGCGGCCGACAGGGATTTGGGGAGACGCTTCCAACGCCGCGGGAGCGAAAGATGTTCGGCCGGGTTCGCGGGTAGGAGTTTCTCACTCTCGGTGAAACGGAAGAAGGCGCGGAGGGCGGCGATCTCGAGGTAGAGACTCTCGGTCCCCAGGCGGCGGGTTGATTCAGCGGGATCGCCGGCGGGAACGCGCGAGCGCTCGTGTTGGAGGAAGGCCGTCAGGTGGCTGAGCTCCACCGTCTTCCAATCGGTGATCCCCTGCGCCGCAGCCCACGCGGTAAACTTGCCGAGCAGCGCCGCGTAGGTCCGCTGCGTGTGCTCCGCCTGCCCCCGTTCGTGCCGGAGGTAGTGCAGAAAATCTTCGACCAGCGTTTCCATGGTTCCAAGCCGGACCGGGCGGCCAGCCCCCCCCAGGCGTTTTGTCGGGCCGGAACTAACGCCCCGCCAGCCGCACGCCCTCCACGAAAGCGGCGAAAATCGCCCGGTGCGCCGGATGATCGGCCGCCAACCGCTCCGGGTGGAACTGCACCCCGAGCAGGAAAGGCAGCCACCTGGCGTTCGCGGGCGCCAGTTCGAGCGCCTCCACGATTCCATCCGGGCCGGTGGCCACCGCGCGCAACGGCCCGGCCACCCGGGCCACGGCCTGATGATGCGTGCTATTGACCCCGAGCGAGTTCGCCCCGATGACGCGTGCGAGCAGGGAGCCGGGCAGCACCGCGACCTGATGCACCACCGCCGCACGCCGCTCCATCTGCCGGTGATCGAGGGCGGCAGGACACTCGCTGGCGAGGTCCACCCAGAGCGTGCCGCCCAGGGCGACGTTCAGCATTTGATGGCCACGGCACACCGCCAGCAGCGGCTTCCGCTGGCGAAAAACCTCCGCGAGCAAAAGCAGTTCCCGCAGGTCACGCCGCCCGTGATCGGGGGTGAGCCGGACCTTGGCCCGGAGCCGGGCCGGGAGGCGCGATCGGTAAAGGCGCGGATCCAGATCCTCGCCACCCGTGAGCAGCACGCCGTCGCACCTACGGACCGCGTCGGCAATCAACGAGGGCGCGGTGACGTCGCCCAACACCAGCGGCAGGGCGCCCAGGCCGGCGAGCGCGTGCTGGTAGGTGAGCGAGGCGCTGAGGGAATCGTCGCCGAACTCAGCGCCCCGGGCCTCGAAGTCACCGGTGACGAGGATGACGGGGGCGGAGGTCATGCTACGAAACCGGCGCCCCGGGATAATGCTCCTGGATGAGCTTGAGCACTTTTCGCTCCTGGTCCGGGTCGAGCAACCCACGGTTCATCCGGCGGCGGACGCAGGCCAGAAGTTGCATCCAATCCTCCAGCGGCGGCGTCTGGTTCTCCTGCCACTGGTCGTAGCGCTTTTCGCGGGTATAGAACCGCCACACGCCACCAAAATGCCGGGCATAGACAACCACCCGAGTGCCGTCCCCGGCGTCCCTTTTCCAGCTAATCTCCGCTTTTTGACTCATGTCATCATCTGCTGAAACCACCAACTGGGCCGCACCGGCAGGCGCCTCCGTCCCGGCTCATTCCGGCAAATCCACCGAAGCCACCGCCATGGCGGCGATCCCCTCCCCACGGCCGATGAACCCCATGCTTTCGTTCGTCGTGGCCTTGATGCCGAGCTGGCGCCGGGTGATCCCGAGCGCGGCGGCCACGTTCGCCTTCATCCCCTCGATGTGGGGATAGACCTTGGGCTCCTGCGCGATCAGGGTGGCATCCACGTTCACGATCCGCCCCTGGCGCAGGCCGATTTGGCGAGCGGCCTCCTCGAGGAAGATCCGGCTCGGCGCGCCGCGCCATCGTGGATCGGTGTTCGGAAAGAAATGCCCGATGTCCACCTCCCCCAGCGCCCCCAGCAGTGCGTCGCAAATGGCGTGCATGAGGACATCGGCGTCCGAATGGCCCTCCAAGCCGAGGGCATGGGGGATCTCGACCCCCCCCAAAACCAGCCGGCGGCCCGCGACGAGCGCGTGAACATCATACCCAATGCCAACATGGACCATACGCGGCCAGCCTAGGGCCAACCCCGGGGCGAACCAAGTCAAATCCCCCCGCGCCGCATCATGCCGCGCACCAGTTCCAGGGGGCCCGGACGCGCAGGGGGTCCGAGCCCCGCTCCGCTTCGCAACAGAGTGGGTCACCCCCGCGCAAGGAACTTGCCGGCAGACGGCCCGCGTCAAGTCCGGACACCGGCTCCCATTACCCGCCGCAGGAAGGCGATCACCCGTCCGGTCACCTCCGCCTCCGATGACTCCGTCATGCAGCGCGGCTCAGGGAAGCGGCAATAATCCGAGCAGGGCTTGAAGGGGCACGGTTTGCCCTCGGTCCATTCGGAGGCGGGATGGAGCGGGCCGAACCACTCGGGCAGTTGGGGGCCGAAGACGGTGAAGGTCGGCACGCCGCTGAACGCCGCCAGGTGGCCGGGGCCCGAGTCGTTGCCCACAAAGGCGTCCGCGCGGTCGATCAGATCCGCGAGCTGGTCCACGCTCCGGGCCACGATCACGTCCAATTCCCCCAGAGCGAGCCAGTATCCATGCTGGTCGGGGTCGCAAGCCACACGCACGCGATAGCCGCTGGCGCGGAGGGTGGCCACCAGACCGTGAACCCGCGGGAGCGGCCAAACCCGCACCGCCTGGCCCGCGCCGGTGTGGACCAGGACCTCGCCCTGGTTGCGTGCATGCGGGAGGGCCAGCTTCTCCACCGGCGGCAACTCAAAGCCCAACTCGCGGGCGAGGAAACGCCAGCTCTCATAGCGGTGCGCGGCCGGTGGCGGCCGCAGCAGGGGGTGGTCGAGAAACATCTGGCTGCGCATCCGCGGAAACCCAAACCGCCGGCGCGCCCCAAACACGCGAAGGAGGAAGTGGTCCCGCGGGTCCCAGCGCGCGGAGAGTCCGCAATCGAACCGCTCCCGGCGGAGGGTGCGGCGCACCCGCCAGATGGCCGCCCACGGCCAGCGCCAAAGCTGGTATTTGTGCTGGAACGCCGTCCACGGGGCGCTGAAGGGCACGACCCGCACAGAGGGCCAGAAACGCCGCCCGAGGTCCGTGGCGTACGGCTTGGCCAGCAGCGTGACCGTGAAGCGCTCGGCCGCGGCGCGCAAGAAGGGGGTGGCGATCATCAAATCGCCCAGGCCCCACAATTCGATGACCAGCAGCTTGGGCTTCATGCAGGCGGCTGGAAGCGGGGGCGGGCCACCTCAAAACGCCGTCGGCGGCCAGCCGAGGACCGGGTGTGGAGCTCGTAGGCAAAGGGCGCCGTGGAGTACATGCCCCCGAGCCAGCGGCGCAGCCGGTGGTGCGCCACAATCGCCGGGGCCGCCCACCGCGCCCAGCGAGGGGCGCTGCGACGAAGTTCACGGTTCTCCCGGATGGCATTCGCCCCCGCGCTCATGTTCGCCCCGGTCTGGGTGAAAACGGCGCCAAAGAACCCCAGAGCCGCCATGGGGACGCGGTCCTGCAGCATCCGGAGCATCCAGCGCCCGTCGCTGCCGTCGCGGAAGGCGGGATCAAACCGGTACCCCTGCTCCCGGAATAAACTGGCTCGGAAAAACGTCGCACAACTCAGCGTGGAAAGATGGCACGTCCAGGTGTGGTAGAGAAGCGGAGTTTGCATTTTGCGATGGAACAGGTATTCCCCCGCCACGCCGGCCATGATCACATCCCCGAACACCACATCGATGTCCGGATGGCTGCTGAAGAACTCGGAGACCTGCCGCAGGGTGCCCGGAAGATACTGTTCGTCGCAGTTCAGGTAGGCAAACAGCTCGCCAGCCGCGCGGTCGAAGCCGCGGTTGACCGCGTCGTACATCCCGCGGTCCTTTTCCACGAAAACCCGGGCCCGTCCGTCGGTGGGCAGCCAGTCGAGCGTGCCGTCATCCGAGCCGGCGTCCTGGACAATATGCTCGCTGTCCACGCCCTGGTCGGCGACCGAGGCAAGGCACAGCTTCAACCACTCCGAAGCGCGGAAGCTCGGGGTGACAATCGAGAAACGCACGCGCGAATACTGCGGCCCCGTCCGGGGGGATGTCGAACGTCTTTTTTGCCCGTCGGGCGGGGACGCGGGAATCGTCCCGCGATCGAGCCGGGCGGGTGGGCTCACCCGCCCGGCGGAAACCGGGAAGGGACCACCGCCACCCCCTGTCAGCTCCGCCCCCCGCCGGCCGGGGTGCCGTCAGAACGTCACCGCGTACTCGGCGTTGGTGCGGTCGGCATCGTCGACGCACCACAGGTTCACGGGGCTGAGGGCGCCCCAGTATTTGATGAACCGGGCGCTGCCATCGGCCATGGAGTAGTCCGAACCGCCGGACCGCGCTCCGGGAACCGGGTTCTGGTGGCGTCCCTGCTCGATTTCCGTGTCGTCGTTCCCCATGACAATGCCCGGAAAATCAGCACTATAGCCGGATTCCAGGAGATCCATGTAATAGTGCGGCGAGGTGGACTTCTTCTCCCCGAGAACGATGGTGTCGGAGGGATGGGGGATGGCGGACTGTTTGAGGCAGTCGGAGCTGGTGCCGTTCATGTAAGCCTCGAAGTTGGTCTCAGACTCGTAGCGCTTAAAGTAGTCGTTGAAGCCATTGATAATGTAGCTGCGGGGGGCGGCATCGGCGGGGTAGAGGTTGGTGGCGGTGCTCCCGGTGGCGGGCACGGACGGGCCATCGGTGGGGCAGCGCAGGAGGGTGAGGGTTTTGTAAGAATCATAAAACTGCATGGGCCACCGCTCGAGGCTGGAGCGCGGCGGGAACTGGCCCTGGTTGTCGTCCACATAGAAGATCGAGGCGACGCCCAACTGCTTGAGGTTGCTGGTGCAGTTGATGCGCCGGGCGGTCTCCTTGGCCTTGCTCAGGGCCGGGAGCAGCATGCTGGCCAGGATGGCGATGATGGCGATGACCACCAACAGCTCGATGAGCGTGAAGGCGGCTGCGGGTGACTTGCCGCGGCAGTTGTCCGGCTGCCCCTGCCCACCGCGGTTGAGTGTTCGTTCGTTCATGTTTCGGTTGTGCTTTTGCGCGCGCCCGCAGGCGGAACCCGGGGGCCTGCGGAACGCTGCTCCCGCGGCCGTCAACCCGTTTTCCGCCGCCCAGCCGCCCATGACGGCTCGAATATTCCCGCGGGCGCAGCGTCCATTCCATCACCAATGAGCAAGAAACAACTGGGCTTGATCCTGCTGGCCGTCGTCATCGGCGGCCTGTGGCTCTACCTTTACTCCGACTGGTTCATGCGGCAGCGTATTCAAATCCATACCCGGCTGCTCCCCCCCACGCTGGCACGATTGCAGAAGCGGTTGCCCGCTTCAGTGCTGGGCAAGACGCCGGGCGCCGCCCCCATGATGTTCGAGTGGGACCGGATGTTGAAGCTGACCGATGTGGAGGTCATCCCGCTTTCCGCCCTGCAGACCAATCAGTATGCCAGCGATGTCTGGCACCTGGTCTCCGACTCCAACTCCCCCCCCACCCGCGGCCTCATTTACGGCGAATCAGTCCCGGGCATGCGGCCCGCCACCAAGGGACTCGAGCCCGAGTCCCTCGTGGAGGGCGAAAAATACCGGTTCGTGATCCGGTCGGGAAAGCTGAAGGCCGAACACGATTTTGTCGTCGGTTCCCTGAACCCACAGTAGCCGCCGCGAAGCCCGGACCTGGCCTGGCACCCCGGCCACTCCAAGGCTGCGCACGGCGTCCGGTCGGAGTTCCACCCGGGACGAGAGAACTGGTGGGTTGTCGGCGGTCGGTCGCCCCGGCCTACACGTACTTTGCGAGGGCGGCCTGGCTGGCCGCCAAGACCTCTTGGTGGAGCGAGTGGCCGTGGGCGTCCATCGTCACCACCGCGGGAAAATCCACCACCTGGAACTCCCAGATCGCCTCGGGAGCGCCGAACTGCTCCATCATGTACACGTTGGGCACCCGCTTGATGCACTGCGCCAGCACCTGGGCCGCCCCGCCCACGGCGTGCAGATAGACGCAGCCGTATTCCTTGCAGGCCGCCAGCGTGCGATCCCCCATCCCGCCCTTGCCGATGACGGCTCGCAGGCCGAGATCGCGGATGACCTGCCACTGGTAAGGCTCTTCCCGGATTGATGTCGTGGGCCCCGCCGCGACACATTTCCAGGCCCCGGCCTCATCCTTGATCACCACCGGACCGCAATGGTACAGAACGCCGCCGTGCAGTTTCACCCCCGGGGGCAGCGCGCCGCCCTCGTGGAGATACTTGTGCACCGCGTCGCGGCCGGTGTACAGGACGCCGGTGAGCGTGACGGGGTCGCCCACCTTCAGGGCGCGGACGGCGGCTTCGGTGAGAGGAGTGGTCAGGGAGATCATAGGTAAAAGTGGTAAGACCGGCGCGAGGGAAGGCGGTATGGCCTTCGGTTCAGTTCAGTACAGCCATTTTTCAATCTCTCCCCCCGCCCCGAGGTTCACGCCCTGTCGGCGGAAGGCCCAGCACATGTAGCTGATGCTGACGAAATAGGAGGCGGGCAGGCGGTTCAGGACGCCGATCTTGGCGCCCAGCAGTGTCGTCCGCCCGCCGAAACCCATCGGCCCGATGCCGAGTTCGTTGCTCGTGGCGACGATGTCCTGCTCCAGCCGGTCCAGTCCCGGGTCCGGGTTGCGATCGTCGATCAGCCGGAGCAGTTGCTGTTTGGAAAACTCGTAACCCGTGGCCCGGTCTCCGCCGATGCAGATCCCCAGCACGCCGGGACCGCACCCTTTCCCCTGGGCTTGCAGTACCGCGTCGAGAATGGCCTTCCGGCACCCGTCGAGATCCCGGTTGGCCTTGAGCTTCTCGATGGGGAGCGAATACTGGGCGCCGACGTTCTCGCAGCCCCCGCCCTTGAGCACCAGCCGCACGGCCACCCCGGCCTCGCGGTGCTGGTGGAAATGGAGCGTCGGCGACCCCGGCCCGACGTTCGTGCCGTCGTTCTTCCCGGTGACGGAGTCCACCGAGTTCTGGCGGAGGTATCCCTTTCTGGTCGCCAGCTTCACCGCCTCGCGCGCGGCTTCGCTGAACGAAATCTGGTCGAACCCGACCGGACATTCCACGTAGAAGATGATGCTGCCGGTGTCCTGGCAGATCGGCTGCGATTTGTTGCGGGCGAGGGCGATGTTCTGGTCGATGATGTCCATCGCGCTGCGGGCGATGGTGCCGGCCTTTTCCCGCTCGAGCGAGGCGAGGATGGATCGGTGCACATCATCCGGAATCTCGGTGGAAGTCCGGCGAATCAGTTCCAACAGCGAATCGGGCAGCGCATTCATCAGTAAGCCAGTCTAAATAGGAGGCCACCCGGTGTCAATTCGGTTCACGAGGCCGACGACCGGAGAAGCGGCCAGGTTCCAGGGCTTGCCATTACCCACATCTTCCGCGGCCATGGGTGGGTCGAAATTCTCCCAGGCCGGGAAGAGGCCCGAAATGGCGGAGATTCTCTGCGCCGCGTAGCGGCAGCCCGAAGGTAGCCGTGGGCCTCGGCCCACGGTGGCGCGCGCAAAAAGCGGCCGCGTCGCGTAGCGACGCTCGAACCGAGGTACAACTCGTACGCGGCCAACGTTTTATGCGATTACGATAGGTTAACCGTCGACCCCGGAGATATGGTTAATGACAGGGGTTCCAGGGAGCCACTGGAC
>Ga0182030_10012480_pt1 | contig 17006 bp, 17 predicted proteins | sample 812S3MmetaG_FD_121299 | JGI IMG/M metagenome (GOLD analysis project Ga0182030, IMG submission 121299) | Permafrost microbial communities from Stordalen Mire, Sweden - 812S3M metaG (Illumina Assembly) | ecosystem: Environmental > Terrestrial > Soil > Wetlands > Permafrost | place: Sweden...
ATCTAAAACTACCCCAGTCCCTAATTAAAAAACAATTTTAGAATATTAGCATTCTAAAATATCAAAAGCAACTATAAATATACGAAGCCGACACAATGAATCATCCTAAACAAGAAAATGTGCATCGTGAGTCGGTTAAAATATGTTCTGTTTGTGGTATCCTGTTGATAAAACAGGAAATAGGTGAAGATGGACTACCAGTAAAAGAACAAAACCCGTCGGAGTATATACCTGGATCGAGACAGGAAATGTTTACCAAAAAGACATACCTTAGAATATGGTCATGTCCTGTTCACGGTGTCAAATGATTTAATATTTAGAATGTATTTCTAATAACATGATAGGGTCATCTTTGAGGAGCTATAAATTAAAAAACAATTTTAGAATAATGTTATTCTAAAATCAAAATAGATAATAAGAGATAAATATGGCTAGGGTGACAACCATAGATAGGAAACTATTCGAATCTGTATTTTATGGAGATTCTATAATGATTATAGCCAAATTCTTAGGTCCCAAAGATATTATAATGCTTTGCCGAACATGCACGAAAATAAAACATAATTTGTATTCTGTTTATAAACATGGAATCATGAAGATGATAGATGATTGGTTTAGAGCTTATTTTAAAGAGAAGTATTGTTTGTTTAGACAGGCTATGATTTCTGATAAAGCTGTATTATCTGGATCATTTATTATACAAATGATACTTGGAGAAAGATGGAAAAATTCTGATATTGATATATTTACGTCTGTCATAGACTTCAAGGAAAATAGACAAATTTCGTACGACAATACTGGTTATAAATATTATACAAATATGGAAGTATTTCTCCATCGTGATGGAAAGCTAACTATGGAAGACATGATGAGAATAATGAATGACAAGGGCTGTGATGATGAAGATAGAGTGTATGTCGATGCACTAGGTTCTAAAGGATCTCCTCATCATGGAGGAAGCCTCACCGCCATAGCTCATATCGCAAATTATTACATTGATACGAAGAGAGACCATATTTTCAGGGATTTTCAAATAATCGAACTTTATCGAGATACTGATGTTCTCGGCTTTATCGATTCTACTTTTGATTTTGACATCTGCAAAAATACTTTCTATTATGACGAACAAGGGATGTATTTAAACATACGTAATGTGAATGACATCATAAACAGAAAAGCTGGATTTAAACCATGTGCTAATTTAGAATCTAGCTTAATTAGATGCCGGAAGTATACGGCAAGGGGATTCAAATTTTTTGATGATACAGATTCAGCAATACATTATCATGCTGAAGCAAGAAAAGCTTTCATGAATATAGGAGATCCATGTCGGAAATGCCGATATTGTGAAACGGTCGAACGAGTTATGGCTCAGTGTATATGTAGGGAAGTATGGTATTGCAATGATAAATGTTCTGAAGCCGATTGGATCAAACATAGAAATACAGGATTTCACAGTGTAGATGGGTTATTATTATGACTCGTACCAAAACTGATAAAGACAATTTTAGAATATTAATATTCTAAAATTTAAAGAACTAGGATGGAAATTATAGATAGAGAAGATGACGAATATAAATGGTTGGATGCCGAAGATCGCACTGAAGCGTCCTTTGCCCATAGAAACAAAGTTAAAATGATAACCTTCTTGGAAGGAACATGGATTATCAAGGTCAATCACGATTTCGATGGGAGTGATACATTACTTGTTTATTATACTACAAATGATTTTCTCAATGTAGAAGATCTAGGCGTTTTGTTTGAAATCGCCCAAAACCAAAAGATCAGACGTATTATCTTTAATAAATTTATCTTTCGGAGTAGACTGTGTGAAACAGGTTTTGCGAAAGGCGTCCAAGAATTGGTATTTAACGAATGTTATATTGGTCAGAGAAAAATTGGTAATATTTTAGAAGATTTGGATAAACACGAATCTTTTGATCTAAGAAGACTAGTGATAAGAAATTCTAATGATATTACACAAGATATCAGGTCTATTAATCTAAATATATCATATAAATACCATAAACTAAGGAGCATTAGGTTAATTAACTGTAAAATAAAACGAAGATATCTTGATACTGTGTTTGATGGGGCTATAACCATAGTTACTGATTTCACGTCAGAAAGTGAATATACAAAAGAAAGTAATGATGATTTTAAGGCAGAGCTAAAAATCACCAAGAAATATATCGATAATAACAATAGTGGCTATAGAAAGTGTCAGCAATTATGTTTAGCACTGATTAGTCTGAAACGAAATAAATTATCTCCATTGTTTACCAAATTAGATCCTGATGTACTAATAGTGTTGGTTAAAATGATCTGGAAAACTCGGTATCAAAATATTTGGTATAAAGACGTTGATCCTTATGGAAATTCTAGCGAGGAAGAAAGCGAATGAACGTGATAAAATATAATACCTATATAGGTACTATACTAACAATAGACTATTTAGAGGACTACGCTGAAATCTAGACTGTAAGGAATGCGACATCCAGCAGCATTGTCGCTTCCACCACTCCCTGGGAGATGCTCGAGGATTTTACTCGCGTCGTATTCGCGTGAATACGATCTTATGGAAACTCGCATTTCGTCCTTTGGACCATTCTTGTCGAGGTTATGACTGAAAACGGCAGTAAGATCGACATCAGTATTGACTTTTATAAGTCCCTCATGGGTAAAATTAGTAAGATCTGGTCCTTCAGTTATTGCGACTTTAGCGCCACATTTGGCAGTAATGATTTTAGTGTTAATTCTAGCTCTTTCTTCTCCTAATCCCCTATGATTTGTTAACAACATTCCACCACGATCCATTAGAGTATTGTAAAATTCAATATCATCTAAAAAGAGCTTGACAAAAGTATCAAAGACGTTAACTTTGTTAGTGGCAGAATAATCATAGACACCAGTGAATAACTGTTGGACTTCATCGGGACCTTGTCCAAAACATCTAACGTTGGCTTTGCTAATAATGTGTTGTTTAGAAGTCGCATAACCATCAATAAGCAATGATTTAGGCAACAGGGATTTCAACCAAACAATACTTCCTAACTTATCCACATCTGAAAATATGGTGATCTTAACATTTATCACTGGTTCTCCAAAACTATACATGTGGATTTTGTCAAACATCGTCAGCAAAATATCAATATCGTTCTTCCAGAAAGAGCCAACGATATATAGAACTTTTGCCACCCTCGATTCTGTTTCCTTGATACTATTAAGAGCCATGGCCTTTACAATATCGTCCTTGGCATTGAACTTATATTTGCTCTCTACCAAAATAATATGCATACCGAAGACAACTTTTGCAAAAGCGGCAGTTGCACAACAATCAGGCATATTAATCGCCGTCAAAACATAATTGATCGACATTTTTTGAAGATTTGAGTTAGATCGGCTCGAATCTATTTTTTAAAAACTTTATTGGTGTTAATTTAAAAATCGGTTTTTTGTTGGCGGATACGATATAAAAAGTTAAATATTTGAGGTCTAGTCATGGATAGCGATGAAGAAGACAGAATCACAGCTGAGTTGATAACAAAGCTTTTCTTTGGTTTGGTTGATAATGTGACGAGAACTGATCCGACGAAAACAAATCCAGGGGAAAGATGGAATATAGATGCTACAGAAATGGCTCGTACTTTAGACGATAATCATTTGGTGATAAGCATACGAGACTTATTATTATTTATAGAAAGGCTTGCAGAAAATAAAATAGTAGAATTGAAACTTACAGGTATAAATCTGCAAGACTGTTATTATGAAGAAAATCGCGATCATTCTCGTTCACCTATTCGAGGGAGATATTCAGGTTGGACTGTAAGAAAGATTAGCATATTTAAATGTTACATAGGGACTGAATTTTTGCTAAATATTATAGATAAAGCTTCGTGCTTTAACGAAGGTACAAACGGTGATAGTTACATTGGAAGAAATCTCATCGAAGAAATTCGAATAATAGATTGTGACGCACCATATCCCATCGATCTTATAGACAACAATGATATAGTTATGAAAGGAGAAATAGCTAAATTGTTGAGGGATAATTATAGAATTAAAGTCATAGATATAATAAATCTACCCATCAATAAAGATATATTACCTGTAGTCAAAAATATGACTTTTTTCGAATCTCAGACTTTTCTCGAATCTCAAGAAATCAGTCGCAAAATAGATTTATTATTGAAGAGAAATAATAAAGGTCACGAATTATGTTTATCAATGGTTTATAATATATTATTAATCAAAAAGTATAGAGATAGCATCTTTGATATTTTACCTAGAGATATCATCAAGTTAATATGTGAATTAATTTTGGATACGAAAGGCACGAAAATATGGTGCTTATAAAAAGATATAGAAATAGCATCTTTGATATTTTACTCAGAGATATCATCAAGTTAATATGTGAATTAATTTTGGACACGAAAGGCACGAAAATATGGTGCCCAAATTCGAAATGAATTATATTTAGTTTAATATAGACTTTTCTATATTAAATAGCGATTGTTTCATTTATGGATTTATTTACTCCAATCAGCTCTCACTCTATTCATTGTAGAAATAGCAATGTCTAAACTGTCGAATAATTTTTCATATTTCTTGCCTCGGTTTTGTATACATACTCTGAATTTTGTTCCCTTCCTAGTTATTCCTTTGGGTAATTCAGATATTGGTTTTACCTCGACAATATTTTCTCTTTGATAATCTCCAGGAATTCCGTTAGTTTCTATATTTGATATCTCCTCTACCGACAATAACCCATTAGTAAAGAATTGTCGGCTATCTATGTTTTTCTCCTTCAACTTATGATTATAATATATTCTGTAAACGTCATATGTTTTTGCTGCTTCTAATAACTTATCTGCAGGAAAGCTTCCTAGCCATATAGATTTTCCTTCAATAGAAATGGTAACTCCCCATCCTTCTTTGTGTTTATTCACGCCGTAATATTTTTTGTTTGTTATAGGCGGAGGCAGATCCATAATATTTTATTTAGAGCATAGATTTTTTATCTGTCCTTTGTCTATCGTTAAAAAATCTCTTTCTTTACATATAAATGGGAACGTCGTTCTTCTTCGCTATGGCTGATCCATAATGTTTTGTTTTATCCGAAAAAAGACATTTTAGACTTTATTTTATATTACAAAAGTCCTTTTCGAACAATGTCGGAACATATTTGTTACAAATGTGGTAAAATAATAAAACTAGACCGAAAGATACTGAATTCTCCTGGCGGACTAACTAATCTCAGTTATTGGTGTTATAGCGATCCCATTTTAAGACTAAAATGTTTCACGGAAGATGTCATAAAGACTATGATGGAAATAAAGTCTACAGGAGAAGAATGTCATCTTATAAATTGGAATTATACAGATGACTACGTTAAGATTCCGGTGGTGAAAGATATAGATGAACAAAATGAAAAATCAGGAGAATTGAGCTCTAGCGACATGTGCTTTATATTTTTTGGTGTAACGCTTGTCGTCCTCACTATTTCATATTACATTTATTGATTAGAATGACTTCAATCCTATCCTGAATTTAGAGTTGCCATATCAAATAATTTGTACTCGCCTAGCGCGGGCTAATTATAATGACTTCAAGCCTATCCTGAATTTAGAGTTGCCGTAATGTTAAATATATGATCTTTCAAGATGCGATAGGTTAAATATCGCGCGTCTAGCGCAGGCTAATTAGAATGACTTCAAGCCTATTCTGAATTTAGAGCTGCCATATTCTTTAATGTTAGATAGACAATTTTGGCATTTCTTTTGATGGCCACAGAACTCACATTTCATGGAATGCCAAACCTGAAGTTTCGAACAGCCTTCACATCTAGAATATGGTCCAAATTTTTCCTCATTGCTATGTTCACATTCTTCTTGGCCATGTTGTCTACATACATAAATTTCATCATGGGATTTACATCCAGTTTCTAATCTTGGTTGGGACATTTTGGTTTTCCGGGATTCCTATGTCTCTTTTTTTCTCGTAAGTTTTTTATTAAATAATAATTTGCGTTGATAAAAATCAGACAAACGAAGAAAATGGAAGATGATGAGTCCATGGATATGAGATCAGAATTTCCTCCAGAAACATTTGATAGCACCCAAATTACCACTATGGCTGATAATAAGAAAGAATTTAATAATTTGATAGCTGCTGAGAGAAATACCGAGGTAAAACATCTAGAAGAAGAGCTAAGTTATGTTGGTGAGACATTTCATTTAATAAATGAACAACTCAAACAACAGGGCGGCATATTAGATTTTGCTGATGAGAATATAGAAAAAGCAATCGAGGAAACTAACAGTGGAAAAAGAAGTCTAGATGATGCAGAAAAATACAGCAATAATTATAGAAAAGGATTTTGGGGAATTGTCGTTGGAACTACAACCGTGGTTGTAGTTGGGTTAGGATTACTTTCTTCGTATCTGAAATCGCAAAAACAAACACCAATCAACAACCAAAACTTTACATTAGAAGCAGCAAGCGATGACGAAGCCAACTAAAATAAAAATTAGAAGAAACCCATATAAAAATCTATTATTTTGCCGCAAATTAGAGTTTTACATTAGAAATAACAAGCGATGACGAAGCCAATTAAATCATTCAGCTAATCTCGATAAAATTACATAATACAAATGTATGTATTATTTTGCCGCAAATCAGAGTTTTACATTAGAAATAGCAAGCAATGACGAACCCGACTAAACATCTAAAATAAAAATTAGAAGAAACCTATACAAAATCTATTATTAAATAATAGATTTAAACTCATGTAAAAACCTTTACAAATCTCTTTTATGTCTCATATACAATGTGGAAACTAATATATTTTGGCATTACTTATGCTTTGGTTTTTACTGGATATTATGTCACCACTAGTTTTTTGAATATTATATTTCCAGATACTGCATTTATAGGATTTGCTATATTTTATGCCATAGCTGGGTTTGGATGTTTAATATCTCCATATATAGTAGAGAAATTACCATTAAAGTTATCATTGATTATAGCTATATCATTATATCTAATTTTTATAGGATCTGTTAGTTCATTTAATTCGACATTTATGTTGATAGCCTATGCATTTTGTGGTATAGGCTCATCTATTATTTGGTTGATCCAAGGTATAATTACATCTGCATTTAAATCAAATAACTCAATAGGTGAAAACAAAACAAATGCAGATAAAGGTAAATCGATGGGTATTTTCTACGCAATATTTGGTATTAATATGATACTAGGAAATATTATTGCGTTAGTGATATTGATCACAAATGTCAAATTACAGATAATGATATGGTCTATGCTTGGAATATCAGGAATTGGACTTATATTATGTTTATTCATATCAAACTCTGAGATAGAAGTACCTAAAATACAAACTGGCGTCTTAAGACATATCCTAGATGTTATTTTAGTCTCAAAAAATAATTTTTCGTTGATTCTTCCCGTTTGCGCCCAATCTATGGGACTTAACATATCATTTCAAATATTACCGAGAATGATGTTAAATACTCCAGGTCCAGTAAATATATATAACTCAGCGATGTTTCTTGCTTATGGAGTATCATATGTATTAGCGAGTTTGGTGACGGGTAAATTATTTAATAAAAATTGGAGGTATGTTCTTTATCCGTATATTTTACTGGATATTGGATCATTAGCTGGTATCTTAATTCTCGGAAAAATAAATCAACCTTCAGGGTATTGGATTATTATATCATTCGTAAGAGGCATAACCGATACAGCAATAAATAACACGTGTAATATCTCATTTGGAAAGAATAATCCCGTAGACCTATCTTTTGCATTTTATAGACTAATATATTCGTTCTCATACATTTTGGGCAGTTTGATCGTCGGATATATCATATACGAATACGTTTTACTTGTTGCCCTAATGGTAGACATTTCAGGAATTATCTCGTTCCATATTCATATTCGCGAAACAAATATATCGGAAGAACCGGAACTTTCTATAGAGAAACAATTCGATAGTAATTTCGTCGTGTTGTGACGTGGTTACATTAAATAATACGTATTAGGTGTATTATTTTGATTGCTTTCAGTTTATGATTGCCTTTTTCCGTTTTTGATTGCTTTTTATTTGCCTCCTCGGTTGACTTTTCGTCTATTGTTAGCTTTTCTGTTTTTCTTCTGTTTGTATGTCAGTTTAGGTTTTGGATCATTTGGTTTCACCTCTTCTATCTGAGGGACTTCTGGTTGAGGATTTTCTAGCGGCGGATTTATAGGATTAGCCGATGTTGCTTGTTCCCATGCTCTTTGCAACAATAACAGATCTTCATCTATTCCTTCCCCATTTTGCATATCAGCACCAGCCTTTTCAAAATCAACATCTCCAAATATCAATTGTTTCATATTTCTCACGTATTCTGCCTTTCTGGCCTCTTCTTCCACATCTTTTTCCTCATTATGTTGTTCCACATCAACTTGTTCATCGCCACTATCTTCATCAGAATCTACGACATTTTGTTCAATTATATTACGTTCGTCTATGTCGATTTGTTTGTCTATGGCGTTTTGTTCATTTATTTCCTCGTCCGAATCCGGGTTATTTTCTTCTATGATCGATTCTTCTGTTACGGATTCGTTTTCTGCTGCCTGTAGTGATTGCATTTTAGCCCATCCTTCGTGTAATTTTTCTGCATCTCCGACTTTTTCTCTTACATAGTCAGGCGTTTGTCCAAGTATGGGATATCCAAGATTGCTAGTATATCTAATATCAAAATGATTATCTTCCGGTCTTGGCTGCTCTTGCTTTATTTTTTCCGTATCTTCTGGTGTTGTTTGCTGATCTTCTTTGGTTGTAGCTGCAACACGACCATCAATCAAAACACGTTCGAATATTTTAGGACCAAGATCTTCGATATAAACTATTCTATAAGAACTATCCTCATCAAGCTTTTTCTCTGTTTCTTTGGGAGTCGTAATATCGGTGTTTTCCATTTCAGTCGATGTCCTTTTAATATACGAAATATTATTATTTAAACCTCTTTTAGATCTATGTACACTAAAAAAATCAGTAATATTTATTTAAATTGACGCATATTAGATTTGTACTTATGGCTTGTAGATTTAATATGCGTCAATTCTTTTAGATCTATGTACACTGAAAAATCAGTAATATTTATTTAAATTGACGTATATTAGATTTGTGCTTATGGCTTGTAAATCTAATTTTTCTCTTTTGTTTGCGAACATAGTATTTAGATCTCTGTACACTGAAAAATCAGTAATATTTATTTAAATTGACGTATATTAGATTTGTGCTTATGGCTTGTAAACCTAATTTTTCTCTTTTGGTCGCGATATAGTAAAAAATCTGTAATATTAGGCTGGCCTACAATGTTTTATGTTTAAGGCCAGTGAATCCGATCTTTTCTTCTGATTTTTGCGTGCAAATAAAAAATGGCGGTTTTGATTTGGGGAACGCCTTTCGTTTTTATGCTTATGGCTTGTAAATCTAATTTTTCTCTTTTCGATTATATAAAGAGTAAAATTTAAAGACAAAAGTTTTAAATTATAAAAATAGATAACAGATAAAAAGATAAGGGGGTGCAAAAGATAATATAGAATAGATACAAAAACGGTAACAAAAGAAGCCGTGTGTTGAAAATAAAATAACTAACACCCAGAGTTGAAAAGCGATAACAAAAACAAAATGAGTCACAAATGCGCAGGCAAGAAGGAAAAGAATGCTCCATGCAGAATGAATGTTGAATTCGCTGGTGACTACTGTCGATTTCACGATCATCAAAAAATAGTTAAGAATCCATGCGCATGTACACTAACTAATGGATCCAATTGTCCATACCCCGCAGTCAAAAATGGATATTGTGAATACCACCCTGAACCAAATCATTGTCAAGGAAGGACCATTCTTGGTGGAAGTTGTTTGAAGGCAATTCCTACAGGAAATTATTGTTGGAACTGCAAGAGACAAGAAGAAATAGTTACTGATTCTGTTAAGACTGCTGCAAACAATTTCAGAAACTTTTTATCCAAGGATAAGCCTATTATAACGTCACCAAAAATGGCAAGTGTTCCAGCTGTTTTTTCGCCCGACACGGTAGTTGTTCCTTCAGAAATGAAAGCGATAGAATTAGAAAAACCGTCAGATTGTTGTATATGTCAAGACGAAATGACCGGGCCATATGGTGTAACATATAGAAAATTGGGATGTGGACATTGGTTTCATTTAGAATGTATTTCCAAATGTAACTCTATGACTTGTCCCCTATGCAGAGCAGAAATAAAAAGATCTTACTTACCTAAATGGGTTATCGAAAGAATGAAGGAAAATGGAAAAGAAAGAGAACAGGAAAGAATACAAGAAAGAACAGCAGCAACGCATCAAATAATACAAGAAATAGTAAGCAACTCTGAATTATTAGATATGAACTCGAGCGAAGAAGACGATTTTAATCATTATGTAGAAACTGGGGCAGAAATGGGTTTGATGGCTACAGTAGACGAACATGGTCATCAACGTTTGGCTCTGGTAGTCTTGTCCGGAAGTCCGCCTCAATAATCTTTCGTATAAAATCGAATAAAAATATAATAAACAACAAAATAAATGACGAACTGAAATCGAAAAGAATTTTCTTAGGTATGCTTAAGAAAAACATTGTTTAGGAATAATACTGTCGAATCGTAAATAAAATCGATACCGTAAAATGGATCCTGGAAACGGTCGTTCTCTGATATCTTCTACTGTAATATGGCCAGACAACCAAGAACCAACTGGCTCTACGAATTTCTCTAAAATCCCGGACGAAGATTTGATGAATCCCGTGGTAACTCCTGGTATTTATCGTACGGTAGCGTGGCCAGACAACCAAGAACCAACTGGCTCTACGAATTTCTCTAAAATCCCGGACGAAGATTTGATGAATTTGTTTATGTCATCCAAAAATATAGCTCCACCATCCACTCAGACTATATCTAGATCAAATCAAGAAGCAATGAGATCTCTAATGGCTTCAAATGTCACTCCTCATCAATATACAGATAAGCCTAAATTTCAAGGTATAGATTTACCAAAACAACCACAAACATCGCCAAATTCAGCACCCAAATTATTGGAAACCGCAAGATTTGTACCGAGTAGTGATATAACACATATAGGATCTATACAATCTCCAATAACAAATTCATACCCAAACCTAGAGCCAGCAAGATTTGTCCCGAGTAGTGATATAACACATATAGGATCTATACAACCACAAACAACAAATTCATCTCCAAAACTAGAGCCAGTAAAATATACACCTACTAGTGACATAACACATATAGGATCTATACAACCACAAACAACAAATTCATCTCCAAAACTAGAGCCAGTAAAATATACACCTACTAGTGACATAACATCTGGCGTGTCTATACAGCCGCAAACAACAAAATCAGTAATTACAAACAAATTAGAACCTGTAAGATTTGCACCAACTAGCGATATAGCTCCTCTGAGAAATAACGGATTTGTACCGATGGAAATAGTGCCCAACGCTAATAATGTAGATCCTTCTAGATATTCAGCTGTCCCATTGGATGAACAAGTAGCAATAAAATTACAAGCACATATGGCTATTTCTAAAGCTGATTCTATCTCTCCCAAGAATATGAATAATGGCCCATCAAATGTACCAAATCCTATTATTCCAACTCCAAACGTGGCGAACTCAAATATACCGACTGCTTTACCTCCACCTACATCTATTTTCCATCAACAACTTATTCCACCCAGCATGGCATCTATTCCTCAAGCATTTGATGCTAAATTAGCTAGTGTTATTCCTCAAAATATTAGAGATCCCACATGTGGAGTCGATTTGTCTGGATTGGCACCGGGTCAAGTATCAGCAATAAAAGCTATTATGTCTGGCAAAAATATCTTATTGACCGGACCTGCAGGAACAGGCAAATCACATACGGTGAAAAGAATCAAAGAGATTTATGATAAATTAGGTAGAAAGATCGGTATAACCTCTACGACCGGAGCTTCAGCTATTCTTATCGAGGGGAAGACTATTCATTCTTGGGCTGGCATAGGAATATGTGGAACAAAAGAAGGTGCATTGAAAAGAGTTATGCAATACAAAACTCCTCAAGAGAGAATAACAAATACTCATTTATTGATTATAGATGAAGTTTCTATGTTGCCCGGTCATTTGCTAGATATTCTTGATTATATTTTTAGAGTCGTCAGACAATGCAATATGGCATTTGGGGGTATGCAAGTTATTCTATGTGGAGATTTCTATCAATTGCAACCTGTAAAATCTGATCACTACGCTTTTGACTCAGAAAATTGGGATAGTCTCATCCATGAAGTCCATGAGCTAACGTATATTTTCAGACAAGATAACGAGAAGTTCTGCCGAGCGTTGAATGAAATAAGAATAGGAGAAGTATCGCATTCCACTGTAGAATTGTTAGCTCAATGTCTCGGAAGAAAATTCGAAGGCGATATTAAACCAACAGAATTATATCCATTAAACGCAGACGTTTCTGAACTAAACGAATCTGAATTGTGGAAATTAGCCTCAGAAACAAATATGGTAAGAGAGGTAGCTGCTTTGGATGAAATATTGGAAAGACCAGCCCCGAGACGACCCTATACCAAAGAATTTGTCAATCAATGCAGAGCAAGATTAAACAAAGATTGTATGGCTCCCGAGTTATTGCAATTGGCTATCGGAGCTCAAGTTATGTTGATCAAGAATCTTAATGTCGACGCCGGACTGGGGAATGGAACGAGAGGAGTAATAGTAGGATTTGGACCTAAAAATGAACCACTAGTTAAGTTCCTAAATGGTCAGATTTTATATATGTCAACTGCAGTTTGGACTATGCGCATCAATGAAACCGTGAGAATTAAGAGGACACAGTACCCATTAATTTTGTCCTGGTGTATAACAGTACATAAATCGCAAGGCTGTACTATCGACCTATTACGCGTAAATTTGGATGACAAAGTTTTTGCGGAAGGGATGACCTATTGTGCATTATCACGAGCAAAATCTCTAGAAGGCTTAAGTATTGTTGCTATTGACTGGGATCATGTTTATACAAGTAAAAGAGTAAAAGCATTTTACGCAAAATACATAAAGCCCAGAGAATAACCATATTGAAATAATAATCACACCAAAAGACATCCCCAGATTTTAACACTAATAAAGTGTTAAAATTGCTCATAGAGTTTATTTTAATATGGATTTATTTTATAGTGGGTTAGGGCATACATAAAGCCCTATGAACGGCATTTTTGAACCTCTCCTTGACTTCTTGATCTCCAAACAAAGAATCAGTCTGTAATTTTTTGAGTTCATCAAATAATCTCTGATCTATCCTATCTTTATTTTTCCACATCAAATGTTGCGTATCAGCAAATTGTTCAAATACTGGTCCATATCCAGCCGCACTTTGTCTTAACTCAACATTAGGTCTCAAGCCGTCGTCTATATTGTTATAATTTCTACGCTTGTATTTGAAAAAACACGAAGCCGTTATAGCCACGCTTAATAAAATAACAGATAATAAATAGAGACAAATAGAAATAGTTAACGTAGCATATTCCTCGTAATTATTCAGGTATATATTACAATTATTTGAATCACATGAGATATAACAGACTAAATTCGATCCTGCAATATAATATCGATTTAATTTAGTTTTTGCATCTATCATATTATTTGTTGTATATACTATTATTGGACCTGAATATATATTTCTCGTGGCATTCGTTTTAGATATAAAACTCAATATTATTTGTATACCAAAAGTCGTATTGTTCACATTAGGATAAATATTACTTGAGGATATGATACATACTTCTGTAGAGTATTTGTTATTTACAGAAATATAAGTTATATAACCAAATTCTCCTATTACAGATGCCAATATCCATACTATAAGGCTAGAAACAAATATCCATTTTATTCTCTTGTCGATCATGAAGTCTTGAACCGCAAGTAATGTTTTTATAATATGTTTCTTTTGACATATTATTATTTCGTTTTGGGTGGGCGTTATTTTACTTATAATTAACAACAATATCCTTTCGTAGCTGTCTTTTGCGTGGCGATTATAAGTAAAATAATGTCGATCATGAAGTCTTGAAACGCAAGTAATGTTTTTATAATATGTTTCTTTTGACATATTATTATTTCGTTTTGGATGGGCGTTATTTTACTCATAATTAACAACAATATCCTTTCGTAGCTGTCTTTTGCGTGGCGATTTCAGGATTATCCTCCTCTAATTTGAACCCCTCGTCTCCGCTTTCCTTACTATTTTCATCAGCTGTTCTTCGCCTCATCAATATATTATCAACCAACAATTTAATAGCTAAATCTAAACCGATGCCTTCTTTAGCACTTGCAAGTACGCCAACCAGAAATCCATTATCTTGAGCAAAATTAGTATATTGCATCAACTCATCGTCCATAGCATATTGTGTTTCTATATCGCCATTTCTGCCAGCTTGTTTGGCATTCCCGCCGTCTTTGCTATTTTCTTCTATTTTTTTCTCTCCTAACACCACAGCCCTCCAATTCTTATTCCAATTGCGTAATTTTAGAATCATGGCTTCGTCTTGAGATGTCGTTAGAATATCTTTCCAAAATTTATAGTCTGTAGTACCTTCAGGTTTTGTATTAACAAAATTAAGAGCATATCTTATTATCTTGTCTACATCACTTTTACTCCACTTTACATTACTCACTACCTTTAATATTTTCTTCTCTGGCGTTTTTCTATTTGCTTTGTTGTTATTATTATTGTTTACAATATTTACGTCGTCATAATCTAAAGAGTCTTCGGTTTTTGCTTCGGACTCGATTTTATTTGGCTCAAACCAAGGTTCGCTTTCAGAGAATAAATCCATCTTGTTAAATACCAAAACACAAGGAGGAAAAGTTTGATCTCCATTAGAATCTCTACATTCTTGAAGTACTGCTTCTTTCCACTTCAATACTTCATCTCTAGTATTTTTTCTTGAAATATCACATACACATAAAGCTCCTTTTGCTTCTCTGTAATAAACTTTAGATTGATGATTCAATCTGTCTTGGCCTGCTAAATCCCAAAACTGAAGATTTATTTCGTAGCGTTTCACCGATGTCACGGTCTTTTGTTTATTTGATGTATGATCGAATCCTATAGGTTTTTCTTCATATTCTGTGCGAACTAAACTTTTAACAGCAAAATCAACACCTATAGTCGATTTGTATCTTGTTGAAAATATTCCGCTGACATACTTCTTAATCAAACTAGTCTTCCCAACTGCCCCCTCGCCGACTACTAGTATCTTGAGAAATATCGTTTCAGGCTCTTCTATCTCCATATTTGCAGATTTTGGTTGAGAATGTTTGGGTCCAGTTACGATAGGTGAATCATCGTCCAGACTTATGGCCTCCATATCATTTGATTTTTTATATTACATATATTTAACCTTAAATATAAAAATCGTCTAGTAAAAAGAACAAAATAGATAGAAAAATAACAACGCCAAATAAAATTATAGATAGCCCGAGATGTCCTACATAGTGTATCCTGGGACACAAAATGAATTTTACACCGAATATGGAGGACTTCCTGTTCGTAAGCTTAGCGTATTCAATTTATTCATCATAGCTATGATAATCATAGTAATTATAATAATCGTAGTAGCTATTACATTTCTGCTAACAAAACCTACGGTAACTTATGTGGACCAGACTGGATTTTACAATCTTGATCTGTTGACAGATTTAAATAATCCCACAATTAAATGTTGTATTCCACCAGGAGAAACTTTAGCAAATACTACATATATTTATGATCCAGTTGCCAACATAACTTATTCTAGACAAATTCCAACTAACATACATACAGTTTGTAATACTTTTCCTAATCCAGGTCAATGTGTATCTCAGAATACAGATGCTAATGGAAATATCATACCATTAGTAGTTTATCACTCTACTCCATACTACACTTTCGAAAATGATCAATTTGTTGGGTGTCCTACGGTTGGAACATGTCCAGCCACAAACTAGAGCCACGTCTCAAATTGTTTATTTAATACCCAAAACGAGTATTAAATATTTTGTTGTTTGTTTATTTGTTTAGGCTTTTCGGCGCTTGTACATAGCAATTCCTGCAAAGAGGAAAATATCGATGATTGCTCCGATGATTATCGTCCAGATTAGAAGCTTTCGAGTGTTAATAACACGTTGATCATCGGCAAGATCGGTGACGAAGTTGAACTTTCCAGTGAACAGGAGAATCCAAACGGCAATGAAGACAATGATTCCACCGATAACATACATAGCTCGGAACTTGTATCCCCAAACTTTCTTCTCTCCACCTCTTTCTCCCATGTCTCCACCAGCATTTGCTTCCATGACCTCCGTAGCTGTAGGAGGAGACCATTGAGATGATGCAGAATAGATCTGAGGTTGAGCGGAAGCTGGAGCTGCCACCGATGCTTGAGTCGTCATAGAGGCTTGGACTGGAGCCGGTGATGCTTGAGTCGTTTGGAATGATTGCTGTGAAGGAATTGGAGAGACAGATGTGGCTACGCTTCCTGTCCTGATAGGTGCAAAGCTGGTAGGCGCTGATGCTGGATTTCCAATAGAGACTCCTTCTCCGGATCTTTGAAGGGTGGCGCCTGAGACGCTGGATGGCATGCTGACTCGTGCTGACATCTTAATTTCCTTTCTGGATTATCCCTTTTTGGTTGCTAATTTTATTGGAATTCCGTCTTTTGCTTTCTGCGATTTTTTATAGAATGTTTTTTATTTTCTCCTTTAAAAAATTCGAAACAAAAAAGTCCGGCGCGCAAAGAAATGTCGAGTCCGTGGGGTATTCAAACGTTAGGTCCTGCGCCATTAGATGAATATGCTCTAAAGTTAGATCTTCAAAATGCTATCAATACTGGAATAGTATTAAGATATCCATATCTGGGAGCTGTAGAAAATTTG
>Ga0182030_10012481_pt1 | contig 17006 bp, 11 predicted proteins | sample 812S3MmetaG_FD_121299 | JGI IMG/M metagenome (GOLD analysis project Ga0182030, IMG submission 121299) | Permafrost microbial communities from Stordalen Mire, Sweden - 812S3M metaG (Illumina Assembly) | ecosystem: Environmental > Terrestrial > Soil > Wetlands > Permafrost | place: Sweden...
AGGCCGTTTCGCCGGAATCCTGCCACCCAATGTGGCCACCGATGAGCATCGCACGCTCGCCAAAGTCATGCTGAAGGTCAAAGGCGTCAACGTCACCAAGCCGGGCACCACGGTTCGTCTCACGCCGCCACGCCGCTGATTTCCGCCCCGAATTTATTTTCGGGCTTGGACAGCCAATGTCCAACCCGCTCTGTCATGCTGGCGGCATGATAATTAAAAAACTGTCTGGTTTCAGATTTACATGGCACGGCCCGTCCACTCATCGCCGCTTCTGCACTGGTCGCCCCTTCGTCACAAATAAATATGGGTTCCACGGAAACAGCGGCGGCCCGAGAAATTGTTCAGGCAAAATTTCACCAAAAAGGCATTGCATGTCACATTATGTATGTTACATAACACACATGGCACGTGGCGAATCTGGTCGTATTGTGATCGAAATAGAACCCGAGACTAAAAAGCGTCTTTACGCGTCTTTGGCGCTGTCAGGAAGCACGTTAAAAGATTGGTTTCTAAAAAAGGCAGCGGACTACTGCCACGATGCTGGCCAACCGTCTCTCTTTGAAGATTTTGAATCGCGTTCTCACGTAAAAAACGGCTCGCCCATTGATCCTGAAAAAGTCGCTATCGGCAAACAGTCAAAGCACTGATTTTTATGAATTATCGCTATTCTGGCCATGAAACTTTTCCCTGCCGTTATACTTGGCTTCCAAAAGCAGTTCGCGGTCTGACGACAAACGGACAGTTGTTTTCAGACGAGGATGCCGCCATGGTTGCTTTAGGCGTCGGAAAGAACATGGTGCGGTCAATTAGATTTTGGGCGGACGCTGCAGAAATCGCTTCAAACCGAATTAAAGATTCCGGCTTGGACGTTTCAGAATTCGGGAAAACAATTTTTGGCGCGAGAGGCCACGACCAATTTCTTGAAGACATTCGAACGCTCTGGTTGATTCACTGGAAATTTTCAACCAATGTTGACCAACCACTTTTCGCTTGGCATTACCTGCTCAATTTTTGGCACCGCCCGGATTTTTCTCGCACCGAGGCACTCGCCACCCTTTCCCAAGAGGCGCTACGCTTGGGCAAAAAACTTTCAGTCGTTACCCTTGATCATCATTTTACAACTTTTCTTCATACCTATGTGCCAACGCGAGGGAAAAAAGGCGAGGTTCAAGAAGATAATTTGGATTGTCCATTAACCGAGTTGGATCTCATTCAAAAGGTTGGCGAACGGACTCACGCTGATTCGAATCGTCGGGAATCCATCTATGCCTTTCGCATGGAAGAGAAACCCGAAATCAGCCAGGAATTGTTTATCTACTGCTTGGATGATTATTGGTTGAAATGGCATAGGAATGAAAAAACTTTGAGTTTTCGTGAGGTTGCCGTTGGCGAGGGAAGTCCTGGACAGGTATTTAAGCTTCCAGAGCAGGCCGTCCGTGAACGACTGGAATCAATTGAAGGCGCATCTGAAGGGATATTTGTCTATCAAGAGTCAGCTGCGATCCAGCAGGTCATCCGGCATAAACAAAGTTCCCCGCGTGAGTTGTTGGAGAATATTTACCAACCCGTAAACTAATATGGCTGACGTTAAAATTTCACAGCTTCTGAATATCCAGCGCCGGTTTCTGCGTTCAGCCCAATTGGAACGTGATTTTCACGACCCGACTGCGCTTCAGGGGTATGTGGTCACCACTCAGACCCGGCAGAGCTTCGATCGGATCGTTGAAGGCTTAGACATGAAATCAGGTCAAAGGGCCTGGCGTATCACCGGCGACTACGGATCGGGAAAATCAAGTTTCGCCCTTTTGTTGGCCCAGCTTTTTTCGGGTAAGGATTCAGACTTGCCCCCCCAGATTCGCAGGTGTCTTGATCTCTCCAAAGTTCGGAAGTCAGGCATCCGTTTGATGCCCATTCTTATTACTGGCTCTCGTGAACCGCTTGCGGTAGCTGTCACCCGCGCAACTGCGCTTGCGCTCACCGAACTGTCTGATGGCCGGACAAAGTTCAAGTCTCTTGAGATTTTGGAGAAAAAGCTCGAAAAATCTCAAGACGTTATTACTGATGAAGACGCCCTGCAATTTCTCCTCGATGCTAATTCGGAATTGATTGTAAAAGATAAGGCTCAAGGCCTCCTCATCATTTTGGACGAGTTGGGCAAGTTTCTGGAATTCGCCGCTTATCATCCCGACCGTCAGGACATCTTCCTGCTTCAACGCCTGGCCGAACTTTCGACCCGTAGCGGCAGAGAGCCAATTTTTACCATTGGGCTTTTGCACCAAGGATTTAATGCGTATGCCAACCAGCTTTCGCAATCGGCGCAAAGGGAATGGGAAAAGGTTGCGGGCCGATTTGATGAAATTCTTTTCGACCAGCCGTTGGATCAAATCACCCACTTGATTTGTTCTGCCCTGAATATTTCTCAAAAGCTTTCTCCGAAGGGTATCGACACCAAAGCCATTCAGGCTATGCGCGCGGCTACCACTCTCGGATGCTACGGTGCGGCTCCCGCTACATCATCTTTGATTGATGCCGCCCCGGGGCTTTACCCGCTTCACCCCACCTTGATTCCAGTTTTAGTAAAACTTTTCAGCCGCTTCGGGCAAAACGAACGGTCGCTTTTTAGCTTCCTGCTTTCTACCGAACCATTCGGTCTTCAGGCTTTTGCCCAAGGCAGTGCCGACGCGAAAAACTTTTACCAGATTCACCACCTTTACGATTACGCGTCCACGAATTTTGGACATCGGCTCAGCGTTCAGAGCTATCGAAGCCACTGGAATCATATTGATTCGCTTGTCCGCAGTTTTCCGTCACAGAATGAGACCGAACTTGCGATTCTCAAAACCGTCGGCTTGCTCAATCTGATTAATTCACCGGAACTCGTTCCCACCGACGAATTGCTTGTTTCGGCGCTTGGTGCGCATGGCGACGATTTCGAACGGCAGGTGCGCTCGTCCATCAACCGGCTTCATAAAGAACGCCATGTTTTGTATTCCCGTGGACGGGCCGGCGGCTATTGTCTCTGGTCCCATTCGAGCGTTAATCTGGAAGCGGCTTACGAAAGTGCCAGCCGTGCTGTTGGCCAACCTCAACGGGTTGCCTCCCAAGTCATGGAATTGCTCGATACTCGGCCTATCGTTGCTCGTAGGCATTATATCCAGACCGGAAATCTTCGGTATTTTGATGTGCTTTATTGCGGTCTTTTGGATCTAGAAAAGACCGTTGCCCTGTCACCCGAAAAAGCCGACGGCCGGATTATCATTCCGTTGTGTGAGTCTCAGGAAGAGGTGCAGCTCGCCACTGATTTTGCGACCTCGAACAAACGTCCAGACACCGTTATCGGCATAACGGATCCGCTGGCCTCGCTCGCGGGCTTATTGCTTGAAGTTCAGCGCTGGACCTGGGTTGAGAAAAACACTCTGGAACTGAAGGATGACCGCTACGCTGCCGAAGAGGTGGCCCGTCAGCTTTCCTCTGCGAAACAGACCCTTGAAAAACGAATCCAACACTACGTCAGCTTGAATCATTCGGCGGCTTCAGACGGCATGTCAATCAGGTGGTATTATCAAGGACGCCGCAAAAACATCCACTCTGGTATTGAGTTCATTTCGTATTTGTCGGAACTGTGTGACGACCTGTTTAACCAGGCTCCAAAGATACAGAACGAATTGGTGAATCGCCGCAATTTGAGTTCGGCTGCAGCCTCCGCCAGAATGCGGGTAATTGAACGTATGTTCAGTAGCAGCGACAAGGAGTTTTTGGGGATGGATCCGGCCAAGAAACCACCGGAGATGTCCATCTACCTATCACTACTGCAACAGGCACAACTCCATGTTGCTGCCGGTGAAGGCTGGAAACTTCAAGAGCCCAAAGAGGGGAATGACCCTTGCCAGCTTCGCCCTGTGCTGGCCAAGTTTCGGCAGATTCTGGAATCCAAAACGGATCAGCGTATTCCAGTTTCAACTATTTTCTCAGAACTGCGACAGGCTCCATACGGTGTGCGCGATGGCGTGCTGCCGATTTTACTGGTCTTGATGCTTCTGGAACACCAGCACGAGATTGCTCTCTACGAAAACGGGACGTTTGTCAGCACAGTTGCTAGCGAAGAAATTCTTCGCCTGACCAAAGTGCCGGAAATTTTTGAACTGCAGCTATGCCGGGTTCAAGGAATCCGCCGTGAATTGTTTGATAAAATTTCAGAAATGTTGGGCGTTGGGCGCGGCCCCAAACGGGCGGACATTCTTGCCGTCGTTCGACCTCTCTGCATTTTTGTTGCTCAACTTCCAGAATACACTCGCAACACGCAGCGGCTCGATTTGGAAGCCCGGGCTGTTCGTGATGCGCTTTTGTCGGCCCGCGAGCCGGCCACATTATTATTCCAAGGGTTGCCCGCGGCTATCGGCCTTCCCCCCTTCGCTCCGGGCGAACTGGCTAAATCTGGTAGCCTAAGAGTTCAAGAATACGTTGCCTTTCTTCGCAAGGCGCTCGATGACTTGAAATTGGCGCTTCCCCAGCTCAAGGATCGGATTCGGGCGCAGATTGCTGCGGCCTTTGAAATGCCCAAATCGGGTGTCGGCTTTCAGGCGTTCCGTGACAATCTTTCTGAACGGGCACAAAATGTCGTCGTCCAGGTCTCGGACATGGAGTTGAAGGCGTTTTGTTTGAGACTCCTCGACTGCAGCTTACCGGAGCCGGAATGGCTCGAATCAGTGGGCAGCCTCGTGGCAACTACGCCGCCTTCCCGCTGGAAAGATTCGGATGAAATCACCTTCACCGAGCGCCTGGCACCGCTCGTCCGTAAATTTCAACGCGTCGAAAGCCTCTCCTTTCAATCGAATCGAAATCAGCAGTCTTTTGCCACCTTCCGTGTGGAATTGACGACGAAAGAGGGGAATGAAAAACATAAGGTTTTGCACCTCCAACCAGGTGAAGACCGGGCGGCAGGCAGTCTCGCCAATGACATCGCAGCCTTGCTAAAAAAGCACGACTCGCGTATTGCTCTGGAAGCATTATCCCGAACCCTTTGGAACATCCTGGGGAACAACAATGAGTGACGTCGCAACAGACAAACCGGTTCGTCACATTCTTTGCCTCTCTGGCGGCAAGGACAGCACGGCGTTGGCCATTCACTTACGCCGCACTCGTCCCCATCTCAACCTCGAATACGTTTTCACGGACACCTTGAAGGAGTTGCAGGAAACCTACGATTATTTAAATCGGCTGGAAGCCCTCCTCAACATAAAAATTATCCGCTTGAACGCCAAGGCAGGGTTCGACCATTGGCTCACGGTTTTTGGCGGCTTGCTCCCGTCACCGCAAATGCGCTGGTGCACGAATATGCTCAAGCTTAAACCGTTTGAGGAATTCGTCGGGGAACAACAGGTGGTCAGCTATGTTGGCATTCGTGCGGACGAAAACCGCTCCGGTTACATCAGCACCAAGCCCAACATCATCCCCACGTTTCCGTTCAAAGAAGACGGGATTGATTACGCCGGTGTGATGCGCATTCTCAACGAGAGTGGTCTGGGTTTGCCACCCTATCTGAAATGGGGCCGCTCGCATTCGGGATGTTTCTTCTGTTTTTTTCAGCAGCCGATGGAATGGGTGCGCCTTTTAGAAAATCATCCCGACCAGTTCGAGGAAGCGATGAAGTATGAAAAGATCAGTAACGATCCTGGAAAGACGTTCACCTGGATCCAGGGGATGCCACTGTCAGAATTGCGCAAACCTGAAACGATTGCCGGCATAAGAAAGCGCTACGAAGAACGCCAGCAACGGCTCAAAAAACAACGCGGCAACAAGCCGCTCGTTCAAACCTTGGCTGGTCTCGAAACGGACGAGGAAACCTCTAGGGCCTGCCTGATTTGCCAGCTATAAAGCCTGCATATTTACGTCATGAATTTTCAGGACCTACTTTCCCGATGTGACACGGAAGTGTTCCAGAATTTTCTTGGTGATTCCTGCACTCGCCTTTTGGCATTGCTAGATTCAAAAATGTCTTCTCCTGCGTTCCTGCGTCGCTTGGTGATGGATTCGCTAGGTGCGAACGGGTTATTGCTAAATTCCTCTACACGCAGTCAACTTCTCCCGTTACTGCGGCAAGACGAAGCGCTTCGTCTTTGCGTTGCACTCGGGATTGGTGAGAGTCAGGATCCATATTCTAAACTGGCTGCTATCTCAGTTCCGCGCGGATCTGCGCGCGAATCCGCGCTCTTCAACTTTTTTGAACTCCCACCACCGGCTCCAGATACAGTCGAAGTTGAGCCTTCCGCAACACATGTCCCAGGTGGTTATCCTCTATTTGAACACCAACGCCGTGCTTCGCGGAAAGTTCTAGGCCAAATTCGCACGTCACCTCATCGCGTCTTGCTTCATATGCCGACCGGGTCAGGTAAAACGAGAACCGCGATGAACGTGATTTCCGACCATCTGCGATCAAGTGAGCCAACTGTGGTTATTTGGTTAGCCTCAAGTGAAGAACTTTGCGACCAAGCTGCCGACGAATTTGCGAAAGCGTGGTCCCATTTAGGGGATCGCACTGTCACCTTAAAACGATTTTGGGGTATTCATCAACTCGACCTAACCGATTTTCATGATGGAATAATCGTCGCAGGCTTGCCAAAACTGATTCGGCTGGCAGAGCAGGATTTTATTCGAATCGGTGAACTTGGAACTAGAAGCTCATTGGTGATTCTTGACGAAGCCCATCAGGCCGTCGCTCCACGATACAAGCACGTCATAGAAGCCCTTCTAGCCCACCATTCAAACTCTGGATTTATCGGACTCAGCGCGACCCCTGGACGAACATGGAATGACGTCGCTGCTGACGAAGAGCTCGCGATTTTTTTCACCCGCCGCAAAGTTGGGCTTGAGATTCCTGGCTATGCAAATCCTGTCGATTACTTGGTCGAAAAAGGATATTTGGCAAAAGCCAACTTCACGCCATTGCTTTACCAGTCGGGGTTCAAATTAACTGATAACGATCTGCAAAAGCTCCGTAATTCCCTAGACGTTCCCGAAAACATCCTTGAGCGACTTGGTGAAGATGAAATGCGCAATCTAGCCATCATCACAAAAATTGAGGAAATGGCCAAACGTCATCAACGAATAATTGTATTTGCGTCTTCGGTAACGCATGCCCACCTAATGGCGAATGTGCTTCGCGCAAGAGGACATGATGCGTCAGCCATAACGACAAGAACGGGAGCTCAGGAAAGAGCACGCGACATCGACGCGTTTAAGTCAAAGAAGCCAAACCCAATTGTGCTTTGCAATTATGGAGTGTTGACCACAGGCTTTGATGCTCCCCAGACCAGTTGTGCGATCATTGCCCGTCCAACCAAGTCGTTAGTGCTCTACAGCCAAATGGTCGGACGAGCGATTCGAGGCCCCGAGGCTGGAGGCAGCAAAGAAGCAGATATTGTCACGGTCATTGACCAACTACTTCCAGGTTTTGGCGGGGTGGCAGATGCCTTCGCTAATTGGGAAGACATTTGGACGGTTCCAGTAAAATAATTTAGAAAATCATCACCACATTTATGCCCAACAATAACAACTTTGATATTGTCCCAGCACACCTTGCCGTAAAGGCAATGCAGGACAACGGTTATAAGAGCCCTGCTTATGCAGTGGCAGAACTGATTGACAATGCCATCCAGGCCGGCGCGACTTCGGTAGAACTTCTTTGTGTAGAAAAAACGGGGTTGGTTCAAGAACGACAGCGTTCGCGCATTGAGAATCTTGCGATTCTCGACAACGGGTCTGGTATGGATGCAGAGACACTTCGATCGGCGCTTCAATTTGGCAATGGGCGTTACTTGGACTACGACAAACACACCGGAATCGGTCGCTTTGGGATGGGTCTTCCCTGTTCTTCAATTTCTCAAGCTCAACAAGTGGAAGTCTGGAGTTGGAACGATGGCCCAGAATCCGCGATTTACTCTTACTTAAACGTTGACGAAATAAGTAACGGGGATCTTGGCAAGGTTCCAAAACCCGAACAAAAGGCCATACCAAAATTATGGCGTAAGACCGGGAAGGCTTTCGGACAAACAGGCACGCTGGTTGTTTGGTCAAACATGAATCGTTGTGTTTGGCGAACTTCAAAAACTATCATTGAGAATTCAGCGCTTTTGATTGGCAGAATATACAGAAAATATATTGCTAACGGCAAAGTAACCATACGGATGGCAGCTTTTGATATCGCAAATCCCAATGAATCCCAAATAGACGACTTCGCGCTTCCGAATGACCCGCTATATTTGATGAAGAACACATCTTGTCCTCCGCCGTTTAAGGATGATGCAATGTTTGAAGCGTGGGGCTCTCCGCGAGAATTCAAAATCAAGTATCGCGGTCGCGAGCACACGGTAAAAGTAAGCTGCTCGCTTGCAAAGAAAGAGGCAAGAGACGGCGACAATGCAGGCTCATTACCGCATGGGCGGCATGCAGAAAAGAATATTGGGGTTTCAATAGTCCGCGCCGGGCGCGAACTAGACTTGGATCCTGGTTGGGCAATCAGATATGACCCAAGAGAACGCTGGTGGGGAGTTGAATTAGACTTCCCTCCAGGGCTTGACGACCTCTTTGGAGTTACAAACAACAAGCAGGCCGCCAATATTTTTTCCGAGTTGGCGAAGGTTGAAATTGATGACCTACTGACCGATGGCCGAACGATCCATCAGCTTCAGGATGATTGGAAGGAGAACGGCGATCCCCGAGGGCCGCTTCTCGAAATCGCTCAAGTGATTCAGAAGCAGATCAAAACGCTCAGAGGCTCCATCAAAGAGCAGCAACGAGGTGTCCGAAAGAAAAAACGCCATGATCAAACTTTGGTCGAAGAGAAAGCTACAAACGCCACTAATGAGCGCAAATTAGAAGGCCACAAAGGGTTGAGTGACGTGGCTGAGAAGCTCCCGGACGACCAACGGATAAAGGAACTTGCAAAGGACATGGCCCAAGATGGTGCCTCGCCATCAGAAGCTTCGGCAAAAGCAGCCGAGATTATTAATAGCGGATTGAAATATGAAATTCTTGAGGCCAATATAGAGTCTCCTGCATTTTTCTCGGTCAAACAAGTTGCTGGTATTCTCAAGGTCACTCTTAATACTTCTCACCCTGCCTACGAAAATCTTGTGGAGGTTCTTGAAGATGATGTTGAAGGTGTGCCTTCAGAGGAACTACGCGAGCGGCTGCAAAACGCACGTGATGGTTTAAAATTATTGTTGACGGCCTGGGCGCGTTACGAAGATGAACAGCCAGATGGCATTCGCAGGGAGCGCGCACAAGAAGCACGCACAGATTGGGGACGCGTGGCGCGCACATTCCTCAAAGACCGCCAATAATCACCATGTCACAGCTTGTTTGGTCTCCAGTTTACAAAGTTCTTGAAGAGCGCATAAATGGCAATGACGACATCATTCTGATACTCGTTCCATTTGCTAAGCTTGCAGCTCTCCAACAGCTACATTGGGTTCATTCAAGCAAGGTCAAGCTGAAGGTGATTTGTCGCTGGCGCCCCGAAGACATCACGGCCGGTGTTTCCGACCTCGAAGTGTATAGCTATCTGAAAGCGTCGGGCAGCCAGCTTTACATCAATCCCGACATCCACCTCAAACTCTACGTTTTTGCGTCCAACACCGCCTTCAACACGTCTGGCAATATGACATTGCGTGGCCTCGGTTACAGCGAGAGCGCCAACATTGAAGTCGGGAACATGGTGACTCTCACCACCAACGACTGGACCAAGATTTTCGAGATCATCAATGCCAGTCGCCAGGTGGATGACGCCCTGTATCAGCGCTTCAAAGATTACGCCGCGCAACGTCCTCCCCTTGGCACGCCACTGCCGCCAATGGATTTATTGTCTCCGGCAAAGACTTACACCATCTCGTCGCTGCCTGCTACCGAATCACCCAAAAAATTGGCCGACTTTTATTTTGATCCCAGTCCAGAGAAATTGACCCCGGAGGAAATGCGTCGCGCCGCCCACGATTTAGCAGTTTTTGGTATTCCTTCCGGCCTGCCACGGTCAGAATTTGATAAACAACTCGGCGCGAAGTTTTGCCAGACACCGTTTGTGACCGACTTCGTTGAGTTACTTAAATCCGAGCGCAGCCTCCGTTTCGGCGCGGTCAACGACTGGATTCACAAAAAATGCGAGGACGTCCCGCTTCCCTACCGCTGGGAGATTAAGGATAACACTCGGTTTTTCTACGATTGGCTTACGCATTACCTCCCGGACATCACTTGGGACCGACCTAATTATTCACAGGTCATCTATTGGAAAAAGGCCCAAACCGCCTAGAAACATCGCATGGCTAAAATGTTTCCAGAGGTATTTCCGGGTAAGTTCGATCAGAACAATCCGGAATTCGTGACCTACCAAAGTCTTCGGAAGCTGCCTGATTCGTATGTCGTGCTCTATTCCAAGCGATTCAAAGGCGGACTATTCGGAAAGCCAGAATGCGAAATTGATTTCGTTATTTCCAATCAGCGCGATGTGGTGATTTGTCTCGAAGTCAAAGGCGGGATTTTGGCCTATGACGGAGCCCAGGATTGTTGGTCGCAAAATGGTGTGGTCATGGAAAAATCTCCCGACCGTCAGGCCACCGAAGCAACTCACTGTCTGCTTCGCGAGCTGTCCAAAGAGTTGCGGAACGTCAACGTGGATTGGGCGCTCTGTTTTCCTCAATGCAGCGTCGTTGGCCAAGCGGGGGCAACCGGTGTTCCTGTAAGCCGTATCTTTGACGAGACCCGCTTGGTCAACATTTCTTTCGAACTGTCAAAGCTTGAACAAGAAATTCGCTCAACTTTCGGGCGCAAGGGAATGACGCCAAAGGAATCTCACGACCTTGTCGCCCGGCTTACGCGCAGTATCGGTTTTGTTCAGATCCTTGGCGTGCGGTTTGCGCGCGAAGCAGAACAACTGATTCAAGTCACGGAGGAGCAGTGCGAAGTTTTGGCGGATTTGGATATCAATCCCCGCATGATTGTTCACGGTTCTGCCGGCACGGGTAAGACAATCTTGGCTCAAGAATTTGCCAAACGGCTCGCCGCCAAAGGCCGCACAGTTTTACTGCTCTTTTACAACAAAGGGATCGCCGCCAAAGTGCGGTATGCGTTCGAGCGGGATTCAAGTGTTACCGTCAGCACCTTTTCCAGTTTTGCTAAGCGTCTGGTCGAAGCCTGTGAACCAGATTGGTGGGAAGCCCAGACGACGAAGGATGATGATTTTTGGCATCTATCACTTCCGTCAAAGCTCCTGGAAATCCCGACAGAAAAACAGCCCAAGTTCGACGCCATCATTGTGGACGAGGGGCAGGACTTCAAACCGGAATGGTTCGAATATTTGCAAACCCTCCTCAAACCGGGCAATGAGTCGCAGTTCTGCGTCCTGCTCGATGAGCATCAGGATATTTTCGGTCACTGGAAACGGTTCCCTTGTTCCCCCGCACCGGCCAAGAAAGTTTTAACAAAGAATTGTCGGAACACCAAGTCCATCGTGGGTTACCTCAATCAAGCTTATCCAACGCAGATGGTGAGCTTTGAGAAATCGCCCGGTGGCGTGCCGATTGTTGAACGGGTCGTCGTCAACGACATCGAAGAACAGACGCAACTGGTTCGCGACATCAAGCACTTGATCGCCAATGAGCAGATTGAGCCCGGCTCGATTGTCATTTTGCTCAATTCGGCCAAGGAAGCATCATCGCTTGCCGAAACGAAGGCCATCGCTGGTTTTCCTCTTGAAAGCACTTACGGCCGCTACGACCACACGGCCAAGCGAATATTTTATTCCTCCATTGAAATATTCAAGGGACTGGAGGCGGACATTGTCTTTGTGCTGCTTGATGATCACATAAAAGCGGCAGACTTTCCCAACGCCCTCTATGTCCGGGGTTCTCGGGCTAAGCACGCTCTTTATGTGTATCGGCGAAAATGAAACCATAAACCAATCGTTAACCAAAAATAATTCGATTCAGGTTAAAAAGGAAAATCCCCGTGACGGCGGTGCAAACTCGGTAAATTTTAGGGCGTCCCATTTTGGATTTTGGGTTATAGTCCAATGGTAATAATCTAGCAGCCATCGGTGCTTTGCTTTTATTTTTTCGTCTGACTGATTTTTTATACTAGAAAGTAATTCAGTCATTTCCGCGTGAACATAATTGGAATTGTTTGCTTCACGATTTATTACGTGGTTGGCAAAATGCAGGATAAATTCGTTGTTTTCGCGGACAATCAATCCTTTTTCTTCTGGGGCAAGGTCGGTGACAATTTCGGGTTCGACTAGAATTCGTGCGAAGTTGGCTTTTTGCTCAAGGGCATATGCTTTCTGAAGGGCTTGGGAAGCAAGAAAATTGAATCCCTGTTCTGTTTTGCGTCTGCAATGCTTACCTCTGGCTATTCCTCCGCGAAGAAAAAGTCCTTCACAGTTTAAAAGGGCTGTTAAGATTGCAGCATGCAACAAAAGCTTTGCCAATCCATGCTGTTTGACAGGTTGGAATATGATGATGCTGTCAGATATAATTTCGATGGAAAGCTCGGACGTATCCAGAAGTGGCGCGGTCAGGGTGAATACAACTTCAGCTTTTTCTAAGGCTCTATTAATTCGGCCAAATAGGTTGTATTGATTCCCAAAGTATTCAGCGACACGTTCCTTATATCCGAGGATGTCGAGATAAACGCAGTCGTAAATAGGGAAGCTCTCACTAAATTGATCGATTTTATTCCAATTTGGGTGGCTCATAATTAACTAAGCACGTTTTCGCTAATTATCGCAAAAGTCCAGCCCCTTGCTTCACTCGCTCAACCGCATCTGCGATTTCTTTGGCTGTCGTCAAGTGCGAAAGGCTGAAGCGAATTGCTTGCTTTGCCTTTGCTACTGACTGCGTCATGGCCAGAACCACATGCGAAGGTGTGAGCGCGCTCGCCATACAGGCCGAACCGGACGAAACGCACACGCCTTGACCATCCAAAAAAGCCACCATCGCATCGGAGTCAATGCCGTCAAATCCAATATTGGTAGTATTCGGGATTCGCAGTGCCGGGTTTCCGTTGACGCGACTTCCGGGAATGGCTTTGAGAATTTCCGTTTCCAATTTGTCGCGCAATGGCCCCACCTGCACGGCCCGTTCAGTCAGTTTCCGTTTTGCCAAATCGGCCGCCACGCCAAATCCAACGATGAGTCCAACATTCTCTGTGCCGCCCCGGCGTCCAGCTTCTTGGTGGCCACCTATGATCATCGGCTCGAAGGGCGCTCCATTCCTGATGCACAGCGCACCAATTCCTTTTGGTCCGTAAAGTTTATGGGCGCTGATTGTGAGATAGTCAGCCGGGATGGTGTTTGCCTCTACCGATATTTTCCCCACCGCTTGCACCGCGTCGCAATGGAACAGCACGCCTTTTTCACGACAGACTGCTGCGATTTCCTCAACCGGTGATAGCACGCCAGTTTCGTTGTTTGCCCACATTAGCGATACCAGTGCGGTGTCTGCTTTGATTGCTTCTGCCAATTCGGCCAGATCGCACAATCCATCAGCTTTCACACTCAGGTAGGTGACTCGATAACCGCGTTTTTCCGCCGCCTTGCAAAAGTTTAACACTGCGGAATGTTCCACTGCCGACGTGATGATATGCCGTTTGCTGGGGTGTGCCACCAAAGCGGCATTCATCGCGGCATTGTTGCTTTCCGTAGCGCACGATGTAAACACCACTTCGTCCGCCTCCGCTCCGACGAGTGCGGCCACCGCTTCGTGCGCCCGGTCAATCTCCGCCTTTAATTGTGCGCCAAACCGATACGCGCTGGATGGATTACCCCAGCGCGTGACAAAAAACGGCTGCATGGCTTCCCAAACTTCGGGCAGCAACGGCGTGGTCGAATTGTAATCTAGGTAAATCACGGTATCAGGTCGCGGATTTAATTTTCATCCGGTTCAGGTTCATATTCAAGCCATGACGTTCAATCAATTCGCGAAATCCTTTCAACGTCGGCCCGAACCCAACTTGCTCCGCTATGCCCAGCTTCCGCAGTTTCACGCTGAAGGCTTCCATTTCCGCCCGTTGCGGATGGCTTGCTCCGACAAATCGCTCCTTGAAATAAAGCAGTTGACCGTCGGCACTGTGATCAAAAACCTGCACCCAGCGTGTCCGCAAATTGACTTTGATTCGATTCCGCAGTTCCGGTAATGGCTTGCCTTCAAAATCGTCGTAGCCCAGGAACGTCACTTTGCCCGATGCCTTGTGCAACTTGATGATGTCCGTTTGTGACACGTCGCCGAATAATGCCGTCGCACAACCGACATACGCCCGCAATACCGGCGGCAATTCATCCAGCACGCTCCGATGAATATAAAGGGCCTGCTCATCCTGCCAGCCCACTTTCAAATCCTCACACGCCAATTCGATTTCACCCGTATCGCCCGCCGCGTAAAGCAACTCCATGCCTTTCTCCAAAGCCACCGTGTAATTCCCGAAAAACTCGCGGATGTCGAATCGCAGGCTTTGGGAAAGATGCCCAAATGGCACCCGCTTGCGCAGATTGGCGAGTGCCACATAGACCAACAAATCGCGCTTCCGGTTCTCCGCCGCTTTCCTGACCTCATCGCCGCCGCCCTTCTGAACAAACATCCGCAACGCACTTTTAGGCGAACCCACTTTCTCCCGCAATTCGCCAGTTTGCGGATATTCCTCCGACTCCGGCAGCCGCCCCAACCGCAACATCAAACTCCAGAAACCATCCAGCAGCTCGCGATGCTCCTCATAAAGCACTTCCCAGTGCCGCTTGGGTGGCTGACCAATCCCGAACCGCACTCGTATTTCTTCCCAATCCAGACCCTCAGTCGCGCCGCCTTGCACAAAAGCCCGGAGGGCCCGTTTCGCCGAACCCAAATGTTCGTCCAACTCTTGTAGCTGGGCGAATTCTGCCTGCGCCGGGAACCGTCCCAAAGCCAGCGCCACGTTGCCAAATCCATCGAGCAATTCTTTGTGCGCGTCATACAGCGCCTTCCACATCGTGCGCGGCCCGCCCAGCCCCAGCCGCGTGCTGATTTGCGTCCAATCAATCGCGCGTCGGCTTCGGGCGGAAAGAAAATCCTGTTGGTCGGCAGGATCACGGAAAACGTAAAATACCCCCAACGCCACCGGCACGGCGGTGCTATCCAGCGCGTCCTCGATGTATTGCTGTAGTTCCTGTTGCTCGAAGAATTTTTGGAATGTGTTTCGCCGAGTCACGATGCCGTCGCGATATTGCGCGGCCCGGTCAGACTCCACCGTCTCCTGGATCAAGCCGGAAACCACCAGCAGCCGGCGGGCATGACGATACGCATCCACGAGCGATTCCAGTCGCTCGGCCGGGTCCTCAATTACATTGAGGACGTAGCCCATGTTGACGATGTCCGCTTCGCGCTTCGGCACTTCGGGCCGATGCACCGGATCCCAACCTTCCGCCGCGTGCCCCAGTGCTTGCAACCCGCGCACATCACTGCCTTGGCCGCAACCGTAGTCAAAAAAAGTTGCCTCCGGTTTCAGTATCCCATATTCCAAAAGCGTTTTGACCGGCTTCGACAAATCATACCGCGTCATCGCCGTCTTGTGCCGCTCGATGACCGGTTCGGAGGCTTTTTCCAACACAGGCTCATGCTGGCCTTTTTCCAACCGATGGCCCTGGATGACCAAACCGCGCTCCTTGAGCAGCCGCTCCCAGTTCAACTTGAACCCGATGGTCGCCGGGTGCTGATACAACCCCTCGGCTTCTTCCGCGCGCGTCAGCGTATCAAATTGGGCACGCTCTGGATGATCTTCTGGCAGTAAGGTTTCCTTCCGATGAAGAATCGGGGGATTGTGATTGTCGGCGTAGTCGGTGTGCCGTGCCTTGCCCGTCACCAAGTCAATCGTCACCGCATGACGCAGCGCTGGATGTGCATCCACCAAAAAATCCGGGTAGCACAGGAACGAAACCTTTAGCTCATCCGTTCGGAATTTGATGACATTAAACTTCGCATCCAGCCCGTGTTGCGATTCCAAAATAGCCAAAACCTGATTTAATTCGTGGCCAAAATCTGAATCCGCTTCGCGATAAACATAAATCGCCGATGGCAGTTGCTTGCCATACGGAATATTCCCCAGTTGCGCTTTATATTCAATCAGTGTCATCAGAAATGTATATTCGATATGCTGTTTGGAAATTATGGCGATTGCAACGAATGAAAAAAAAGCTTTTTACGAACGAAATATACTTGTCGCCCCACCAATAACGGGTTTAACACATCTTTTCGCTTTTCAGTTTGATGCTGTATGACGGAATCGAAAAATTGCAAACACTCGTTTCATCTGTAATTTGAATACGGGCACTGCTGTTCAAATAATTCCCGTTCAATCTGCACCGGCTCAATGCAGCGCGGGGCATGATTTTCGGGCTGTTTACCAGATCGCAGACCGGTTAAACTCACGCGCATGAGACATGGCCGTGTCAAATGCCCACCGCCCGACCACCCCCCGCTGCCATGAGCCAGACCGAATCATTCCGGGCCAGACGCGAGGCGCTGGTGCTCCGCTTGCGGGACAAGGAAAAACTGACCTTCCAGCAAATCGGCGACCGGTTCGACCGCTCCGATTGTCGGGCCGCGCAGATTTATCAGGCCGCTTGCCGTAAAATCCAATTCCCGCCCAACGGCCTGTCCAACCGGATCAATCGCCTTCTAACCAGGTCCGGTTTTACCGTCGATAAAACCGCTATCGCCATCGCTCTCCGAACCGGCAAACTCTATCCGGGTCTCCTGCCCCTCAACTATGGAATATACGCACACCGCGACGTCTGTCGCTGGGCTGGCGTTGACCCCGCGTCCCTGCCGTATCCCAGCCACCATTACGAACGGTTTCCCGACAACGGGCTTTCCTACCGGACGAACAAATTCCTTAAATTTACCGGCATCCCCGCCACGAAAGCGGCCGTGCTCAAGTCCTTGAAGAATGGCGACCTGACCCCCACCAAACGCCCCATCGGCTATGGCAAG